>LBJMC04202__coassemble_12872_pt1 | contig 2460 bp, 2 predicted proteins | sample LBJMC04202__metabat2_high_PE_026 | metagenome-assembled genome bin LBJMC04202 | reverse complement strand
GTAGATAGAGATTTAATTAAAAATCCAGGACTTAATCGTTCTTTATTTGCTGATGCTGTAAACATGCCCTGCACCTGGCAAATGGGACATCTTACCGGTGTCGCTTTTCCAGCACGATTCCTTCACTTGACTGCTATAACATTCATATCCGGGAAAAAGAACTGAATCAGCTTGTATATGAATTGCTATGCAAACAGTTTCAGGTAGCTTTCGGTATTGACAGCTTAGAGGATCTCCGTAAGGTAGATACCGTTGCTTTACGTCAAGCTGACTTTGACCGACAGATTTTTGAACTGCAGGAAGAAAAGCGGAAACTGTATGAAGCTCTTGTTTCCGGCAGGATTCCGCTCCCGGAATACAAGGATCAAAAAGAGCAGATCAGTGAAAAACTGTTGGAAGTACAGAATACCAAAGCGGTTGTCATGGCCCGTCTTGAAGCCAAACAGGAAGAACGGCAGCACCAGCGCCAGCAGATGGATATTTCCCGGATGCTGACGGAAAGCGATGGGCTGACTTCGGAATTGGTTGATCTTCTGATTGATAAGATTTATGTTTACCCTGATAAACGGGTAGATATTGCCTTTAAGATAAGGGACAGCTTGACAACTCACAAATGAGGGAAAGGGATTGATTATGCGGATTGCGTTTTATTGCAGAAAAGGCGGCACAACTTTTGGGTGTATGCTGCCGGAAGAAAAGGAGCGACTTCATGCGTTTTTTGCCGCCGAACAGAAACGGGAGGCGGCAAAATTCCTATCAAGAAAGCTGGATTGTGGGGACAAGAAAAAATAAATATTTTTTTGTCGTGGACTTGACATAAGGGTGGCGCAGGGCGTGCAGCGGGATATCGGGCAGGCCGTGCCGGTGCACGAAGCGGGCAAACCAACTGGTCACCGCGTCAGGATGGATGGGCGTGCCGTTCGTCGCGGTAAAGATATATCCGCTGTCCTGCCAGGCCGCGCCGCGGGCGCGTTTTTCGGCCTCCTGCCACTGGCGGAAGCGCAGGAGCATGTCCATAGCGTCCTGCGGGACCTTGATGCTGCGGCGCGAGGAAGGGTTTTTGGTGCTGTCCACGAAGATCCCGCGCCCGGCCAGATAGAGCGAGGAGCGGCGAATGTGGATGACCGACGCGCCGAAATCCACATCGTCCCAGGTCAGGCCGCACAGCTCGCCGCGGCGCATGCCGGTGTAGAGTAATACGATAATGATGGTGCGGTGCTGGATGTCGGCCTCGGTGAGCGCAGCGAGCAGGCGGGCCGCCTGGGCCTCGTCCAGGTACTTGGCCTCGATGTGGGCGGCGCGCGGCGGCTGGACGCGGTCGCAGGGGTTGGAAAAGAGCACCTGCCATTTGACCGCGGTCGCAAGGATGACCGAGATCAGCCGGTGATGGTGCAGGATGGTCTTGGGGGCCAGCCCGGCGTCCCGCCCGGCCGGGGCGAACAGCGCGCCGACCGGCTGGCCGAACCAGGCTGCGAGCCGCTCCGCGCTCTGCGCGGACACATTGCGGCCGGCGATTACGCTGCTGACCACCGAAAGCGAGACGTCGGCCTGGGCGGCCAGTGCCGGCCGGGTCAGGCCGCGCGCGTCCAGTTCGGCCCGCAGGTCGCCGCGAAAGCGCCGCCGCCCGTCGGCGCGGACGCCGGGCGCGGCCAGCGCTGCGTAAAACTGAATGAGATGGTGCGGCTGAATGCGGTCCAAACGCAGGTGCCCGATCGCCTCGCAGATGCGGGGCAGCATGGAGCGGTAGCGCGCACAGGTCGTGGGCCGCACCTGCCGGGCGGCGTATTCGCGCATCCACAGTCCGGCGAAATCTGCAAAGCGGACGCTGCCGGCCAGCACCCGGCCCATGCGGCAGCGCTCCTCGAATAGGGCGGCCTGCCGCCGGGCCTCGCGTTCGGCCTGGGCCTCGGTCATGCCGTCCTCCGGCCGCCAGGTCATGCTGCGGACGATCTGCCGCCGGGCCGTGTCATAACCGCACGAGACCCGGATGGAGTAGGATTTCCCTCGCTTCTGTATCGTTGCCATTCTGATACCACCTATCCTGTTAGATTTTGGGAATCCCAGCGTTTTCCGTCCGAAAAAGACGAAAAAACACCGATCTAGGCGATTCCGCTCCCATTGTACTGGCAGGATCAGAACACTGACAAGTAAACCGCCCGTAAACGGACGGATTTTCCAGATACTGCGCATTTTCTGTCACTTTTTCTGTGTAATATCGCACGAAGGGGCGCGGCGGGGCCTGTTCTTTGTTTGTTCTTTGCCGGACCGTGCCCGGCCCCGCCTTACCTTATAAATATACACGCACCGCGGGATTTTGCCGGTTTTATGCAAAATATCCGAAAAACCGCCCGGCCCGGCGGCCGGTGCTGTAATCATCGGATATTTTTTTTACAGAAAGTTGTCATAAAACATGTGCAATATTACACTTATGTTACGTATCGGCCTGTCACATTGACTTTG
>LBJMC04202__coassemble_12603_pt1 | contig 2493 bp, 3 predicted proteins | sample LBJMC04202__metabat2_high_PE_026 | metagenome-assembled genome bin LBJMC04202 | reverse complement strand
GTTTGGTTACTCTCATCATATCTCACCTGCTACACTGTTTCAAGGTTTTCTTGCAGGTTCTCGACCACTTTTTTATAAACATGACTGCGCTCCTGCAAGGGCAGCTACAGAACTCTGAGCAGATAATGATATAAAAATTGAGCATCGCTGCGCCGGCTGACCGCATACTGCTGCCGAGCAAATCCCATCGGTATGGCATTACTGGCGTCTGCGGCGGACACAATCGCCGCCGCATCGGCGTCAAAACCGTCCCAATCCAGCGCAGAAAACCAGTCAAACGGTGCAAAGACAAGGATTAGATCAACTTTTGCACAAGCGCACAGCCTTTGCTGCATCTCCCGGGCCGGACCGTGTCCGACCGCGGCGCGATCCAGGAAGCGCGCGTCCTGTGACAGGCGCCGGTCGGATACACCAAGCACCTCATATCCCGAATCACAAAACAAATCCAGGAGCGCAATCTGTTCTTCGGGCTGATCGTGCAGCACGCCTGCTAGGTACACGACTGGTACGCTGGCGCAGTCCACCCCGGCCGGGGTGGCGGCGGGCGAGCTGTATACCGCTGCCCCGGCGCACAGCGCCGCCGCAAGGCCATCACGGGACGCGCCGGAACACCCGAGCAGGTTATTGACCCGGGCCGTGAGGACGGCCGCCGCCAAGCTATTGCTCCGGTGCGCGTCCGCAAGCCCAGGCAAGGTCAATTCATAGTTTGCGATGTACCCTGTGCCGAGGTACGGGTTTTGCACACAGGCGTATGTGCCCGGCGCTAAGTGCTGCGCTGGGTCGCAGACTACGCCGAGCACGTCCGGCTGGGCGGCGGGCACCGTACGATGAAAGGTGTTGCTGCACGCCGCAATAACCGGAATGCCTGCACGCGCCAGGCGGCGAATGGCGGGGGCCATGCCGCGGCCCCCGGACAGGCGCTTGCTCCCCAGCGAGACATTGACGACATCGCAGCCGATCTCCGCGCAGAAGTCCAGCGCCTGACACAGGCGGCCGGACGGGCATCGCCGGGTCTCAAACCAATTGCCGACAATCTGCACGCTGATCAGCTCGTACGCCTGGGCATACTGCGCCAGGACGCTTGCCACCAGGGTACCGTGTGACAGGCCGGTCTCGCCGCAAGGACCGGCGCGATCAAATACGCCGTCCCGCAGGCAATACCGCTCGGCCACAGGCTGCGGCAGCAGCCGATCATGAATTGCGTCATCGATTACCGCGATTCTGGCCATCGCTGCCTCCCTAAAAAGTTACTTTACTGCATGATTTCCGGGTAGTCTTCGGCAATCGCATCCGCCAGGTTGTTGACCGTGAACACGGTGTAGTCCCGCTGCTCCAGCACCTTGGCCACCGGCACGCCCAACTTTTCTTCGAGGGCGCGGAACACATACAAGAAATCCGCCATCAAAATGTGATATTCGCTGCAAAACAGATGACGGTCGTCGTTGTCCACGGTTGCCCGGGTATACTGTGCGATGCATTCTTTCATCCAGGCCTTTAGCTGTTCTCTTGTCACTTTCATCATATATCCCCCTTACATGGTTTCAAATTTTGTTGTAACATATTGGTTTTTCTTTGGAAAACATCGGTACTTTTGGCGCTCTACCGCAGATCGGTCAAAATCTGTTTGGGGGCCATGCAGAAGAGGAACATGCTGCCCTTGCAGATGGCTCCGGCGATGATGAGCAGCTCGAGCGCAGCGAGGGCGGCCAGCTCGGGCGCGCCGAGCGAGAAGTCGATCTGCTCCGGGCCGCTGTACGTGCTGGTCTCATAGCTGAACAGTTCGTCCATACGTCCATTCAGCGCAGCTTGATGAAGTTCATCCAGCGAATACTCCTTGGGCGTGTCGTCGGGCTGAGCGGCCTCGATCGAGGACGCCAGCATGGTATTGCCCGCAAAATCGGTGAGCGGCTGGCTGATGGGAAAAGCAACTGCAAAGGCGATGGCGGTGATGATCACGGCCTCGAGCAGCAACTGCCCCACGATGGACGCCTTCTCCAGGCCCATCGAGATGTAAATGGCGATCTCCCTGCGGCGGTCACGCACCCACAGCGTGAACACGATCAGAAGCACAATGACACAGCCCGCGGCAAGGGCGACCATCATGCCTGTAATCAGATTGCGAATGGAATTTAACGGTTCAACGGTCGACTTATACATGGTATCATCCCGTGATAAGTCAAAAAAATCAATACCTTCTACATCAAGTTGTTTCACTCTGTCTATGATCTCATTTAGCTTTGTAGGATCGTCCACAAAAAAAGTTAAGTTATCATAAGCGAAATCGGTTATAAAATTTTTATAATAATTCTGATCCCAAAGTTTTGCAACTTGTGCAACTGTATTTTCATCAGATAATAGCCAATTATAGGTTATGCTACGTTCAGATACATGATTTCCCGTTGGTTGATATCCATTTACATGAAAAATACCGACGATTTCTAAATCAATTTCTCCTAATACCTTCTTGGGTTCCTCATATCTTCCCAAATGTAC
>LBJMC04202__coassemble_11871_pt1 | contig 2602 bp, 1 predicted proteins | sample LBJMC04202__metabat2_high_PE_026 | metagenome-assembled genome bin LBJMC04202 | reverse complement strand
TCGCCGCACAGCTTGCCGTCGACGCGGTTCATGCCGACGTCGATGACGGCCGCGCCCGGCTTGACCATGTCGGGCGTCACGAAGTGCGCGCGGCCGACCGCCGCGACCAGGATATCGGCCTCGCGGCAGATGTCCGCCAGGCCCTGGGTGCGGCTGTGGCAGATGGTGACCGTGCCGTGCCGGTGCAGCAGCAGCATGGCCATGGGCTTGCCCACGATGTTCGAGCGGCCGATGACCACGCACCGCTTGCCCTTGGGGTCAATGCCGTATGCGTCCAGCAGCTCCATAACGCCGGCCGGCGTGCAGGGCAAAAAGTCGAAGTCCCCGATCATGATATGCCCGACGTTCGCCGGGTGGAAGGCGTCTACGTCCTTCTCCGGCGGGATCGCCGCGATGACCGCCTGCTCGCTGATGTGCCCGGGCAGCGGCAGCTGGCACAGAATGCCGTGAATGCTCGGGTTGTTCCCCAGCTCCTCGACCAGCTCCAAAAGCGCCTGCTGGCTGGTCTCGGCGGGCAGCACATACTTCTCGCTGTAAAACCCGCACTCGGCGCACGCCTTCTCCTTGTTGCGCACATACACCTGGCTGGCCGGGTCCTCCCCCACCAGGATGACCGCAAGCCCCGGCCGCGTGCCGGCCGCGGTCAGCGCGCGCGCCTTGTCCAAAATCTGTCCTCTTACCTTGGCGGACAGCGCCTTGCCGTCCATCAAAACTGCACTCATGGGTTCGTGTTCTCCTTTTCTCTTGGCGTTCGAATGGCACGCGGGTCGGCGTGCGGGTCAAACAGCTGGGTCAGCGTCCGCACCCCCCGGCGCAGGCACAGCGCCAGCAGGACAAGCCCGACGGCGCACGACACCACCGCGACCAGCTGCGAGACGCGGATGCCGGTCTGGCCGATGTACAGGCTGTCGGTGCGCAGGCCCTCGATGACCGCGCGCCCCGCCCCGTACCAGACCAGGTAGGACAGGAAAATCTGTCCGCGGAAGCGATAACAATATTTGGACAGCAGGTGCAGCACGACAAAGCCCAGCGCGTTCCACGCCGACTCGTACAGAAAGGTCGGGTGGAACGGGCCCTCCCCGTTGACCGTCATGCCGAGCAGGCTGTCGGTCACGGTGCCGTGCGCCTCGCCGTTTACAAAGTTGCCCCACCGGCCGATGCACTGGCCGATGAGCAGGCCGAGCGCGGCCACGTCAAACATGCCCGGGATGCTGGCCCGCCGGACCCGGCCGCACAGCCCCACCGCCAGAAGCGCGCCGATGACGCCGCCGTAAATGGCCAGCCCCCCGCGCCACACCGCGAGGATCTCGGCCGGGTGCTGGCTGTAATAGCCCCACTCCCAGATCACATAGTATAGCCTTGCGCCCACGATGGCCGAGGGCAGGGCGGCGACCAGCGCGTCAAAGAACAGGTCGTTGTTGAAGCCGAAGCGGCGGATGCGGAGGCTGCAATAGAGGACGGCCAGGGCAAAGCCCAGGGCGATGATGACGCCGTACCAATAGATATCCTTGCCGAACACGTTGAAGGCCACCGGGTTGACGGTCACGGAGAGGCCGAGGGCGGGAAAGGTGATGACATTTTCCATAGTTATGCGTTCTCCTCATCCGTACACGGCAGGACGGCCGACAGCGACACGCGGCCGGGCTCGGCCCAGCGCGCAAACATCGCCTGCACGTCGGCCGCCGTGATGTCCTCGAGCGCCGCGGCAAAGTCGAGGCAGCACTCGCCCGCCGGGCTGAGCGCGGCCTGGGCCTGGCACAGCTCGTCCGGCTGGTCGAGCAGGCGCACGTTCAGGCCGTAGCACGCCTTTTTGATGCGCGTGAACAGGTCCTCGGGCACGCCGCGGGCAGCATAGTCCCGGCAGGCGGCCGCCAGCCGGTCGCGCACGGCGGCCGGGTCGCGGCTCTCGCCGCCGAAGGACACGGCCGCGGCCTCGGGCAGGAGGGCATAGCTGCACGCAAAGCGGCGGCTGATGAGCCGGTCGGCGTAGAGCGCGGCAAAGAGCGGCGCGGTCGAGCCGCACAGGATGCGCGCGGCCAGGTCGCCCAAAAGCTGGCGGCGCAGGCGGCTCTCGCCCGGGGCCAGCGCGGCGTCCTTGAAGCCCACAAGGCAGGTCGGCTGGGAGACCGCCATGCGCCGCTCGGTCACGGCCCGGGCGGCCTCCGGCCGGCGCGCGCCGTAATGGCGGACGACCGTGGGCGCGGGCGTGCGCGGCGTGAGCGCCTCGGCCTGCTGGACGAGCGCATCAAAGTCGGCCGTGCCGCAGACGACCAGGCACATGTTGGACGGGGTATAAAAGGCGCGATGGCAGGCCAGGAGCACGTCGGGCGTGATGCGCGCGATGCTGTCCACGCTGCCCGCGATGGATTCGCGCACGGGGTGCTCGTGATAGAGCCCGGCGAACAGGCCGACGTAGGCCGCCCAGTCGGGCGTGTCCTCCATCATGCCGATCTCCTGGGCGATGATGCCCTGCTCCTTCCGGACGTTCTCCGGGGTGAAGTAGGGCGTAAAGACGAACTTGAGCAGGATCTCCAGGTTGTCGGCCAGGCGGTCGGTGCAGGAGAAGTGGTAGGCGGTCATGGTGTGGCTGGTGAAGGCGTTG
>LBJMC04202__coassemble_4846_pt1 | contig 4863 bp, 3 predicted proteins | sample LBJMC04202__metabat2_high_PE_026 | metagenome-assembled genome bin LBJMC04202 | reverse complement strand
AGAAACGTCTGCTTTTTCCCGCTGGGCCGTTGACGCGCGCAACGCCATGTGCTATCATTAAGTTGCTTCAAGCTAACATTTGAAAGGAGTCTTTCGTATGTACTGCACAAGAAAAGTTACCCCCACGGTTACTTGGGTTGGTGGCAACGATCGCCGTCTGGCCCTTTTTGAAAATCTCTTCCCGATCCCCCGCGGCGTCTCCTACAACTCTTACCTAATCCTGGACGATAAGACCGCGCTGTTGGATACGGCTGACGCTGCAATCACCCGTCAGTTCTTGGAAAACGTCCTGCATACGCTGGATGGCCGCCCGCTCGATTACCTGATTATCAATCATATGGAGCCCGACCACTGCGCGGCCATCGCGGAGCTGATGCTTCGCTTCCCGTCGCTCAAGTTGGTCGGAAACGCCAAGACCTTTCCGCTGATCGGCCAGTTCTATCCGGACCTCGTGACCGAAGACCGCACGATCACCGTCAAGGAGGGTGAGACGCTCTCCCTCGGCGCCCATACCCTGCAGTTCTTCTCCGCCCCCATGGTACATTGGCCTGAAGTCATGGTCACCTACGAACAGAGCGAAAAGATCCTGTTCTCGGCCGATGCCTTTGGCTCCTTTGGCGCGCTGGACGGAATCCTGTTTGCCGATGAAATCAATTTTGAGCGCGATTGGCTGCCGGATTATCGCCGCTACTATTCGAATATCGTTGGCAAGTATGGCGTACAGGTGCAGAATGCTCTCAAGAAGCTCTCTGGCTTGGACATCCAGGTGATCTGCCCGCTGCACGGCCCCGTATGGCGCCGGGATCTGGATGTGCTCCTCGGTAAATATGACACTTGGAGCCGTTATGCACCGGAGGAAAAAGCCGTTGCGCTGTTCTATGGTTCCATGTATGGCGATACCGAGAATGCTGTCAATATTCTGGCCTCTGCCCTGGCGGAAGCTGGCGTGCACAACATTGCGGTATACGATATCTCCAGCACACATGTCTCTCAGGCAATCTCCGAGATCTTCCGTTGCAGCCATATTGTTCTGGCGGCACCTACCTACAATAACGGGATTTACCCTGCCATGCTCAACTTGCTGCACGATATGAAGGCACTCTGTGTGCAGAACCGCACGGTCGCATTGATTGAAAACGGCTCCTGGGCACCAACCTGTGGCAAAAATGTGCGCGCAATGGTAGACGAGCTCAAAAATATGACTATCCTAGAACCCATGGTGACTGTGCGTTCTTCGGTTAACGCGACTTCTCGTGAAGCGCTTGAGCAGCTTGCACAGCAGATTGCGCAGTCCATGCAGGATTGATCCATCCAAAACTTTTAACACCAATAAAAAAAGCGGCCTTTTGCCGCTTTTTTTATTTTATCCTCCACATACCGAGCAGGCTGTATAACCTTGTGCTTTTGCATCCGCTAAATCAATTGCGATTTTACTCTTTTTCAGATAGCGGCAGCCGCTTGCATGGTACTTATCACCGGTCTTGGTAATATATACCGTACGGGAACTGCTGGTATTGGACGCCGTCTGCTTGGGTGTGCTGCCGCTGGATGGTGAACTGCTCGACGTGCCGCTGGATGTGCTGCTCGCCGTTGACGCGGCCGCCAACTGTGTCTTGAGGGAATCTACCTGTGCACTCAATGTGTGCAGCTTGTTTACATTCTCCTCATTGTTCTCGTGCAGCCAATCATAGTCGTTTTGCAGCTTTGCGTACTGCTCTCCTTGAGCGCCTTATTCTCATCGCGGAGCGTATCCAGCTGATCCTGCAGCGGGCCATTGTCTGCCGCCAAAGCATCGACCTGGGCGTTCAGGGTGTCTACCTGTGCGCGCAGGCCTTCCGCAGCCTGATTGGCATCGGCTGCAGCCGATTGCGCGGTTATCGCCCAGCCGCCGCACAGCAACGTCATCGCTGCGAGTATGCCGATTAGAATCCGCTTTTTCCGATTTTTTTCTTGCATAGATCGAGCCTCTCTTTCTGCTTTATGATATCGTCATGCACTGCATGCGTCCTATAGCATAATCCGGGAAGCCCGATCCCGTCCACGAAAAATCAGAGAATGCGTCGAAAAATCATAAAACCGTTTGCCTTTTCTGAAATGCCTTGACTGGCCTGTATGCATTTTCCCTCTTGACAAATGTCTATTTGGAAATTATAATAATATCGTTATGCGGATGTAGTTTAGTGGTAGAACTTCAGCTTCCCAAGCTGGCCGTGCGGGTTCGATTCCCGTCATCCGCTCCACCATTCCCACACTTTTTTGTGTGCAGTTCAAGTTGCTTCGGCATAACATTCGAAAAGCCCAGGAGGTCATCCTGGGCTTTTTTGTGTGTTGATGTAACACTTCATTTTTTGCGCCTATACGTTAGGGCGTGCAAAAGAGCAGGGCGGCCATTCGGCCGCCCAGTTTTGCGCGCATATCACTCGATAACATGATATTTTTTCAGCAGTATTTCAAGATCGGTATTTTGAATCTTGCCAAGCAGTTTTTTTAGGACGCGCTTCTCAAAGAATCCCAGATCTATTTGCGTCAGGGGCTTGCCGTCTCGAAGCTGTACTGCGGCATGGAGCAAATCCCGGATATCGTAGGTGCTGCCCCAGACCTCTGGCACGCCGCGGTCGATGTCCAAAAGCGTATAAACCGCCTCCATACCGGTGCGCATGGAGTATTCTGTGGTAAAGATGGTATCTCGCTGCGTTTCTGCAAACTGTCCTAGAAACGCGAAGTTGACGGCGCCCTGCGGTACGACCTGTGGCCGGTCGCCCGCAGCACGCGGCAGGAAGAATGCCGTAATATAAGGCATCATGACAGGCACTGTGTTGGCGCTGTGCTCTGCAAGCGCCTCGATTTCGCCCTCGGGAACGCCAAGATGATATAGCCATTCCATACAGATCTCTTTTCCGGTGCATTCCCGCATGGGTTTCTTTACAAAATCACCAGGCCGGTCGGAGAACAACCCATAGACCCAAACGACACACTGCCCCTTGGGTTGGCTGTGGAACTGGGGCTGGCGGTTGACCGTCCAACTCAGGAGCCAGGAAGAATCTTTTACTGTCACGATGCCGCCTGTGACGACGCTGCCGCTGAAAGGATCCCGCCTACAGATTTTTTTGATATAGGGGATGATCTTCTGGTCCTGCGTGGTGACCGTGGCGCTCATCCAATTGGACTGCTCGGGATGCCCGCAGAATTTCTCTGGATGGCCGAACGAAGGGTCTTGTGCGGCGATACGGCGCCACATGTCCCAGCCGCCGCCCGCTTTGATTTCGGGATCAAAAGGAGCAGCTGCATTCTGGGCGCCCATGGTGGCGTTTTCAACGCAGCCGCCGTTGGTGATAAATACAAGATCGTTTTCGGTCAGCTCCACAAACTGCGTTGCGCCATCAGCCAACAGCTCGATCCGCGTTGCCTGCTTCCGGTCTGGCTGGATGCGGAAATGTACATTTACCACCTTGGTGTTGTAGTGGAATTGTACCCCGTAGTGCTGCAAATAGCGGATCATGGGGAGAATCATGGATTCATATTGATTATATTTTGTGAAGCGCAAGGCGGAGAAGTCCGGCAGGCCGCCCACGTGATGGATGAAGCGCTTGATATACAGTTTCATTTCAAGGGCGCTGTGCCAGTTTTCAAAGGCAAACATCGTCCGCCAATAGAGCCAAAAATTGGAGTCTAAGACATCCGCGTCAAAGAAATCGGTGATGCGCTTGTCATAGAGCTGCTCATCCGGCGTAAAGAACAATTTCATGATTTCCATGGCGCCCTTGTCGGACAGGCCAAATTTGCCATCGGTATGGGCGTCCTGCCCGCGGTTAACGGTGGCGCGGCATAGGGAATAGTTTGGATCTTTCTTGTTCAGCCAGTAGTATTCATCCAAAACGCTGACGCCGTCGGTTTCAATGGAAGGGATAGAGCGGAATAGATCCCACATCACTTCAAAATGGTTGTCCATCTCGCGTCCGCCGCGCATTACATACCCCACCGGATATTCCCATCCATCACATGCGCCGCCGGGGATGGCTTCCTTTTCGTATATATGGATGTGCTCGCCTTTCATTTGGCCGTCCCGGACCAGATAGCAGGCAGCCGTCAAGGCAGCAAGGCCAGTGCCGATGATAAAAGCGGATTTACCGTCAACGCCCTTGGGCTTCAGCGGGCGGGCAAAAGATTCATAATTGCCGCTGGAATAATACATAACAGGGGCCTCCTTGTTTTTTGTTTTGGCTCCCATGTTATCAGAAAATCCGGCTAATTACGATAGGCAAAAGCGGTTGCTGTGCCTGGATTTTAGGCAAAGGGCCTGTCATTGCCTAGGACGTTACCTAGATTCCTCACACTTTGCAATCATCCGTTCGACTTCGCCCTGCTTGAGTGCACACAGGCGGTGGAATCGGGCGCGGACATCGTCCTGCATGCCGTGCTCCAGCCAGCCCAGGATCATTCCAAAGCAAAGGCAGCTCGCATAGTCGGTGATAAGCTGCCGGTCCGGTTCGGATACATTGCGGCCCGTGAGCAAACGATCGATATACGACGACACGACATGGTCGCAGATGCGCCACTGATAGTGCTCATAAATGTCCCGGTTCACAGAGCGGTAAATATGCAGAACAGCCTGCCGGTGCGCCTGCGCAAAACCGATTGCAGCATCCAGGCATGCCTCGATGGATTCCACCGATGGATGCGCTTGGATGATCTGCTCGGCATCTTCACTGATGATCGCTTCTACAAGCTGGGGGAGATCCTGATAGTAGTAGTAAAACGTGTTGCGGTTGATCCCACAGGTTTCGGCAATGCTGCGGATGGTGATTTTGCTGAGCGGTTTCTCGTGTAGTAGTTTTAGAAATGCCTCTCGGATAGCCTTCTGGG
>LBJMC04202__coassemble_4538_pt1 | contig 5113 bp, 4 predicted proteins | sample LBJMC04202__metabat2_high_PE_026 | metagenome-assembled genome bin LBJMC04202 | reverse complement strand
GAACTTACGCGTGGTTTTTGGTACAATTAGGGTAAAGGCAATTGGTGCCTTTTGATGCACTAACTTATTTTTGGTAAAAGGCTGGTCACAGAGCCGGCTTTTATACAACAAATTTATAAAATGGAGATGTTTCACATGGATGCTTTTAGCGCTTCTCTGATGAAGGACAAGAGAGAGATCATCATCGCTCCCACCATCTACAAGTTCCAGAACTTTGGCGAGTTCGCTGAGGAGTTTAAGCTCGGCAAGCGCGACGTTGTTCTGACCAACGAGTTCATTTACAAGCCCTTTATGGAGCAGTACAATCTGGAGTGCAGCTATGTCTTCCAGGAAAAGTTTGGTGCTGGCGAGCCTTCCGAGGCTATGATCGAGACCATGTACGAGCGTATCCCGTACGATTCCTATGACCGTGTCATTGCAATCGGCGGCGGCGCAATCATGGACCTGTGCAAGCTGCTGGGCTGCAAGCGTCCGAGCTCCGTACACGAGATGTACTTCAAGCGTGAGCCCGTTGTACATGAGAAGGAAGTCATCGCAATCCCGACCACCTGCGGTACCGGTTCTGAGGTTACCAACATTTCTGTTGCGATCGTTAAGGACGAGAAGGACGGCAAGCTGACCGGCGGCGAGACCAAGCTGGGCCTGGTATCCGACGATATCATCCCGAACAAGGTCTGCCTGATCCCGGATCTGCTCAAGACCCTGCCCTACAAGCCCTTCGCTTCTTCGGCAATTGACGCGCTGATCCATGCGACCGAATCTTTCCTGTCTCCCCATCGCAAGACTGCGACTTCTGAGATGTATTCGGTCAAGGCTGCTGAGCTGATCCTTGAAGGCTTCCGCCGCATCGCTCTGGAAGGCCCCGACGCTCGTCTGGACTACCTCGATCAGTTTGTTACCGCTTCCCTGTTCGCTGGTATTGCTTTCCTGAAGGCTGGCTGTGCAACCGTACACGGTATGTCCTTCCCGCTTGGCGGCACCTATCATGTCCCGCACGGCGAGTCCAACTATGCGCTGTTCAGCAAGATCCTGGAAATGTACGATGAGTACGATCCGGCTGGTGAGCTGGGCCGTTACAAGGAGCTCGTTGCTCGCTGCCTGGGCTGCTCCAAGGACGACGCTCTGCGCACTCTGGATGTCACTCTGCAGAAGGTTCTTCCGCTCAAGCCGCTGCATGAGTATGGCTTCAAGGAAGAGGACATCAAGAGCTTTGCTCTGTCTGTCGATGCAAACCAGCAGCGTCTGATCACCAACTCGTACCGCCCGTGGAGCATTGAGCTGAGCGAGCGCGTTTACCGCGAGTGCTTCTAAGCCTCACCGCCGCGATTATACAAACAATCCGGAGCCGATTCCCTAATCCGGAATCGGCTCTCTCTCTACGGTGGATTTTCCAGGAGTTCCCTTCTTCCGCCGTTGACTCCGATTATTTGAAAGAAAGGATACTGTTTCTGCCATGATGACGAAGGACCAGTACATTGAATCCCTGCGTAAGCTGAATCTGAACCTCTGGATGTTCGGCAAGAAGATTGAAAACCCGGTAGACGATCCGGTAATCCGCCCCTCGCTGAACTCCTTTGCCGCAACCTATGAGCTCGCAGAGGACCCGCAGTATGAAGACCTCATGACTGCGACATCTCACCTCACCGGCAAGAAGATCAACCGTTTCACCCATATGCATCAGTCCACCGACGACCTGATTAAGAAGGTCAAGATGCAGCGTCTGCTCGGCCAGAAGACGGCTGCTTGCTTCCAGCGCTGTGTTGGCATGGATGCTATGAATGCGGTTTATTCCTCTACTTATGAAATCGATGAGGCCTGCGGTACCCATTACCATGAGAATTTCGTGAAGTTCCTGACCCGCGTACAGGACGAAGATCTGGCTGTCGACGGCGCAATGACTGACGTCAAGGGCGACCGCGGCTTGGCTCCCTCCAAGCAGGCCGATCCCGACCTGTTCCTCCATGTCGTCGAGCGCACCCCGGATGGCGTATATGTCACCGGTGCAAAGGCACATCAGACTGGCTTTGTAAACTCCCACGAAGTTCTGGTCATGCCGACCATCGCAATGCGTGAGGGCGATGAGGATTATGCGATTTCCTTCGCAATCCCGACCGACTCCAAGGGCATTACCTTGATTTACGGCCGTCAGTCTTGCGATACCCGTAAGCTTGAAGAGTACAACGACATTGACGTTGGCAATAAGGTATACGGCGGTCACGAAGTTCTGGTCATCTTTGATCACGTTTTCGTTCCGAACGATCGCATCTTCCTCAACGGTGAGGTTAAGTTCGCTGGCATGATCGTTGAGCGCTTCGCTGGTTATCATCGTCAGTCTTACGGCGGCTGCAAGGTCGGCGTAGGCGACGTTCTGATCGGTGCTACCGCTCTGTCGGTTGACATGGCTGGCTGCGCAAAGGCTTCCCACGTCAAGGACAAGCTCATCGAGATGGTTCACCTCAACGAGACCCTGTACTGCTGCGGTATCGCTTGCTCCTCTCAGGGCTCCAAGACCAAGTCTGGTAACTACCTGATCGACCTGCTGCTGGCTAACGTCTGCAAGCAGAACGTTACCCGCTTCCCCTACGACATCGCTCGTCTGGCTCAGGACCTGGCCGGCGGCGCTATGGTTACCCTGCCTTCCGAGGCCGACTTCCGTCATCCGGAGCTGCATGCTTACATTGACAAGTACTTCAAGGGCGTTGCTTCCGTTCCGACCGAAGATCGTATGCGTGTGCTGCGCCTGATCGAAAACATGACCATGGGTACCGCTGCAGTAGGCTATCTGCCTGAGTCCATGCATGGCGCAGGCTCTCCGCAGGCTCAGCGCATCATGATTTCCCGCCAGTGCAATATGGAAATGAAGAAGGAGCTTGCCAAGAAGATCGCTCGTATCGACTAAGAAGATCCGTTTTCTTAAGAAAGGCACTCTGCACCGAGTGCCTTTCTCCATCTGAATATCTCTTTTCCATACTTTTCGTTTTCACGCAGGAGGTCACCTGATGCGTCAGATCGCTGTCAAATTCTGCGGCGGCTGTAACCCCGGATATGACCGTGGGGCGGCTTATCAAAAAATTAAAGAAGCCGTGTCCGACTGTGCTACTGTTTCCCTTCCTTCCGAGGGAAAAGCCTATGATGCGCTGCTTATTATCCGAGGATGTACCGGTTGTCCGTATCTCTATGAAGAGATCCACGCAAAAGAGCGTATCCTTTGCGTCAAACAAGATGACATTCCGGAGGTCATTCAAAAAATCCGGAATCTATAAAGAAATATAAAATGAGGATGATGCTTCATGAAGAAAGTAAGGATTCTGTCCGCAGACGAAGCTGCCCTGCTCGTACAGGACGGCGATACCATTGCAACCGGCGGTTTTGTAAGCTGCGCTTGCCCGGAAGCACTGTCTAAGGCGCTGGAAAAGCGTTTCCTTGAAACTGGCCATCCGAAGGATCTGACCCTGTTTTTCGCAGCAGGTCAGGGCCATCGTGACGGCACTGGCGGCGATCACTACGGCCATGAGGGTATGGTCAAGCGTGTCATTGGCGGCCACTGGGATCGTGCACCCCGACTTGGTGAGCTGGCGCTTTCCAACAAGATCGAGGCATACAATCTGCCCCAGGGCGTTATCTCCCACATGTACCGTGATATCGCCGCGCATAACATCGGCACAATCACCCATGTCGGTCTGAAGACGTTTGCTGATCCGCGCAATGGCGGTGGTAAGCTCAACGAGCGTACCACGGAAGATCTGGTTAAGATTGTAAACATCGACGGTCAGGAGCGCCTGCTGTATAAGGGCTTCCCCATCAATGTCGTTTTCCTGCGTGCTTCTTACTGCGATGAATATGGCAACTGCACTGTACATCGCGAGATCGGCCCGCTGGATGTTACTGCAATGGCTCAGGCATGTAAGAACTCTGGCGGCCGTGTTATCGTACAGGTCGAAAAGATCGTTCAGGGCGGCTCCCTTGATCCGAAGCTTGTTGCGATTCCTGGCATTTATGTTGATTCTGTCGTTGTTGGCAGTGAAGAGGACAACATGCAGTGCCTGGGCATGCCGTATGACGGTGCACTGACCGGCGAGTTCCGCATCCCTGTTGATGCCATTCCGCCCATTCCAATGGATGCAAAGAAGATCATTGCACGTCGCGCTGCTATGGAGCTGCCGCCGGATGCGATTGTAAATTTGGGTACTGGCGCACCGGAGAAGATTGCAAATGTTGCTGCTGAGGAAGGTATCTCGGATAAGATGACCTTGACCGTTGAGGCTGGCTCGATTGCAGGCGTTCCGTATGGCGGTACGCAGTTTGGCGCGGCAGCCAATGCGATGTGCATCATCCCGCATAATGTACAGTTCGACTTCTATCAAGGCGGTGGTCTTGACGTTGCTTTCCTTGGCCTGGCAGAGACTGCGCCGAACGGTGACTTGAACGTTTCTAAGTTTGGTACCCGTCTGGCTGGTGCTGGTGGATTCATCGACATCACCCAAAATGCAAAGAAAGTCGTTTACTGCGGTACTTTCACTGCAAAGGGCTTGAAGACCGAATGCCGCGATGGTAAGCTGGTTATCACTCAGGAAGGCGCTAAGAAGAAGTTCGTGAAGCAGGTCGAGCATATTACCTTCTCTGGTGATTACGCAAACGAGGTTCATCAGCCGGTTCTCTATATCACCGAACGTGCTGTGTTTGAGCTGCGCCCGGAAGGCGTAACGCTCATCGAGATCGCTCCGGGTATTGATCTGCAGACGCAGGTACTTGACCAGATGGAGTTTATGCCGAAGATCGCCGATCATGTTAAGATCATGGATGAGCGCATCTTCCGTGAGGAAAAGATGGGGCTGGCAAACGACTAAGTCCTAATCTGTACAAGAACTGCTACCTTTTTGTGCAATGTGCCTCTGTATATTCTGTACGAAAAATTTTTTGGTTCTTGTATTTTCTCTTTCATTTTTACCAAAAATTTGATATGATTTATTTGGCAGACTCCCCTGCCTTACCACATGCTTTGAGATACGAAATTCGATATTCTGTTATCTCGATGCGAATGAAAAAGGAGAGATTCCAATGAATGTTTATATTTGTTCGGCAGCCCGCACGGCAATCGGTACCTACGGTGGTA
>LBJMC04202__coassemble_4140_pt1 | contig 5443 bp, 4 predicted proteins | sample LBJMC04202__metabat2_high_PE_026 | metagenome-assembled genome bin LBJMC04202 | reverse complement strand
CGCGCCGCGCGCAAAGCCCTTCCAGCCAAAGGGGCTTCTCTCTTGGGCGCGCCGGGAAACGGCTACTCTTCCCGCGTCATTGCATCCATTGCAATCTCAATTCGCCTTTAGTATATCATATTGCGCGCAAAAGTCAAGCGGCACGGCTATTTCCGCCCGGCAAGTAGCTCCTTTGCGCCGACATAGAGCAGGAACACGCCGAACGCACGCCGCAGCCAGTCCGTGTCCATGCGCGCGGCAAGGAGCGCCGCCGCGACCGAGGTCGCCACGCCCGCAAGCACGCACCACCCTGCCGCCCTGCCCTCGACCAGCCTGTTTTTGACATGCGACCAGAGCGCCGCGGGTGCGCAGGCGATGAAATACAGCAGATTGATCCCGGCGGCCGCAAATTGGCCGACGCCTGCAAACAAGGTCAGGTAGAGCAGCAGCAGCGAGCCGCCGCCGATGCCGAAGCCGGATAAAATGCCGGTCGCAAGGCCGGCCAGCACGGAAAGGAGCACCGTCACAGCAGCAGCACCGCCCGCACGCCGCCGTACAGGATGAGCAGGCCGAACGCACGCCGCAGCCAGACCATGTCCACTTTGCGGAATACACGCCCCGCGATCATGCCGCCGAGCGCGCCGCCCAGCAGGTACGGCCACGCCGCGCCGAAATCCAGCCCGCCCTTCATCCAGTAGATCACCGCCGAAACCATGCTCAGCGGCAGAACGACCGCCACCGAGGTCGCAAACGCCTTGCGCTGCTCCATGCCGCACCATCCGGCCAGCAGAGGCACGAGGAACAGCCCGCCGCCCGCACCGAAAAAGCCGTTCGCCGCGCCCGCGAGCGCGCCGGTGACGGCGAATTTGGTTTTTTCATTCATAAAAAGCCCTCCGGTGACAGTTTGCACCGGAGGGCGGGGTTTTATGTACGCGGCCTGCGCCGCATTTTGTCACTTGGTGTTCAGGGTCCCTGCCGCAAGGCCGGACAGGTAGGCGTTGATAAAGCCGTCAATGTCGCCGTCCATAACCGCGTTGATGTTCGCGTTTTCAAAGCCGGTGCGCGTGTCCTTGGCGAGCGTGTAGGGCATGAAAACGTATGAGCGGATCTGGCTGCCCCATTCGATCTTCTTCTGGTCGCCCTTGATGTCCGAGATCTTGTCCAGGTGCTCGCGCTCCTTGATCTCAATGAGCTTGGAGCGCAGCATTTTCATACAGTTGTCGCGGTTCTGGAACTGAGAGCGCTCGGTCTGGCAGGCGACGACGATACCGGTGGGCTTGTGGATCAGGCGGACGGCGGACGAGGTCTTGTTGATGTGCTGGCCGCCTGCGCCGGACGAGCGGAAGACCTGCATCTCGATGTCGGCCGGATTGATCTCGACGTCATGGGAGTCGTCGTCGATTTCCGGGATGACCTCGACGGCCGAGAACGAGGTGTGGCGGCGGCCGGAGGCGTCAAACGGGGAGATGCGCACCAGGCGGTGCACGCCCGACTCGCCCTTGAGGTAGCCATAGGCGTTTTCGCCCTCAATAATGATGTCGGCAGACTTGAGGCCGGCTTCCTCGCCGTCCTGGTAGTCCATGATCTTGTAGGTAAATCCATGGCGCTCTGCCCAGCGGGTGTACATGCGGTAGAGCATGGAGCACCAGTCCTGGGCCTCAGTGCCGCCTGCGCCTGCGTGGAAGGAGACCAGCGCATTGTTTTTGTCGTATTCGCCGGTCAGCAGGGTCTGCAGTTTCTGCCGGTTGATGCTCTCCTCGAGCTCGGCGTAGCCGGTCTCGAGCTCCTCGAGCATGGACTCGTCGTCGGACTCGATGGCGAGCTCACACAGGGTGATGAGGTCCTCCCACTGTGCGTACATCTTATTGAAGGTTTCAATTTTGTCCTTGAGCGCGCCCATGCGCGAGACAATTTTCTGGGAAGATTCCGGGTCATCCCAAAAGCCGGGCTGCGACGACTTCATCTCAAGCTCTTCCACCTCGCGGGCGGCCTGCTCAAGGCCGAGGTTGCCGCGCAGCTCCTCAATGGCCGGCTCCAGGTTGTGGAGTTTTACCTTGTATTCTTCAAATTGCAGCATGTTTTATGCTCCTTCTCCAATGATTTAATCTTTTCGCTTATCTGTTATTATAATATACCAAGGGGCGGGCTGTAAAGACGTTTTCTGCATCCTGCCGCCGCGTTTTGCCCAAAAAAAGCGCGCGACGCGCGGCGGCGGGCCGCACGGAAGGCACGTGTTTGCGGCGGAATTTACAAAAAATTCTTTTTAATATAGGGCCTGTGTGGTATAATAATTTCGTTTTAGGTTGTTATACCACATTCCCGCGCGCGGACAAAGCGCAAAATTGGAGAAATGCACCTTTTCAGGCCGGGAATATCTATGCTATAATATCAAAGTGGCATATCATGGATTTCAATCATTACGTCGCGGTTTTTGCGCGCGGCAAGAAATAAAGGAAGGCTTTATCATATGGCAGGATTACTTGAAAAAATTTTCGGTACCCACTCGAGCCATGAGCTGAAGAAGATCTATCCGATCGCGGACAAGGTCATGGCGCTTGAAGACGAGTACCGTAAGCTCTCGGACGAGCAGCTGCGCGGCAAGACCGCTGAGTTTAAGGAGCGCTATCAGAACGGCGAAGATCTGGACCATCTGCTGCCCGAGGCGTTTGCCACCATGCGTGAGGCGGCCGACCGTGTGCTTGGCATGCGGCATTACCGCGTGCAGGTCATCGGCGGCATCGTGCTGCACCAGGGCCGCATCGCCGAGATGAAGACCGGCGAAGGCAAGACCCTGGTCGCGACCCTCCCGGCATACCTCAACGCGCTGACCGGTAAGGGCGTACACATCGTCACGGTCAACGATTACCTGGCAAAGCGTGACTCGGAATGGATGGGCAAGGTCTACCGCTATCTGGGCCTGACTACCGGCCTGGTCATCCATGCGGTCGCCCCGCAGGACCGCAAGGCCATGTACGAGGCGGACATCACCTATGGCACGAACAATGAGTTCGGCTTCGACTACCTGCGCGACAACATGGCGATCTATATGAACCAGCGCGTGCAGCGCGGCCATGCCTTTGCCATTGTCGATGAGGTGGACTCCATCCTGATCGACGAGGCGCGTACGCCGCTCATCATTTCCGGCCAGGGCGAGGAATCGACCGCGATGTACCAGCTCGCTGACCGCTTTGCGCAGACCCTATCCGCCCTGCGCGTCAAGGAAGTGGACGCCAAGGAAGAGCAGGACGATATCGACGCCGACTACATCATCGACGAGAAGGCGCGCACGGCCACGCTGACCCCCAAGGGACAGGCCCGCGCCGAGCAGTATTTCCACATCGATAACCTGTCTGACCCGGAAAACACCACCCTCATGCACCACATCAACCAGGCCATCAAGGCGCGCGGCGTCATGCAGCGCGATGTGGACTACGTGGTGCGCGACGGCGAGATTATCATTGTCGATGAGTTCACCGGCCGCCTGATGTTCGGCCGCCGCTACAACGAAGGCCTGCACCAGGCCATCGAGGCCAAGGAGGGCGTCAAGGTCCAGAACGAGTCCAAGACCCTGGCGACCATCACATTCCAGAACTTCTTCCGCCTGTACGGCAAGCTGTCCGGCATGACCGGTACCGCGCTGACCGAGGAGGAGGAGTTCCGCTCGATTTATAAGCTCGACGTCATCGAGATTCCGACCAACCGCCCGGTCATCCGAAAGGATAACCCAGACTCTGTCTATAAAAATGAGCGCGGCAAGATGCTGGCCACCATCCGCCGCATCGAGGAGTGCCATGCCAAGGGCCAGCCCATCCTAGTCGGCACGGTCTCGATTGAAAAGTCCGAGATGCTCTCGGCCATGCTCAAAAAGCGCGGCATCAAGCACACCGTGCTCAACGCAAAGTACCATGAGCAGGAAGCCGAGATCGTGGCCCAGGCGGGTAAGCCCTATGCCGTCACGATCGCGACCAACATGGCAGGCCGTGGTACCGATATCAAGCTCGGCGGCAACGACGAGCAGATGGCCGTCGCAACGCTCAAGAAGGAGGGCTATCCGGAGGAGATCATCGTCGAGGCGACCGGCTACGCCGACACCGACAACGAGGAGATCCTGGCCGCCCGCGCCCGCTACAAGGAGCTGCTGGAGAAGTATGGTGAGCAGGTCGCAAAGGACGCCGAGATCGTCCGCGCGGCAGGCGGCCTCTATATCCTGGGCACCGAGCGACACGAGTCCCGCCGCATCGACAACCAGCTGCGCGGCCGCGCCGGCCGTCAGGGCGACCCGGGTGAATCCTCTTTCTATATCTCCATGGAAGACGACCTCATGCGCCTGTTTGGCTCGGAGCGCATCCAGAAGATGATGGAAAACCTGGGTATCGCGGACGATGAGCCCATCGACCAGAAGATCCTGTCTGGCGCCATCGAGAACGCCCAGAAGAAGATCGAGGGCCGGAACTTCTCCATCCGTAAGCACGTCCTGGAATACGACGATGTTATGAATACCCAGCGTGAGACCATTTACTCGCAGCGCCTGAAGGTGCTGTCGGGTGAGGACGTCAGCGGCAATATCTTGTCCATGATCGATACGACCATTGAAAACGCCGTGCATGCGGCGGTCGGCGAGCACCATAACCTGACGCAGGAGATGCTCGAGACCGTGCGCCGCCGGTTCCAGGGCATCTTCCTCGGGCCGGATGACTGCACGTATACCGACGAGGAACTGGACGACCTGCGCCCGCAGGCTCTGGTAGAGGACCTCAAGGAGCAGGCGCACAAGGTCTACAAGCAGAAGGAGGAGGCGCTTGGCGCACCCATCATGCGCGAGCTTGAGCGCGTTATCCTGCTGCGCAATGTCGACGCCAAGTGGATGGACCACATTGACGCCATGACCGAGCTGCGAAACGGCATCGGCCTGCGCGCCTATGGCCAGCATGACCCGGTCATCGAGTACAAGCGCGAGGGCTTTGACATGTTTGACGCCATGATCGACGCCATCCGCGAGGATACCGTGCGCATGATCTTCCTGGCGCAGGTGCGGCATCAGGAGCAGCCCAAGCGCGAGCAGGTGGCACATGAGACCAGCGCGAGCGGCGCGGACGACGGCAGCGTGCAGCCCACACCCAAGCGCGCGCCGGCCAAGGTCGGCCGCAACGATCCCTGCCCGTGCGGCAGCGGCCTCAAGTACAAGAAGTGCTGCGGTAAAAACGAGGAATAAAAGCGCATACCGGCGCTGTGCGCCGCCAAAGGCCCGATCTGTGAGATCGGGCCTTTTTTGTCCGCGTGCCCTTTGTGTGAACATCGTTGCATTTTTTGTCCGTTCCTGGTATAATCCTTGTTAGATAAAAACCGATTTCGGAGGAAGATAGTATGAAGCTAGGAATCGGCGTTCACACGCCGGATTCCATATCTCCATACTACTCCACAAACGCCGCTGAAGCCTGATATAGCGCGGTTTTACGCAAAACCA
>LBJMC04202__coassemble_3817_pt1 | contig 5742 bp, 5 predicted proteins | sample LBJMC04202__metabat2_high_PE_026 | metagenome-assembled genome bin LBJMC04202 | reverse complement strand
GATTGATGATGGTTGCCATAGAGGCGCGGTTCAGGGTGCCGTCCGGATTGACAGCAACCTTACCGGAGGTATCAGGAACCTGCTTTACGCAAACGATAGCTTTCATAATTTCAGTTGCTCCTCCCTTTGTCTTACTTGCCGATAACCTGGCCGGAAATGACCATGCGCTGTACCTGAGAGGTGCCCTCGTAGATCTCGGTGATCTTGGCGTCGCGCATCATGCGCTCAACCGGGTACTCACGGGTGTAGCCGTAGCCGCCGAAGATCTGGACGCACTGGGTCGTGACCTTCATTGCGACCTCGGACGCATACAGCTTGGCCATCGCGGCTTCCTTGGTGTAGGGGAGGCCGGCGTCCTTGTTGAAGGCCGCGCGGCGGACGAGCAGGCGGGCTGCCTCGATCTCGGTGGCCATGTCGGCGACCATCCACTGCAGGCCCTGCTTGGTCGCGATCGGCTTGCCGAACTGGACGCGCTCCTTCATGTAAGCGACCGCCTTGTCCAGCGCGCCCTGCGCGATGCCGAGCGCCTGGGATGCGATGCCGATACGGCCGCCGTCCAGGGTGGTCATAGCGATCTTAAAGCCGCCGTTCTCCTTGCCGAGCAGGCGGTCGGCCGGGACATGCACGTCCTCAAAGATCAGCTCGCCGGTCTGCGAGCCGCGGATGCCCATCTTGTGCTCGATCTTGCCGATGGAGAAGCCCGGATCGTCCTTGTCCAGGATGAAGGCCGAGATGCCCTTGTTGCCCTTGGACTTATCGGTCATGGCGAAAATAACGTACGTGTCCGCGCAGCCGGCGCCGGTGATGAAGACCTTGGAGCCGTTGATGATGTAGGAGCCGTCCTCCTGCTTCTCGGCGATGGTCTGCTGGGCAGCCGAGTCGGTGCCGGCGTTGGGCTCGGTCAGGCCGAAGGCGCCCATCTTCTGGCCCGAGATCAGCGGGCGCAGCCACTTTTCCTTCTGCTCTGCGGTGCCGTACTTGAAGATCGGCCAGCAGCACAGGGTCGCGTGGGACGACAGGATACAGCCGGTCGTGCCGCAGAACTTGGACGCCTCCTCGATGGCGATGGTGTAGCAGATGTTGTCGCCGCCGGCGCCGCCCAGCTCCTTGGGGAACTGGATGCCGAGAAGGCCGTACTTCTGCAGCTTGCGGACGGTCTCCCAGGGGTAGCGCTCCTCTGCGTCGATCTCGGCCGCGATGGGCTCAATCTCATTGACCGCGAACTCGCGGCAAAGCTTCTGCATCATTTCCTGCTCTTTGGTAAGCCTAAAATCCATGCTTGTGAAACCTCCCAGATTTAAAAATTTTCAATATTTTTCGATAGTCACACCAGCGCTCCCGCGGCCTGCGCCGCGGCAGGACGCGCCGGACGGACCGGAGAAAATAGGTCCTGTGGTATGGCGGTAAGAGGCGCGTTTTTGCGCGCATCTGTATTTCATTATAGCGGTTCAACAAACATTGTCAATAATTTAACGTATAATTTTTGTAACGAAATTATAGATTCTTGCGAAAATTACCCATATCTGCAACTTATTTGTGGGGTTTGGTTAAATTCTGGTGAAGAGCCTGTCATCTGTCGGCGGCAGACGAAACGGGCAGCCGCCGCGGGAGGGTCAGCGAGAACTCAATGCCGCCCGGCACATTGCGGGCATCGCACGCGCCGCCCAGCAGCACGGCGGAGGCGCGCACGATGGACAGGCCGACGCCGGTACCGCCCGAGGCGCGCGAGCGCGCCTTGTCCGTCCGATAAAATTTTTCCCACAGCTTGGGCAGCTCGTCTTCGGCCACGCCCTCGCCCTCGTTGAAGACCGCAAGGCGCGCGCCGCCGTCGGCCGTCTGCTCGGCCGACAGGGCGATGCGGCCGCCGTCCGGGGTATAGCGGATGGCGTTGGTCATATAATTCATGATGACCTGGTCGATGAGGTTTTCGTCGCTCTCGACCGTCCCGCCGCCCGTGCATGTCACGTCCAGGTCGCGGCCGGCGCGCAGCACGGCGGTCTTCTCAACCGCGCGGCGCAGGCAGGCGCCCAGGTCCACCGTGTCACGGCGCACGGTCTCGCGCCCGAGCTCCAGCCGGGACAGGCTCAAAAGCTGGGTGACCATGGTGTTCATGCGGTCCGCCTCCTCGGCGATGGTATTGCAGTAGAAGTCCCGGTCCTCGGGCGACTCGGCCACGCCCGCCGTCAGGCCCTCGGCATAGCCCTGGATGAGGGCGATGGGCGTTTTGAGCTCATGCGAGACGTTGATGATGAATTCGCGGCGCATCTCGTCGATGCGCTCCTTCTCATGGATCTCCTGCTCCAGCTGTTCGTTGGAGGTTCGCAGCTCGCGGATGGCCTCCTCGAGGTGGTCGGAGAGCAGGTTGAGCGAGTCGCCGAGCTGCCCGATCTCGTCCACGCGCCGGCCCTCATACTTTTTGGAAAAATCCAGGCGGGTCATGGCCTTGGCCACCTCGCCCATCTCGATGAGCGGCTTGGTAAAGTGCGAGGCCAGGATGGCGCTCAGGATCAGGCAGACCAGGAAGGTGATAAGGCCGGTCAGCAGCAGGAAGGTGGAGTTGAACATCGAGTTTTGCTCCATGTAGGCAAAGGGGATGCGCGCGACCAGGTAGTCGTCACCCAGCATACCCACAAGGCACAGGAAATTTTCGTGCAGGTCGTTCATCTGCACGGCGACAAAGTCCACGCCGCCGGCCGACAGTTTCTGCGGGTCGGCCGCCGCCAGGGCCGAGCGCACGAGCTGTGCCATCTTCCAGTTGGCGAAAAAGTCCACGCCGAACTGCATGCCGTTCTGACGGGACATATCGGAGTCATAGACCACGCTGCCCGAAGCATTGAGGATGGTCAGCCGCACGCTGTCGCTGTTCTCGATGCGGAAGAGCGCCTCCTCGAGCGCGGCGCTGTCGCCCGCGCTGTAGCTGGTGCGGACCTCCTCGTAGATCTTGGTCAGGGAATTCTGGCGCTGGGCCATGTAATAGCTGTCGTAGAAAAACAGGTTCAGGCAGCTGATGATCACGATAAAGACCAGGGCGACGGCCGCGATGGCGGCAAAAAACTTGATTTTGACCGAGCGCAGAAGGGAAAAGCGCAGGGAGAGGTTTTGAAAGAGCTGACGGAACATAGAAAAAAGTGCCTCCCGGAGCGATGGAAAGAGTGGGCGCGCGGCAATCTGCGCGCAAAAAAGGAGGATGGCCAGCGCCATCCTCCCGGGCATGTGCCAGAGGGAAGAGGCCCCCTGGGAAAAATCTGAATTTTTTAGCGCATGTCCTTCTCGGCCTCGGCGATCGCCTCGGTCGGGGTCTTGCCGCCGTACAGGATGGACAGCAGGCTGGGAACATAGCGGTCAAACATGCTGAAGCCGACATAGGTCAGACGGCGGATGACGTCCAGGCCGGGCATGGTGTTCTCGTCGGCGCAGCCGGTGGTCTTGTAGCGGACCTCGCCGTCCTCCATGTCCATCTCAAAGTTGCCGACATGCAGGCCATAGTTTGCGCGGGTCAGGTACTCGGCGACCGCAACGCGCTTGTCCTCCGGCACCTTCATGGGCAGGTAGGTCAAGAAGAGCATGGTGTGCGGGTTTTCCTTGTATGCCATGAAGCGGACTTCCTTCATCGCCTCGGTATCCATGGAGAAGCGGATGCGGTTGTTCTCCTCTTCCAGGGCGAAGTTGAGCTCCATATCTTCCTTATAGTACTTTGCGACTTGCTTCAGATCAAAAGCCATTGTTTTGTCCCTCACTTTTTCTTAGTCATTGGATTTTGTTATAGATCGATATGCCTCCTCGGCGTTCTTCCCACCATATAGGATGGCCAGAATGCCGGGCGCATATTTATCGAGCATGCTGTTGCCGAGATAGAGCAGACGGCAGAACGCTTCCCGGTCGATCTCGTTCTCGCGGCCGAGCGCGCCGACGATCTTGTAATTGAGGTCGCCGTCGTCGAGATTGAGCTCAAACCCGCCGAGGATCACGCCGTAGTTGACGCGGGTGATATATTCGCAGACGGCCGGGCGGAATTCTTTCGGGATATTGAGCGGCAGGCGCGACAGGAACAGCACGGTGCGGCTGTTGAGGACGGTGATATCGAGCGAGACATTGGACAGCTGCCGGGTCTGGAAGATGACCAGGATGCGGTCGGGGTCCTCCTCGTCCAAATGATATTCGATGTCCTCTTTTTTGAGATAGGCTTCCAGCTTTTCGCGGGACAGCACGGGCGCCACCTCCGTTTCGATACATCCTTAGCATACCACATGCGGCAGGAAAAGTAAACCAATTTTGGTGTTTCTCTGTGCCTGCGGTGGGGCGGCCCTCAGTCTGCGTCAAAGCGGTACCCGTAACCGCGGACCGTGCCGATGAGCGCGCCGCAGGGCCCGAGCTTTGCGCGCAGCTTTTTGATATGGGTATCGACCGTGCGCAGGTCGCCGAAGTAGTCATAGCCCCAGACGGCGTTCAAGATGGTCTCGCGCGACAGGGCGACATGGCGGTTATTTTTAAAGTAGACCAAGAGCTCGTATTCCTTGGGCGTCAGCTCGACCGGCTTGCCGGCGACCGACACGGCGCGGCTGCGCTCGTCCACGGTCAGGTCGCCGAAGGTCTCGGCGTCGCCGGCGGGCGCGCCCGCGCGCTTTAGGAGCGCCTTGACCCGTGCGGCGAGCACGAGGGGCGAGAAGGGCTTTGCCACGTAGTCGTCCGCGCCGGCCTCCAGGCCGTGCAGCTCGTCGGTGTCCTCGGCGCGCGCGGTCAGCATCATCACCGGCAGCGGCTTGCCGCTGTCGCCCGCACGGATGGCGGAAAGCACGGCAAACCCGTCCATTTTGGGCATCATCACGTCCAAAATCACCAGGGAAAGCTCGGCACGGCGGCTCTCGGCGATCTCAAGCGCCTCGGCGCCGTCCCCGGCCTCCAGGATGGTATGCCCGTCGCGGCGCAGGAAGTCCGCGACCAGGCGGCGGATGCGGGCCTCGTCGTCCGCAATCAAGATCAAAGCCATAACTGCTGTCTCCTTCCAAGCACACTCTAGTATTATACCCGATTATACCCGAACTTTTTGAATATTTCGTGACCAAATGGAAAAAATTTTTGATTCCTACTTAGCGGCGAAAACTATGTGTAATATAAACAAACTTATATAAGAAACTTTGTTTCTTTTTACACTTGTATTTCTTGAAAATAGTTGGTATATTTTAGAAAAAAGAAAGGGGTATTGAAATGAATCAACTTAAAAAATGGCTTTCTTCTATGGTATGTGCTGTTATGTTTCTCGGCCTATTAAGTGGATACTCTGCATATGCACTAGAACCATTAGATACAGAGTCATCCACCACAGTGACAGAAACTGTTGCTACACCGCCTAGAGAACTTTTTGTCGAGAGCTATTCTGTAGCTGAATTAGATAATCATCCAGAAGTTATTAAACGTTTGGATGATGCTGGTATTTATGATGATATCATGGCAAAATATGATAGTCTACTTGAAAATCCAGACGCTATCATTCTTGAAAATGTGAATAAAATTTTATCAGAACCTAATTCTGACGTAGCTCCGCTAACGATGTCAGAACTTCAGAGCATATTAGACATATATGGCCGTGAAGATGCATATAACTCTCTTAAATCAGAGGCATCTGCTATGCAGATTCTGCTGATTGACTCTCCGTCATCTAAAGCTGTAAGCAATATTGGTGTTATTATGACGGGAGTCGATGCTTCTGGCATAGAAGTGTATCTTGTACAAGTTGGAATTCCT
>LBJMC04202__coassemble_3761_pt1 | contig 5813 bp, 9 predicted proteins | sample LBJMC04202__metabat2_high_PE_026 | metagenome-assembled genome bin LBJMC04202 | reverse complement strand
ATCATTTCCTACCGGGGCTCTTTTTTGTACTGTATGCACAATCTGGAGCAGTTCATGCCTGTCTGCATCGCTTCGGGCTTTTCTTTCTGGAATCAGCCTTGTCCGGACGTTCCCATTTCAATATCGATAAAAAGAAAAATCTTTTGGATAGATAAAAGAAAACCACGCCTGGACGAAATCCTGCCAGCGTGGAAAGTGCCATTGCGGCGAAACCGCCTTCCGTTTTACTTGGTGCTCTGTGCGGACTCTGTGCCGTAGATCAGGTCATCAATATCGGGCGTATCCGGACGCTGGGGGCGAATCTTGGTCATCAGCATGTCGATCATGCCTCCTCTCTGCTATGTAAAATATTCGGATGGCGCGCGGGTGTTTCCACGGCCCTCCGTCCTTGTATAGTATAACAGAAATGCATGTCGAAATCAAATGAATTTTATGTAAACTTTATAAGAAATTTAGAGGGAATGCTGTAAAAGTTGCAGAAAAAACCGAAAGATTTGCGGCAAGATGTCGAAAATAGATTGCAAAAAGTATAGAAAAGATGAAAAAAGGCAAAAAAGAAAGGCCGTTCCCGGCCAGCAGATAGAGGAGAAAGGACCCGCAAAAAGAGTCCATGCAAAAAAAAAGAGCCCCCGCTTTGCCGATGCAGCCCATTATAATAACCTGCACGACTCGAGCAGGTGGGCTTCCTATCCCAGGCCGCTGTGCTTCCAACTTCCGCTTTTGATTCGCGGGAGGCCTGCGCTTGGCAAGGGAGATATTCGGAATCCCTTATACATAATGTGGGTTTAAAACGGACCGCTGTCAAACATTGCAGGGGGGTCTTCCAGGGAAAGAGGGGGACGGGGGATTACTCGCCGGCGTCGTCGTACATGTCCTCGACGCGCTCCATAACGATCTGGAAGATGCGGTCGGCCTCGTCGTCGTCATCGACTGAGACCAAGATCTCCTCGCCGTCCTCGTCGTCAACTCGCAGGATGACGACCTCGGCCTCCTCGTCCACAGCGAGCTCCGCCGGGATAAAGGCCATATACAGGTTGCCGTCAACCTCTACGGTGTCGATATGTTCAAATTCGACCTCGTTGCCGTCCTCATCGGTCAGGACAACGTAGTCGTTGCCGAACGTTTCGCTCATAACTTGCGTGAACCTCCGTGATAGTAAGATTCTATGCCGCGCGGCGGCGGTGTATTCCTGTTAACATCAGGATAACGGAAAGCGGGGGAATTTTCAATGGCTTTTTTGGAAAAAGACGTAAAAAATTTCACGGCTGGATGCGTACCCGCCGGCAATCCCGCCCGGCTTAGGGTACTACTGTACGATATTTGCGGGCATTTGTCAAGCAAAAGCGCGGTTTTCTGCAAGATTTAAAAATTTTACATACAGCCCACTTGACAAACGCGGAAAGAGCGGTTATACTAACAAAGCAACAAGAAAGTAAGGCCCGCGGCCTGCCGCGTCCGGCCTTCACCCGCCGCTTTCCGCAAACGGGTTCACATCGTTCCTCCGCCGGCGCGTCCGCCGCATGCGGCCACGCATGCCGGGAAAATTGGCGCCGCCTGGGCGGCTTTCGGGGACAGTGACCATGTACGGACAGCGCGGCTGTCCTTTTTTTGTGCCCGAAAAAATTTCCCGTGAAAACCGCTAGGAGGTGCGTTCGCTATTAGCAGCATGGAACATCAGATCAACGAAGAAATCCGCGACAAGGAAGTCCGCCTGATCGACGCGGGCGGCGAGCAGCTCGGCATCATGTCCGCGCAGAAGGCGCTTGAGGTCGCCATTGAGCGCGGTATGGACCTCGTCAAGATCGCGCCGCAGGCCCAGCCGCCGGTCTGCCGCATCATGGACTACGGCAAGTTCCGCTTTGAGCAGGCCAAGCGCGAGAAAGAGGCGCGCAAAAACCAGCGCGTGATGGAGATCAAGGAGATCCGCCTGTCCCCCGGCATCGATGTCAACGACCTGAACGTCAAGGTTGGGCATGCGCGCAGATTCCTCAAGGGCGGCGACAAGGTCAAGGTGTCCGTCCGCTTCCGCGGCCGCGAAGTCACCCATTCTTCCATCGGTCTGGAGCTGCTCAAGCGCTTCGCGGAACAGTGCAGCGAGTTTGGAACCATCGAAAAGCAGCCCAAGCTGGAGGGCCGCCACATGCACATGTTCCTGGCCCCCATCAAAAAGGAAAAGTAAACCCAAGGTGCATCCCCTTTATTCCACGGATGCGACATACAGAGAGGAGTTTAAACGAATATGCCTAAGATCAAGACGCACAGCGGTGCAAAGAAGAGATTCAAGGTTTCCAAGAGCGGCAAGATCAAGCGCGCTCATGTTGGCCGCCGCCACATCCTGACCAAGAAGAACACCAAGCGCCTGCGCCACCTGCGCAAGGAAGGCTTCGCGGACAAGACCAACGTTGCAGAGGTCAAGCGCCTGCTGCCGTACGCGTAAATTCTTTTTCATCAGAGACTATAACAGGAGGCTAACATACTATGGCAAGAGTTAAGGGCGCGATGATGTCGCGCAAGAGAAGAAAGAAGATTCTGAAGCGCGCCAAGGGCTATTTCGGCGCCAAGTCCACCCATTTTAGAACTGCCAACCAGGCGGTCATGAAGTCCCTCAAGTACGCTTACATCGGCCGTAAGCACAAGAAGCGCGACTTCCGCCGCCTGTGGATCACCCGTATTTCCGCGGCCTGCAAGGCTTGCGACATCAACTACAGCCGCTTCATGAACGGCCTGAAGAAGGCTGGCATCGAGATCAACCGCAAGATGCTCTCCGAGCTGGCTGTCGGCGACAGCGCGGCGTTCGCGGCGCTGGTTGAGAAGGCAAAGGCTGCCCTCTAAGAGTCCCGTTTTCACATGATCCCGAGGGGGGACGCTGCGGCGTCTCCCTTTTTTTGCGGGCTTGCCCGGACTGGTTGACAAACCAAAGCCCGATTTGCTATAATAATTGAGCCGTGATGCGCCGCCATGGTGGAACTGGTAGACACAAGGGACTTAAAATCCCTCGGTAGAAATACTGTGCGGGTTCGATTCCCGCTGGCGGCACCACGAAAAAAGCCCCGTATCTTTCGATACGGGGCTTTTTTGTCCTTTTGGAAGGGGTTGGAATTTTTTGGGGTGCGCCGCACAGCCGCATTTCTAACAAAATTCTAACAAATTGCAGATGGATGGCTTTTACGCCAGCGCTGGGGTATAGCGCTCGGCATAGCGCAGAACGGCACGCGCGGTGTCCAGACCGATCTTCTTGGGATCTCGATTCTTGAGCCACGCGTTGACGTTTGCGTTATTGAGCTGCAAATCCTTGCACATGCGATAGGTCGAAAGACCTTTTTGCTGCTGGATGGCAGTGATCTTGTCCGCCATCAACTGCTTGACGCGATCATCACGCTCGCCCTGCCGCTTGACCGCACAAAAGCTGTTCCACACCTTCTGGTACTCGGGCGGCAAGGTGTCGGATGACCATTTCACATCCTCATTCTTGTTTAACATCTCGTACAGCGCGGTGTACTCGGCGAAAACCGCCTGATTCTCACGGCAGACGTTGAGCAGCGTGTGCAGCTTGCCGCTCTCGACTGCGTACGCAAACAGCGGGGCTTTCAGGCGGGCGTTTTGGGTGGTCATCTCCTCAAACAGCTTGCTCAGGCTGAGTGTCCCTGTGAGGGACAGGGACTGTACATACTGTGTTACGAATCCACGGAATGTCAGTTGCCGCACGGGCGGTATCTCCTTTCATACTCGGAAAAATCATACAGAAAATCGCGATAAGACCGGTCACTGAGCACGTTTGCCATCACTTCATCGGGTGCATGGGCGATCTGGTGCAGGCGCTCCCAGTCGAGCTGTGCGAGGACGGCTGGCGAAATGATGTCCTCCCGATCCTGCGGCCGAATGGAAAACAGCTTTGCAATGACGATATCTTCCAGCGAAGCCGTGTAAAAATCGATCACCTGACCGTCAATCGGCAGTTTTTGCAGGCGGCTTTCGTAATTGTAGGCAAAATTACAGCTGTACGCCTGCACATCACAGTTGATATCATAATCGGCCAGCAGCGACCTGAGCTGCGGCGACACCGCGAGCGCATCAATATCATGGGTACTTCGCGCGATGACCTCCATCAAAATGAGTGCGCCGCCGCCCACGATGACCAGCCGCAGCCGCTGGCTATCAGGCAGTAAAAGCGCTGCCTCCTCGTCCAGATCGCGCAGTCTGCGCATCATATCTTCTTTGAGCATATCCCATTTTCTCTTTTCCATACTATTGTTATTCAAAAATATTATATGTGTTTTGGGCTGTTTTGTCAACCAATCACGTCATTTTGCTTGCGTAAAGCAAAGCACGGTGTTACGCTTAACACACAGGCGATGCTGACGTTTTGTCCGGAATCATCACCGTTTACTTGCGCTTGCAGTAGTCGCATCGCTTTTTACAGCGTTTGCCCGGCTGCTCTCCGAAAAATTCGCGGATCATCTGCCAGCGGCAGCGATCTTCGGTCTGTGCGTACGCCTGCAGGGCATGCAGTGCAGCCAGACGCTGTTTGAGTTCCTTGCCGGTCAGGTCCAGCGCGTTCTTGCGAATCAGACGCTCGCAGATGGTAAAGTCATAGCTGTGCCAGAGCAGCACGGCCTTGGACTTCTTACCGTCACGCCCGGCTCGTCCGACCTCCTGGGTGTAATCGTCCAGTCCAATCAGCGGGGCGTGATGAATGACCAGCCGGAGGAAGAGCCTGAGCCGGAAGAACCCGAACCGGAAGAACCCGGCGGTGGCGCATATCATCCAGAGTATAAGCCAAATGATGAGGATGATAAGCCGGATGAAGAACCTGAAGAATCTGAAGAGATCATTGAGGAGGACGTTCCGTTGGCAGAGACACCGTGGCTCAACACGGAGGATCACTATGCGTACATCATCGGCTATGCTGAGGATGGTACGGTGCGTCCGCAGGCCAATATCACCCGTGCCGAGGTTGCGACCATCTTCTTCCGTCTGCTGACCGACGAGGCACGTGATCAGTTCTGGTCGACATCCAACAACTTTACAGATGTTGCAGCCGATGCATGGTATAACAACGCCATCTCGACCATGGTCAACGCAGGCATCATTCAGGGTTACGAAGATGGTACCTTCCGCCCGAATGCAAACATCACCCGTGCGGAGTTCGCGGCGATCGCGTCACGCTTCATGTCCTCGGGTTACGATGTCGAAGAGGATCTCTTCACCGACATTGCAAACCACTGGGCACGCGATAATATCAACGATGCAGCTATGACAAAGTGGATCAATGGCTATCCAGACGGCACCTTCCTTCCGGATAAGGTAATTACCCGTGCGGAAGCAGTCACCTTGGTTAACAATGTACTCCAGCGCAAGCCGGATAAGGATCATATGTTTGATACCATGATCAAATGGCCGGACAACATGGATGCTTCTGCTTGGTACTACGAGGCCATTCAGGAGGCAACCAACTCGCACGACTACGACCTCTTTGAGGGCGCAGAATACGAGATCTGGACCTCCCTGCTGGAAAACCGTGACTGGGCAGCGCTGGAAAAGGATTGGGTAAACGCCCACCGTACCGGTGGTGAAGTCATGTAAACTGTCAGTCAAACGATTGATAGAGCACAAAATGGAAAGAGGCTGACCTCGGGTCAGCCTCTTTTGCTTGGAACTTCAATAACGGTGAAAAATCAAATAGAACTAGCAGTCAAATGGTTGCCAATGATATGTGAAGACGGTGCGGAGTGGGTTGATTTAGTATGTTCTCGGAGCGTTGTTGGAGCCGGGAGATCGCGACCATATTTTGTCGGGAGTATTTAACCAATTTT
>LBJMC04202__coassemble_3053_pt1 | contig 6727 bp, 6 predicted proteins | sample LBJMC04202__metabat2_high_PE_026 | metagenome-assembled genome bin LBJMC04202 | reverse complement strand
CCGGGGTTGATGGACTTGACCTCCTCGATGACCTTTTGGGTCATCTCGATGGTGATGGACTCGCCGCCAAGCTCGTGCTTGGCCTTGATCTTTTTGACCGTGCCCTCGAGCTGACGGACGTTGGACTGCAGGTTTTCCGCGATGCAGTAGACGACGTCTTTGGGCAGCTCGAAGCCCAGCTTTTCGGCCTTGGCGTTGATGATGGCGACGCGCGTTTCAAAGTCGGGCGGCTGGATATCGGCCAGAAGGCCCCATTCGAAGCGGGTCTTCATGCGGTCTTCCAGCGTGTTCATCTCCTTGGGCGGCCGGTCTGAGGTCAGCACGATCTGGCGGCCCGATTCATAGAGTGCGTTAAAAGTGTGGAAAAATTCTTCCTGGGTGCGTTCCTTGCCGGCAATAAATTGGATATCGTCGATGAGCAGCAGGTCGGCCATGCGGTATTTGCCGCGGAAGGACTGCACGTCGCCCTCCTGGATGGCGGTGACCAGCTCGTTTGTGAAGTCCTCGCCCTTGACATAGATGATGCGGAAATTGGGATGGGTGCCGCGGATGACGTTGCCGATGGCGTGCAGAAGGTGGGTCTTGCCCAGGCCGGACTGGCCGTAGATAAAGAGCGGGTTATAGTTTTCGGCCGGATGGTTGGCGACCGAGACCGCGGCGGCGTGGGCGAACTTGTTGGAAGAACCGACAATAAAGTGCTCGAAGGTGTATTCCTCGTCGGGGGACAGGCCGATGGATTCGCCGGCCTGGATGGGTGCGGCAGGCTGGTCGCCGTAGACGACAGTGACCGTGATCGGTTCGCCGAGCAGCTCGGTCAGCGCCTGCTGCAGGGGGGTGGTGAAGCGCGATTCGATGATCTCTTTCTTAAATTGGTTGGCAGCGCGCAGGACAAAGCTGGTCCCCTCGAGGGAGACCGCCTCGGCATCGTCGAACCAGGCCGAAAGCGTGACCTGGCTGAAGGAACCTTCCATGCGCGACAACGCCATTTTGAGTAAGTCGTTGTTGCTGTTCAAAAATATTTCCTCCTAATTCTGCCGATTCTTATTCACTGTACATAGTAACATATTTAGAGGGGGATTTCAAGTTATCCACAGGTGGGTGCACAGATGTGGATAACAGGGCGGTTTTTTGCGGCGCGCCGGGCAAAAGATGTCGAAAATCCGGCCTGGAAGGCCGTCGCCGGGCCGGCCGGGCACTCATGCGCCCTGGGGAAATTTTTGCGATGGGCTTACAAAGTTTCCCTTGACAAACGGGAGAGGGGCTGTCTATAATATATCTGATTCGGAGTATTACGGACAGGCAGCGGCATAAGCCCGATCTTTTCGTATGGGACCTGTGCCGGTGCCCATTCAGATTCTTAGAATAATAGGAGGTGTGTGGCAAATGCTGAGAACCTATCAGCCCAAGAAGCGTCAGCGCAGCAAGGAACATGGTTTCCGCAAGAGAATGTCTACGAAGAATGGCCGCAAGGTGCTGGCTCGCCGTCGTGCGAAGGGCCGCAAGCAGCTTACCCTGTAATCTTTGCCCATTTTGAGGAACAAATCGAGCCGCCCTTTTGAGCGGCTCTTTTTTCTACCGTCCGCCGGGGGGCCTTTTCTTGTTCGGCCTGCCGCACACCAGCCCGGCGGCGCGGGGGGTATTTTTTCTGGACTGCGGCAGGCAGGCCGCGCAGGGCGCTGTTTTGGGCGCTTTTCCGGATTCGGCGCGGCGGGAGCGCGCCCGGGCATCGGCCGCTTCCAGACAACCGCTTAACTTTTGAGACACACGAACCGCTTCTGTCTTTTCGGAGCAAATGCATGAAACATACCTATGTCATCAAACAGAATTATGAATTCCGCAGGCTGTATCACCGGGGGAAATCGGCTGCCAACCGCTATCTCGTGCTCTATTGCATGAAAAACCGGCTGGGGCGGAACCGCCTCGGGCTGACCGTCAGCGCAAAGTTCGGCGGCGCCGTCCAGCGCAACCGCGCCAAGCGCCTGTTCCGCGAGGCCTATCGCCTGCATGAGGCGGAATTTAAGATGGGATTCGATTTCGTGCTGGTCGCCCGCGCGCGCATGCTGGGTGCGTCGTGCGCGGACGTGGAGAAGGCCCTGCTGAAGGCCGCCCGCGACCTGCACGTCCTGCTGCCGAAAGAGGGGGACCCGACATGAAACGGCTGATGCTCGCTCTCATCCGGTTTTACCGGCGGGCGATCTCACCCTATACCGCACCGACCTGCCGCTATATCCCGACCTGCTCGCAGTACGCCATCGAGGCCATCGAGAAGTACGGCGCGCTCAAGGGCGGGTGGCTCGCCATCAAGCGCATCTGCCGGTGCAACCCATTTTCCAAACGCGGGCCCTATGACCCGGTCCCGTAACGGCCGATCCCGGCACGGGGCCTGTTCCGAAAAAGCACGGAAGGAACGCGAACGGGCGGGAAGAACCGACCGCCTGCAACACCGTTTTGGAGGAACAACAATTTGGCTAAGATCTTTGGTTTGCTGATCGTGCGCCCTTTTGGCATGCTGCTCATGGCAATCTACAACCTGGTAGGTTCCTACGGCGTCGCGATCATCATCTTTGCCCTGCTGTGTAAATTCATCCTGCTGCCGCTCACCATCCACAGCAAAAAGAGCATGCGCCGGATGAGCGCCATCTCCCAAAAGCAGCAGGCACTGCAGAAGAAGTACGCGAACAACCGCGTCAAGCTCAACGAGGAGATGCAGAAACTCTACGAAAAGGAAGGCGTCAGCCCCATGAGCGGCTGCCTGCCCTCGTTTCTGCCGCTGCCCATCATGATGGGCCTGTACTACGCCATCGAGAAGCCCATCACCTTCATGATGGGCATTACCGACAAGGACTTTGTCACCCAGGGCATCCCGGACTCGGTCCAGCTGCTCATCGACTATGTCCAGAATAATGGCCTTGCCGACCTGTCCGGCTACAGCGACTACTATGTCCAGATCCCCCTCATGGAGACCCTGAACAAGCTGGCCGACGCCGCCGGCAATTTCCCCGAGGCAATCACCAAACTGTCCAGCGAGATCGCCGAGTATCTCGTGCCCCTGAACTTTAACTTCCTGGGCTTCAACCTAGCACAGACCCCGAACATCAAGGAGCCTGGACTCATCTGGCTGCTGCCCATCCTGTCCGGCGTGACCGCGCTGCTGTCCTCGATCGTCATGCAGAAGATGCAGCAGAAGTCCAACCCGGCCGCGGCCCAGGTGCAGGGCTCGATGAAGACCATGCTCTACATCATGCCGCTGTTCTCGGTCTACCTCGGCTTTATCCTGCCGTCCGCCCTGGCGGTGTACTGGATCACAAACAACCTGTTCACCCTGGCGCAGGAGGTATTCCTCACCTGGTACATGGATAAGTATCATCCGATCCCGGTAGAAGATCCCAAAAAGAAGAAAAAGAAGAAACAAGAGAAAGGGGAAGCGTAACGATGAAACAGGAACAGATTTTCTCGGCGCAGAACGTAGACCGCGCCATTGAGAAGGCACTGGATGCGCTGCATCTGGACCGCGATGCGGTCTCGGTCGAGGTGATCGAGATGGGCCGCAAGGGATTCCTCGGCATCGGCGCTTCCGACGCGAAGATCCGCGTGACCTATGAGGTCCCGGACGCGCCCAAGGCTCCCGAAGCCCCCGAGGCGCCCAAGGCCCCCGAGGCGCCCAAGGCGCAGCCCGCCCGGCCCGCGCAAAAGGCCGAAGCGCCCCGCGCGCCCCGTCCGGCCCGCGAGCAGGACGGCACGCCGCGCCTGGTCAAGGCGGCCCCGCACGACGCGCAGCCCGCGCCCGTCCGCCCGGAAAAGCCGGCCCGCACCGAGGAAAAGCCGCGCCTGGTGCGCCGCGCAAACGGCGAAAAGCCGGCCGGCGAGCCGGCCCCCAAGGCCGCCCAGCCGCCCCGGGCCGAACAGCCGGCCCGGTCCGAGGAGACGCGCCCCCCGCGTCCGGCCTATGTCCGCCCCGAAGTCATGCCCGAAGAGGCGTGGTCCGAGCAGGCAAAGCAGGCCATCCGCTTCATCGACGGCCTGCTGGACAAGCTGGGGGTTGAGGGACATGCGTATGTGACCGCACAGTCCGAGCCCGACCACCTGCGCCTGGAGATCGAAGGCCCGGATATGGGCCCGGTCATCGGCCGCCGCGGCGACACACTGGACGCCATCCAGTACCTGACCTCGCTTGTGCTCAACCGCGGCACCGATGAGCACATCCGCCTGACCATCGACACCGAGAATTACCGCGTCAAACGCGCCGAATCCCTCGAGCGCCTGGCGCGCAAGATGGCGGGAAAGGTCTCGCGCTATCATAAGCCCATGACCTTGGAGCCCATGAATCCCTATGAGCGCCGGATTATCCATTCGGCCCTGCAGGATTACCGCGGCGTGACCACGCATTCGACCGGCACCGAGCCCAACCGCCGGGTTGTGATCTCGCCCGAGGGCGGCCGCAAGTTCTCCGGCCGCCGTCCGCGCCAGCAGTAAAAAAAAAACGCCCCACCGGGGCGCATGGACGCGGCGCGCGGCGGGGCATCCGCCGTGCACAGCCACCAGCTTTTGAGCTGGTGGCTTTTTTGCCGCCCATACGGCCGATGTGCGGGAAGTTTTTGCATTTTGATCGGGAATATGATACAATAAATCCGCTTAATTTGTTTTTTTGAGGAGGAACGAACCATGGCGCAGACCATCGCAGCGCTGTCCACCGCGCCGGGCGGCGCGATCGGCATTGTGCGCATTTCGGGCGACCAGGCGGAAGCCTATCTGCATGCGCTCTTTACGCCCGCCGGCGGGCGGGACATGCAGCCGCGCGTTTTGACTTATGGCACGCTGACCGTGGACGGCCGGGTCATTGACCGGCCTATGGCGGTCTATTTCCCCGCGCCCGCGACCTACACCGGCGAGCCCATGGCCGAGATCCACTGCCATGGCTCGTCCGCTATCTTAGAGGCCACGCTGGCGGCCCTGTTCGCCCTGGGCGCCCGGCAGGCCGGGCCGGGCGAGTTCACCCGCCGCGCCTTCCTAAACGGCAAGATGGACCTGTTTGCCGCCGAGGCCGTGGGCGACCTCGTGTGCGCCCGCTCGGCCGAGGCGGCTTCTCTGGCGGTCAATCAGCTCGGCGGGCACCTGTCGGCAGATTTTGCCGACATGCGTCAGCAGCTCGTCGCCATCTGCGCCCAGTTCCTGGCCGTGATCGACTATCCAGACGAGGAAATCGAGGACCTGCCGGTCCAGGAGATTGCGCGCACGCTGGACGAGATGCAGGCGCGGCTGGCCGGCCTGCGGGACAGCTATGCGCGCGGGCGCGCGCTGCGCGAGGGCTTGCCCTGCGCCATCATCGGCCGGCCCAACGCGGGGAAATCCACGCTGCTCAACGCGCTGCTGGGCTACGACCGGGCCATCGTGACCGAGATTGCCGGCACGACGCGCGACACGGTCGAGGAGACTTTGCATCTCGGTGCGCTCGTCCTGCGCCTGCAGGACACGGCTGGTCTGCGCGAGACCGACGACCCGGTAGAGAAGATCGGCGTCACGCGCGCCCGCGAGGCCGTACGCCTGGCGGGAGAGAGCGGCGTTGTGCTGGCCGTGTTCGACGGCAGCCGCCCGGTGACCGGCGAGGACCGCATGGTCATGCGCGCCGTCCAGGGCGCAAAGTGCGCTGTGGCCGTGCTCAACAAGGCTGACCTGCCGCGTGCGGACGGCTGGGAAGCGCTGCACGGGACGTTTGCACAGGTGGTCCCGCTGTCGGCCAAAAAGCGTGAGGGGCTGGGCGCGCTGACCGATACACTGACCGCGCTGACCGGCGTGCGCGACCTGCCGGCCGACGGCGGGCTCATCACCAACCTGCGCCAGGCCGAGACCCTCAGCCGCACGGCGCGCCACCTGGACGAGGCCGCCGCCCGCCTGCGCGAGGGCTATCCGCCCGACGCGGTGGTCTATGACATTGAGGGCGCCATTGAAAGCCTGGGCGAGATCACCGGGCAGAGCGTGCAGGCCGATATCGTGGACCATATCTTTGCCAACTTCTGTGTGGGGAAGTAGCGCCGCACAGCGGCGTGCAGGAGTTATCCACATCCCGCTTGTGCACATTGTGGATGCACGCAGTGCGCCCACACAATTTTATAATACGATTCGACATATTATTTCTATATATTACAAATAGAAATCAAGTTTTCATCAATTTATCCACAGTTATCCCAAGTATGCACAGAGTTATCAACAGCTGTGCACAAAGAGTCCGGAGGAAGACCCATGTATTTTGCTGGCACATATGACATTGCCGTCATTGGCGCGGGGCACGCGGGCATCGAGGCCGCGCTGGCCGGCGCGCGCCTGGGGCTGAGTACCCTGTGCTTTACCATCAATCTGGACGCGGTCGGCAACATGCCCTGCAACCCGGCCATCGGCGGCACGGCCAAGGGCCACCTTGTGCGTGAGATCGATGCGCTGGGCGGCGAGATGGGGCGGGCGGCCGACGCGGCCTGCATCCAATACCGCATGCTCAACCGCGGCAAAGGCCCGGCCGTACACTCGCTGCGGGCCCAGGCCGACCGCGTCAAATACCGCACCTATATGAAGCACACGCTCGAGCGCACCGAGAACCTGTCGCTCAAACAGGCCGAGGTTGTGTCCATTGAGACCGACGAACACGGGGCGGTCTGCGGCGTGACCACGGCCGCGGGCGCGCAGTACGCTGTGCGCGCGGCCATCGTCTGCTCGGGCACGTTCCTCGGTGGGCGCA
>LBJMC04202__coassemble_2717_pt1 | contig 7379 bp, 6 predicted proteins | sample LBJMC04202__metabat2_high_PE_026 | metagenome-assembled genome bin LBJMC04202 | reverse complement strand
TTAGAACTGGGCATACTTGGCAACGTGCGCCTTGGTGACCTCGGCGGATTTCTTGACGTTCTCTTCCTGCGTCATCTCGTAGTACTCAGGACGGAAGATCTCGATGGTGCAGCAGTCGCCGTCAAAGCCGATCTTCTTGAGCGTGTCTGCATAGCGCTGGTGCGGCAGGCAGTCGCCCTCGGCGTCCGGCCACATGCGCTTCTCGTCGTTGTTATAATACGCGCCGCAGGGCAGGTCCTCGGTGCCGTTGAGGTGCCAGACAAAGATCTTCTTGCCGTCGGCCTTTTCCAGGGCATCCCAGCCCGAACCCATTGCATAGAAATGATACTGATCCAGAGTGACACCCACGTTCGGGCTGCCGACAGCCTCTACGATGGCGTATGCGTCCTCAAAGCGGTTGATGGTCATGGCCGGCTCGCCGCAGAACTCCAGGCTGAGCTTGATGCCATGCGGCTCGCACTTCTTGACCATTTCCTTTAGCACGGCAACCGCATCCTCGCGGATCTCCTTGCGGGTCGGGGTCAGGCCACGCTCCTTCATGTCCTTGGAGGGCACGACGACGATCATCTTGCAGCCCAGGATATCGCAGCGGCGGATGATCTCATCCAGCTCGGCCATAACGGCGTCCTTCTCCTCCTGGGTCTGCTTCATGTTGAAGAAGCACAGGGCGTTGTAGGACAGCATCTTGAGGTGATGGGTCTTAAACCACTCACCCATCTCCTCGAGCGTAATCTTGCCTGCTTCCAGGTCGCGGTTCAGGCACTCGGACTGAATGTCGATAAAGTCAAAGCCGTACTTCTCGCAGTACTCCAGGTCCTTCATCACAGAATGATCTTTGCAAAAGCGGTCGTTTGCTTCGTTAAATCCAATTTTCATGGTAATTGCTCCTTTTTATGTCTGTCTAAATCGCAGATCCCTGCTTCCAGACAGGCGTCCCGGGACTGCCGGTCCTCCCGCAGTCCCGAAGCCACCCGAAGAAGAAGAGAGATTGTTGTTTTTTTGTCTTACGCGCGCTTTGCGTTCTTGCGCATATCCAGTACAACCGAGCCAACGATGATGACGCCCTTGACAATGTTCGTCATGTTGTCGTCAACCTTCAGCATAACCAGGCCGTTGTTGATAACGCCCAGGATGAGGATACCAGCAAGGACACCGGATACACGGCAGATACCGCCGGTATGGGAGGTGCCGCCTACGGTTGCCGCCGCGATGGCGTCCAGCTCGTAGTTCAGGCCGGTATTGGCCGGGTCAGCCGAGCCTGCGCGGCCTGCCAGCAGCATGCCGGCGATGGCTGCACATACCGAGCACCAGATATAGACCAGGATCAGGTTCTTCTCTACGTTGATACCAGCGACACGTGCCGCCTGGTCGTTGCCGCCGATGGCGTAAACGTTTTTGCCGAAGCGGGTCTGCGTGAGCAGAAAGGCCGCGATGGCGAACATAACGAAGAACACGATGATGATGATCGGGAAATTGCCGATCTTAGCCGAGCCGAGGAAACGGAAGTCTTCCGACAGGTTGGAGACAGGACGGTTGGTGTACATTTTTGCGCCTGCGCGGCAGATGAGCTGTGCGCCCAGGGTCGCGATGAAAGGCGGAATCTTGGTATAAGCGATGATCGCGCCATAGATTGCGCCGATGCCTGCGCCGAGCGCCAGGCCGATGAGGAATACCAGCGGGGCCGGCAGAGTGCCGACGCCGGGCAGGATTGCGTTCGCGTAGTCAATCGGCTGCACCAGCGAGCCGGTAATGACTGCGACCAAGGCCGCCGATGCGCCGATGGTCAGGTCAATGCCCTTGGACAGGATGGCGAACATAACGCCGAAGGCCATGATGCCCTTAACCGCCTCGCCCGAGAGCAGCGTCAGCATATTGCTGACCGAGAAGAAGCTGGGCTGGGCGATACTCATAATGATAATCAGTACGATCAATACCAGCCAAATGGAGTTCTGCGACAGGAACTTTTTCTTGTCAAACGACTTTAGCATACCATTTTCCCCTCTTTCTTATTTCTGGTCGTCAGCGGGCTGGTACGGAACCTCGCTGGTAGCATATTTCAGGATGAGTTCGGATGAGAAATCCTTGCGGTCGACGATCGCCGTCATGGTCCCTTCATGCATGACGACAATGCGGTCGGACATGCCCATGACCTCGGGCAGCTCGCTAGAGATCATGATGATGGCCTTGCCTTCGCCGGCCAGTTTGGTGATCAGCGAGTGGATTTCAGCCTTGGCGCCGACGTCAATACCGCGGGTCGGCTCATCGACGATCAGGATATCCGGATCGGTCAGCAGCCAGCGCCCGACCAGGACCTTCTGCTGGTTGCCGCCCGACAGGTTCTGGATCGGAGTGTCGATGGACGGCGTCTTGGTATTGAGCTTTCGGACATACTCTTCGGTGTCCGCGCGCATCTTCTTGTGATTGAGCGGGAAGCCATATTTCTTGAGGCTTGCCAGGACCGTATTGTCCTTGATGCTCAAAAGGCCGACGATGCCGTTGCCGCGGCGGTCTTCGGTCAGCAGGGCGATCTTATGGGCAATCGCCTGCTCAGGGGATTTGATGTGCAGTTCCTTGCCATCCTTATAGATCTTTCCGCCCGTGATGCGGCGCATGCCGAAGATGGCCTCGGCGGTCTCGGTACGGCCTGCGCCGACCAGGCCGGCCATGCCCAGAATCTCGCCGCGATGCAGCTCAAACGATACGTTCTTGACAGCGCGTCCGGCCGCCAGGTTCTCTACCTTCAGGATCGTCTCTCCAATGGGGCAATCAACCTTGGGGAACATATCGGTGACTTCACGGCCAACCATCAGCTGGATGACCTTATCGACGTTCAGATTTTCCGCGCGGTCGGTCGTGATGTACTCGCCGTCGCGGTATACGGTGATATCGTCCGAGATGCGGAAGATCTCGTCCATCTTGTGCGAAATGTAGATGATTGCGACATTTTTCGCCTTAAGTTCGGCAATAATCCGGAACAGATGCTCGACCTCGGTATCGGTCAGGGACGAGGTTGGCTCGTCCATGATCACGATGCGGCTGTCGTAGGAGATCGCCTTGGCAATCTCGACCATCTGCATCTTGGCGACCGTGAGGTTGCCCATCTTCTCATCCGGGTCCAGGTCCAGGCCCAGCTTTTGGAACAGCTCGATGCTGTCCTGCCGCATCTTCTTGTGATCGACGATCAGGCCCTTGCGGGGCGCGCGGCCCAGCCAGAGGTTTTCGCATACGCTGCGCTCAGGAACCGGGGACAGCTCCTGATGGATCATGGAAATACCGGCGTTGAGCGCCTCCAGCGTATTCTTAAAATGGACTTCCTTGCCTTCAAACACAATCTTGCCGGAGGTGGGCGGATGGATACCGATGAGGCATTTCATCAGCGTCGATTTGCCTGCGCCGTTCTCACCCATCAGGGTGTGGACGGTGCCTGGGCGTACCTTGAGCTGGACGCCCTTGAGCGCGCGAACGCCGGGAAACAGCTTCACGATATCGGTCATCTCTAAGATATACTCTTGACTCACTATTTTTCACCCCAATATCTCTGTGTTTTATCAGGAAAGGGACTGCGTGGTCCCTTTCCTTTCTGCAATCAGCAATTATTCGTAATCTGCTACGTTGTCTGGGGTGACAGGCTCGAACGGAACCCATACGATGTTGGCGTTTTCGTCGTCAACCTCGTACTCGGTGCCCTCGTTGATAGCCTTGCCTTCCAGCATGTTGACCGCTGCCTGTACAGCGCCCAGGCCCTGGCCGTTCGGGTCCTGGAATACGGTCATCGCCAGCGTGCCGTCCTTGACTGCCTGGATGCCGTCAACCGTTGCGTCGATGCCGACGATCGGGATGGAGGTCGGGTCCAGACCCTGTGCGGTCATAGCCTCAACCGCGCCAAGCGCCATCGCGTCGTTGTTTGCGATGATGCAGTCAAAATCGGTGGTGGTCAGCAGCGGGGAGATCATGTCCATCGCGGTCGCGCGGTCATAGTCGGCAACCAGCGGCGCTGCCGCCTCGACCGGATTGAGGCCGCCGTCCTTCATATGCTGGATGACAGAAGCCGAGCGCTGTTCAGTATGTACGAGGCCCAGCGTGCCCTGCAACATGAGGTACTTGACATCGGTCTGGCCCTTCTCATTGAAGTATTCTGCCAGGAAATCGCCCTGATAGCCGCCCGAAGTCATCTCGTCTGAGCCGACAAAGGCTGCACTCTCATTGAGGATGGAGGTATCGGCCGGTGCGCGGTTTACAAATACGACCTTCATGTCGCCCGCAGCATCGATGCACTGCTGTGCGGTCTCGGCGTCAACCAGGTTGACCAGGACGGCGTCGTCGCCCGCGTTGCGCGCGGACTCAATGAACTGGATGAGCTTGCTCGTGTCGTTCTGCGCGTCCTGCGTTGCCAGGGTAACGCCGAGCTGGTCGGCTGCATTCTTTGCGCCGGTCTCCAGCGCGCTCAGGAACTCATCGCGCAGGCTCATGATAAGCGTCATGCTGTAGCCGTCATCGCCGTTGTCCGAGGCGGTGTCTGCGCCCTGGGCTGCGGTGTCATTGCCGTCGCCTGCACAGCCGGCCAGCATTGCCGTCAGCATTGCGGAAGCTACAAATCCTGCAAAAATTCTCTTTTTCATCTTTTTACCCTCAGCTTTCTCTTCATTTTCCGTGTGCCGTGCACGTTCCCAATTCTTTAAAACGTGGTCTTGGCTGTGAACTTAATTCAATTTTATCAAATATTTGGGCGCTGTCAACCTGTTTTTCCATTTTCAACAATCTGCACATGTTTCAAGGGGCATACTTCATCAACTTGTCTATAAAAAATTGTAATCGTGTCTTCTTTCACTAAGTATTTTCCCGCGTAGTTATGCAAATCCCCCTGAGGTCTCGCCGAAAATCTCTGGTTTTTCTGCTGTACTCAACCGTCTCTCCGCCATCCATCCCAGTCTCTTCTTCTCTCATTATTATTTCATATTTTCGACTTTTTAGCTATTTTATTGTTTTTATACTCATTTTTTATTCTATATTTCTTCACTTTTAAATTTTTCAGATTCTTCAAAATATTTTTTATAATCTGTGAACGAGCACAATTTAACAAATATGCATTTATTGCATTTATTATGGACTTTATTCCGTCTATATGTTACAATAAAATCAGTTTTAAAGCCGTTCTCCTATTTTTAAACGGAATCGAGGTGCGCCAAATGGCAATTACGATTAATCAGATCGCCGAACTCTGCGGCGTATCCCGCGGTACAGTGGATCGTGCACTGCACAACAAGGGCAATGTCCGCCCTGAATTGTCCGCCCGCATCAAGGAAGTCGCTGCGGAGTATGGCTATACCCCAAACCGCGCAGGCATGGCCCTGTCCCGTGCATCCCACCCCATCCGCATCGGCGTCGTGCTCCACTCGGTGCAGACCCCCTTCATCAGTCTTGTGCTGGATGCCTGCCGGCGCGAGGCGAAAAAGCTGTCTGTTTTCAGCACCGATGTCATTTTCCGGCTGTCCCGCTCGCTGGACCCCGTCGAACAAGTCTCTATGATCGAGGAACTGGTCGAACAGCAGCACGTCAGCGGCCTGGCGGTCATGCCGCTGCACAGTATCTTGGTGGAAAACAAGATCAATGAGTTGGTATCGGAACATCACCTTCCAGTCATCACGCTCAACACCGACCTGCCGCAGAGCAAGCGCCTGTGCTATATCGGCCAGGACAACTACGCCGCAGGGCGTACGGCCGCCGAGCTGATGCGCCTTGTCACAGGCGGCAAGGGCATTGTCTCCCCGCTGATCGGCCCATCTGAATACCATCTCGCCTATTCCGAGCGCCTTTCCGGCTTCCAGAGTGAGATTGCACAGATCGCCCCGGATATTACGCTTCGCCAGACCAATATCGATGCTGACGACGAGGCGTGCGCCATGCAGGCAACGCTCTATTTGCTCGACCACGTGCCCGACCTGGCCGGGATCTACGCCATCACGCCGGGCTACGCCGGCGTCTGCCGCGCATTGATCCAGACTGGGAACGCGCACAAGGTCCATCTCATCCTGCATGACGAGGTCCGCGAAAATCTGCGGTATGTACACGACGGCGTCGTGGACTTTGTGCTCGGACAGGATGCGGAAACGCAGGGTTCGCTGCCGCTGACGCTGCTGGCGGACTTTATCCAGCTCAAACAGAAGCCGTCCAAAAACGCCTTTTTCACCGATATCCGCGTGCTGCTACGCTACAATATCGGCAGCCTATTATAAAAGAAGGAGTCTCCTATGTCCGCTGTACCACCTGCTTTTTCCCATGTGCATCTGCTGCACTGCACCAGATCCTCCGCCCCGCCTCCCACGTTCTTCCAGTCGCTTCCCTCTGCCTGGCGGGTGCTTGTGGTACAGCGCGGCCGCCTGACCTTCTTTGCAGGCAGCAGCTCCTACACTGTCGCTTCCGGCGACGCCCTCCTGATCGCCCCGCACTTGTGTCATGCTTACTTTCCGGAAAGCGCCGACACCCAACTGCTCTGTTTGTCCTTCTCGGTCGATACGGCCGGTCCACAGGATGCGCCCAATTGTTTTCTATTCTCCTATCGCTCCCAATCTCTGATCCCCTCGCTCGTCCAATTCATTCAGGACCCTGGGCTCCTCTGCGACGCAAAGGACAAGATCTTAGAGTCGCTCCTGCTTATGCTGAATACGCTGCCCTATCTGCCGCTCACGCCGCTTCCCAACACCTTTGCCTCGCAGATTCTGGTCTATCTCAACGAGCATTTTCAGGAAGAACTGTCCCTCAGCGACCTGGCCGCAGCCTTTCACGTGACGCCAAGCCATATCATCCATGTATTTAAGCCGCTGTTCGATCTGTCTCCCATCCATTACCTCAATCAGCGGCGCATCGGTGAAGCCCAATACCTATTGCAGACCACCGATTCCAGCGCCGGGGACATTGCCGGCCTGGTCGGCATCCCCAACCGCAACTATTTTTACAGTACCTTTAAGCGTTTGGTCGGCATGACGCCTACCAGCTACCGCGCACTGGCATGTCAATGACGTTTTGCCCGATCCCCAAGCCTTTCTCCGCCTGCCTTGCAGACGAAAAAAGGCCACATGATGAGAATGAACCGCCCCAAGATGTAGGAGCTATCCGTTCTCCATTTGCTGTTGGGTCTGTCCGCATGGAACTGGCGGTTCAGCAAATTTTTGTATTTATGTACCTGTTGCCCCATATTCACCCATTTTCTGTGCCGTCGGATCTTCGAAAGCAAACCGTATTTCCCCATGATACGCAGGACGGCCTTGGGATTGCGGTGGATGCGTAACACTACTCCTTCCCGTATCTCCATCGGATACTTTTTCATTCCTTTTTTCCAGACATAGTAAGATCCCCTAACGTAGTTCTATTTTGAACAGGTC
>LBJMC04202__coassemble_2174_pt1 | contig 8673 bp, 10 predicted proteins | sample LBJMC04202__metabat2_high_PE_026 | metagenome-assembled genome bin LBJMC04202 | reverse complement strand
CATGGTCCTCGGACACTACGTATCTGTTAACGTGCAGTGCGGCGACGATGTCATCAAGTGCTTCGTTAACCGCGATATTTCAGACCAGCTGGAAGTAGGCGATTCGGTCGGTTTGAACTTCGAAAAGTACCACACATTTACTGAATAAGAGGAAAGAGAGGAAGAGACTCCTATGAAAACTAAGAGATTGTTGGCTGTTTTGACGGCTTCTGCGCTGTTGGCAACCATGCTGGCTGGCTGCGGCGGCGATGACGCTTCTTCGAATGCAGATAACGGCGGCGAGACCGCTGAAGCCGTAAAGGACGTCCAGGTCTGGGCAACCGGTTCGGATAACGTCCGCCAAGTATTTGAGGAGCTGGTTGAGGACTTCAATACGAATTCCGAGTATGCAGGCACCTATGAGGCAAACCTGAACTTCATCCTGTCCGGTACCGGCGGCGGCACCCTGGCAGACCAGCTGGTTGCGGCATACCGTGCTGGCCAGACCGAGAGCGAATTTGACGTGTCCGACCTGGGCGATGATGACCTGACGAAGATTCTGTCCCTGACTGATGAGAATGTTCTGCAGGATCTGGATATGTCGCTCATTCCGAATGCTGAGGGCATCACGGCAGAGCCGGTCGCAGCAAAGGGCAAGATCCAGCCGTACCGCGGCACCACCGTCATCCTGGCTTACAACTCTGACACTGTTCCGGAAGATGAAGTCCCGACGACCATGGACGAACTCGTCGAGTGGATCAAGGCGCATCCGGGCCGTTTTGCCTACAACACCCCGGGTACCGGCGGCGCGGGCGACTCCTTTGTTCGTACAGCGATCTATAACTTCATCGACGATCCCTCTGCACTGATGAGCGACGACCAGAAGTGGGAAGAGCAGTGGGACGAGGGCTTTGCATTCCTCAAGGACCTGCATCCGTACATGTATAAGTCGGGCGATACCGTCGTTTACCCGAACAAGAACCAGGGCACCCTGGATCTGCTGACCCAGGGCGAGATCGACATGTGCCCGAACTGGGCGGACATGGTTCTGTCTCAGCGTAAGGCTGGCACCGTGCCGGAAAACATTAAGATTGCAACGATTGAGCCGTCCTTTACTGGTTCCGTACAGGGCATCGGCATTCCGTCCTTCAGCGGCAACGTACCGGGCGCACATGCATTCATCAACTATATCCTCTCTCCGGAAGCACAGACCATCCTGGTTCAGGATATGGCTGCGATCCCGCTGAAGACCGACGGCGTCGATCTGACTGGCGCAGAGGAACTGATGGACATGGATGTCTCGAACTTCCGCACCCAGGCTCTGGGCGATCTGGTCACCGACCTGAACGCACGTTGGGATGAGGAGATCGGTACACTCGGTTAACGCCTACAAATCTTGTGTCCGAGGTAATGAGTATGAATAAATCAAAATCTACTAAAAGAATGCTCATCGGGTATGGCCTGGTTTTGCCGGCCTTCCTGGTAGTCATGTTCACTGTTGCTTACCCAATCGTATCCTCCGTCATCATGAGCTTTCAGGATGGCGAGACGGGTGAACTCACACTGGCAAACTATACCTACTTCTTCACAACCGAGTCGCAGATTAAGAACATTCTGTTCACGCTGTACGTTGTTGTCGTAACGGTCGTCCTGGCCCTGGTCATCGCATACCTGCTGGCGCTGTATCTGCGCTTTGTCAAGTCCCCGATCTCGAAGGCGATCGGTACGCTGTACCTGCTGCCCCGTTTCATCCCGGGCCTGGTTGCAGTTTACGCAATGATCACGATCATTCGCGACACCGGCGTTATCAACCGTATCGCGCTGCTGCTGTTCAACTACGACTTTAAGCCCGCTATGATGTATCACGCCAGCGGCCTGGTTATTATGAACCTGTGGTTCAATATCCCGTTCGCAGCGCTGATGATTACGGCTGGCCTGGGCGCTATCCCGGACTCGGTCATTGAGTCGGCCCGCGACGTTGGCGCAAGCCGTATGCGCGTGTTCCGCTCGATGATCCTGCCCCTGTCGGCGAAGGACGTCGTCGTGGCCGGTACGTTCGTCTTCATGACCAACGTCGGCTCGTTCACCACCCCGTACCTCATCGGCGGCAACAGCCCCAAGATGCTCGGTATCGCCCTGTACGACCAGTTCAACCGCTATCTGGATTACAACCGGTCGGCAGCGTTGTCGGTCATCATGTTCCTCATCTGTTCGGTTTCTGCGGCCGTATATATCTATACGAACCTGAAAGAACGAGAGTGGGAATAATCCATCCAATAAAAGAGGAGAGCCATGCGGCTCTCCTTTTTTTGTGCGGCTATTTTTCAGGGGCGTAATAGGAGGGAAGGGCGAAAGCGGCTGGGACAAAATTTTGTCAGTTTGCCCCGCGCGGGATCAGAAATAATCCTTCCATCGGGCCGCACATGGGTGTATGATAGAAACGGAAATCCAAGCTGCCAGGAGGCGACAAAATTTATGGAAATTTTACTGCAAAAAGAATTTATCTTCCATCCGGAAGACGACCGCACCAACCGGATCGTGCCCTTTGAGACGACACGCGCGTATGACCATCTGGAATTTGTGTGCGAATACAGCCCAAAGACCATCTCTGACCCCGAACTTGTGTCGCGCGAGGTGCAAAAGGGCATTGAGAAGAGCGGATGGAGCGGCCGCAAGCTGTTTCCGACCGACATGGACGAATGCAAAGTGCTCATGAATTTTGTGACCTTTTCGCTGGACTATGAAGGCGAATATGTGGGCTGTGCCCATCGGCATGATCCGGAGCAGGTGATCGTCATCTCGGAGCACGGCTCTTCGCGCGGATTCTTCGCACGCCCGGCAGCCAAGGGCAAATGGCGCATTGTACTCAATGTCCAGGCGGCCATTCCAGAGCATGAGCTGACCTATCACTTGACGGTGATCGGCTGTGATAAGCCAGCCTATACCTACCGCCCCTTTGAGATGCACTGCCATACGCTGCACTCGGACGGACGGTTTACTGTGCATGACCTGGCACATGCGGTCAAGGACTATGGCTATGCGGGGTTTGCGCTGACCGATCACAATACGGAATCCGGCCAGGTAGAGCTGACCCCGAAGCTTGCCGCCGAGACCGTTCCCGCCATCTGCGGCATCGAGTGGACGACCTTCTTTGGCCACATGCTGGTGCTGGGCTGCAAGCACTATGTAGACTGGCGTTTTGCGCTGCCCGAGGATATCGATACCTACACCGCACAGATCCGCGAAGCGGGCGGTATCGCGGGCATCGCGCATCCATTCAACATCGGCGCACCCATGTGTGCGGGCTGCCGCTGGGATTTTCAGGTCAAAAACTGGGAGGACATCACATACATCGAGATCTGGTCGCAGGAAGACCCGATGGTGCGCACCAAAAACATCATGGCTATAGAGTGGTGGACCAAATTGCTCAATGAGGGGCATCAGATTGCCTGCACGGCCGGGCGCGACTGGCACTTCTACGACTCTGAGCCGGTCATCTTGACCGCGACCTATTTGGGCCTGCCGGATGGCAAGGTCACGGAGGAAAATGCGCTGGATGCGCTCCGTGCCGGCCGAACCTATGTCACCCTAGGCCCCACGATGGAGATTGAGGTCCGTCAGGCCGGTAAGGCATACGGCCTGGGCGAGACGCTGCCGGCCGGGGAATGTGAGGTGTGTGTCGACGTTGGTGAGACCGAGCGCCGGGAACACTGGGAGCGATGGGGAATCAAGGTGCGCGAGATCGGCCTGACTGGCCCATCCGGCACGCAAAAGTTCCCATATCGCGGTGAGCTGTTCCGCGGCCGCGCCACGGGTGACCGTTGGCTGCGCGTGGAGCTGTATGGCGACAAGAACGGGCAGTACGGCCAGCTCCTCGCGGTTTCCAGCCCGGTCTATTTCGCCTGATCGGACGGCAGATTTGGTAAAAAGTATGGGGATACCCGTTTTGGGGCTTGTAATTTTGCCTCCGCTTGTATATAATGGTAATACTGATGTGTATAGGTAGGAGGTGTTTTACAGATGCTGAACAATTACGGTGAGATTCTTGGAACGCTTGTCCCCATCATTTTGATGGTCGCGATTTTTTATTTCTTGCTCATCCGTCCGCAGCGTAAGCGCGATAAGGCGGAGCGCGATATGAGAAATTCTATCCAGGTCGGTGATGAGATTTCCACCATCGGCGGATTCATCGGCAAGGTCGTAAGCATGAAGGACGAGACGCTTGTGATTGAGACTTCTGCAGACCGCACCAAGCTCAAGCTGTATCGCTGGGCAATCCGCGGCAAGGAAGCGGCCCCGGTGGATAAGATCGAAGAGCCCAAGGAATAACCACGCCGCCCGCCGAATAACTTGATAGCAAAGTTCATTGGGCGGGAGGGACCACGTTATGAAAAAAAACGAATCCGGGCCGGCTGCGGCGGCTGTGCTGGGCGCGGCCGTGCTGGCGGGCTTTGTGCTCACGCTGGCGCTGATGGCGGCCTGCGCGCTGGCCGTCCTGATGGGCGCGCTGGACGCAGGGCAGATTGCCCTGTGGGCCGATCTATGCCTGGCGGTCGGAAGCCTGTGCGCGGCCTTCCTCGCCGCCCGGCGCGCGTCTTCCTGGCAGCCCTTGTGGGGGCTTGCCGCGGGCGGCCTGTTGTTTATCCTGCTGGCGGTCCTGAGTTTTTTATGGTTTGGCGAGCCGGCGCAGCCCACGCGCCTGCTGATAAACGCATTGCTGGCCATCGTCTGCGCGGCGGTGGGCGGCGCGCTCGGCGCCCGGCGGCGCCGGCGCAAAAGACGCAAAAAATAACAGATTTTACAAACGGGAGGTACGTATCATGACCCATATCAAGACCCTGACTTCCGCAACCCTCAAGCAGACTGCGGCCCATGGCGGCTGCGGCGAGTGCCAGACTTCTTGCCAGTCTGCCTGCAAGACTTCTTGCACCGTTGCAAACCAGAAGTGCGAGCACAGCAAGTAATTTCTGAACAGGGAAAACCCAAGCTGCGGGGCGTGCCGGACGGTACGCCTCGCTGTTTTGTGTCAAACAGAAAGAAAACGGAGATCCTTCCGTCAACCAAGATCAATGGAGGAATCAGCGATGATCCATCGTTTTACAAAAAAAGGCCTCAATTTCCTGCTGGATGTCAACAGCGGTGCCGTGCACTTGCTGGATGACGTGTCCTATGCGGTTTCCGGCCTGATCGATGAGCAGATGACCGAGGCCTGCCCGGACACCATCGTCCAGGCGCTGCCGCAGTACGACGCAGCGGCCGTGCGCGAGGCCTATGCAGAGCTGTATGCGCTCAAGCAGAGCGGCCAGCTCTTTGCAGACGACGACTACATCGATGTGTCCAAATACATCCCGACCGGCGCACCGGTCAAGGCGCTTTGCCTGCACGTCGCACATGACTGCAACCTCAGATGCCAGTACTGCTTTGCTTCGACCGGCGACTTTGGCACCGGCCGCAAGATCATGCCGTTTGAGGTAGCCAAGAAGGCCATCGACTTCGTGGTTGCGCGTTCGGGCGCACGCCACAACATTGAGGTCGATTTCTTCGGCGGCGAGCCGCTCATGGCTTGGGACACGGTCACCAAGACCATCGACTATGCACGTTCGCTCGAGCAGACGCATAATAAGAAGTTCCGTTTCACCATCACGACCAACGGCCTGCTGCTCGACGACGACAAGATCGATTACATCAACGCCAACATGGATAATGTTGTCCTGTCCCTGGATGGCCGCCCGGAGGTCAACGACGCCATGCGCAAGACGGTCGCGGGCACGGGCAGCTATGATATCATCGTACCCAAGTTCAAAAAGCTGGTCGAGAAGCGTGATCCGGCGCTCGACTACTATGCGCGCGGTACCTTCACGGGCAAGAACCTGGACTTTGCGGAGGATGTTGTACACATTGCGGACGCGGGCTTTGACCGCCTGTCGGTCGAGCCGGTCGCGGCAGAGGACGGCTGCGGATATGAGCTGACCGAGGCCGATCTGGACAAGATCTACGCCGAATACGACCGCTTGACCGATATCATGGAGGAGCGCCGCAAGAACGGAAAGCCTTTCCTATTTTTCCACTTCATGGTGGACCTGCAGCAGGGACCGTGCGTAGTCAAGCGCCTGCGCGGCTGCGGCGCGGGCTATGAGTATGTCGCAGTCACCCCGGAGGGGGACATCTACCCCTGTCACCAGTTCGTCGGCAACGAGCAGTTCAAGCAGGGTTCGGTCCTGGACGGCTCCTTTGACCTGGATATCGCGCATAAGTTCGCGTCTATGAATATCTATACGCGCGAGAAGTGCGGCGATTGCTGGGCGAAGTTCTACTGTTCGGGCGGCTGCTCGGCAGCCAACCACAACTTCAGCCACGACCTCAACGTGCCTTATGAGATGGGATGCAAGATGGAGCGCAAGCGCCTGGAATGTGCAATCTATCTCAAAGCGCGTGAAGCAGTCGGAGAAGATTTGTAAATCCAAACGAATTTGTGCGTTCTGCTCAAAATAACGTTGCAATTTTTGGATAGTTTGGCATATAATAAAAATGGATTCCCAAAAAATTTGCAGCGACAGCGCTGCTTGAAAGGCAGAATATAAAAGTATGGCGCATAAGATCCGCGTTGCGTGCCTCGGTACGAGCGATCGTCTTTCCCGTGCCGTGGACGCGCTGTTACATCAAAATATTATCCCGGCAGAGAACATTTTCCTGTCCAAGACAGACGGCGAACTCATTGAGCGGTTCACGGCCAGCGGCTGTAAGCTCCTGGCGGACGACATGAACGCCATCATCAAGGGGGAGGTTGTCTTGGTCGTTGCACCGGCCTCCGAGATGGCGGCGGTGCTCGCTCCGGTATGCGGCTGCACCGCCGGGCGCTACCTTATCGCGATCAGCGACAAGGTGAGCGTCGAGGAGATTGCAGAGCGTGTTGTCAAAGGCACCCAGATCATGGCGGTCAACGCCGTGAAAGGGGAGGACGGCATTCTGCGCGGCACGGTCCAATACAGCAAGGGCTTTGCAGCGTATATGAAGCCGCCCTGCGAGGATATCGTCCGCGCGCTGGTGTCCGAGCTGACCATCTGCTAAGCGAACAAACAGGCATATTGAAAACGAGCTGAGAATACCTTATCTCATGGGGACGTACCAATAGGAGGGACAGACCATGAAACGACAAAGGGTTCTCAGCTTTCTTTCGCTCCGGGTGTTGTGGGACACACCGCATCTGGTATTTTTGACAGCAATGCTGCTGTGCGGGGCGCTGGCCGGCAGCTGCACGGGATTGCGCAGCGGCCACAGTGAGGGGGCGCTGCTGGAGCAGCTGGCAGGGCAGATGGTGGCACAGGCACAGGTAGGGGACGGGGCAGTCGGGGTGCTGGCTGGCAAGGCGCTCGTTGGGGCGCTTGGATGGCAGGCGGCTGCGATCCTGTGCGGGATGCTGCGTGGCCATAGCCTATGGCTGTCCGGCCTGTGCGCTGCGCGCGGCTTTCTTTTGGCCTTCTCAGCGGGCGCTTTCTTGAGCACCATGCAGTGGGAGGGGCTGCTTCTGGCACTGGTGACCGGCGGGGTCAGTGCGATCGTGACCGTACCCTGTTTGATCTTGACGGCATCTGCGTGCTTCCTGGCCGGGCAGGAGGCGCCGCGGCGCCATGGCGGCTACTGGTATGCCTTGGCGCGGTATCGGGGCGCGGTGCTGCTGTGCACGGCTATGGCACTTGGCGGCGGTCTTGTGCGCGTGCCGATGCTGTTTTTCGCGGCACGGCTGGGCTTATAATCCCTAGAAAAATTTTTGCAAAAATAATTGAAAAAAGTCTTGACGAAGGACGATATATGCGCTATAATAAATATCGTCGCTGAGAGAAATGCTCTGTGCGGCGCGATAAAAATTGATATGTATGGAGAGTTGGCTGAGTGGTCGAAGGCGCACGACTGGAAATCGTGTGTGCGGTAATCCCGTACCCAGGGTTCAAATCCCTGACTCTCCGCCATTAAAGTCCTAGAATCTAACGATTCTGGGACTTTTTCTTGTTTTAAGGACAAGAGTGTTAAAACATCAATTGCACCGAAATTGCACCGAGTGCAAAGTTACTATAATTGCGTGAAGTCCTGGTTAAATGGCCTAGTTCTAGGGATTTTTTGTCTCTAGGATAAAGATCAAAAGAAGTATGCCGCGCGCACGAGCAGGCTCAAGACCTAATAAAATGAATGAACATTATTCATTGACATTTTAAAGGAAGGTGTTATAATAATTGGTGGAAAGGAGGATTCGGTTCCACGGTTCGCAAAGATGTTTGTCAGGACGATGAGTGATTGATATTCACTCATTGATTTTTTGACAGGTCTATGCTATCATAGCAGGAAAGGAGGCGGAACCATGCGTATTACGAAGGAACCGGAGGAACGCAAACAAGAGATATTTGACATTGCGTTAAAATTATTTGGCGAAAAAGGCTATGAAAAGACGACAATTGCGGATATTGCGAAGGCGATCGGTGTGGCACAGGGATTGTGTTATCGCTATTTTCCATCTAAGGAAGTGTTGTTTGACAGTGCCATCGATCAGTATGCCGACATACTGGTGGCTCAATTTGCTGACTTGGCAGAAAATAGCAAGCTCCCGCTGAAAGAATTCATGGAAAAGATGCCGGCCACTGTGGAAGACCAGATTTTATATTATTTATTTTTTTCAATAGATATTTTATAAAATTTAAAAAT
>LBJMC04202__coassemble_2073_pt1 | contig 8995 bp, 9 predicted proteins | sample LBJMC04202__metabat2_high_PE_026 | metagenome-assembled genome bin LBJMC04202 | reverse complement strand
CGGGCGGGAGACCGCGCCGACCGAGACCTTGACCTGGTTGCCTTCGACAGACAGCACGGGCAGGTGCTTCTCGCCTGCGCCCTCGCTCGTTGCGGGGTCAAGCAGCTGCATCTTTTCGCCGCAGCAGATGACCGGGACCTTGTGGTCCACGACCTTCTCTACAACATTGCCACAATGCGTGCACAGATAAAAATTCAGCTCCATTTGTAGATCGCTCCTTTTTTGTTTTGCCGTTCTGTATGAATCATGGCCCGCTGGTGCGGGCGAGGTAACACTTTACGATAATAGTATACATTCTTTTCTCCTGCCTGTCAAGACGTGAATCTATACAAGAAATGGCGGTTCTTTTGTGGAAGTTGTTCAAGGGCGGCGCGGCATGGCAAAAAAACAGCATTCGGAAACGTAAAATATTATTTCATATACAAAACAGGAGAATGCGAGAAAAAGATATAAATGCCATTCTTGTTTGGACAGACAGCAAAAAATGTATCGAAAACCAGAAGGTAATAACGCATTTTGATGGAAAAATGTGTGTGATGTCGATGTAAAAATCTATAACTTCTTGTAAATGTCTTGACAATCCCGACAAAAGGCGTTAAGATAAAGATGTCATAGTAGATAGACAAAGTATTAACATATATTGTGAAGTTCATAATGCAAGCAATGAAGGGCCCTCCTGCCCGCCGGACTTTTGAAAGTGAGGGGAATACCATGACTCCGACCACCACGTCCAATGACCGCTACCTGAAAGAGCAGATTGATATCATGACCGGCTTGCTTGCGCAAATGGTCGATCACTATGCGATCGCCCGTATCCGCATCCAGCTATGGCACCTTGAGACCGAACTGCACAATCACCCGTCCCATCCGGTCAACTAATAGTTTTTTTTGCAGGAAAATCCGTTGTAACCTGAAAAGCACGCGTTCGCGCGTGCTTTTTTGTTTGCCCTGCTGACGGTAGCATCCCCCGCGGCGGCCGGATTTATCCGGCAAATTTTTAAACATTGGCCGGAGATTTTCGCCAAAGCATTGATTTTTTTCCACTTTTTGTGCTATATTATATTTAACGCCGGTTCCGCGCCGGACAGCAAGCGGCACAGGCCGGCGGCCCGCAAAGATGCAATTTTGCAGACCTGATTTGCGCAAAGTAAATTTTTTTGTAAAGGGGATATCCAGATGCCTAAGAGAAAACAGGCGATGCTTGAGGCTGTGGAGTTATATCTGAAGAGTGAATTTCAGACCACACCGGCGGAGGCAACGCCCAACCAGCTTCACACCGCGGTTTCCCGTTCGCTGATGGCCGGGATTGCAGACCGTTGGCACTTGAGCGTGGAAAAGCACCAGAACGCACGCCATGCATACTATTTTTCGGCCGAATTCCTGATGGGCCGTATGATCTACAACAATCTGCTCTGCCTGGGCATGACCGAGGAGATCGGCCAGCTGTTGGAGAAGAACGGCGCATCGCTCGACGCCTTTGAGGAAGTCGAGGACTGCGCGCTGGGCAACGGCGGCCTGGGCCGCCTGGCTGCCTGCTTCCTGGATTCGGCGGCGACGCTCAACCTGCCGCTCGACGGCTACGGCATCCGCTACAAGTACGGCCTATTCAAGCAGAAGATCGAGGGCGGCTTCCAGAAGGAGGAGGCCGACGATTGGACCCGCTACGGTGACCCGTGGAGCCTGCGCCGCGAGGACGAGGCGGTCCGCGTCGAGTTTGCCGACCAGACCATCGTCGCCGTCCCGTATGACATGCCGATCATCGGCTATGGCACGGACAACATCGGCACCCTGCGCCTGTGGCAGGCGGAGCCCGTCCAGGCCTTTGACTTTAACCTCTTTAACGCCCAGCAGTACGACGCCGCTGTGGCAGAGCGCAACCGCGCCGAGGATATCTCCCGCGTGCTCTATCCGAACGACTCAACCGACGAGGGCAAGATCCTGCGCCTCAAGCAGCAGTACTTTTTCTGCTCGGCTTCGCTGCAGGATATCATCCGTAAATACAAGAAGACCTATGGCAACGACTTCTCGCACTTTGCCGAGATGAACGCCATCCAGCTCAATGACACCCACCCGGTCATCTCCATCCCGGAGCTCATCCGCCTGCTGACCGACGGCGAGGGCCTGTCCTTTGACGCAGCGCTTGACATCTGCAAGCAGGTCTTCTCCTACACCAACCATACCATCCTGGCCGAGGCGCTGGAAAAGTGGAGCCAGTACCTTATGGAGCGCACCATCCCGCGCGTCTTCCATATCATTGTCATGCTCGACCAGTACCTGGGCGGCGAGCTGCACCAGAAGGGCATCTCGGGCGACAAGGAATACTCCATGCACATCCTGCAGCACGGCACCGTGCACATGGCGTACATGGCGATCTACTGCTCGCGCTATGTCAACGGCGTTGCACAGATCCACACCGAGATCCTCAAGAACGACGTCCTGCGCGACTGGTATCAGATCTATCCCGAGAAGTTCCAGAACAAGACCAACGGCATTACCCAGCGCCGCTGGCTGGCCCTGTGCAACCCCGAGCTGTCTGACCTGCTGACCCGTCTGCTCGGCAACGAGAGCTGGAAAACCGACCTGTCCCAGCTCAAGAAGCTCGAGAAGTACGTGGAGGACGAGTCTGTCATGCGTGAGCTGTGCCAGATCAAGCTGCACAGCCATGAAAAGCTGGCAAACTTCGTCAAGAAGAAGGACGGCATCGACATTGACCCCAACACCTGCTTCGATGTACAGATCAAGCGCCTGCATGAGTACAAGCGCCAGTTCCTCAACATCTTGGCCATCCTCGAGCTGTACTACGAGATCGCCGAGGGCAGCCTGACCGACTTTACGCCCACGACCTTCATCTTCGGCGCCAAGGCAGCGCCCGGCTACGCCCGCGCCAAGGGCATCATCAAGCTCATCAACGAGGTCGCGGCCCTCATCGACCGTGACGAGCGCGTGCGCGGCAAGATCAAGGTTGCATTCCTGGCCAATTACAACGTCTCCTACGCCGAGAAGATCATTGCGGCGGCCGACGTCTCCGAGCAGATCTCCACGGCCGGCAAGGAAGCGTCTGGTACGGGCAACATGAAGCTTATGGCCAACGGTGCGGTCACCTTGGGCACGCTGGATGGCGCAAACATTGAGATCGTTGAGGAGGCCGGCAGCCTCAACGAGTATATCTTCGGCGCAACCGTCGATGAGATCCGTTCGGTGCAGGAGCACTACAACCCGAACGGCATGTACCACAACGACTACAAGATCAAGCGCGTCCTGGATGCCCTGATCAACGGCACGCTCAACGACGGCGGCTCGGGCATTTTCCGCGAGCTGCACGACTCGATCGTATATGGCGCAAGCTGGCACCGTCCCGACCAGTATTTCCTCCTGCTCGACTTCGAGCGCTATCTCGAGGCCAAGAAGCAGGTTGCAAGAGACTACAAGGACCAGCTCGTCTTCGCCAAGAAGCGCTGGATGAACATCTGCAACTGCGGCAAGTTCTCCTCGGACCGCACGATCGCGGAGTACGCCAAGGATATCTGGCGTATCGAAAAGGTATAAATTTGCGTTTATCCCGGCCATCCATCGCGATGGCCGGGATTTTTTTGCCCGCAGCGGGGTAAAATAGCCGCGCGGCGCAAACCCGAAAGCGGAACGCGCCCTTTGGAGGAGGCAGAGGAACCAATATGACACAGTATGACGAGACCAAGCTTTTGTGCGACGCCTTGCTGTTTGAGCATGGGCATGCGCGGCGCACCCAGCATATCTTGAAAGTCTATGCGCTGGCCAAGCTGATCGGCGAGGCGCAGCGGCTGCCCGCGTGGGAGCAGCGCATCGTGCAGGCGGCCGCCATCCTGCATGACATCGCGATCGGCCCGTGCAAGCAGAAATACGGCGAGGCGACCCAGGACAAGCAGCGCCGCGAAGCGCCCGCTCTGGTGCGGCGCTTTTTGCGGGCCGCGGGGTATCCGGAAAAGGACCAGCCGCGCATCCTGTATCTGGTGCAGAGCCATCACGCATACGACCGCATTGACGGGATGGATTTCCAGGTCTTGGTCGAGGCCGATTTGATCGCGGGCGCGTACGAGAGCGCGTCGCCCAGCGAGACAGCGGCGGCCGCCCGCGGGCTTTTCCGAACGGCAACCGGCAAGGCGCTGCTGGAACAGATTATCGGCCGGACCACATAAAAAAAGCCGCCCAAGCCGGGCGGCTTTTTGTATATGGATTAGGTATTTTGTTCGGCTTGCCAGCGGGTGATCTCGGCGTCCACGATGTCGTAATGGCGCGCGATGGCGGCACAGCCGGCTTCTACCCGGCGCTGCTCCAGGCATTCCAGGATGCGGCGGTGGCTGTCCATGGTCTGCACAAGCATTTCCTGCGCCCCGTGCGAGAGGACCTGGCCGATCAGGCGGCCGATGACGTCGGAGAGCGCGTCCGAGATGATGCGCATGAGCGGGTCGCCGCCCAGCTCAATCAAGCCGGCGTGGAAGGCCTCGTCGGTCTCGGCGCTGCGCGTGCGCTCCATCTCGTCCTGGATGCGCCAGAGCGACTGGATCTGCGCGGGCGAGCAGGCCTGCACGGCAATGCGGAAGGATTGCAGTTCGATGGCGCGGCGCATCCGGTTGATGGAGGCGTAATCGATCTCACCCAGAAGCAGCATAAAATGCAGAGACTGTGCTAGGTAATGGCCCATATTATTGGATAGATAGTTGCCAGAGCCCTGGTGGCTCTCCAATACGCCCATGCTTTCCAGCAGGCGCAGGCCGTCGCGCACCGTGCCGCGGCTGACGCCCAAGGCTTGGGACAGGGCGCGCTCGGTCGGCAGCCGGTCGCCCAGGTGCAGTTCGCCGCGGGCGATCAGAGAGCGAATGTAGCCGCACACATCTTGACAGCGTTCTTCCTCCATGCAGGTTTCCTCCTTTGGGTCGGTGGCCGGCGGCAGCGCATGTCCGGGCCGCAGGTCAGATTGGTTGACTGGACGTAACGAGTTCCATTATACGCCGAATTTGGGACGCGTCAAGCCAAAAAGACAAAATTACCGGAGCCTGTCGACAAAAAACGCCCCGCGTCTGGGACGCGGGGCGGCAGCGGAGGGGGTTACAGCCTGCCCTGTGATTCGCGCGCGGCAAGTTCCTCCATGATGGCGGGATACATCTTATCCAGGCGGTACAGGGCACAGACGACGATCAGCAGGATAAACAGTACGAGCGGCCCGAAGATATAGATATAGCGAATGGAATCGATCGCAGACTGCGGCTGGATCACATTTGCACCGGTGGAAGAGATATAGCCGCAGAGCGACATGATGCCGGTGATGATCGCGGAGGCCGCGCCCATGCCAACCTTGGCACCGACCGAGCCGCCCGAGAAAATATAGCTTTCCTGGCGCATGTGCGTCTTCCACTGGCCATACTCTACCACGTCGCCGATCATGCTGAAGATGAAGGCGGACAGTGGCGCCTGTGCAATGCCGCGCACAAGCGTGGTGCCAAGGCAGAGCGCAAAGCTGAACGGGCTTGCCAGGAAGACCAGCTGCGCGAGGACGCCGAGCACACCGCCGAGCAGGATGGCGCGGCTCTTGCTGAGCACACGGCGCACGAGTGGGCACAGCATGATGACCACCATAATGGATACGGTCTCGACCAGGTAGAGCACACTGTACATCCAGGAGTCATTGCCGAAGATATACTTACAGTAGTAGGGGAGCACAGTGCCGGTGACCGTCATCATAGTGCCCTGCAGGGTCCAAAGGATGAGGACGGCCCAGAAATAGCGGTTGACGACCAGGGCCTTGAGGTTTTTCATCAGCGCGGTATCGCTTTTGGACTGGTTTTCCCGTGCTGCAATGTAGACCGTCTCCTTACAGCGAGCAAAGCAGAACCTATTTTGCGCGGAAAAGCTGTTTTATGAAAAATGGTCAACGGTTCACAAACTTTGTATCTGGAAATCGTGGGCCGAGCGAAAGGCGGAAAAGCAAAAAGTGAGCGGTACATTCAAAAAAAGAAGATTTTGCCTTGCTGAGGCTGGAAAAGTTTGAAGATATACATTGTACACAATTTTGTTGCCGAAAACAAAGGCGGAATCCGTTGTATTGACAATGCAGGGGGATGGGATATACTAATAGTATAGAGGATGATAAAAGTTTAACAAAGGAACATGTGACGAGCTCCGGAAAGGCAGAGGGGCGCGTGATGAACGCTCAATTTGAATCTGGAACAACATGTAAAACCTCTCATCTCTATAAAACTTATCAAACACGGTACAGACAGAAGGGGGCGGTCATACAGACGGGCGCATTTTGGGAACGGAAAATAGAACAAACAACAGACAAAGAGGGACGGACCGGGCGTAAGTGACGAGGTCCGTCTCTCTTTGTGCATCAGACAGGGGAGATTGCCTGCCGGAGAATCCGAATATCTTCACGCAGCAGAGCATAGGGAGAGTTTGCCTGGGCGCGCATGGGCAGCTGATCATAATAGTTTTCCAGCAGGATATAGCCGGTATATCCATGGCTGTCCAGCCAGGACATCGTCTCAAAGAATCCGGAGTCGCCTGTGCCGAGCAGGCCGCCGCTCATGATGCCTTGACCATCCTTGACATGGAGCTGGTTGCACATGTGGGGATAAAGCCCTTCCAGCATGTCGGTTTCAGAATATCCGCGGAATAAATGGTAATTCTGACTATCAAAATACAGATAAAAGTTATCGCGACCGACCAGAGCCGCCATCTCGCTGAACGCTTCCGGTGCCATCAGGTTCTCGCTGGCGACCGAAATGCCATATGCACCGGCTGCATCACAGAGATATTGGAAGGCGTGGACGGAATGCGCCAGATCGTCCGGGGTCTTGATCTCACTTGCCGAAAAGCCAGGCACCTGGATAACCTGTACGCCGAGGGCCTGCGCCGTGCGTACAGCGCGCTTCAGCAAATCCCAGACAATCTCATATTCCGGTGTCCCTTGACGAGCGTGCATCGGGATATTGTCAAAATCATTCAAGGCAATGGCGCAGTATTCTATGCCGTATTTCAGCTGTTCCTGCAAATAGATTTGCTGCATCTCTGGGTGTGTGATCGGGTAGTCGTTTTCGTAGGAGCCGATCTTGAGGGATAGGGCCTCCAGCCCGACGAGCTTGGCAATCTGCACTGCATAGAGCCCGCTTCCGGGTAAAGCCCAGTCACATGCGCCAATTTTAATGTTTTTCACCTGTATGCACCTCTTACTAAAAATTGATTCCGCCTTTCGGGCAGCAAGCGCCATAATTATGGCCTAGAAAGTCGTGCATGCGCCTTTGTGGCAACTTGCAACGTGGATATGTTTATTGTAAAGAAAAATGTCGGAAAGATGTTAGCAAATTCATACGAAAATTTCCCATGGATTTGGACGGATTTGAACCGTTTGCGCCAGATTTTATATTTTCTTGCGGTGCATGCGATGCCCAAGGCCAAAGACGTGCGGCCTGATGTGTGTGCGCACAGAACGGACATGTCGAGAAACATACAAAAAACCCGCCCTTTCATCCGGAAGAGCGGGTAAAACATGGAGCTAGTAGTCGGACTCGAACCGACGACCTGCGCATTACGAATGCGCTGCTCTACCAACTGAGCCATACTAGCAGTTTTGTGTGGCCGGAAAGGACAACACTCCAGCGCAACAATGATATTTTAGCACAGGAGCTCAGCTGCGTCAAGTAAAAAATGAAAATAATTTAAAATTTTTATCGAGAACCGCTTGACAATTGAGGAAAGTCCGATATAATAAGGAAGTATCCTTGCTCACGACAATTGCTTAGATCGTGGGCCAAAGTCCAAAAGGAGGTGCAAAAACATGGCAAAAGTAAGTGGCAAGTACGAGACTCTTTTCATTGTCGATCCCACCCTCGGTGAGGAGGAGATTTCTGCCCTGGTGCAGAAGTTCCAGTCCCTCGTAGAGGCAAACGGTACCGTGGACAAGGTCGAAGATTGGGGCAAGCGCCGCATGGCGTACGAGATCAACGACCTGCATGAGGGTTATTACACCCTGATTCAGTTTACGTCCGCTCCGTCCTTCCCGGCTGAGCTCGACCGTATCTACAAGATTACGGACGGCGTGATGCGTTCCATCATTGTAGCCCTGGACTAAGGCGGGTGACAAGACGTGCTGAACAAAGCAATCCTCATGGGCCGGCTCACCCGCGACCCTGAACTGCGCCACACCGCGTCAAACACCGCCGTCGCTTCCTTTACGCTCGCGATTGACCGCGACCGCAAGGGCCCGAACGGCGAGCGCCAGACCGACTTCATCGACTGCGTCGCATGGGGCCGTCAGGCGGAGTTTGTCAAGCAGTGGTTCACCAAGGGTATGCTGGCGATTGTAGTTGGCCGCATCCAGTCGCGGAACTGGGAAGACAGGAACGGAAATAAGCGCGTATCCATCGAGATCAATGTCGACGAGGTCTCCTTCGGCGAGACCAAGAAGTCCCGCGAGGCAAACGGTTATGCCGCGGGAGGCTATGACTCGGGTTCGCAGATCCGTCCCGAGGGATTTGATTCGGGCAGCCAGGTCGCGCCCGCGCCGAGCTTTGACCTTTCGGTCGGTGACTCGGACTTCGCGGAGCTCGACGATGACTCCGATGTTCCCTTCTGATTTTTGAAAAAAGGAGGTACCTGACAATGGAAGAGACCAAAAAGGAATTTACTCCCCGTCCGGAGCGCACCCAGCGCGGTGGACGTCGCCGCAGAAAGGTTTGCTCCTTCTGCGTAGATAAGGTAGAGGTCATCGACTATAAGGACGTAGCAAAGCTGCGCCGCTACATGTCTGAGCGCGGCAAGATCCTGCCCCGCCGTATGACCGGCACCTGTGCAAAGCATCAGCGCCAGCTGACCGAGGCGATCAAGCGCGCCCGTCACGTTGCCCTGCTGCCCTACACTGCGGAGTAATTTTAAATTACAACATGTAATGAAGAGCCTGTCCTTTATTGAACTGCTCCAGATTGTGCATACAGTACAAAAAAGAGCCCTGGTAGGAAATGAT
>LBJMC04202__coassemble_1625_pt1 | contig 10768 bp, 9 predicted proteins | sample LBJMC04202__metabat2_high_PE_026 | metagenome-assembled genome bin LBJMC04202 | reverse complement strand
TATAGCCTTTTTCTTCCAATTTGTCATATAGGCTCAATATTTGTTCAATTGTTGGATTTTTTCCGTTTGTATCCAATAATTCTTTTATAAAATCATTTACAGGAATTCCTGCAATCATAGAAATAGGTAAATTATTACCATCTTGCGCGTAAAATCCTGTTAGATAGTCCTCATCTGTTAAATCCAGTGTTTTTAATTCAAAACTCCCATCTTTATATTGATAGTCATTTTTCGATTTATTATTGATCTTATAATCGATGAAAATCTTATCGCCGGGCATTGACAGTTCATCTTCAACCGTTGCCACTACATTACATGCCCGGCACGCATGGCAGTCCTTGTAATATAGCGATTCCCATTGTTCTCATTCCGACGGGCGGCGAGAAGTGAGGATCCCTTGCGATAGGTTATAAATTCTAGTATAATAAACCCGAAAAGGAGGCCGTCCCATGAACTGTACCGAACCCGGCTGCCTACCCGGCTCTTATTACTACTTTTTCTCTCCCTCAGAACAGGCGCAGGAGCTGTTTTACTATCCGGTCTGGATTGGGCACTATTTCTGCACGCAGGGCTACTGCATCGACCGCCAAAGCTATCCCCAAATGCTGCTCGCCTATGTCCATGGCGGTGAATTCCATATCAAATATCGCGGCCAGACATGCAGCGTCACCCGCGGCGACCTCATCCTGTTGGACTGCACCGAACCGCATCACTACAGCGCAGCCGACAGCCTGGAATTTTCCTACATCCACTTTTTGGGGCTCAATTCCCGTGCGCTCGTGCGCTACTTAACCCAGGATCAGTTTATCTTCCGCGGCCGACAGGCCGACCTCGTCGGCGCGCGCCTGGAAGAGCTACTCATGCTCTATCACTATCACCAGCCGCCGCGCGACGCGCGCTGCTCGGCGCTGATCTATGAAATGCTCATCGAGCTGGAGGCCCCCGAAGTGATGGCCTCCGACCGGCAGTCCCCGGTCAACACGGTCATCCGCTATATCCAACAGCATTTTTCCGAACATCTGACGCTGGATATCCTAGCCGGGCAGGCAAACCTCAGCCCCTTCCACTTTGCGCGCATGTTCAAAAAACAGACCGGCTATGCCCCGCTCGAGTATGTGCTCAAAGTGCGCCTGGATACGGCCAAGTGCCTGCTCAAAACCACGCGCATCCCCATCGAGTCCATCGCCTTACAGGTCGGCTATGGCAGTTCTTCCAGCTTTGCCAACATGTTCACGCAAAAAGTCGGCCTCTCTCCCAGCCAGTTTCGCAAATTCCCGGTGTGATGGCATCCATTAAAAAAACGCGGCGTTTGCCGCGTTTTTTCTGCTATTGCCGTGAAATCTGCTGCTTGCGGAACTGTAGGGGCGAGCAGCCGACCCGGTTTTGGAACATCAGAATAAAATTGCTGCTTTTGGCATAGCCCACCTGCTTCGCGATCTCCCCGACCGATAGGCTGGTGGTCGTCAGCAAGACCTTGGCCTGGTCAATGCGAGAATAGATGATGAACTCCGTGGGCGACTGACCGGTCATCTCCTTAAACAGGTGGGAAAAATAGAAGTCGCTCAATCCGGCCATCTGCGCCAGCTCATGCAGGGTGATCTTCTTGCCGACATTTGCACGGATATAGGCCACCGTGCGGCTGACCAAATCGTCGTTCTTGCGCAGGCGGGTCGATTTGATCGGGTCGTCCAGCAGCGCCATGAGATGATACAGCCGGCTGGAGACCGCAAACACGCTCTCCCCGATGCCAGACTCATACAGCTCGATCATATCCTCGATCTCCCGGGCGACCTGTGCATTGTTTTTCCCGTCGATCAGGATGCCGTTGTTATGGTTGATATACTGGCACAGCTCGTGGGCATTGGCCCCATCGATGTGCACGTAGGAAAACTCCAGCCCGTCGGCCTTGGCGTAATAGTGGTGAGGCTTCTGGCAGTCAAAAAAGACCAGCTGCCCCGGCCCGGCCTCATAGTGCTCACCCTCATAGTCCAGGCAGAATATGCCTGCATAGACATAGAGCAGCAAAAGCGGCGGATAGCTTTTCCGCTTGATATAGTAGTCCTGATTGCAATAGTAATGTCCGCACCAAATCGGATAATAGAACATGGTGCGTGTCTCCGAACCCGGCGAGAAGGAGATACAGATGGACTCCGGCAAAATTCCGATTTCATAATTCCGCATATGAACAAAACCCCTTCACTCAACGACACATGCATCTGCCAGGCGTGTCCATCCGTGCAACACATGATATCAAATTTATTTCTATCATACAGAATTTTACCAAAATATGCAAGAGAAAAACCAGTTTCTTTCTATTTCAGCCTGCGCTTTATAGAAATTCCCGCCTATCCATGCTATAATATCACAAACGGCCATGGCCCGATAGGAGGCAGGATACTCTATGGAAAAAACAGCCAACCGCCCCGTCCAGGCAGTGATCTTTGACCTGGATGGGCTTTTGATCAACACCGAGACGATTTCATACGCCCTATACCAGGACCTGCTTCGCCCCTATGGACACACATTTTCGGTGGAGGACTATGCGCAAAACTATAGCGGAAAATCAGAGCTGCATAATATGCAGGCCATTATTGCGCGCTTCGGCCTCCCCATCTCGGTAGCACAAGGCACAGCGCTCGTTTCGGCCCAGGAGAAGATGTATTTCGCGCGCGGCGTACCGCTCAAAACTGGTGCCAAGGAACTACTGGTTTACCTCAAGCAGAAGGGGTATCTGATCGCCCTGGCCTCCTCCAGTGTACGGGCGCGCGCGCTGGAGGCCCTGTCCCAGCACGGGATCGCGTCCTATTTTGATGCCATGGTGTTTGGGGCCGAGGTCGCGCGCGGCAAGCCCCATCCGGATATCTTTTGCAAGGCGTGCGACAAGCTGCATGCCGCGCCGGAGGACTGCCTGGTTCTGGAGGACAGCGAAGCCGGCATCCAGTCCGCTTTTTCCGCCCACATTCCCGTCATCTGCATCCCCGATATGCGGCAGCCAGGCACAGCCTTTCAGGACATGGCCCAGGCCGTTTTGCCCATACTGACCGACGTCATCGATTACCTGGAGCGGCGCTGTTGTTGACACACTAGCCTTGCCGGCCAGCAGAAAAGCCCGCCCGGACCATGTGTCCGGGCGAGCTTTTTTGTTTGCGTCTGATTTTTAAGCGTCCGCAAGGCTGACACTGCGCAGGGCGTCCACGCCCGCACTCTCGAGTACCAGCACGATGCCGTTGTCGTCCAGCATCGCGTAATATCCGTCGTCGCCATTCGAAGCGCCAATGGCTATGGTATAGGACGCTGTACCGTCCTCGGTCGTATAGGTCACATGCAGGCTGTCCGGGTCATCCAGGCCATAGGTCTGCTTCTCCTGCTCGGTCGCAATGCCATAGTCGGCGCACGCCAGCACGTACAGGCCCCGGACATCGTTGAGGAAGGCATCCATGGTCGTATCCTGCTCGACCGTACGCGTACCCGAAGCGTCGGTGATCTGCCACTTGACAGCCTCTTCCTCGTCCTCAGCGCTGTCGCCGGCCTCATCTGCAGTCTCGTCCGTGTCTGCTTGGCTGTCCTCGGTTTCCGCTTCTGCGGTGTCCTCCATCACCCGGGTGACCGTCATGTCATTCCACACGATCTCGGTCAGCGAGTCCTCGGTCGCATAAGGGATATTGTCGTATGCGATCCAATCGGTCAGGCCGTTGTCCAGCCCTTCGGGCAGCGCCGATGAAGTTGCATAAACCGTATCGCCCTCGCTCAGCTTGAGATAGGTCACCGTATCCTGTACGCTGGCCGTCAAGGTCACGTCCTCGCTGCCGTCCGACAGGGTGACGGTGTAATCCGGGTCATCCAGGCCATAATCCGCGTCGTCGTCGGGCGTTTCCAGGCTGCGGTCTGCGGTCAGGCCCTGGATGGCGTCTACAAGCTCCTGCATGGTATCGTTATTGATGGGGCACGTAGCGTCGTCAGCATTGGTCCATGCGCCGTCTGTCTTGGCAAAGTTCCATGTGCCGTCGGCGTTGGAATAGCTGAACCCTGTCACATCCATGTCGGCCAAATTGCCAACTGCGACGGTCTCCGGCTGCTCTTCCCGGCTGGAGACCGCGAGATAGATACCGCCCAGTATCACCAGTGCCGCGGCCGCGATGCAAAGATTTCTTGTCTGCTTTTTCATACGCGTCTCCTCCTGCGCAGCCAGTGTACCAGGCCGCCGCCCAATACCGCCAGCGGGATGATCGCAATGAACAACATGCCCCACGCACCCGCGCCGGTGATCAGATTATACGAGGTGGTGAGCGACTTGGCGGGGATTGAGATATTGCTGATATCATCGAAATTCGAGGTGACAGCACTCATGAACAAGTCCTGGTTACTGAGGTTGCTGAACTGCCCCAGAATGCTGTCGTCGATGAGGGTCGCGGGCAGAACGCACAGGGTTGCCACCTTGGTCTCGGCCTGCTCCTCAGCGTCCGCGTCCGTCTCCCCAGTGTCCTCCGTGGTACCCGCATCGGCCTGCTGATCTTCCTCACCGGTGTCCGCCGTCTCCTCGGTGACTTCCTGCGTCGCGACAGCGCCCAACAGATACTGTCCCTGCGTCTGGCTGTCCTCGGTGACCAGATATCCGTTCGATCCCGTCTGCATGACCGTGCTGAGGGTCACGTTCTCGTTGGCCGGATCGGTCTTGATCATTCCGACTGCGTTGTAAATCAAGATGAGCGCATCGCTCGTCAGGTCCTGGCTGACCACTGTGCCGGCGTAGAGTTCCGGGAAGATATCATAGGGGCTGCTGTAATAGCGCTCGGTGTCGGCGATATAGCCTGTCTGGCGCTGCATGCCATAGGTCTTCAGCAGGGCGTCCAGGTGAGGCTGCGCATTCTGGGTCTGCCCGAGCAGGATCATGACATGGCCGCCTGCATCCATAAATTCCTGGATGGCCTGGGTCTCGGTCGCGTCCAAATCCTTTTGCGGCGCGTTGACGATCAGCAGCGAGCAGTCGTCCGGGATACCGCCGTCCACGACCAGGTTGACCGTTTGGGTCTGAAGATTGGCCTTGGTGAGCGCGTCCTGGATGGTAGAGCCCAGGCTGCTCTCGCCATGGCCCTCGGTCAGATAGACCACATGGTCGGTCGGCGACGAAACGTTCACAATTGCTGAGGTGAGCTGGCCTTCGCCGTCAAACGAATCCTCAACTGCGTCATAGGAATACATGGAATACGTATGTGTGATGATCTCACCGAACAGGATATTGCGGGTTTCGCCGGTCTCCTCGCAGGAAACCACGACCGTACCATCCTCGGCGTCCAGCGCCTGTGCCTCAGACGGGTGCAGCACCGGGTCCACCGTTTCCACCGAAATGTGGCTGGACAGCGCCGCATACTCGTCGATCAGGCGCTGGATGCGCGTATCCAGCGTATCGGGCTGGGCCACGATCGTGATGGTCACATCGCGGTCCAGTTCTGCCATCGCCGTTCGGGTCGTGTCCCCAATCTCGAAAAGGCTGTTGCTCGTCATGTCGAGCATGCGGGTATTGGTCGGCAGCGAGCCCACCAACAGATTGACTACAATCAAAATTGCAAGCACCAACGCGGTCAGGCCGGCGCTGTAAGAGCCATGCTGGAAGCCCGCCGCGTGCAGCGAGCGCCGGACCGCTGCGCCATCTACGTGCGGCAGGGCCAACCCATGCCGTTTGCCCTGCTGTTCTGTCTGCGGGGCTTCTGCCTCATTCTGCTGTTTCTTTTTCCCAAACATGGCTTATGCCCACCTCCGCTTCTGTAAAGACTGCGCTGTCAGGAATACGCCAAAAAACGCCAAGCTCAGGTAGCGCACGACCGCCGTCAGATCCAGCAGGCGGTAATTGGCGATCTGTACGAAACCGCTATAGATATCGAACGTGCCAAGCGTCTTTTCGAGCAGGCCCTCAAACAGGGACGAATCGATCAGATAGGCCGCAACGATGACCACGGCCAGCACGAGGAAGATCCCGGCGGCCACGTAGGGGTTGCGCGCCAGGGCATAGTACAGGCCGGCCAGCAGGGCGGCAAGCACAAGCATGCCGACCAGATTACCGCGCGCGCTTGTCGGGAAGTAGCCCGCCAGCGCATCCCATAAGTACAATACCAACAGCACGCCAAAGCTAGATACTGCAGCGATCAACTGGCTTTCTGTCAGCGAGGACAGAAACATGCCAATGGCGATATAAGCACAGCCCAACAGGAAATACAAGCCAATAGCTGCCCAGTCACTGCCCAGGCTGGCTGTGCCGCCCGTCTGGATGATCAGCGGACACAGGCAGAACAGCAGGCACGGGATGGCGAATACCGCCGCCATGGCAAAATATTTGCCCAAGACAATGTCCCACACCGTGACCGGCGCGGACAGCATCAGTTGTTCGGCATGGCTGTGCCGGTCTTCCGCAAAGGATTTCATCGTCAAGATCGGAACGGCCACCATCAGCATAAAGAGCAGGCTGCCCAGAGTCGCCGCAAAGTACGGATACCCGTTTATCAGGTTTGTGACCATAAAATATACACCGGTGACCGCGGTCAGCACCGCGATAAAGACCGGGCCCAGCATGGTCTGGAAATAAGAGCGCAGTTCACGCGAAAAGATGACCTTCATGCGCCCGCCTCCTCTCTCAGATCGTCCTCTTGTTCTGCCGGTCCCGCATGGTCATCGTCGGTCAGCTCCAGGAAGATTTCCTCGAGCGAGGCCTTCTCGCGCTCCATTTTGAGAATCGGCCGCTTGGCAGCCGCGCAGGCGTAAAACAGCTTCTCGGTCACGGTATCATCTACCGAACCAAAGCGCAATTCAGTCTGCCCGGCGCGGGCGCCCGCGCCAATCTCGACCGGGATGCCTGGCAGCATGGCATCACACAGCAGGTGCATCTCCTGCGGTGTGGCCCGCACGCTGACGCACAGCGCCCCGTCCGCGTGCAGCTGCGCTTCCAGGTTTTCCGGCGTGTCGCTTGCGACCAGTCTACCGTGGGATAAGATAAAGATATAATCGCACACCGCGCTGACCTCGGACAGGATATGTGAGCTCAGCAGCACGACATGGTCGTCGCGCAGTGAGCGGATCAGATCGCGGATCTCCAAGATCTGCCTGGGGTCCAGGCCGACGGTAGGTTCATCCAGGATGACGACGTCCGGGTTGCCGAGCAAGGTCGCCGCCAGGCCGACACGCTGCCGGTAGCCTTTGGACAGGGTGCGGATCAGATGATCCTGCTCATCGTTCAGGCCGGTCTTTTCCATGGCCTGCACGACTTCGTGGAGTACCTGCGCCTTTGGTACCTTTTTGAGCCGGGCCGCAAAGGTCAGGTATTCGCGCACGGTCATCTCTGGGTAGAGCGGGGGCAGCTCGGGCAGGTACCCGATGCGCTGCTTGACCTTTTCCGGCTGCTGCTGCAGATCCATGCCATCGACCAAGACGGTCCCGCTCGTCGGCGCGAGGCAGCCGGTCATAATATTCATGGTCGTACTCTTTCCCGCGCCATTTGGCCCAAGAAACCCATAAATCTGCCCTTTCTCGGCCGAAAAACTCAAGTGATCGACAGCCAGGTAACTGCCGTATCGCTTGACGAGGTCTTGTACTTCAATCATTCCAGGGTCCCTCCTATCAGTGGTCCTTTATCGCTATCTTACTCTGTGAATGCGTACATCCCATGACGGCTCTATGAACAAACCGGGAAGATTTGGTGTAGATTTCAAGAACTCGCAGAAACATACAAGAGGGCTTCGCCTGTGCGAAGCCCTCTTGCGTGTTCAAACCGATATCGTATTTTTATTGTGCGTCCCGGCCAGGCATATGATCGGTATCGTGCCAGTAATCGATCTCCTCTGGCTTCATGCCGATATGGCTGGCAAAAAACACCGGGTCTTTGCCCGCCTTGCGCTGCCGGTCATAGTCTTTCAGGACCTTCACCGCCTGATTGCCAAGCAGCAAAATAGCGATAATATTGACGATGGCCATAAAGCCCATCAGGATGTCCGCCAGGTTCCAAACCGTGTCAAAGCTAGCCTGCGCGCCGAGGAAGATTGCGGCCAGGCAGGTAAGCCGGAAAATAAACAGCACTCGCTTGTCGTCCCGGATAAAACGCAGGTTGGACTCGGTGTAATAATAGTTGCCGATCAAGCTGGAAAAGGCAAAGAAGAAGATGGCGATGGTGATAAACAAGATGCCGGCCGGCCCAAAGGTACTGCTGACCGCATCCTGGACATAGGTGATGTCCTGGGACACCGGCACGCCCGAAACCATCAGGATCATCGCCGTGGTTGAGCAGATAACCAGTGTATCCAGAAAAACCGACAGTGTCTGGATGAGGCCCTGCTTGGCCGGATGGGAGACCGCTGCCGAGGCCGCAGCATTTGGCGCCGAACCCATGCCCGCCTCATTGGAGAACAGGCCCTTTTTAATGCCGGTCACGACCGCGCTGCCCGCAAACCCGCCGGCAATCGCCTGCGCGTCAAACGCCTGCGAAAAGATCGCCCGGAAGACGCCGGGCACAGCCGGCAGATGGGTCACAATCATGATAAGGCCGATCAGAATGTATCCGCCCGCCATGACCGGAACAATGACCGAGGAGATAAAGCCGATGCGGTGCACGCCTCCGAAGATGACAAGCCCGGTCAGGACGGCCAGCACGATGCCGATAACCATTGGCCACAGGCTGCCGTCAAAGTCCGGGATATAGTACTTGATTGCGGTCGCAATGTTGTAAGTCTGCAGGCCATTGAAGCCGTAGGCAAAGCAGGCAATGAGCAGGACCGAAAACAGGCAGCCCAGCCAGCGTTTGCCCAGGCCGCGCTGGATATAGTAGGCGGGCCCGCCGCGGAACGAGTCGCCGTCCTTGACCTTATAGACCTGTGCGAGTGTGGACTCGATAAACGCAGACGCGCCGCCAATGACCGCCATCAGCCACATCCAGAATACTGCTCCCGGCCCGCCTGTCGCAATCGCGGCGGCAATACCGGCAATGTTGCCCGTACCCACGCGCGAAGCGGTCGAAATCATCAGTGCCTGGAACGAGGATACCTGCTTGACCCCGTTTTCATCCCTGGATTTCTCGCCCAAGATCCGGATGACGTCCCGAATTCGCCGGATCTGCACAAACCAGGTGCGGATGGTAAAATAGACACCTGAGCCAATCAGCAGGAAAATCAGGATGTAGGTATACATAAAATTGTTCAGACTTCCCAAGTATTCGTTCAGCATTTCATTCCTCCTAACTTTTCTCTTTCCTCACGTGGTATTTATCATACCTGAAAATCAGGCAAAATACAAGAAAGAACGGGCAGGATTGTAGAATTCATCAAATCCCGCAATCTTCTCCCCGCCACCTGCCGCTTTCTGGCAAAAGCGCACAAAAAGGCCCTGCAAAATGCAGGGCCCTAAGGCAGGTACAGGCAAGCCTGTGTGATAATTTTTAGATTTCCTCGATCGATTTGTTGATGGTATGGGCAATCGGCTTCCACTCAATCTTGCGGAACAGTGCGACAATCGCGATCGGGATATAGGTGAAGATAAACAGCGGGAATGTCACCGTGTACAAAATCTTCTTGGGCGCCGTCGTGTTGATGCGCTTCCACTCGGTGATGGTCGTGACGACGGCAAAGAACAGCAGCGTCAGATAGAACCCGCCGAAGGAGGAGAGAATCGATGACAGCGTGACCTTCATCAGGCCAACGGCAACCGGGGTCGAAAGCATGGCGCTGACCAGCACAAACGCGTTGACCGCAACCGATGCCAGCGTCAGGAGCATCGCCGGCGCAACCGTCATCAGCATATCATAGCAGGAGAAGCTGCGGCGCTTGATGATGCCGCCCAGCAGCTTGCGTCCATAGTGCGCAAAAACCTGGTAGAATCCCTTCGACCAGCGCAGGCGCTGATTCCAGGACTGCTCAAAGGTGACCGGCTGCTCGTCGTACAGGATCGCAGTCGGGCAATATCCTACGCGCTCGCCCTCACAGGCGCAGTCGATAGAAAACTGGATGTCCTCGGTGAGCAGGTGGTACTTCCACCCGCCATGCGCACGGATGACATCGCTTGCGACCAGGAAACCGGTACCAGATACCGCGCAATTGGTCCCCAGGATCATGCGGGAATTGTTCAGGTACTTGGCTTCGCGCAGGAACCAAAGCGCGCTGCCCGCCGAGATCCAGTTGGAATCGTAGTTCTTGGAGTTGCGATAGCTGGTGATAACCCGGCAGCCGCTGTCAAAGACCTTATTCATCTCGGCAACATAGTTAGCGTCCAGCAGGTTATCGGCGTCAAAAATAAAATATCCCTCATAGCCTGCCGCGGCGTAGTCCTTCTCAATGCGCTGGAACGCATAGTCAAGCGCATAGCCCTTGCCCACTTCCTTGCGGTTGAATCGCTCAAACACGATTGCGCCCGCACGGCGTGCGACAGCCGCCGTATTGTCCGTGCAGTTATCGGCTACGACGAATACGTCCAGCAACTCGGCTGGATAATTTTGTTTCTTGATACTATGTATCAGTTCCCCAATAACGGTGCTCTCATTTCGTGCCGAGATCACGGCCGCATATTTGTGCAGCCGCTTTGCCGGCGGCATCGGGGTCTTTTTCCGGTCATGCCAAAGCGCAGCCAGAACATAGAATAGCTGATAAGCATAAAACACGGTAAACAGCGCAAAAATCAGCAAGTTAAACCCTTTTATGAACTGTAACACGTTGATTCCTCCAAATTGGCCCCGCTCTATCTGGCCCGCAGAGACGCCGGGTTAAATTTTACAAACCTTATATAAATCAATCTTTTCCGC
>LBJMC04202__coassemble_1494_pt1 | contig 11575 bp, 11 predicted proteins | sample LBJMC04202__metabat2_high_PE_026 | metagenome-assembled genome bin LBJMC04202 | reverse complement strand
TTTCCTACATCAGGGGGTCTTTTGTCACTGTCCATTTTTACTGGACCTGTTCACTTTTGTTTTTCATTCGGGCTGCACGCCCAAGAGGTGCGCAAATTCGGTAAGCGTTTTGGGCGGCTGTGCAAACGTGAGGGCGGGGCAGGCCTGCTGCACGAGGCGCGCCGCCTCAAAGAGAAGCGGCCGCTTAAGTCCGGCCGTGCGGACGAGGGCGGCGTCGGAAAAGATACAGGCCGGGGTGTCATCGGCGATGATACGGCCGTCGTGAAAGACCAGCGCGCGGTCTGCAAAGCGGTAGGCAAAGTCCACATCGTGGGTGGACACCAGCAGGGTAATGCCGGCTGCGCTGAGCTGCTCGAGCGTTTCTTCGAGCAGAGCCGTGTTTTTGGGGTCGAGCGAGGCGGACGGCTCGTCCAGCAGGATGATTTCGGGCTGCATGGCCAGGATATCCGCGATGCTCACACGCTTTTTCTCGCCGCCGCTGAGATACTGCGGGGCGCGCCGGCGGTAATCGTCCAGGCCCATCTGGCGGATGGCCTCGTCAACGGCCTGCTGCACCGCTTCCTGGGGCAGGCGCAGGTTCATCGGGCCGAAGGAGATCTCGCTCTCCACGTCCGAGGCGATGATCTGGTTGTCGGCGTCCTGGAAGACGATGCCGACCTTGCGGCGCAGCGCGGTCAGCCCGCGCCGGGTGTAGGAGACCGGCTGCCCGTCGGCGTACACGGTGCCCTGCTGCGGCCGCAAGATGCCGTTGCAGATGAGGAAGAATGTGCTCTTGCCCGCGCCGTTGTTGCCTAGGACCGCGATGCGCTCCCCGCGGTGGATGGCCGCAGAGACGCCGCGCAGCGCAGGCGCGGCGTCGGGATAAGAAAAAACGATTTGTTCCAGCGCCAAAAGAGGCGGTTGTCTCGTGGTCAAAATAGGTCGACTCCTTTGTATTTGATGCAGGCGGCCAGCGCGGCCAGCGCGAAGAAGATGAGCGCACACACGGCCGCGTGCCGCGCCCGTACGGGGGCATGGCGGGTCAAAAAGCGCAGGCTACCGTCATAGCAGCGCGCCTCCATCGCGTCAAAGCAGATACCGCTGCGCCGGAAAGCGCCGGCCAGCACGCTGCCGCTGATGCGGGGGAAGGTATAAAACGCCCGGCGCCGGTCGGCATACCCCAGGCGGGACCGCGCCGCAATGGTCAGGTGGTTCTGCATGTCCAGCAGGAGAAAGAGATAGCGATAGATGAGGTACATCAGCTCGATGCAGATGGCCGGGATGTGCGCGGCACGCAGGACTTCGATGAGCTCCTGCATCGGGGTGGTCAGGCTGAGAAAGTACAGGCAGGAGACCGCGCCATAGGCCTTGAAAAACAGCAGGCCGGCCGCGCGCAGGCCGGCCCGGGTGGCGCTCAGCCACAGCGCCCCGGGCAGCGGCAGGTCCCAAAAGCCCAGCGGGACGGCGGAAAAGTCAAAGATGACCGCAAGGCAGCTGATCAGGATGAAGGCGACCGGGATGGCCATGAGCGACAGGATGTAGCGCACGGGCGCGCCGCTGCAGCCAATGCAGGCGGCCAGCATGCCGGCCGAGATCACAAGCCCGATGGCCGCAGAATCGGCCGCGACGCACAGGAGCAGTACGGCCACCGCGAAGGCGGCCTTGAGCCGCGGGCTGACCATGGACAGGCGCGAGGCCTGCGCATAGCGGTCGAGCGACAGCAGGCCGCCATGCGTGTGCCGGCTGTGCAGATGGGGTCGTGTCATAGGGATTACCTCCAGGGGAAAAAGACCAGACCGCGCCCACGCCGCCCGGGCGGGCGACGGTTCGCGATCTGGTACAGAAGAGAAGATAAAGAAGATAAGAAGATAACGAAGATAAATCGGGGCGTTTCCTAAGGTTTATTCCGAGGCCTTGCCATTGTATTTTTTGCGCGCGACCAGATAGCCAAAGCCAAACCCGATGACCACCGCGCCGATGGCCGTTTGCAGGCAGAAAAGCAGGGACTCGGTCTCTCCGCCCGGCAGCTCAATGAGGCTCTCGGCCCAGGGCTCGTAGTCCGGGTCGATCGACGAGATGGCCTCCTCGGCCGCGCCGTCCGCGCCGCCGAACTCGCTGCCCTGGTTGCTTGCCAGTGCAAAAAGGGCCAGCCCGATACAGATGAGCAGCAGCACTGCAATCGTCGCAACTTGCTTTTTCGACATCTCACTTCACCTCCTGGAGCATCCCGATCTCACGCAGCTCGGGCTTTGCAAAGCTCTGCAGCAGCATGTACACGACCGCCGACAGGATGCCCTCGATGACAGCCAGCGGGATCTGGGTCACGGCGAAGATCCCCATGAACTCGGCGATGGACGCGCCTACGCCGCCCACCACGCTCGGGTGGGAAAAGCCCAACTGGAGGGAGGTGACCACATAGGTAAAGAGATCGCCCAAGGCACAGGCCACGCCGATGCTGACCGCTGGGTTTATCTTACACTTTTTGAGCAGGCTGTACACGCCCCAGCTGACAAAGGGGCCGGCAATGGCCATGGAGAACGTGTTTGCGCCCAGCGTGGTTAGGCCGCCGTGCGCGAGCAGCAGCGCCTGGAACAGCAGCACGATGATGCCGAGCACGGCCATGACCGGCGCGCCGAACAGCACAGCGCCCAGGCCGGTGCCGGTCGGATGGCTGGATGAGCCGGAAACGCTCGGGATCTTGAGCGCGGACAGCACGAAGGCATAGGCGCCCATCATGGCAAGCAGCAGGATGGCCTTGCGATGCTCAGCGGCGATGCGCTTGATGGAGACCAGGCCCCAGGCCAAAAACGGCAGACAGACCGCACCCCACAGGATGCAGTGCCCGACCGGCAGATAGCCCTCCATAATATGCATGGCCCCCGCGGAAGCGGGCACGCACAGGCAGAGGGCCAGGACGATGGCGGCCGATAGGAACAGCCGCTCGGATTTTGTGTGACGCATGGCAGATACGTCCTCCTTTTTTCATAATACCGCAGATCTGGCTTGCGTTGACATGAAAAAACAAAAAAGCAGCCTGCGTCAGGCTGCCAATGGGTGCACGCATCGGCGGACGCCCCCACAGGCGGCGTTCGCTGGCGCATGTGCCGATCCCCGCAGCAGCATGGTCCGCTGGGACAGTAAGCAGGTTTCCTGACTTGAGGTCATCGCGCCGGCACCCCTTCTCGGCCTTCCGGCCAATGGCGATTCGTGCGGCAGCTCGCTCTTACAGTGACGGGTTCGTTCCAGATTCGCACTGGATTCCCTTACTCTTATTGTCCGATGCAATTTTGTTTCCAACGCGACTACTATAGCATACTTGTCCGCGCTTGTCGAGTCCAGGCGCGCCCGCCGGCCAGGCGGATTTGGAATAGCAGATTGCAGGCCGCCGCGTATCCGGGTTGAAAGGGCGGCGTATGGCCGGCAAAACCGGCGGGGCAGGGCCGGCCGCACGCGGCGGGACGGCGGCTGCGCCCGATGGGTATTCCAAATTGGAATCGGGGGACTAACAGGCGCGCCCCAACCGGGTCCCTTCGGCCGGCAGGCCGGCGGCGCCCGCGGACTGCCGGTTTTTGTTCTCTTCTCACAAATCTGCGGCCCCGGATTCATCCAATCTGTACAGACACAAAAAACATCTTTTTGTAAATTGTTACCAAAGCCATGCGCGCTATTTACATGGCAAATGGGGGTGTTTATACTAAGGGCACTTCAAAACAGAAGGGGAGAGAATATGAAACATCTGATCTTCAATGCAGATGACTTTGGGTATTCCTACGGGGTCAACTATGGTATCCTGGAAAGCCATCTGCGCGGTGTACTGACCTCCACGACCCTGATGGCCGGGATGCCTGGGTTTGACCACGCCGTCGCGCTGGCCAAGGCGCACCCGTCCCTGGGCGTGGGCGTGCACCTGACATTGACCTGCGGCCGGCCGCTGCTGCCCGGCCACAGGACGCTCACCGAGCCGAACGGGGACTTCCACCCGCTGGCCTTCTACCACAGCGAGGCACAGCCCCTGGACAGCGGGGAGGTCTATCGGGAATGGAAGGCGCAGATCGACAAGGTGATCGCCGCCGGCATCCAGCCGACCCATCTGGATTCCCACCACCATGTGCATACCTTCCGGGGCCTGGAGGCGGTATTTGTCCGGCTGGCGCGTGAATATCGCCTGCCGGTGCGCAACTCCCGCCGGGACTGCGCCGACGACCAGGTGCAGGGTGTGCCCTGCCCAAACTACCTGGTGGATTTCATCGAGGGCTCGGGCGTGCATTTCCACACGCCGCTGGCCGAATACGCGCCGGCCGTCGAGGAAAATATGCACCGCATCGTGCAGGATGCATTTGAGCGGTTCGACTGCGTCGAGGTCATGTGCCATCCGGCTTATCTGGATACGGCCGTCATGCTGCACTCGTCCTTCAACCTGCATCGCATGTGCGAAGTGGACCTGCTGACCAGCCCGGCCACCAAAGCGTTTGTCGAACAGCTGGAAGACGTTTCCCTGGCAAATTATCACACGTTGGAGGTACGGAAATGAAAGCGATATTCAATAATTTTAAGAAAAAGCTGGCGCAGCTCGGCCGGTCGATGCTCGTCCCGGTCACCGCAATGCCGGTCGCCGGCATCCTGTCCCGCATCGCCTCCGAGGACATGCTCAACATCCCGCTGCTCAAGGCGGCAGGCGATATCGTATTCGGCAACATGGATATCCTGTTTGCGCTGGGCGCGGTCGTTGCCTTTGCCAAGGCCAAGGACAAGGTATCGCCCATGGTCGCAAGCTTGCTGTCCATCCTGGTGCTCAAGTCCACGCTGGCGGCCCTGGACGAGAGCATCAACATGGGCATCTTTGCGGGTATCGTGGTCGGCTGCTTCACGGCCTGGATTTTTAACCACAGCAAGGAATGGAAGACCCCCAAAATATTCGATTTCTTTACCGGGGAAAAATTTGTAATCACGCTCGCGCCCATCGCGACGGTGGCGCTTGGCTATGTGCTCAGCTTTATCTGGCCGCCCATCCAGATGGTGCTCGACCAGTTCGCAATCGGCATTGCAAAGCTCGGCGCGGTCGGCGTCTTTATCTTCGGCTTCCTCAACCGACTGCTCATTCCGGTCGGCCTGCACCACGTCTTCAACTCCTACATCTACTTTAACCTGGGCTCCTACACCCAGGCGGACGGCACGGTCATCACGGGCGAGATGACCCGCTTCCTCGCAGGCGACCCCACCGCCGGCCTGTTCCTGTCCATGTTCTTCGTCGTCATGATGTTTGGCCTGCCGGGCGCGGCCCTGGCCATGTATAAGTGCGCCAAGAAGCGCCGCAATGAGGTCAAGGGCCTGATGACCTCCTCGGCCATCACCTCCTTCGTCACCGGCATCACCGAGCCGCTCGAGTTCTCCTTTATGTTCGTTGCGCCCCAGCTCTACGTGGTCCATGCGGTCTATACCGGCCTTGCCGGCGCGGTGTGCTATCTGCTCGGCATCCGCATCGGCTTCTCCTCGGGCGGCAACATCATCGACCTCGTCCTCAACTGGGGCCTTGGCAGCAATGTCATCCTGATTATCCCGGTTGGCATCGCATTCTTCGCGCTCTACTACTTCACCTTCCGCTTCCTCATCACAAAGTATGACCTCAAGACCCTGGGCCGCGAGGACGACTTCATCGATTCCGAGGAGATCACCGAGGAGGAAAAGACCGCGACTCTGTCCAACAAGAACTATGCCTACATGGCCAAGAAGATCGTTGAGAACCTGGGCGGCGCGGGCAACATCGAGAATATCGGCAAGTGCATGACCCGCCTGCGCGTCGAGACCAAGGACGCTTCGCGGATGAACCTGGAAAAGATCAAGCAGATGGGCGTCAAGGGCGTCATCACCATGTCGGACACCAGCGTCCAGATCATCATCGGCTCCGAGGTCCATCAGATCATGGCAGAGATCGAGCAGATCCTCTAACACTTTCCACGTCCGTCATTCCAGGAGGCTTTTCCCATGAAGAAAAATAAATTTGTCATTGTCGGTGCAGGTTCTTCCTACACTCCGGCCATCGTCGCCGTCCTGCTCGCGCGCAGGGACGATCTCAAGCTCCAGGAGATCGCCCTGTATGACATCGACGCAGACCGCGTGGCGCGCACCGGCCGGTTCTGCGAGCTATACGCCCGGGAGCACGCGCAGGGCGTGCAGGTCTCGTATACGACCGAGATCGAGACGGCGTTCCGCGGCGCGGACTTTCTGTTCGTCCAGATCCGCCCGGGCTGCAACCAGCAGCGCGAGCAGGACGAGAAGATCCCGCTGCGCCACGGCATCCTTGGCCAGGAGACCTGCGGCCTTGGCGGCTTCTCCTTCGCGCTGCGCTGCATCCCGGCGATCCTGGAGATCGTGGGCAAGGCGCAGGAGATCTGCCCGGACGCCTGGATCCTCAATTACAGCAACCCCGAGGCCATGATCTCGGAGGCCATCTACCGCACCTATCCGCACGCCAAGGCGCTGTGCATCTGCGATATGCCCATCTCGCAGGAGGAGACCATTGCCGACTTCCTGGGCATCCCGCACAAGGACCTGACCTTCAAGTACTTCGGCCTCAATCACTTCGGCTGGTTCACCAACATCTATGACAAGGAAGGCCGCGACCTGCTGCCCGCCTTGCGCGAGCGCGTGCTGTCCGACCCGTCCGTCCGCCTGGTCAACGCCGAGGCCGAGGAGAAGCACGACAATTACTGGGGCGAGATGTACGCGCACGCCATCGAGGGCTTCCGCGCCTATCCCGAGTTTTTCCCGCTGGTCTATCTGTCCTACTACTATTTCCACAACGAGATGGTCGCCCACATGGACCCGGGCTATACCCGCGCAAACTATGTGCTGGATGTGCGTGAGAAGGTCGTCTTTGACGACTGCGAGCGCTGCATCGCGGCCGGTACGACCAAGGACAGCGCCCTGCACGCCGGCGTACACGGCAACTATATCGTGGATATCGCAAACGCGATCATCAACAACACCCATGAACGCTTTATCATCAACACCATGAACCGCGGCGCGATCGGTAACTTTAACCACGACGCGGTGGTCGAGGTGCCCTGCTATGTGAGCGCGGGCGGGATTGAGCCGGTCTCGGTCGGCTACATCCCACAGTTCCACAAGTCCCTGATGGAAGCCCAGAAGGGATATGAGAAATTGGCGGTGGAAGCCGCGCTCACCGGTTCCTATCAGAAAGCCCTTCAGGCCGTCCTGCTCAACCGTACTGTCCCCTCCTACGCTGTGGGCAAGGCCGTCCTGGACGAGCTGATGGAGGCGAACCAGGGATATTGGCCTGCGCTGAAATGATCCCTGCACACTCCAAAAAAGCAGCCGCATTTGCGGCTGCTTTTTTTTGCGCGGGCGTTCAGATCTGATGGTGATAGATTGCGAAGATTTCCTCGAAGGCCAGGATACAGTAGCCAAAAAAGTAGTTTGACTGCAAGTTCTCGGGGTCAAATGGATGGCTGTCTTTGATGATAAACACGGTGTCGCAGATCCGGGAGAGCGCGCTGTGCGCATTGCCGGTAAACAGGACGGTCGGGATCTGCGCTTTTTTGCACTTGTTTGCCACTTCCACCCCGGCGACCGAGTTGCCTGACTTGGAGATGATGACCATCGCGTCCAGCTGATTGCGGAAGTTGCGCACAATGGTGTCTGCCCCAAGGTACTCTTTTCGGATCACGATGCAGGCGTTGCCCAGCAGCTTTTTCTCCAGGTATTCCGCCAGCAAGGCCGAATGGCCTTCGGCCTGGATGCAGATAAACCCTTTGCGCGCCAGGATGTGGAAGAAAATATCCAGTTTTTGCATGTCATAGATGAAGTGGATCTGCTCCCGCAGTTCCTCCGGCAGGGTATTTCCGGCGGGGTCCATCTCGGTACGGAAGGAATAGATCATCTCACGGAAGCCCTCAAAGCCCAGCTTTTTGGCCAAGCGCATGACGGTTGCGGTGGAGGTATATTTTTTCTGTGCAACGCCGCGGATGCCGATTTTGAGGGCTTCCTCGGTGTGCTCCATCAGATACTCCAAAACGCTCTGTTCGGTCTGGGATAATTTTGCCTTCTTTTCAAGCTTTGCGGCAATGTCTTCGGTCATAACGGCCTCCTTCCAGCCCATGATGCCTCCAGCGACTTCTATACTTATTATAGCATAGGCCGCCGCCGATTTTAAGACGCAATGTATTGGCGGGTGTACGTACGGGGAAATTGGGACGAGCGGCCATCTTGCGCCGCCGGTCGACACAGAGGCAAAAATATATTGATTGAAATTTATTTATAAATCTTATACTATATAAATATGGAGAAACAAATCTTGGGAGCGCATTAGGAGATCCTGCATTGTGGAAGTGAAATTGGGATGACGCTGGGAGAACTCATTTACAAACGGAGAAGGACGCTGGGTATATCGCAAAAGGCACTGGCGCAAGCGCTGGGCACAAGCACCGGATTTGTCAGCCAGCTGGAGCGCGATCTGGCTGCACCCTCTTTTCAAACGCTGACCGCGCTGGTGCACATCCTGTCGCTGGACCCGGAGCTGGTATTTTATCCGGCCGAGTGCGGGGACGGCGGCACGCCGCTGCAAAAGGAGTGCGTGCGCCTCATCGCGCATTTGACCCTGCCGCAGCAGCAGGCGGCCTTGGAGATCCTGCGGGTACTGGCCAAACACAAATTTGAATCATGATCTGTCCGCACAAAAAGAGTAGTACAGAAATGTACTACTCTTTTTGTCTGCCGGAGGGAGAGGAAATATGGCGCACAAAAACCGCATGACAGGATAGGGATAAAATATGACCATAAATTGCAAGCGGTAAAAGGACTGTGAAAAAGTAAGGTGAAACTATTATTTTTTGATAGTTTCACTAAAGTACCGATCATTTTTGACAAATATCGATACAGATTTCGGAAAATAATTGCTAGACGGGCGAAAACCACTATAATAAAGCCAAATCAGATCTGTCGGAAATTGTAAAAATTATGCTACAGAGGGACCGGTATTAAAACACTGGACGCTTGACAGGGATACATATCCGGAAATCCGCTCTGTGTGGGATCAGGTTCGCTGTTATTTGGATTACTATTAGGATGGGAGGACAAACCATGAAGGCCATCGTTTATCAACCCCTGCGGACGCCGGGCGGATATTACATCTACGACCGCAGTGTCAACACAATTTTTTCTGTTTCGGCTGACGAGTACCAGGAGTTCAAGCGGCTCCAGGACGACGCGGATGCAGAGCGGTCGCCCGTAGTCCAGCACTACCGGCAAAAGGGCCTGCTGAGGCCGAACGAGGTGTCGATCATTCGGCATCCGGCGACAGACATCCTACCGCATTACTGCGAAAACCGTCTCAATTACCTCATCTTGCAGGTGACGCAGCAGTGCAATCTGCGCTGCTCCTACTGTGCCTATTCCGGCCTATATTACAACCGGCAGCACAATTCCGAGCGCATGGATTTTGAGACGGCCAAGAGGGCCATTGACTTTTTCGTCGCGCGCACGGCCGAATCCGACCGGCTGCATATGGGATTTTACGGCGGCGAACCGCTCTTGGAATTTGACCTCATCCAGCAGTGTGTTGCCTATGTCCGCAGCCAGGTCGAGGGCAAGCAGGTCACGTTTGGCCTGACTACAAACGGCACCCTGCTGACCGATGAAAAGATCAAGTTCTTCGCGGAAAACGAGTTCCAGCTCCTGCTCAGCCTGGATGGCTCCAAAAAGGAGCACGACGCCTGCCGCGTCTTTCCGAACGGCCAGGGCTCGTTTGACGTCGTCATGCGCAACCTGCGGCGCGCCAAGGAGCTGTATCCCGATTACGCCAAAAAGATTCGCATTTCCACGGTCATCAGTCCCAAAGCCGAGCTCAACGACATGCTGGAATACTTCAAATCCGACGAGGTGCTCTCCGACAAGTATATCACCATGAGCCCACTGGCCGACACCGGCCTGAAAGAGCAGGTAGATTACAAGGAGAGCTTCCACCTGGTCAGACGGTACGAATACTTGAAGTATCTCTTCTATCTCTTGGGCAAGATTGACCGCCAATATGTCAGCGAGCTGGTCATCAAATCGCAGCAGAACACCGAGGAGACCTATCGCGCGCTCCAGCGGCATAATGTCCTCCCGGCGTGCACCTGCCCGGGCGGCCCGTGCATCCCCGGCGTCAAAAAACTGTTCGTCATGACGGACGGGCGCTTTTACCCCTGTGAGAAGATCACCGAGAGCTCGGACTGCGGACAGATCGGCTCGCTGGACGCCGGGTTCGACCAAAAGAACATGGAGGCCGTGCTGAACGTCGGTGCCCTGAGCGCGGAGGAGTGCAAGGACTGCTGGGCGCTCTCGTTCTGCAAGATCTGCGCGGCGCAGATTGAGTGCAAAGACGGGCAGGCGCAGTTTGACAAGGCGGACAAGCTGCGGGCCTGCAAGAAGGCGCAGCTGAGCGCCGCGGCGGACCTGTATGAGGCCTGCGTGCTGCATGAATTTGGCTACCGCCCCAATGAGAAGGAGATCGTTTTATGAGACTGTCGCTTTTTCCCTTCATGCCGGAGGTGCAGACCCTGGCGCGCAACCGCTCCCTGCTGACGGAGCATGAAATTGTCAGCGTCATTTCGTTCAAACAGGACGCCGCCCGCATGCAGGCCTTTGCGCGCGAGACCGGTATTCCCTGTACCACCTCCGTGGAGGAGGGGCTGCAGCGGGCCGACTGCCTGGTGCTGCTGCGCCCGCCCTTTTCCGTCCCGGATTGGCAGAAATACGGCGCCTGCATAGACTGCGCCGCGCGGCGCGGCATCGCCGTGCACGCCGGTCGCGGGCTGATTGACGAGCTGCCGGAGGAGCACGACCGCGCCAGGGTTCATCCGATCCAGAATGCGGCCCCGCTGGCGCGCGCCGGCGCGAGGCTGGAGCTGCGCAGCATCAGCACGCCGGTCATCGCCGTGGCCGGGCTGGGCGAAAACTGCGGAAAGTTTGAGTGCCAGCTGGAGCTCAAGCGCTATCTGGATGGCCTGGGTTATCGGTGCACGGCCCTGTGCTCTAACCCCCTTGGCGTCTATGCCGGCATGGAGCTGCTGCCCGACTTCCTGTTTGACGCGACGGTCGCCTTCCCGGAGAAGGTGATCGGGCTCAACCGATACGTGGATGCGCTGTGCCGGGAGCAGGATCCGGACGTGCTGCTGATCGGCGTGCCCGGCGGCGTGATGCCGCTTTCCGGCCGGGATACCAACTTCTTTTTGGAGCTCCCTCTGGTGGTCTCGTCGGCCCTGCGCATCGACGAGGGCGTGCTCACGGTGTATCACATCGACGGCCCGCTGGGCTTCCTGGACATGCTGACCAAGCTGTGCCGTGAGCGGTTCTCCGTGCCGGTCGGGGCGTTCTACATGGCGCGCCAAGTGGCGACGTTTGACCCGGACACCGAGTCCATGCAGTTCCTGTTCCTGTCGGACGCCTACATTGCGGCGCACAGCGCGGCCATCCCCGCGGACAGCCGCATTGCGCTGCCATTGCAGGAGCACAGTCACGTTTATAAAAAAGTGGTCGAGAACTTGCAAGAAAACCTTGAAACAGTGTAGCAGGTGAGATATGATGAGAGTAACCAAAC
>LBJMC04202__coassemble_1404_pt1 | contig 12265 bp, 10 predicted proteins | sample LBJMC04202__metabat2_high_PE_026 | metagenome-assembled genome bin LBJMC04202 | reverse complement strand
AGTAAAGGATGTGACGATTCGATCATGGAAATGAAGATCACCGAGACCGTCCTGCGGGACGCGGAACAATCGCTCATGGCGACGCGGATGCCGACCTCTGATTTTGAGGGGATTCTGGACCGCATGGATCAGGCGGGTTACTATTCCATTGAGTGCTGGGGCGGCGCGACATTTGACGCCTGCCTGCGCTATCTAGACGAGGACCCTTGGGAGCGCCTGCGCATTATCCGCAAGCACATGAAGCGCACCAAACTGCAAATGCTGCTGCGTGGGCAGAACCTTTTGGGATACCATCATTATTCGGATGACACCGTGCGCCGCTTTGTGCGGGCGTCGGTTGAGAATGGCATGGACATCATCCGGATTTTCGACGCGCTCAACGACCTGCGCAATATCCGCACGGCGGTTGAGGCCTGCCTGGAGGCCGGCGGCCACGCCCAGGGCACCATCTGTTACACCATTTCGCCGATCCACAGCCTGGATATGTACGTTGGGCTAGCCAAGGAGATCGAGCAGATGGGATGCCAGTCGCTTTGCATCAAGGACATGGCGGGCATTATGAGCCCCAAGGAGTGCTTCGATTTGGTCACGGCGATCAAGCAGGCAGTCAGCCTGCCGGTCTTTGTGCACACCCATGCCACGACCGGGCTCGGCCCCATGACCTATCTCAAGGCCGCCGAGGCGGGCGCGGACGGCATCGACACGGCAACGGCGTGCTTCTCCGGCGGCACCAGCCAGCCGGCGACCGAGGCCATGGTTTACGCACTGTCCGAGCTGGGCTATGAATGCGGCCTGAGCACCAAGATCCTCAAGGAGGTCAACGACTTTTTTGAGCCCATCCAAAAGAAATTCATGGACAACGGTATCTTTGACCCCTATGTCCTGTCCACCAAGACCGATGCGCTGATTTACCAGATCCCGGGCGGCATGCTGTCCAACCTGGTCGCCCAGCTCAAGGCACAGAACGCCATCGATAAGCTGGAGGCCGTGCTTGAGGAGACGCCGCGCGTGCGTGAGGACCTGGGCTACCCGCCGCTTGTGACCCCGATGAGCCAGATGGTTGGCGTACAGGCCACCATGAACGTGCTGCTGGGCCAGCGATACAAGAACATTGGCAAGGAGATCAAGGCGTACATCCGCGGCGAGTACGGCAAGGCCCCTGGGCCGATCAGCCCTGCGCTGATCCAAAAGGTCCTGGGCGATGAGCCGGTGATCACCGGACGCTATGCGGAGTCTTTGCAGCCAGAGTTCCCGGCGGCCAAGGCGGCGCTGGGAAGCCGGGCCGAGAGCGATCTGGATGTCCTGTCCTATATCATCTTCCCGCAGCCAGCCGAGCAATACTTCGCGCAGCGCGACCGCAAGCGTGCGCTGGTCGCCTCGTATACCATTGAGGAGGTGCGCTGATTTATGATCGGCAATTTGACCGGCGAGTCCTTCTTGATCGCCCTGTCGGGCATGGTCATTGTGTTCCTGATGCTGGCAATCCTGTGCCTGTTTATCCCTGTGATCTCCAAATGTGTGCGCTTCTTTGAAAAGCGGCGGCAGAAACCGGAACCAGTTCGCCCGGCCCCGGCCGCAGTACCGCAGGCAGATCCGGCGCCCGCCGCAGCACAGCAGGCGGGTGTTTGGGGCGGCGAGGTCGCGCTCATCGGCGTGGACGAGAAGACAGCGGCCTGTGTCATGGCAATCGTCAGTCATGAGACCGGTATCCCGCTTTCTGAACTGAATTTTAAGCAGATCAAGGTACTTTGACACGGGGGACATCACCATGAAATATATCGTTACATTGAACGGAAAGAAATATGAGGTCGAGGTGGAGCGCGGCCAGGCGACCGCGGTCTATGCGGGCGAGGCGCCCGCCCAGCCTATCCAGCCCACGCCGGCACCCGCGCCGGCGCCTGCTGCAGCGCCCGCGCCCGCCGCGGCGCCAGCCGGCAAGGGCGAGGTCGTGGCCTCCCCGATGCCAGGCGCGATCCTGGACGTGCGCTGCCAAAGCGGCCAGAAGGTAAAGGCAGGGGACATCCTGTTCATCCTGGAGGCTATGAAGATGGAAAACGAGATCTGTGCGCCGCGTGACGGCACAGTGACAGCGGTCTGCGTGTCCAAGGGCGGCCAGGTCGAGACCGGGACTGCCCTGTGCACGCTCGCATAAAGGGGGAAGCAGGGTATGGAATTCTCCTTCTTTGGGACGCTGCAAAAAATATTGGCCGAGTCGGGATTCGCTGCGTTTGCAGAAGACCCGCGCAGCCTCATCATGATCCTGGTCGCTTGCGTGCTGCTCTACCTCGGTATTGTCAAAAAATTTGAACCGCTTTTGCTCGTGCCCATCGCCTTCGGCGTGCTGATGGCCAATTTCCCGCTGACCGGCATGCTGGACGGCCCGGACGGCAACGGCAACGTCGGTATGCTCTGGGTATTCTATCAGGGCGTGCAATATGCGGTTTATCCCTCGGTTATCTTCCTCGGCATCGGCGCGATGACCGACTTTGGCCCACTGATTGCCCGCCCGTCCTCCATGCTTTTGGGTGCGGCGGCACAGTTCGGCATCTTTTCGGCCTTCCTGCTGGCGCTGGCGCTGGGATTCCCGGACGCGGTCGCGGCCGCCATCGGTGTCATCGGCGGCGCGGACGGCCCGACGGCCATCCTGACGGCGTCCAAGCTGGCGGCCGACTACCTGCCGCCTATCGCCATCGCGGCCTACTCCTATATGGCGCTCATCCCGCTCATCCAGCCGCCGATTATGCGCGCATTGACGACGAAAAAAGAGCGCGAGGTCAAGATGGAGCAGCTGCGCCCGGTTTCCAAGGCCGAGAAGATCGTATTCCCGATCGTCGTGGCGATCTTTGTCATCCTGCTCCTGCCGGAGACCGCACCGCTTATTGGTATGCTCATGCTGGGCAACCTGTTCCGCGAATGCGGCGTCGTCGACCGCCTGTCGGACACGGCGCAGAACGCACTGTGTAATATTGTGACCATCTTCCTGGGCCTTTCGGTCGGATGCAAGGCGACGGCTGCGACCTTCCTGACCTGGGATACTATCAAGATCATCATCCTGGGCTTGTTGGCGTTCATGCTGTCCACGGTTGGCGGCGTGCTGTTCGGCAAGGTCATGTACAAGATCTCGGGCGGTAAGATCAATCCGCTGATTGGTTCGGCGGGCGTGTCGGCCGTCCCGATGGCCGCGCGCGTCTCGCAGGTCGAGGGCCAGAAGGCCAACCCGGCAAACTTCCTGCTTATGCACGCCATGGGCCCGAACGTTGCGGGCGTCATCGGCTCGGCGATCGCAGCCGGCTTCCTCATCAAGGTGTTCGGCGGCTGACCGGCGCGGCCCGTGCGCGGATAAGGCCACATCAGACAACAAAAAAAGCGCCCCGGGTTGGGGCGCTTTTTTGCTGCCTGAAAAAGGGATGCAGTTTCAGTCGAATAACTGACGGATCTCATCCATCCGCGCTTCGGCCAGGCGATAGCCCTCATTGTAGGCTGCGGTCAGCTTGCCGACGTCGCTCTCGAACGAGGCGATCGGCGTCTCGGGCTGAAGGATGACCGTATTGTTCGGCTGATAGGCGGCTAAGTGCTCGCAGAAGCAGACCGTATCGTTGTACATCTTCGGGCGATTCATGATCGCCTCGGACATGGCCGGATATTTGTGCCGCAGGGCGGCGGCTGCAATGTGGTCGCGCCGCTTGATGGCCTTGCGATAGCCCTTGGGCTGGGTCAGGATGATAAGGTTTTTCTGGCTGCCGTCGGACAGGGCTTTGCGGATGGGGATGGAATCCGAGATACCGCCGTCGTAGTAGATCTTGCCGCCGATGCGCGCGGGCGGGAAGTAGATGGGCAGCGAGCAGGTCGCGCGCAGCATGGTGCATTTTTCGTCCAGCTCCCGTCCGTCAAGATACTCACACACGCCGGTCTCGGCGTTGGTTACGCCCACAAGGATGCGCCCCTTGTAGGCGCGGAAGGTATCCCAGTCGAAGGGCAAAAGCTCATTGGGAATGGTGTCAAAGACAAAGTCCAGGCCGAAGATGGAGCGGCACTTCAAGTAGTTGCCGGGGGACAGATAGCGCTTGTCGTTGCGGTAACGCTGGGCGATCTCCAGGTTGCGGCCAGACTGGCGGGAGACATAGGAGAACCCGTCGGTGATGCCGGCCGAGACGCCGATGACATAGTCGCACATCAGGTCGTGCGCAAGCAGGGCGTCCATAACGCCGCAGGAAAAAATGGGGCGGAAGGTACCGCCCTCCAGGATGAGTCCGGGCATGGGGGGTCAATTCCTTTCTGGGGTTGGGATAAAATCGATGCGGCCGGTGACGCGCGAGGCGGCGGTCAGGCGCACGCGTATGGGCGTTCCCATGGTGTAGCGCACATGGGAGCGGCGGCCGGTCAGCATGAGCTTTTGGTCGTCAAATTCATAGTCATCTCCTGGCAGATCTTCCACGCGGATGAGGCCTTCGACGGCGTTTTGCAGCGAGACAAACAGGCCGAACGAGGTCACGCCGGATACTTCGGCGTCAAAGTCCTGGCCGATGAAGGATTCCATATAGGCCGCAAGATACAGCTTGTCGATGTCGCGCTCGGCCGTATCGGCGGCAAATTCGCGCGCTGTCGCCTGGGCGGCGGCTTCCTCGCAGAAGACCGCGTCCGCGCGGGTATACTGCTGGCCGGAGATGGCCTTGAACAGCATACGGTGGGCCACCAGGTCGGGATAGCGTCGGATGGGCGAAGTGAAGTGCAGGTATTCGTCCATTTGCAGGCCGTAGTGTCCCAGGCACTCTGGGTCATAGCGCGCACGGGCCATGGAGCGCAGCAGCAGGGTGGGCAGAGCGCGCTGGCGCGGGTCGCCTTTGGCCCCGTCTAGGACGGCTTGGAGCTGCGCGGTGTCTCCCGGCTTGGAGGCGTCCACGCGATAGCCGAAGGGCCGGGCGAACTGGGCGAATACGCGCAGTTTTTCCGGGTCCGGGCTTTCATGAACGCGGTAGACGGTGGGATTGTGGCGGTGCTCCATGTAAGATGCGACCGCTTGATTGGCCGCCAGCATAAATTCCTCGATCATTTTTTCTGCGTCGCCGCGCGCGCGGAAGGTGACCTCGACCGGCTCACCGCTCTCATCGGTGCGGATCTCGGCCTCGGGCAGGTCCAAGTCGAGCGCGCCATGCGCCATGCGCAGCCGGCGCATGGCCTGGGACAGGGCGTGCATGCGGTCGGCAGTCTCGGTCAGGAAGGCATATTCCTGCCGCAGGCCGGCGTCGCCGGCAAAGATACCGTTCATCTTGCGATAGGTCATGCGGGCCTTAGAGCGGATGACCGTCTTGGCAAACTGAGCCTTGTGGCAGCGGCCGGTTCCGTCCATCTCCAGGAGCGCCGAGAAGGCCAGCCGGTCGACATCGGGATTGAGCGAACAGATCCCGTTGGACAGCGCCACGGGCAGCATGGGCACGACATGGCCGGGATAGTAGACCGAGGTGCCGCGGCGGTAGGCCTCGTCATCCAGGGGGGAGCCGGGTGTCACATAGTGGGACACATCGGCGATGTGTACGCCGAGCAGCATGCGCCCATTGGGCAGCGGTTCGAGCGAGACGGCGTCGTCAAAGTCGCGCGCGTCGTCGCCGTCCACCGTAAAGATGAGCTTGTCACGCAGGTCGGTGCGGCGCGCCGCCTCAGCCGGGTCGACCGTGTCGCCGCAGGCGTCAGCCTGGCGCAGCGCTTCGTCCGGGAAGGGGATGATCACGCCGTTTTCGTGCAGGATAGCCGCGATCGAGGCCTCCATCGTCCCGCTCCGGCCGAATACCTGCGTGACCGCCCCTTGGGCGGACAGGCGCCCATCGCCGCGGAACATGACCTTGACGGCCACCCGATCGCCCGGACGTGCGTCCATCGTACGGTTTTTTGGGATGACGAGGTTGGGATATTTTTTGGAAGCGGGCCGCACGTAGACGGTCTTGCCGCGCTGCATGAGCGTGCCGGAGACCTCGTCCTGGCACAGCGTCAGAATACGCAGCACTTCGCCCTCGCGTTTGTGCCCACGGTCGGATTCGGTCAGGCGCACGAGCACCCGGTCGCCCTGCCAGGCGTGGCCGGTGGCATAGGGCGGGATGAAAAGGTCACCCGCCTCGTCCGGGGCGTCCGGGGTCACAAAGCCGTAACCGCGCTCGGTGGCCTGGAACACGCCGGTCAGGCAGCCGTAATGTTCGGCGTGGGCGTAACGGTTTTTCTTATTTTTGAGGATTTTGCCTTCTGCTGAAAGCCGGTCCAGCGATTGGCGGATCTGCTGCTTGGAATAGGATGGCAGGTACCGCTTGAGCTCTTCCGCCCGCGCAGGGCGCTCGAGCAGGGCGTATAGCCGGGTATCGAGTTCGTTCATAAACGCGACCCTCCTTTGTCTTGCCGGTGTTTATTACTATTATAACACTGGACGCATAAAATTAAAGAATAATTGGACAGAAAGACGAATTGACCATTGGCAGGAAATGCGCTATGATGAAAACAATCTGAAGAAACGAGAGGGCTACGCCATGATCGATTATTTGGTGCTTGGCATCATTGCGGCGCTTGCGCTGCTGGCCTGGCATGGAGTTCGCAGACAGAGGAAAAGAAGCGGCTGCGCCGGGTGTTCGGGCTGCGCCGGCCGCAGCGGGATGTGCCCGTCGCAGAGCGGAAAGGGGAGACCGTCTTGAAAGCACTTGTCACAGGGGCCTCGTCCGGTATCGGACGGGCCATTGCCCAGGAGTTGGCCGCGCGCGGCTATGACCTTATTCTGGTTGCACGACGGCGCGACCGCTTGGAGGCACTTGCACGCGAACTGCCCGTCAAGTGCCGCATCCTTGAGCTGGATCTGTCCGACCTCAAACAGTGTAAGATGCTATACTGCCACGCGCGCAGCGAGGACCTGGAGGTCGTTGTCAACAACGCAGGATTTGGCATGTGCGGCCCGTTCGCGGCGACCAGCCTGGAGCGGGATCTGGAGATGATCCGCACGAATATCGTCGCCGTGCACGTGCTGACTAAGCTGTTCCTGCGCGATTTCCGCGCGCGCAACCGCGGCTATATCCTGAACGTCGCCTCCTCGGCAGGCTTTATGGCCGGGCCGCTGATGGCGACCTACTACGCGACCAAAAATTACGTCCTGCGCCTGACCGAAGCCGTGCGCGAGGAGCTGCGGCGGGAGGGCAGCGCGGTGCAGCTTTCGGCCCTGTGCCCCGGCCCGGTCAAGACCGAGTTTAACGATGTGGCCGAGGTCAAGTTTTCGCTGCCCGGCATGGAGGCCCAGGCCTGCGCGCGCATTGCGGTGCGCGGCCTTCTGCGCGGCAAGGCGGTTATCGTACCCGGTATTGGCATGAAGACCGCCGTCATGGCCAGCCGGCTGGCGCCCGAATGGCTGCTGCCGCGCATTACCTATCATGTCCAGCACAAAAAGATGCAGGGCAAGAAACAATAGCCTGCCGGCATTAAAAAAACGTCCCAGCCGGGACGTTTTTTTTGCGGATATATGGCTTAGATCTCGCCGCACTGAATGGCGGCAATGGCATCCTCCACCGTGCGGTTGCCGAGCGATACAGCGCCCAGGGCTTCGGCACGGCGGCCGACCGCATACTTGGACAAATCAACCGTGCCCGACAGGCATTGGGTGGTGATATAGACCGTCGTGCCGCTGCGGATAAGCTTTTGCACCACTTTTTCCAGGCGGATCGGGATGCCGCCCGAGCCGTAGCCCTCGATGATGACCTTTTTATAGCGGGACAGGAAGGTGATAATGGACGGGTCCAGATCGGGGACCAGCTTGAGCAGCACGAAATCCGAGTCCACGGTGTCGATAAATTCCGGCCTGCCCGTGGGATGGGGAACATGCTCCAAGCGGACGGTCCCTGTGCGGTCGACCGTGCCGTCCAGCGGCGCGCCCACCGAGCGGAAGGCGTTGGCCTTTTCGCAGTCCACCTTGACGACGTGGTCGCCGCGGATCACCTGGCCGTGCACGACGGCGGCGACGCCGGCATAGCCCGCGCAGATCACGCGGAACGCGTCGAGCAGGTTGCGCTCGGCGTCCGAGCCGGGCTCCCCGATCGGCTTCTGTGCACCGGTCAGGATGACCGGCTTGTCCAGGCTGCGCAGCATGTGGTAGAGCAGCGCGGCGGTATAGGCCAGGGTATCGGTGCCATGGGCGATGACAAAGCCGTCAAATTTGTCGTAGGTATCGCGGATCAGGTGGGCGATCTTGACGCGGTCGTCCGTGGTGATGTCGGTAGAATCCTTGGAAAACAGGTTTTCTACGACAACTTCACACAGGCCGGACAGTTCAGGCAGGAATTCAATGAGCTGTTCGCCGGACAGCGCGGGCGCAAGGCCGTTTCCGTTGTCGCGGCACGCCACAGTGCCGCCCGTTGCGATCAGCAGGACATGTTTGAGAGCCATAGATCAAAGGACCTCCTTCCGAAAGAGAGACAGGGCGCGCTCAGCGGTAGCTGCGCGCTAAGATACCGATGACGTCGTCGCGGGTGAACGGGCGGGCTTCCGCGCGGAACAGGCCGCCCATATCGGCAAAGGCGTGGTCTGCATATTTGCCAAAGTCATCGCCGGTCATGCCGAAATCGCTCATTTTGAGGGCGTCGACGTGACACTGCCGCTGCAGATCGGCTAGGGCCGCGATGAAGTCGCCGTCCGCGCGCCCAAGGGCCTGGGCCATGCGGGTGAACTTGTCCGGGTAGGTATCGGCCACGAACTTGTAGTACTCGAGCGAAATCAGGATCAGGCCGGCGCCATGGGGCAGGTTGGGATGGAAGCCCGACATGGCGTGCTCAATGGCGTGCTCGGCGGTCAGAGAGGACAGGGACTCGACAAAGCCGGCCAGCGTGTTGGCCAGGGCCATATCGGCGCGTGCGCCGGCGTCCGCGCCGTCCGCGACCGCACGGGCGAGCGAACGGCCAACCAGTTCGATGGCGGCCAGCGAATACATCTCGCTGATGGGGTTGGCCGACTGGGAGAGATAGCCCTCGCAGGCGTGGAACAGCGCGTCAAAGCCCTGGTATGCCGTCAGATGCGGCGGGACGCTCATCATAAAGTCGGGGTCGACGATCGAAATGGCAGGGAAGGTCTTGTCGCTGCCGCCGCCAATCTTTTCCTCGCCGTTTGTGATGACCGTCCAGGGATCGGCTTCGGTGCCGGTACCGGCCGTCGTGGTGATAGCCACGATGGGGAGCGGCTGGTTTTTGAGCTTTTGCCGCTTGCCGCTGCCGCCGTAAATATAATCCCACCAGTCGCCATCATTAGTCGCCATGGCTGCCACGGCCTTGGCCGTGTCGATGGACGAACCGCCGCCCAGGCCGACCACAAACGTGCAGCCTTCCTGGCGGGCGATCGCCGCGCAGGCGCGCACGGTCTCGATGGTGGGATTGGGCTGCACGCCGCGGTATACGGTCATCTCATGGCCGGCCTCGCCCAGCACCGCGCAGACCTTATCCACGTAGCCGAGCTTGGTGGTGGACGAGCCGCCGGTCACCAGCAGGCCGCGCCCGGCGGGCAGCCCGGCGCGGGCCAGCTTTTGGACGCTGCCAGGGCCAAAGAAGATCCGGGTAGGCATATAGTAACTGAAGTTTTTCATAGAAGACTCCTTTTGGGACGCATGTGTTTCAAAAAGTGGAGCCGTGAGAAAAACGGCCTAACAACATTATTATATCAGAAACTGAAGCGAATAAAAAGAGGGTAAAATGTAGAACTTTTCCGCTTCTTTTTGTACAAAAAGAAGCCTTAAAACCCCTTGACGATTGCCGGCGGCGGTGGTAATATAATACCAACAAAAAGAAATGAGGTGAATGCTAAAGCAAACGGTCATCTTCTCATTATTTGAATTCTACTGAAAGGGGTGAGTCCCATGGTAACAGAAAGTCAATATCAGTTCCGTACCGCGCGGCTCGCCGGTGCCCACTAAGCCGAACAGCCGACGGAAACGACGTTCTCTGGGAGCATTCCGATGGGCATACTGATGAGTATGGCTCCGGCAGACTACGCGCCGATGGAAAGTTTTAGATAAAGACCCTGGCAGATAGGCCACAAGATCGAGCGCAGCGGCAAACGGAACGGGCACAACTAAATAGTTTGAAATACAAGGGCTGCACGGGTGTGCAGCCCTTTTGGGTAAGATGCGTCAGCCCAGCGGATGTTCGGCCTCCCAGGCGCGCAGCGCCTGCCGCCGGGCGCAGAAGTCGGGCAAAAAGCGGCTTCCCTCGGCGTAAAATGCCGCGCTGTGGTTCTTCTGACGGATATGCGCCAGCTCGTGCACAACGATGTATTCCTGCAAGGGCTCGGGCAGCAGCATGACGCGGAAGGAGTAGCAGATCCGGTTTTGGGCCGAACAGCTGCCCCAGCGCCGGGCCGCCGACGTGATGCGTACGCCGGCCGGGCATACGCCCATCCGCTTGGCCCAGTCGGCTGTGCGTGCGGGCAGGACGGCCTGCGCTTGGGCGCGCAGTGCAGCGGACTCTGCTTCGGACAAAATGCGCCGGCGGGCTTGGCGTGCCTGCTGGCGAGCGATCTGGGCTTGAATCCAGTCCTGGTGCCGCAGTACGATCGCGTCCGCCTGGGCGCGGCGAATGGCCTGTGGGGCACGCAGTATGACCTGTCCGTCCGGACCCACCCGGAGCTGCACGGTTTTTCGCCGTGCACGGATCAATGTATAGGAAAAGGGAAGTTCCATGATAAGCTCCTTTGACAATACATGGCCGTGTGGTATAATCAGAAAAAAAGATTGCGAGGGACTGTGTATGACCGAAGTTGCGGCTGTCATTTTGACAGACGAACAGGACAAGATTTTGATCTGCCGCCGCGGGGCCGGCGGAAACTGCGCGTACCTGTGGGAATTCCCAGGCGGCAAGCGGGAGGCAGGCGAGTCGCTGGCGGCGTGCGCCGTGCGGGAGTGCCGCGAGGAACTGAACATCGAGGTTGAGCTCGGCGCGGTGTATGATACCCATACCTTTGCCTACCCCGATAAAGAAATTGCATTTACATTTTTCCTGGGACGCATCCGGGCGGGTACCCCTGTGATGCGCGTCCATTCGGGGATGTGCTGGGTCAGCCGCAGCGAGCTGTCCGGATTTCAGTTCTGTCCGGCGGATGAGGACTTGGTCCGGCGGCTGGCCGTCGGCGCATAGGTTTTTGAGGGCCCAGGCTATGAACTGCCGGGCCTTCCGGCAGAGCTTCGAAAGCATTCTTTTCAGGCGCCCGCCTTGCTTGGCGGGCGCTTTTTTCTGCCCTGCACGGCAGGAAAGAGCCCGCTCCTGCGAGCGGGCTCTTGTTATGGCTTGGGGCGCGCATAGTTGCCGTTGTCAAACGGCTCGTAGTAGGATAGGTTGAGCATCCAGCCCGAGTCAAACTGCGCGGCATAGCTGCTGGCGAGCTCGGCGGCCTTGTCCTTGGCCAGCTCGAACAGCTCGATGACGCTCTCGGTGCACACGACGTCCGGGTTCCACAGGTTGCGCCAGGGCGCGTGGGACTCGTTGAGCGCGTCCCACTGGGGCAGGCCGGTCTTGATATGCGAGGTCAGCAGCGGGCCCTTGCCGAGGAAGCGCTCAACTGTGCGCGCCGGCCGGCTCAGGACGCGGCCGCTGCCCTGGTAGAACAGCCGTTGGCAGGCGAGCGTCTCGGAGAACGCCGGGCGCAGTTCGCGCGTGGGCACATCGACGCGCAGCACGCGCAGGATCAGATGGTGCAACAGCACCGAGACGACGGCGGTCTCCTCGTCGCCCATCTGGTAGGCCTGGGCGGGCAGATGCAGGTGGTCGCCTTTATAGTGGTCGTAGAGCGCACAGTCGATATCTGTCTCGATCTGGCAGTGGATGGCCGACGGGTTTTCGTCCGGCATGGCCTGGATGCAGGCGTGCTGCTGGAAGTAGACATAGGGATGGATAGTGCAGTCGAGCGCATAGTGGCAGAGGAAGCCATAAAAATAGGCGGAAGCAATATCATGCGCGTCGCCGGTCAGCCGGTTGACCGATTCGGCAAAGACAGTGAAAAAGACATCGGTTTTTTCCTGGTGCAGCCGGTTGCCCAGCTTGTGCAGCGGACTGCCGGCGTATACCTTGTGGAAAAAGAGCGGGTCCGGCCCCTGCAGGCCCCAGCGGAATACCGCGGGATGCAGTGCAGCCGCGCGCTGCGCTGCGGCCGGGAAAACGGCAAGCGCCTGTTCGCCCAGCAGATCATGGGTCATAAAGTCCGCCATCTTCATCATTCCTATTACAATAAATTTGGACAGGAAAGCCGGACAGCCAGTCCGGCTTTCCCT
>LBJMC04202__coassemble_1311_pt1 | contig 12867 bp, 13 predicted proteins | sample LBJMC04202__metabat2_high_PE_026 | metagenome-assembled genome bin LBJMC04202 | reverse complement strand
TAAATTATACGATCTCGTTCCGCAACGACCGTGCCTGGGAAATCTGCGTCAACAACTATTCGCTGTCCGACCGGTATCGCGTCATGCTGCACGATGTGGATCTTTTTGGTGACAAGGCCGAGGACGTCATCCGGAAATTAGAACGGTTTACGCCCTGCACCTATGAGGGAGATGCTGACAAAGACCTTGCTTTCGGATATACATTTCCCGCCTGGAATATCCGATTGTGGCGCGACGGCGCATTCCATCCCAAACTTATGCAAGATCCGGAGTTTTTGGAGTTCATCGCCGTTCAGGAAGAAAATCTGGAATATGAGATGCGGTTTTGGTACTTTCTGTCGGTCGCGGTGTACGACGATACAATCGGTCTGTAAACGCAAAAAAGAGGCGCAAACGCGCCTCTTTCTCTTTATTCTGCTGCGTAAGCCGCGACGATCTCGCCGATGTACATGGTGTGGTAGTCATGATCGCTGTACCACTTGTCCAGCGTCTCCTGATAAAGGAAATTCTCCGGGGGCATGTCCTGCACATAGCGCTTGCGGCACACCAGGACGAGCTCGGCCTCGTCAAAGGTCACGCCGCCCGGGACCGCGGCCGGGGTCAGGCCGGAGCCCTGCATCTTGTCCATGTCGCGGCCCGACTTGCTGCCCAGGGTGTTCAGCGCGTCGCGGTGGCCGTCCTTTAAAAAGGTCAGGACAAAGGTGTCGCCAGCGTCCACAAATTCCTTGGTGTAACGGCTGTGGCGGATGTACACGGTGGCCGAGGGCTTGCCCCAGATGACGCCGACCGCGCCCCAGCTGACCGTCATCATGTTGAACTTGTCCAGGCTGCCCGCGCTGACGAGCGCCCACTGCTTGGACAGCTTTTCAAAGGGGTTGAACGTCAGGGTATTGGCCTCGATTTGTTTGAGAGACATGGTAACAAACCTCCTAAGGTATGGTAACGAATGGTTTTTTAGGTTGCGTTTCCCTTGCGAGGGGAGCGGAAACATCCAAGGGGGTTCCGGGCTCTGCGGAGCCCAGGACCAGGCCCGGACCCGTTTGCGCCTGCGGGCGGGAGTCAGGGCAGCTGTGCGCGGCGCATCTTCATCTCGCGCCAGTCGTCCTTGGAGATGAGGATCTGCCGGGGCTTGCTGCCCTCGAAGGGGCCGACGATGCCGCGCTCCTCCATCTGGTCGACGATGCGCGCGGCGCGCGAATAGCCAAGCTTCAGGCGGCGCTGGAGCATGGAGACCGACGCCTGGCCGCAGTCCATGACCACGTCGATGGCCTCCATGAGCAGCTCGTCCTCCTCGCCGCCGCCTTCGCCGCCGCCTTCGCCGCCCTCATTCTGGGCCTGCTTTTCGATATGCTCCAGGATCTCCTCGCTGTATTCGGCCGTACCGTTCTGCTTGGCGAACGCGATGACCCGCTCGATCTCGTCGTTCGAGATAAAGCAGCCCTGGATGCGCTGGGGCTTGCCCTCGCCCAGGGGGGCATACAGCATATCGCCCTTGCCGATGAGCTTTTCCGCGCCGGTCTGGTCCAAAATGATGCGCGACTCGATCTGCGAGGCGACCGCAAACGCAATGCGGGAGGGGATATTGGCCTTCATGATGCCCGTGATGACATCCGAGGATGGGCGCTGGGTGGCGACGATGAGGTACATGCCGGCCGCGCGCGCCTTCTGCGCGATGCGGCAGATCGAGGTCTCGACCTCCTTGGCCGCGACCATCATGAGGTCGGCCAGCTCGTCGATGACGATGACGATCTCGGGCAGGACCTGGTAGGCTTCGGGCGTGCCGCCCTCGGTCTCGGCGGCCTCGGCCTTCTTCTTGCGCATGAGGGCGTTATAGTCCTCCAGCTTGCGCACCTGGCTGTCCGCAAACAGCTTGTAGCGCCGCTCCATCTCGCCCACCGCCCAGTTGAGCGCACCCGACGCCTTTTGGGGATCGGTCACGACCGGGATGAGCAGATGGGGGATGCCGTTGTAGTTGCCGAGCTCGACCATTTTGGGGTCCACCATAATCAGGCGCACTTCCTCGGGCGAGGATTTATAGAGGAGCGAGACCAGCATGGAGTTGATGCACACCGATTTGCCCGAGCCGGTCGTGCCGGCGATGAGCAGATGGGGCATCTTGGCGATATTGCCCACGACGGGCGCGCCCGTGATATCCTTGCCAACCGCAAAGGACACGCGCGACTTGGCCTTGTCAAAGGCCTCGGAGCCCAGGACCTCGCGGATGTGGACGACGGTGACCGCCTTGTTTGGCACCTCAATGCCGATGGCGACCTTGTCCGGGATGGGCGCGATGCGGACCGACACCGCGCCGAGCGACAGCGCAATGTCGTCAGACAGGGCGGTGATGCGGCTGAACTTGACGCCGCGCTCGATGGTCAGCTCAAACCGCGTGACCGACGGGCCGCGCACGATGCCGATGATCTGGGCCTCGATGCCGAAGGACTCCAGCGTGTCGATCAGGCGCTGGCTGTTCTCGGTCAGCTCGGCCTGCACGTTGCCCTTGGCGCCGCCCTTGGGCTGGTCGAGCAGGTCGATGGGCGGATACTCGTAGACCGGGACGGGCGTCTTCTGGTTCTCGTCCATCTCGGCCGCCAGCTTGGCCTGTTCGCCCTCGGACGTCTCCTTGCCCTTGGCCTGCTTGTCCGCGTGGGACGCAGACTGCTCCCAGGGCGGCGTGCCGTCCTCGTCCGCGCCGCCGTCTAAGGCGTCGCGGTTCTCCAGCAGGGACAGGATATCGCTGAACGCGCCGTCCTCCTCGTCCTCGGGCGGCATGTCTGGCAGGTGGACTTCGGAAAAGCCCGGCTGCTCGCGCACGGCGTCCAGGACAAGCTCCGGGATGGACGCCTGTGCGTCCTCGGGCGGCTCTTCTGCCGGCTCATTCTTGTGGAGCGTCTTGTGCACCGGTTCTTCTTCGTCGTCCAGTGCGATGTCAAACGCCGCCCGCCTTTCCGCGCGCTGGGCGCGGCGGTTGGCGATGGCCTCATGTACATTGGGCAGGACGACCGGGCCGCCGTCGTCCTCGTCGTCATAGTCGCGGTCCAGCGGGCGCAGCGCGTCCCACAGGGCGCCCGGCGTGATGCGGCAGATGGCCATGATATCGGCCAGCAGGCCGATGACGATCAGGATGACCGCGCCGATGCCCGAAAAGGCCCAGCGCAGCACACAGTACAGGCCGCCCGCGATGAGGCCGCCGGCCTGCAATTTGGCCCCGTCGCCCAGCAGGCGGAACACGGTCAGGCCGCCCGCGGCATAGTCCGGCCCGCAGAAAAAGGCGTGGGCCAGGGCGCCCAAAAAGACCGGCAGGCAGGCAATGGCCGCGCCGCGCAGGCGCACCGGCCCGCGCCGCCGCGCGAGCAGCAGGGCGCACAGGCCGAACAGGACGGGCGGGCACAGGTACAGGCCCCAGCCGAACAGGCCGCCCAGGGCGGTGTGGATGAGGCGCAGCACCACGCCGTCATTTTTGAGGATGGCGATCAGGCACAGCACGCCCAGCACGCCGTAGATCGCGGCCCACGCCTCGCGCGGGATGCCGCCGGCCTCCTCGGGGTGGGGCGTCGTGACCTGCGCACGGCGCTTCTTCTCCTGCATTTCGGGCAGCTTGCGCGTGCTGCGCGACGTGCCGGACGTCCCCTTGCCGCCCGCCGACTTGTTCTGGGCGGACGCCGGCTTTTTCTTCTTGCTCTCAGCCATGGCCCGCCTCCCGTCTGTGGGCGCGGAACCTCTGGAACGCATGCATATTCTTGTGATTCCTCCGTTTTTTCAAGATTGTGATACGGTATTATCATAGCACAACCCGGACGCTTTTTCCAACTTTTCCTGCGATCTCTTTTTCCGACTTGATATCCCGATCAAAATTCTGAAAGACATCATTGATCTCGCCTTTCTCTTTTACGGCCTCTATTTGCTGTTCTGTCCAGGCAACGGGTTCACAGAATTTTTGGAACATCTCCAGCATCCGACTCCGGAAAAATCGACCCGTTTTTTCGCGATCGGCCTGATCGTTCTCGCCATCTGCATCGTTCCCTTTCTGATTGCATTGCTGACCGGCGTGCGATGGCTCATGTACGTCGCGATTGCTGGAATGATAGCATTCTTGATTTTTCTCTCCTATTACAAAGGCGGCGGCTGACCCATGCCGGCGCTGCGGTCTCGCTGCGAATTTGTTGTCATATTCTTTAATTTTTTGCGAAACGTTGTTTTCCCGCCCGCGGGTGTGCTATAATGTCTTAACAGATGTGTAACACCCCGCCGGCGCAAACCGCCGGGCCGGAACCACGCCGCCGCCCGCGGCCACAAAAGGAGGAAGCGCAGCCGCCATGAAAGGCATTATCCTTGCAGCCGGAAAAGGCTCCCGGCTCTATCCGATGACCCGCCCTATCTGTAAACCGCTTCTGCCTGTCTATGACAAGCCCATGATCTATTACCCATTGGCTGTGCTCATGCAGGCCGGCATCCGCGATATCCTCATCATCATCCCGCCCGGGGAGGAAGGACCGTTCTACCGCCTGCTGGGCAACGGCGCGCGCTGGGGCGTCAACATCTCCTACGAGGTGCAGGAGGTCGCGCGCGGCATCGCCGACGCCCTGCTCATCGGTGAGCGCTTCATCGGCTCTGATCCGGTCTGCCTGGTCCTGGGCGACAACATCTTCCACAGCCTGACCCTGGAATCCACGCTGGCCCACGCCATGCGCGCCGCGCATCAGGGCGGCGCGACCGTGTTCGGCTATTACGTCCACAATCCCCGCGCCTTCGGCGTGGTCGAGTTCGACGAGGACGGCCGCGCCATCTCCATCGAGGAGAAGCCCCGCCTGCCCAAGTCCAACTATATCATCCCCGGCCTGTATTTCTATGACAATTCGGTCATCGATATCGCCAAGCACCTCGAGCCATCGGCCCGCGGCGAGCTGGAGATCAGCGACGTCAATTTGGAATATTTGCGTAGAAATCAACTGCATGTAATCAAGTTGGACCGGGACTTCGTCTGGCTGGACGCCGGCACGGCGGACAACCTGCTGACGGCCGGCATGGGCGTCAAGGAAGTGCAAGACGACACCGGCCGCTATGTGGCCTGCCTGGAGGAGATTGCGCTCAACCGCGGCTACATCGACGTCGAGGACGTGCACCGCATGGGCAACGAACTCAGCCAGACATTATACGGTCAGTACTTACTTTGCTTATAATTACATATTGTATATATTTTATCCCAACATAGAAGGAATGTGAACCCCATGGCAGTCTACACCAAGACCAAGACCTACAAGACCCGCGCCCATATGGGCATGATCGACATCACCGAAGATTTCCAGGCGGCCGTGACCGAGGCCTGCCGCGAAAAGGGCATCTCGTCCGGCATCATCACCGGCTTTACGACCGGCGGCGTCGCCGGCCTGACCACGCTGGAGTTCGAGCCGGGCATGGTTCACCACGACCTCAAGGCCGCGATGGACGTCTTTTCGCCCTACACCGACGAGACCGGCCGGGTCATCCACTATCACCATCACGACACCTGGCACGACGACAACGGCTCGTCGCACATCAAGGCGGCGCTGCTGTCGCCCTTCATCGTCATCCCCTTTGTGGACGGCAAGATCACCATCGGCCCGTGGCAGAACCTGACGCTCGTCGAGTGCGACACCCGTAACCGCGTGCGTGACGTGGTCTTCCAGGTCATGGGGGAGTGAGACTCCCAGGCCGATATCCCAATCCGCTTTGTCCCATTGCGCGCTCACCAGGGCGCGCAATTTTTTATGCGCCAAGTGCTTGACTTGCACGGCAGTATGTGATATATTTATCACAACAAGTTAAAAATATATCACACACCCGTAAAGGAGGTCCTTTCGATGAAACGCTTTCTGCAAAAGATTTTCCACAAAAATCCCCTGTCCTACCTGGGCTGGCTGGGCTTTATCGGCGTCGTCGGCTTGGTCCTCCGCACGCCGGTCATGATCGCCTGCCTGCTGTGCTTTACCTTCTTTGCCTACAGTGATATGATCGCGGACGAACTGTTCTGGGCCAACGTGCGCCGGGCCGGGTTCCGCGCCTTCCTGGCCGGCTTCCTGTTCAGCATCCTGTGCCTGGCCATCCTGGTCCCGCGCGCCATCTACTATCAGTTCCCGCAGCCGCAGGTGGCAAACGGCATGATCCAGCTCAGCGAGCAGAGCTACCTGCAATCCCTTTTCTGCTCTGCGGCGTTCGTCTTCCTGTTCATCCTCATGCTCGCCGTCTTTTCAATCTCCCTGCTGGTGTTCCGCCACCGGGAGAAACGCGCACTGCGGGAAACGGGGGCGTGATGCGCTTATGGCACTCAAGACCCGCATCAGGGAATACCGCGCGCGCTATCTGATGAGCCAGGAGGACCTGGCCGGTCTGGTCGGCGTGCGGCGGGAGACCATCGGCAACCTGGAAAAGGGGAAGTATAACCCCTCGCTCAAGCTGGCCATGGATATCGCCCGCGTGTTTGAGACCACGGTCGAGGACCTCTTCACCTTCACCGAGGAGCCTTAATGCACCAACTTCCCGAAACGCCCCAAATTTTTTCTGATTTTTTTGAACCGGCCGCCGCATACACGCCTCTTTCTTGTAATCCCTCAACAAAGGAGGCCCTGTCCTATGGCAAAACGCAGCCCTTCTCCCGGCCAGATGCTGACGGCCGCGCTGTTCGTATTTTATCTTATCGCGCTGACCTGGATCATCGTGTGCAAGATGGCGCTGCCCGGCGACGCGCTGCCGCACCTGCGCTCGGTCAATCTCATCCCCTTTGGCGAGCCGCTTTTGGTCAACGGGCAGGCCGACTACAGCGAGGCCGTGCAGAATGCCCTGGCGTTCGTGCCGTTCGGCATCTATCTGGGCATGCTGCTGCCCGGCCGCCCGCTGTGGAAGCGCCTGCTGCCGGCCGCCCTGGTCAGCCTTCTCTATGAATGCCTCCAGTTTGTCTTTGCCCTGGGCATGTCCGACATCACCGACTGGCTGTGCAACACGGCCGGCGCCCTCGCCGGGCTTGCGGTGTATGCCGGATTTGCCAAGATATGCGGCGCCAAGGCCCATCTGGTGCTCAACATCCTGGCTGCGGCCGCGTCGGCCGCTATGGCCGGGCTGCTCACCCTGCTCCTGCTTCTGAACTGACATACGCCGCAAGCGCGCACGCTGTGCGCGCTTTTTTGTTGCGTCTTGTCCGAAAGCCGGCCGGCTGTCCCTGCCCGGATGGGTGCTGTGTCTTGCTTTTTTCCCGGAAATGCTTTATCCTATCCTTAGGAACCGGAGATTTCAACGAAGGATGGAAGTTTTCTATGAAGTATGACCTAATCGCGCTCGACCTGGACGGGACGGCGCTCACCCCACAAAACACCGTCAGCCCTGCGGTCTGCGAGGCGGTCGCCTGGGCGCGCGCACGCGGCGTACATGTCGTCATCTCGACCGGGCGCATCTGCGGCGAGGCGGCGGACTTCGCCCGGCAGCTCGGCGCGGACGACGAAATGGTCACCTCGGGCGGCGCGACGCTGTCCCTGGCCTCCAAAAACGCCTGCACCATGCGCATCTCGATGCCCTGGGAGCCGGCCGTGCGCGCGGCCGCCGTGGTCGAGCGCATCGGCATGACCTCGATGATCTACGCCGGCGAGCGCCTGCTCATCACGCCCTACGACGAGCTGTTTTTCAGCCGCTACAAGACCAACGAGGGTTTCCTGTCGAGCAAGCAGGTCGTGCCGTCGGTCGCCGAGTACATCGCCACCCACCATCTGTCGGTCGACAAGATCTTCTGCCGCTCGCAGGACCCGTTCATGCTGCAAATGGCGCGGCGGCAGATCTGGGGCGAGCCGGGCGTGCGCGTCATGAGTTCGGCCGACGACAACATTGAGGTCATCTCGCCCCTGGCCGACAAGGGCCGCGCCCTGCGCACGCTGTGCGACCACATGGGCACCGTGCCCGAGCGCTGCATCGCCATCGGCGACAGCGAGAACGACCTGGACATGCTCAAGGCAGTCGGCATGCCCGTCGCCATGGGCAACGCCATCGACGACGTCAAGGCCCTGGCCAAATATATCACCGACACCAACGCCAAAGACGGCGTCGCAAAGGCCATCTATCACCTGTTGGGCGACCAACACTGACCCCCTTTGCGGCGCGCAGGAGAGAGGAGTGCCCGAACATGAAATGCCCGTACTGTAAGATCCACTACATGGACGACGAGCGGACGTGCCCCATCTGCGGGCGCCCCAATCCCAGCCGCCGGCCGGTCAAGGCCGCCGTCCCCGTGCAAAAAAACCGGAAGGCCCCCAAGGCCAAGCCGGCCGCCCGCACGACCGCCGCGCCCGCGCGCGCGACCGCGCGGCCGGCCGGCAGCCAAAAACAGCCGGGCAATTTCCGGAAGGGACTGATCGTCTTTGTGATCGTGTTTCTATTCTGCCTGTTGCTGCCCTCGCTGATCGGCCTATTCTTCTCGTACCTCCCGCTGTAAGCGCAGATGCTGCATGCCAGCCGTATCACGCCCCTCAAAACGCCCACTGGGGCGTTTTTTTTTTCGCTCTGCACCGCGGCGCAGAACGAAACGGCCCTCCCAAAAAATTCTCAAAAATTTTTTTCATTTTCCCCTTGACAAAGCATCTGTCTTATTGTACATTTGTATTAAGCTATTAGTACACAAACACAATACAGCTGAGGAGGGCTGATCATGCAATGGAAACTGACGGATGACCGTCCGATCTGGACGCAGCTGACCGAACAGCTGACCGAACGCATTGTGTCCGGGATTTATCCGCTGGGCTCCCGGATGCCCTCGGTCAGAGAACTTGCCGCCGAGGCCGGCGTCAACCCGAACACCATGCAGCGCGCGCTGGCGCAGCTGGAGGCAGACGGGCTGGTATCCACCAACCGCACCGCCGGGCGCACGGTGACCGAGGACTCGACATCGGTCGAACAGGTCCGGCAAAATTTGGCCGAAGACAAAATGGAACTCTATGTAACGGGCATGGCGACGCTCGGCTATACCGAGACCGAGGCCGCAAACATGCTGCTCAACCGCAGAAGGGGGAACGAATGATGGAAGATATCCGTACGAGCAAGACCGCGCAGGACGACGCGCTCATCCGCCTGACCGGCCTGACCAAGTCCTTTGGCGCCAAGCGCGCGCTCTCCAGCATCGACCTGGAGGTCGGCCGCGGCAAGATCGTCGGCCTTTTGGGGCCGAACGGCTCGGGCAAGACCACGCTCATCAAGATTTTAAACGGCCTGCTGCGCCCGACGGGCGGCGTGGCGCTCATCGACGGCCATGAGCCCGGCGTCGAGACCAAGTCCCATGTCAGCTATCTGCCCGACCGCATGTACTTCGCCGACTGGATGAAGGCGGCCGACCTGATGGACCTGTTCTCCGACTTCTACGCCGACTTTGACCGGCAGAAGGCCGCCGAGATGTTCTCCGCCCTGGGCATCCGCCCGATGGAGCGCATCAAGACCATGTCCAAGGGCACCAAGGAAAAGGTGCAGCTTGTCCTGGTCATGAGCCGCCAGGCCGAGCTGTATCTGCTCGACGAGCCCATCGCGGGCGTCGACCCGGCCGCGCGCGACTTTATCCTGAACACCATCCTTACAAACTACAACGAGAACGGCACCGTCCTCATCTCCACCCATCTGATCGCCGACATCGAGCGCGTCCTGGACGAGGTCATCTTCCTCCAGAACGGACAAATCGTCCGCCACGACAGCGTTGATAACATCCGCGCGACCGAGGGCAAGTCGGTCGACCAGCTCTTCCGCGAGATCTTCCGCGCGGTACCATATCAGGGAGGTGACCTCTAATGTTCGGAAAACTGATGAAATATGAGCTAAAGTCGCTGCTCAAGGGCCTGCTCCCGCTGTACGGCGCCATTCTTGCCGTCGCGCTGATCAACGCGGTCATGGCGTCCTTCGGCATCGGGAACAGCATCGACGGCCTGCCGCAGGTCACCGCGATTATGCTCTACTTTGGCCTGTGCGTGGCCGTCGCGGTCGTGACCTTCCTCGTCATCATCCAGCGGTTCTACAAGGGCCTGCTCGGCCAGGAGGGCTACCTTATGTTCACCCTGCCCGTGCCGACCTGGCAGCTGACCCTGTCCAAGCTGCTCGGCGCGGTCATCACGACCATCCTGTCGGGCATCGTCGGCATACTGTCCATCCTGATCCTGGGTTCGCTGGAGATCGACTGGAGCATGTTCTTCCGCGACTTTGCCGACATCTTCCCGCACTGGACCCTGGACGCGACGCTGTTCGTTATTGAGCTGATCGTGCTCATGCTCGTGGGCGTGGCCGCGATGATCCTTGAGATCTATGTTGCCATGGCGCTCGGCCACCTGGCCAACAAGCACCGCATCGCCATGAGCTTTGTCTGGTTTGTCGTCCTGCAGACCGTACTGTCCTTCCTGACCGGCCTTGCGGCCATGGCCCTGGGCTATTCGCCCTTCTTCCCGGCGTTCTACGCAAACCTGTCCGCGCACGGCATGATGTGGATGATGATCCTTCCCTGCCTGATCGAGGCCGCCGTCTTCTATTTCGGCACGACCTGGATCCTCAAAAACAAGCTCAACCTGGAATAACCGTCTCCCCGGGTTTGGCACATACACAAAAAAAGCAAGGCAAAAGCCTTGCTTTTTTTGTGTTTTACAGATTTTTTTGCACATTGCGCCCTGCCGCACTTTCCCGTATAATAAGAGGGCCTGACAGGCATCTCACCACGAGAGGAGGACGTTTCCCATGCCACAACACATCATCGTCTGCGACTACCAGCCGGCCTGGCAGCAGGCATATCGGGCGGAAGCGCAAAAAATCCGGGCCATCCTGGGCGAAAACCTGGTCTGCATCCACCACATCGGCAGCACGGCCGTCCCGGGCCTTGCCGCAAAGCCGGTCATCGACATCCTGCCGGTCGTACGCTCCTTGGCCCAGGCCGACGCGGCGGCCCCCGCGTTTGCGGCCATCGGCTATGAATATCTCGGGGAGTTCGGCATCGCCGGACGGCGCTATCTGCGCAAAGGCGGCGACGCCCGCACCCATCAGGTCCACATATTTGCCCAGGGCGACACGGGAAATATTGCCCGCCACCTGGCTTTCCGCGATTATCTGCGGACACATGCGGCGGTCCGGGAACAGTATGCACAGCTCAAGCGGGCGCTCGCGCTGCGATTCCCATACGACATCGAGGGGTATTGTGCGGGCAAGGAAGCCTTTGTCCAGCGGTTCGAGCGGGAGGCGCTCAACTGGGCGGCCGGCCCTTTGGGAAAACAGTCCGACCGGTGACCGCTGCGGCTTCCGGCACAAAAAAAGAGACGCTTTTTGACAAAGCGTCTCTTTTTCGCATAGTTTAATTGGATTCCTTAGCGTCGTCCGGCTTTGCCTCGTCGGGCTTTGCCTCGTCCACGGTCTCGCCGGGGATGGCGGGACGCAGGCACAGCTTGCCGCCCGCTTCGTCGAGCGTGACGTGCTGGCCGCGGGCGATGTTGCCGCGCAGGAAGTCCTCGGCGACCAGGTCCTCGACCTCGGACTGGATGGCACGGCGCAGCGGACGTGCGCCGTAGATCGGGTCGAACCCGGCCTTGACCAGATGCTCCCGGGCAGCCGGGGTCCAATCCATGGTCAGCTCCATCTCGTCCATGCGGGATGCGACCTGTCTGAGCATGCCGTCGGCGATCTTGCCGATCTCCTCCTCGGTCAGGCGGTTAAAGACGATGATCTCGTCGATACGGTTGATGAGCTCGGGGCGGAAGGCTTCCTTGAGGTCGGACAGCACTTCCTTCTTGATGTCCTCGAAGGTCTGCTCGGCCTCGGGCTTGTCGTCGCCGCCAAAGCCCAGGGTCTTGCGGCCCTTGCCGGTGATCTTCTGCGCGCCGATGTTGGAGGTCATGATGAGCACGGTGTTCTTAAAGTCCACCTTGCGGCCCTGGCCGTCGGTCAGCTGGCCGTCTTCCAGGATCTGCAGCAGGATGTTGAACACATCGGGGTGTGCCTTCTCAATCTCATCGAACAGCACGACCGAGTACGGCTTTCTTCTGACCTTCTCGGTCAGCTGGCCGCCCTCCTCATAGCCGACATAGCCCGGAGGCGAACCGATCATGCGGGCAACGCTGTGCTTCTCCATGTATTCGGACATATCAAAGCGCAGCATGGCGTTCTCGTCGCCGAACAGGGCCTCTGCCAGGGCCTTGCACAGCTCGGTCTTGCCGACGCCCGTGGGGCCGAGGAAGATGAACGAACCGATCGGGCGCTTGGGGTCGCGCAGGCCGACACGGCCGCGGCGGATGGCACGGGCCACCGCGTTCACTGCCTCATCCTGGCCGATGACACGGGCGTGCAGGGTATCTTCCAGGTGCAGCAGGCGCTGGCCTTCGTCCTCGGTTAGGCGGGCCGCCGGGATGCCGGTCCAACCCGCGATGACCTCGGCGATGTCGTCCTCAGAGACGGTATCGCGTGCGGTTGCCTTGGATTCCTCCCAGGCCTTGCGCTGCTTGTCGGCCTCGGCCTTCTTGGCCGCCTGCTCGTCGCGCAGCTTGGCCGCCCGCTCGTAGTCCTGGGCGCGGACTGCCTCATCCTTCTGGGCGTCCAGGGCCGCAATCTGGTCCTCGATCGCCTTGAGGTCGGGCGGCGGGGTCATGGCCTGCATGCGGACGCGCGAGCACGCCTCGTCGATGAGGTCGATGGCCTTATCCGGCAGCTGACGGCCCGAGACATAGCGCACGGACAGCTTGACTGCCGCATCGATGGCCTCGTCCGAGATCTTGACGCCGTGGTGCGCCTCATAGCGGTCGCGCAGGCCCTTGAGGATCTGGACGGCCTCATCGGGCGTCGGCTCGTTGACCGTAACCGGCTGGAAGCGGCGCTCAAGCGCCGAGTCCTTCTCGATGTGCT
>LBJMC04202__coassemble_1206_pt1 | contig 13800 bp, 11 predicted proteins | sample LBJMC04202__metabat2_high_PE_026 | metagenome-assembled genome bin LBJMC04202 | reverse complement strand
GCCAGACAATCTCGGTATGGTAACGGTCATCGGCTGAATTCCTTGTCGTTTCAAATACAGCCGCAGCTGGTTGCATATAAGAAAAACATGCAAATGCAAATATGCAAACGACGCTAACCACGCGTTCTAAAAACTTTTTATGTTTCATTGTGCTACCTTCTACACACTAACAAAAATTACTATGACCGTTTTAACTGTTCGAACAATTTTATATTATAATAAATCTTCATTTGTTAAATGTCAACAAAATAGTATAAATTTTTCTATAGTTTGTTGATATATTTTTCTATCGGTACAAATTCTCATCAATGATTCCAGCCTACCTCAATCGCGCCGCGAACCGAAACTACGCCAAGGGCATGTGCTTCGAATCTAATCACCTCGATTTCGTCGCTGCGGACGCCGTATCCCCGACTTTTTCAAATCCACTTTGCTCGCTTTGTCACAGCCCCACTTCCAACACGCCCCGATTCGCTGGGCTTGTGTCAGAGCCTTTCGCAGCATTCAATTGATCTGCGTGCCGTTTTTTCGCGTCTGGATCAATTTTTCGTCAATATTTCATCTTCCCTTTCGATCCCTTCGCAAATCCCCCTCTGACATATTTTCTAAAATATTTTTTCAAAAAAACACTTGACAAATCACTGTGCTGCCGATATACTGTACTCAATTAAAATCCTAAACCGATGAAGAAGAGGAGTACCCAGGATCTGGGGCCACACAGAGAGTCGCGGCAAGGTGGAAGCGCGGCAGGAAACGGCCTGGGGAATGGACTTTGGAGGGCTGAGCGAACGGGCCATAGTTGGCCTTACTAGTGCGACGGGGAACTCCGCCCGTTATCAGGGGAGCCTGCATTGATTTCGATGCAGAATGAAGTGGGCGCGTGTATTCGCGTCAATCCGGGTGGCACCGCAGAGGTTTTTCTACGCCTTTGTCCCAGAATTGTTCTTTGGGATCAAGGCGTTTTTTCATGCCTTCTTCCCAGAATCAACCGACTGACCGAAAAAGGAGTGTATGAAGATGACCAAGATCCCGCATCGTTTGTATTTGACCGAAGACCAGATGCCCAAGCAGTGGTTCAACCTGCGGGCGGTCATGAAGGAACAGCCCGATCCCATGCTCAATCCGGCAACGCTGCAGCCCATGACCGAACAGGACCTGTATCCGATTTTCTGTAAAGAGCTCGCCCATCAGGAGATGGACGCCACCGACGCCTATGTCGATATCCCAGAAGAGATTCAGGAAATCTATAAAATGTACCGGCCGTCGCCGCTGATCCGCGCCTATGCGCTGGAAAAGCTGCTGGATACCCCGGCCAAAATCTACTATAAATTTGAGGGCAACAACACGTCGGGCTCACATAAGCTTAACTCGGCGGTTGCCCAGGCCTATTATGCCAAGAAGCAGGGGCTTTCCGGCGTAACGACCGAGACCGGCGCCGGCCAGTGGGGCACGGCGCTGAGCGAGGCGTGCAGCTACTTCGGCCTGACCTGTGACGTATTCATGGTCAAGTGCTCCTACGAGCAGAAGCCCTTCCGCAAGGCAGTTATGCGCGTATTCAACGGCACCATCACCCCCTCCCCGTCCATGACGACCGAGGTCGGCCGCAAGATCTTGGCCGAGCACCCGGACACGACCGGCAGCCTGGGCTGCGCGATCTCCGAGGCGGTTGAGGCGGCCGTGCAGAGCGGCGGCTCCAAGCGCTATGTGCTAGGTTCGGTACTCAATCAGGTGCTGCTGCACCAGTCGATCATCGGCCTGGAAAGCAAAATCGCCATGGAGCAGCTCGGTGAGTATCCGGACATCGTCATCGGCTGCGCCGGCGGCGGCTCCAACCTGGGCGGCCTGATCGCGCCCTTCATGGCCGACAAGATCACCGGCAAATCCAACCCGCGCATCATCGCCGTTGAGCCGGCCTCCTGCCCGTCGCTCACGCGCGGCAAGTATGCATATGACTTCTGTGACACCGGCAAGGTGACCCCGCTGGCCCGCATGTATACGCTGGGCTGCGGCTTCATCCCGTCCGCCAACCACGCAGGCGGCCTGCGCTATCACGGCATGAGCCCCATCCTGTCCAAGCTGTACCACGACGGCTATATGGAAGCGGTCTCCTGCGAGCAGACCAAGGTCTTTGATGCGGCCGTCCTGTTTGCAAAGCGCGAGACCATCCTGCCGGCTCCTGAATCAGCACACGCGATCCGCTGCGCGATCGACGAGGCACTCAAGTGCAAGGAGAGCGGCGAGGCCAAGACCATCCTGTTCGGCCTGACTGGCACTGGTTATTTCGACATGGTCGCCTATGAAAATTACCTGAACGGCACGATGAACGACTATATCCCGAGCGATGCCGACCTGCAAGTTGGGTTCGATTCCCTGCCGGACATCCCGCAGAACAAAAATATCTGATTTGGCTGCCCTACCTTATATATTACCAGCAACGGCACAGTTCCTTTCTCGGGGCTGTGCCGTTTTTCTGATTCCCCCACATGGCAAAACGGGCGTCCGCAAGGTTTGCAGACGCCCATATTTTGGTAGAGATAGGAAAAATAGAAGAGATGGCTTTGAAATCGGTGAATACCAACACTGTGCCACATGCCCGGCACCGACAAGCCCGGTTTTAGATCAAGGTTTTGCCGCCTGCGATGGTCACCGTGACACCGGTAATGTAGTCCGCGCGGCCACCGGCCAGGAAGGCCATCAAATCTGCGACCTCTTCCGGTTCGCACATTCTGCCCATGGCAACGCCGCTGGTCAATTCCCGCTCGTACTCTTGTGGAGTTTTGCCCTCGACGAGCGAGCGCTTCTGGAATACTTCCTGTACCATCTCGGTATTGACATAGCCCGGGCAGACCGCCGATACCGAAATCCCATACTGTGCATATTCCAATCCCAATACCTGTGTCAGCGAATTGATACCTGCCTTGGAGATCGAATACACACCGTTTGCTGACTCACCGATCTTAGAAGCCTGGGAGGAGATCGAGACGATATTGCCTTTGGCTTTTCCAGAATCCTTGAGCTGCTTGGCGAACAGCTGGCTCAGGCACCAAATTCCGCGCAGGTTGATATTCATAACGCGCTCCCACTCGGCTGGCGTCAGGTCGATCATATGCTTGGCCACGGTAATCCCGGCACAATTTGCCAACACATCGACTGTCCCAATCTTGTCGTGTACTTCTGCCATAAACTGCTGGCAGGACTCAATGCTGCCCACATCCACGACGTATGGATATGCCTTAACGCCGTGACGTATGGATATGCCTTAACGCCGTATTGTGCGGCGATCCCGGCAGCCGACGTTTCCAGCACCCCGCGATTGATATCGACCATGATGACATCTGCGCCATATTCTGCAAATTTTGCTGCGCACGCTTTGCCAATGCCGCGCGCGGCCCCTGTCACAATGCACCGTCTTCCCTGATAGTTTTCACCCATTGTTGTCATCCTTTCTGTATACCAGCCCGCTCCCTTTTTGATGCACGAGCCTGGCATAACATTTGGTATTGGTTGTTTTCTGCTTATTATTTTGCCGCAACGCGTCGCAAAATACAATCTCACTTCCATACCTAAAAATTTTCAAAAATTGCTCTTTACAACCCTGACCGCGGCGCCCTGCCAAAAAGACATTCCGAGTCAAAAGGACAGCTTGCGAAAGGCCGACGGCGTCATTCCCGTGAGGTGCTTAAAGGTGCGAATGAAATTGGGTGGACTGTCAAACCCACACCGTTCGGCCACCTCCTCGACCGTTGCATGGGTGGTCGCCAGCAGGCGTTTTGCGTGCTGAATGCGCATATTAGAAAAATATTGGCAGGGCGTAACGCCCATGTGCCTCTTAAAGTATCGCGTAAAATAATACTTGCTCAGGCCAATGTAGCGGGCGATCTCATCGAGCGATATCTTTTGGGTTACATGTTCTTCCATATATTGGATGGCTTTGTCGATCGACGCGCTGGTGACCGGCAGAATGCCCGAGCAGGTCTCCACCAGTTCGCACAGGATCATGTGGATATAGACCGAGATCCGATGCTCATTCTGTATGCTGGATTGCGTCTGCGCCAGCCGCAAGAGCGATTGGAAGGCATTCTCGAGCACTCCGCTTTTGCCGTTTCGAATGAGGGCGCCTCGGTTTAGCTCATGGATGAGCTCAAAGTAGGGCAGCGACTCTGGACCTGTAAAATGAAAATAATGGAACTGTAACCCATCCCATGCGTGATAACTGTGGGGACGGCGGCAATCCAGAATGACCACATCTCCCGTTTTTGCCTCAAACCGCTCCTCGCCGAATGCAACTTCAAGTACACCGGCATCCACATACAACAGCAGGATAGACTCCCAATACGCATGTGTGGCCGCATACCTTGCATCACAGCAAAACACTCCGATATGCTGCAGACAATACAAATGCCTGAGTGCAAACTCCGACGGCAGCAAAAAATAAATCTGTGATGGCTCTAAAACGCCATTTTCCAATCTATGCATGGTCTTCCCTCTTCTTCTGGCAAATGAGTTCGATTGATGATGCACTTCCCTTTTCTCGCAAGCCGCGGCACGACCATACCCGTCTTTTTTTTGCGAGAGCCATCACTTTCCTCCTCAAAAAACACGCCTTTGCTTACGGTTATCTCTGCAAACGAAACGGGCGTCCGCAAGATTTGCAGACGCCCGTTTCATAGAGATATGCAAAAGGTTAAAAGATGGCTTTGAAATCGGTTGGCTTAAACTGATTTTATGCGTCCCAGAGGCCCTTGTCCTTCATATCCTGGATAAAGGACTCACAATTGTCGGCGGTAACGATGGTCGCGCCGGAGTCGATGAACGACTCGACTTTCTCGCCTTCCAGCACCTTGACTGCCGCCTCGACCGCCTTGTAGCCCATATCATAGCCATTCTGCGCAACGTCCAGGCCGATCGATCCATCCTGGACCGCCTCGATGGCCGGCTTGTTGCCGTCAAATCCGCACAGGACGGTCTGGGCATAGTTCTCGTTGCCGGAATCCTGGATAATCTTGGATGCCGCCATAACCATGTCATCGTTGGTGGACAGCACAACATCTACACCGTCCGGATGTTTCTGGATGATGCCCTCCATAGCCAGCGCGGCGCGGTCTGCCAACGCATCGCAGTACTGGACTTCCAGCACTTCGCCGCCGGCTGCCTCAGCGCCCTCGGTATAGCCCTGCAAACGGGCATCATGGGTCTCGTCGCCCTGCACGCCAGTCAGGATAACAACGGTCGGGTTCTCCACGCCACGGGCCTTGGCTTCCTCAACGGCAGCCTGACCGCCCTGCTTGGCCGCTTCCTCGTTACCGGTGCCGACGAATGCGGACTTCTTGTCCGACTCAAAATCGGTGTCCAGCGCAATGATTGGCTTGGTCGCGTTGGCGACCAGGGTGGTCGCCGTATCGGACTGCTGCGGGCTCAATACAACGGCATCTGTGCTCTCATTGCTCAGCGCGGTCTCGATCATGTTGAGCTGCTCTTCATAAGCCGTTGCAGAAGTCGGAGACAGGATCTCGACTGAGACATTATCGTGCTCATCCGCATAGGCCTGCGCACCTGCCATGACCTTCTGGAAGTGGCCATCGGTCAGCTTTACAATGACCGAGATGTTGTAGGATTCGTCTGCCGAACCCGCAGAAGCGGTGGAATCCGACGTCGTATTGCTCGGGGTATCCGAATTTCCGCCGCAGCCAGCCAGCGAGCCCAGGCACAAGATACTTGCCAATGTCATTGCAAACAGTCTCTTTTTCATTGCGTTTACCTCTCTTCTTTTTCGTAATGATGGTTTCTCAGGGATCCGGGCCCAGGCAGTCGATACGCCTGCCCGGGCACCGGGAGCGGGGTTGCTTGATTATTCGTAGTCACACGGCATGGCTTCTTTGAGCACATCGGTCGACTTCTTGACGCCGGTCAGCGCCGGCATGGTCAGGTCTTCCATCTCCTGGCTGATCGGACCATCATAGCCTTCCATGCTCAAGACGGACAGGAATTCCTTCCACCAGCGCACGTCGTGGCCGTGGCCCAGTGCGACATAGTTCCAGGTGCGCTTTGCAAACTTGTCGATCGTCTTGGTGTCCAGTACGCCGTCCGCGCCCACATAATTGCGCTCCAAGCGTACGTCCTTGGCATGGACATGGTAGATGCGGTCTGCACCCAGCTTGTGAACCGCGGCGATTGGGTCCCCGCCCATCCACATGAGATGCGAAGGATCCAGATTCATGCCGACCATCGGGCCGACCGCGTCGCGCAGGCGGATGAGCGTCTCCGGATTGTAGACCATCTGGCAGCCATGGTTTTCCAGGGCGATCTTCTCGATGCCGTTCTGGCGGGCCAACTCTACGGTCTTCTTCCAGTACGGGATCAATACCTCATTCCACTGCCATTCCAAAATTTGGGTCGTGATCGGCGGCCAGCTGGTGACAATCCAGTTGGGGGTATGGTCCTCCGCCGAGCCGCCCGGGCAGCCCGACATCATAACGATGGTCTTGACGCCCAGCAGGCCTGCGAGCTTGAAAGTCTTTTCGACAACTGCCTGATGCTGCCGCCCCTCCTCGTTGGGGGCGAGCTGATTGCCCGAGCAATTGAGCGCCTCGAGCACAAGGCCGCGCGCAGCGATAGCGTCCATAAACTTCTTGCGCGCCTCGGCGCTCTCCAGCATCTCGTCCAAATTGATGTGCGGGGCCTTAGACCAGTTACCGCATGCAATCTCAATCGATTCATAACCCAGGCCAGCCAGGGTGTCCAGCATTTCCTCAAAGGGCATGTAGCCCAGTCCATCGGTATTAAAACAAAGTCTCATTTTAAAATGCGCTCCTCTCTTATTTCTTGTAGAAGTCCGGGATCTCGGGCATGTGGATATCGACTGGGTGCTGCTCGTCGCGTGCCTTGGACGCGGCAGCCGCCGTGATCTGTCCCATGTAGCCGTCCCACGCGGTGGGGCCGTCCACGCGGCCTTCCTTGGTCGCGTGGATCCACTGCTGGAACTCAATATTGTACGCCTCGGGGAAGCGCTCCGACCAGTCATGGCAGATGGGGGTCACGCGGGCGTCGTTCGTGCGGATCATAGCGTTTGCCGGCTCGGGCAGGTTGAGGGTGCCCTCCTCGCAGACGACTTCGCACTTGATATCATAGCCGTAATGCGAGAAGATGAAAGATTCTACGTCAATGCGGATGCCGGACTCGGTGGTCAGGTACATGATCTGCGGGTCCTTGAGGCCCTCGCAGGCGTTGCGCGAGGTGCGCGGGAAGACGACCTCTGCCTTGACGTAGTTCTCGCCCAACAGCCAGCGCAGCACGTCGATCTCATGGATCATGGAGTTCTCGACCGGCATATTGGTGGTAAAGCCGACACCGCCGTCGTCATAATTGCGGTGTGCACAGTGCAGCATCAGCGGGCTGCCATATTTGCCGGAATCAATGAGCTTTTTCAGCTGCTGATAGCCTGGGTCGAAGCGGCGCATAAAGCCGACCTGTACGAGGTGCTTGCCGGAAGCCATCTCGGCCTCCACGATGCGTTTGCAGGCCTCCGGGGTGGGCGCGAGCGGCTTCTCACAGAAAACCGGCTTGCCCGCCTGAATGGCGGCCATGACATACTGCTCATGGAAGGGATCTGCCGTGGTGCAGACGACCGCTTCCACCTCATCCGAAGCGATCATCGCTTCGCCGCTCTCAAATGCCTGGATGCCATACTTGTCTGCAACCGACTTGCAGAAATCTAGGTTCGCATCGGCACAAGCCACGACGCGGCCGCCCTGCAGGCTATTGTTGATGCGCTCAATATGGGTGCGGCCGATCGCACCGGTGCCAACCAGACCAATTTTTAACTCTGCCATAATCAAAGGCTCCTTTCTAAATTGCCGGGGCGGCTGCCCCGCGGATCAGGTCTCACTTCTGCCCGGAGCCGGCCGCCGCGCGTTACGGACGCCCCTGGGCGCTCCGTGGAGCCAAGCTTTCTGCACCGTGTCACGCCCCACAGAGATCGTTTGCTTTTTGCAATCTTGCACTTTATACAAAAGTAGAGATTCTTTTTTGTGCAATATGCGAAGATTTTTTCCGCATGCTATCCGGCTTTTCTCCGGGCAGAATTACTCTTCGATTTTTTGCATATTTTTCCAATTTTTTCATCATTTTCCCGCTTTATTGTTTTATAAAGTTCTCAAATGATGTTTTTATTATACCTGCTCAGGCTAAAACCTGTTAGCAATTTCCTGCTGTATTTTACCGATGTTCTCACGGCTTTTGTCAAAAATTTATAAAATCCTGCATTCTTATAGGCTTCCCTGCCAACCGGCACCAAGACAAAAGCGCCGCAGCCCAGAACGGGATTCCCCGTTCTGGGCTGCGGCGCATCGTTTTTTCAGAGCTCCGGACTTCCGCTGTGGAAGTGCTTTCGATATTCCCGCGGCGCGATGCCGACGTACTTTTTGAACATTGCTGTAAAGTGGCAGCTGCTGCCAAACCCCAGGATCTCCTCAATCGTGTGGATCGGCAGCTTGGTCTCCATGAGCAGGCTCTGTGCTTCGCCGATGCGGCGCTGGATGATATATTGCATGGGCGCCACCCCGGTCTCCCGCTTGAACAAATGGGACAGATGGGACTGGCTGATATGTAGCGATTCGCTGATCTCCTCGAGCGAGACTGTTTCTGTATAGTGATGATCCAAATATGCCGTGATCTGACGGACCAAATCTTCCTTTTTCTGCTCTAGTCCGCTCTTGCTGCTGGAGTCCTGCTCCTCGATGGCGTGAATGGTCAGGAGCAGGACGCTGGTGCCGAGCCGCTGACAGACCGTACGGTTTTCGTCCGGCGCAGCGCTGTGCAGCGCGTAGAGGACAGGCATGATGCGGCCGATCTCTGCGGCGCTCCCGTGCAGCGGGATCACAGGGCAGTGTGACGTGTGCAACAGCGTGCTGCCCGGCAGGCCCTCTATCTGGACGCCCGCCAGGGCACAGCAATAGGTCTGGATGGTGTGATCCTGGAAGGGCGCCTCGCCGTGGATCACCTCCGCATTGCAGACCACCAGGTCGCCCGCGCGCACGGCATAGGCCCGGTTTCCGACACTATACCGCCCTTCTCCGCTGGCGATGTACAGCAGCTCCAAAATCCCGGTATGCTTGTGCAGCATGTGGGCGTGCTTTTGGCTGTAAAGCTGCTCGACATAGAACACGTCCCGCACCTCGATCGACTCTAAGTCGCATATCAGCTTCAAACGTGAACGCCTCCCGATTTAATACGCCTTCAAGGCGCGCCGGTTGTAACAGAACATGCCGACCGACACGCCGCAGATGATGCAGTAACCGACGATACTCAGCCAGTCTGGGATCTGCCCGAACAGGAAAAAGCCCAGGGCGGCTGCAAAGACAATCTGCGAATAGTCAAAGACCGAGATCTCGCTTGCTGGGGCGTTGGAATAGGCCGCAGTGATCGAGAACTGGCCGCCGGCAGCGGCCAGGCCCGCGCCCAGCAGTGCGGCGAGCTGCCCTGCCGTCATGGGCACGGCATTGAACAGCAGCCAGGGCAAAACGACCAGGCAGGAAAAGCCGGAAAAGAAAAAGACGATATATGGGCCGCGCTCCCCGCGCTTGCTGAGCGCGCGCACCCCCGTATAGGCTGCGCCGGCCGCGATGCCGCCGCACAGGCCGACCAAGGCCGGGAAGAACTCGGTCAGGTTGAAGCTGGGCTTGATGATGCACAGCGCGCCCACAAACGCGACGCAGATCGCGGCCGCCTGCACCGGCTTGACCTTTTCGTGCAGGAACCACAGGGAGAACAGGATCGCCGCGAACGGCGAGAGCTTATTGAGCATAGAGGCATCAGACAGGAGCAGGCGGTCAATGGCGTAATAATTGCACAGGATACCGACCGTCCCAAAGCCCGCGCGCACCAGCAGCAGGGGCAGACAGCCCTTTTTCCAGCGGAAACCGCCGCGCTCGCGCAGTAAGATAACCAGCGCGAAGACCAGCGCGACTGCATTGCGGAAAAAGCTCTTCTGGATCGAGGGCAGGTCCCCGGCCAGGCGGACAAACGCATTCATCAGCGCAAAACAGAACGCCGAGCATACAATAAACAGGATGCCCTTTGTTTTCTGGTTCATAGCATCTCCTCCGATTCTAGATTTCCTTCTGTATCATACCATATTCCACAAGGCACAGCCAGCTTTTTTTCGGAATCCCCTTGCATGTGCCGCGCAAATCTGATATAATACCATAGACGCCGGTATGATGGAATTGGTAGACGTAGCGGACTCAAAATCCGCCGGTGGCGACACCGTGCCGGTTCGACTCCGGCTACCGGCACCAAAAGGCCTTGCAGATGCAAGGCCTTTTTTCATGCAAAGCAAACCGCCGAAAGGCTCTGAAAGGCTTCAGAGCTTTTCGGCGGTTTTTTTTCTGTCTTACGGCAGCGGGGTCAAGGGACGATGCTGGAATACTCGGTCAAGGTCTCGACGGTCTTGCCGTTTTGGTCGCGGACGGTCACAGTGAGCTTGAGGCGATAGCGATAGCCCTCCGGGACGCGCACGGTCTCGTTGACGGTTGCGGTCTGTCCGGTGGCTCCCCAGGCGTCCTGGGTCAGCCAGCCAGCGTCCGTTTTGCGCTGCAAGGTAGCGACAATCGACGCGGTATAGCCGGATAATACGATTGCATACGCCTTACAGTGCGCCTGATTAGAATCGTTTATGTCCAAAAGCGCATCATGCCCTTGTATAATCCCATACCGCGGCGCGATGGTTTCCTCCTCCAGGATGACGTCGTCGTACTCGGCCGCACGTACCGCGGCCCCGCTCGTCAGCAGCACACCCGCCAGCAGCAGGCTTCCTACGCTGCGCTTCCAATTGTACTTTTTCATGGTTCAATTTCCTCCTTATAATCACGCCGCAGGCCCGTGATCTCAATGGTCACGTTCTCGGCAATTTTGATGATCTCTTCCCGGCTCAACACATCCGCACAGACAATAACAGGCATCGATACGGTCTGGTTCATCCAGACCATCTGCCGGAACCGCACACCGCCCTCGCCGTCGCTCTTTGTGAACAACTCGGCGTAGTCGCCGTTAATCTCCAACTCCTCCAGTGTGCCATCCTCGTTGTCTACCCCTAATATGCCATACGGTAGGACTGCCTGAATCCTCAACTGTTTTCCGTCCGCATTGACATACCAGTTGCAATCTGGTTGTTCCTCTCCGATTACTGTCTTGTGGTAGCCCTCCGGGATATAGTCGGCATGGATAACGATCCCCTCCGACACTACGTTGATATCTGTTCCATGCGTAGGGTTTCGACCCTCTTCCCAAAGTTTGAACTTCGTATAGACCGGCGTCCGCTCGGTCTCCCAGCGCAGGAGATTTTCCCGGTCTCCGGGCGTGACTGCAACGCTAGAGGAAATCACCAGGGCCAGGCAGCCCACAAAAGCAACCAGTTTACTGCCCCAGCGAAACGCAACGGTACGCCATCTCTGCCTGCTCTTCTCCTGAAAAAAACGCCGGATGGCACACAGCCCGTTGTCCCGTATCTGCCGGCCGGTTTCGCTTTCAGGCATCTTGTTGAGCGCAGCCGCCAGCCGCATCGCCTGAGCGCCGTCAATTTCATCCTGCCGCAGCATTTCCCAGACCTCTTGCGCTATGCCATCGCTTTCCCTGCATATTTTTCTCATCGCGTGCCTCTTTCTCGCAATTTTTGAAGCATCTTCCGCCGTGCCCGCGTCAATTTCATACGGATGCTATCCGGCTTGCAGCCGACCCGCCGCGCGAGCTGTTCGTCGGAATATCCCTCTAAGTACTTGCCGCGCAGCAGCATGCGCTCCTCCCGCGTCATCTTGCGCAGGGTGCGCTGCACCAGGCGGCGAATCTCTTCTTTTTCCTCCTCCCTTGACAATCGCTCAGCCATGTCAGGCTCCGGGGAGGCCACCTACAAGGTGTCCTTGCAGTCGTCCAGGCTCTGATACTGCTGGCTGCTCTGCCTCTCCCGCAGCACGTGACGATATGCCACCCTGCGCGTCGTCTTGACCACATACGCCGCCTGTTGCTCGGGCTGCAGCTCCTTTAAGATTTCTACTTGTTCCAGCAGCCGCAGCAGGCTTTCCTGCACAACGTCGGCATACGCCACGCGGCTTCCCTGGATACATTGCTGTGCAACCGAGATCATCAAGCGGTAATATTGCTCATACAGCTCCGTCATAAACGCCTGATTATCCAAACTCATCGCCTTACCCCAATTTTTTATACATTCCCTCAATTTCTGCTTTCCTCTTTTAATATAGATACAGAAACAGAACAAATGCAACATGCAAATTTTTTTATTTTCTGTGAATTTCTACTTTTATCCTATCTTTTCTTGAAATTTAGGTCAATTTTATCTCTTTAATAGTGGATTTATCTTCAAAAAAGTTTTTTATCTTTTTTTGGTTACGCAATCTTGAAATTTTTTTGCGTTGCATTTTCGCTCTTTCGGAATCTATTAAGACAGAAGCGAGTCGACAAGCTTTTCACAATCTTCCAGCATGGCAAACCATGATATGCTTTTCCGCCAACGGCGCTGGAAATCCACACTTTTTATGTTCAAAGGAGGTTTTCCCGTATGAAACATGCAGTAAAAAAGTCCTCAGCTCTATGATGGTCGGATGTATGTTGGTCTCTGCCGGCGCCATAAGCGCAGGCGCGGTTGAATCTGCGCCACAGACCGATTGGGAAGGCAAATCGGGTATCATCGCAGACGATTCTTGCCCGCCCACATCCGGTCCGTCCTATATCATCGAGGAAGAAATGGATGAGACGTCCACCCCAGGCATTGCTCCAAGATACACCAAAAGCGTAAAATTCACTCTAGAACCCGGAGACTGGCAAGAAATCGAGAGTTTTAGCGCGGAATATCCCCGTGGCACGGTCGTTACAATAACAGGTTCTTGGATTCCTACCGATGCGCCTTTGGATATCTCCTTGCAAGGGAGAAAAGGCGGCGGATTTAGTGCTAGCTTGTCCCCTGGGAAAAGCCGTTCGTTTACGCTCATCAATACCGGTGTCTGGACTTTAGAGATCGGAAGTTCCGATGACTATATCAGCGGCAGCATCACTATCCATACCGAAGAACCATAAGGCAATCCTCCTTTGGGCCATCCTCAAACAATGTAAAATAGCCATCTTGCCGCAAAGAATCTTATCTCAAAATTTCTGATTCCATAGTACTTATCCTATTTATTTAACACCTTGCCCCAAACTGCCCCTTTACAAACTCAAACAGTTTGGGGCAGTTCCCTTTCCTTTTATGATTTTGTAATTATGCTGACGCACTGCGTCTTTATATAGATTTATAACTATGAATGGAGGAATTTTTATGAAAAAACATTGGAAAACGCTTATCTTTGCGGCTGCTGCCGCTGCTGTCCTGGCCTGCGGCACGTCCGCCTTCGCCGTCTCCGACGTCCATGCCACCATCTATGAAGATCCTGTTTTTGTAGAAGGCCAAGAAGTCTACTGTTGGAGTCCAAACGGTAAAGAAACCGATTATTTGAGTTACAACGGAACCACTTACATCCCCATCCGCACAGCCGGCGAGTGGATGGGCAAAAATGTCTCTTGGGATGCTGAAACCAAAACCATTGAATTGAATGGTGCCACCGAACAAGTATTTCGTGAGCAGGGCGAACAAGATCTGGTGGGACAGGCCCGGCAAACCGCTCTTCAAAATGGGATCACCGTACAATTGCGTGATGACATTCAAGTGATCGTTGATGGCGTAACACAACATTTTAAAAACGCAAACGGGGCGCCTGTCTATCCAATCAACTATAACGATATGAACTATCTACCCGT
>LBJMC04202__coassemble_1117_pt1 | contig 14683 bp, 14 predicted proteins | sample LBJMC04202__metabat2_high_PE_026 | metagenome-assembled genome bin LBJMC04202 | reverse complement strand
CAAATCTGGAAGCGGTTTTCTTTTTCCCCAAACATTTCCAGTCACTTTGTGCGCCAAGATGCTTGTATCAAAATGCTGTAAATGATACAATATACGAGAATTTCCGGTGCCTGGCATAAACCTGCTGCCGAAAAGTGCCCATCCACGATCCCATTCAAACGGAGAACTTACTATGAAATTTTTGAAAAGCCTCCCCGCAAAGCTCGTATATGGCGTAGTGACTGGAATGGTTATTGGCCTATTGCTGGCAGGAGATATTCTTCCCGCTGCGTTCAATACCGGCGCAATGCAAGTGGTCGTTACCATCAAATATATTCTCAATCAGCTCATCAACTTCTGTGTCCCGCTCATCATCCTTGGATTCATTGCGCCTTCTATCACAAAGCTCGGCTCCAGTGCCTCCCGCATTCTGGCGGTTGCCCTCATTCTAGCGTATGTCTCCTCTGTCTGTGCGGCCTTCGTCTCTGCAGGGGCAGGATATGCCATCATCCCACACTTGAGTATCACAAATGTGGTGAATGGATTACGACAGGCTCCCGAAGCGATCTTCCAGCTCGATATCCCACAAATCATGTCTGTCATGAGTGCGCTTGTGATTTCAGTCCTGCTGGGACTGGCTGTTACCATGACCCAGGCTAAAGTAATTTCCCAGGCTCTGGATGAATTCCAGCGTATCGTGCTTCTGATCGTCTCCCGTGTAATCATTCCCATCCTGCCGGTTTTCATCGCCATGACGTTCTGCACGCTATCCTACGAGGGGACAATCACCCGGCAATTGCCGGTCTTCCTGCTGGTTGTCATCCTGGTCGTGCTCGGGCACTATATCTGGCTGGCCGTTCTGTACGGCATCGCAGGCCTCTATTCCGGAAAAAATGCATGGGAAGTCCTGCGCTATTATGGGCCAGCCTATCTCACGGCCGTCGGAACCATGTCTTCTGCCGCCACACTGGCTGTTGCATTGCGGTGCGCAAAAAAGTCCTCCGCTCTGCGCCGGGATATGATCGATTTCGGCATCCCGCTGTTTGCAAACATTCATCTCTGCGGTTCGGTCTTGACCGAAGTATTCTTCGTCATGGTTGTCTCAAAGATCTTATATGGCACGCTGCCTAGCGTGGGGACGATGATTTTGTTCTGCCTGCTCCTTGGTGTCTTTGCCATTGGCGCACCGGGTGTTCCAGGCGGCACAGTCATGGCGTCTCTTGGCTTGATCACCGCTGTGCTGGGCTTTGACGAAGCCGGTACAGCGCTGGTGCTTACCATTTTTGCCTTACAAGATTCCTTTGGCACGGCCTGCAACGTGACAGGGGACGGCGCTCTGACCCTCATGCTGACAGGATATGCCGAAAAGCATCGTATCCGTGAAGTATCCTCAAACCTTTCGCTCTAAAATACAGAAAAGAAGGACGGCCGTTTGGCCGTCCTTCTTTTCTCCTCGTTAACGCTTCTTTTTTCCGCTATTGAACGCGATGAAAAAGAGTGCACTGATGCCCAATAAAACCGGATAATAGCAATACCGCACAATCTCAACCGATGAGATGGGATGACTTGCCAGCTCGGTCGCGGCAGCTGCGTACAGAAGCTGTGCGCCATAAGGGATTATTCCCTGGAACGTCGAGGTAAAGATATCCAGCAGGGAAGCAGTGCGTTTGGGGCTGATATCGTAATCCTCCGCAATTTCCTTGGCAATCGGTCCCGCAATCACGATCGCCACCGTGTTATTAGCCGTAGCGCAGTCTACAATAGAGGATAGAGCGGCGATTCCCACCTCAGCGCCCCGCTTTCCATGGATACATTTGCGGATGATGTACAAAATCCAGTCGATTCCGCCATTCTGACGCACCAGGGAGACGACCCCTGCGACCAGGATCGAGATCACGGTAATGTCATACATGCTCGTGATGCCATCTCCCATAATGTTAAAGATATCGAGCAGTCCAAAATCTCCGTATGCAAGCCCGATGCCCAATGACAGCACCGTACCTCCAACCAGCAGCAAAAATACATTCAGCCCGACCAATGCGCCAATTAAAACGACTAGATAGGGGATAATGCGGATAAAATCATAGCTCAGTGCCTCAGAGGGCGTATAATTGCTTCCCATTGTGCTGACAAAAAAGATAACCCCAGTGACAACCGCCGCCGGCAGGGCAATCTTAAAATTCTCGCGGAACTTGTCTTTCATGTCACAGCCCTGCGTCCGGGTAGCTGCAATGGTCGTATCCGAGATCATGGAGAGATTATCGCCAAACATCGCACCGCAGACCGCCGCGCCGATACACAAAGCCATCGGGATCCCTGTCTTTTCGCTGATCCCGGTGGCAATCGGCGCGAGTGCCACGATAGTACCGACCGACGTGCCCATGGAAGTAGAGATAAAGCACCCGATCACGAACACGCCGACCACTGCTACGCTCCCCGGCAAGATGGATAAGCCGAAATTGACCGTTGCATCTGCACCGCCGGCAGCTTTCACGGACGAGGAAAATGCACCGGCCAAAATGAAGACCAAGCACATGATCATAATGTTTTCCTCACCCGCTCCGCGGGCCATGGCGTTGAGCTTTTGCTCAAATGATAGTTTTTCCCCTTTGGGATTTTGCAGAAACGCCACAACCAATGCGATCAAAAATCCCACGACCGCGGGCATAGAATCACCGAACATACCGCCCATCTGATTGTCGACAATCCCAACTGCGATGAAAAGCACCAGAAAAACACCAATTGGCAGCAATGCCCATGGATTTCCTTTTTTCATACTATAACCCTACTTTCTTCCAGACATTTTATTCCGGTTTTCTTGTAGCCTATCATACATGATTTTAAGAAAAAAAACAAGGGATATGCATTGCAGCATATCCCTTGTATCGTCATCTACGAATACGTTGAAAATGGATGCCGTCACAGACGCGCTCAACCAGCCAGACCGCGATACACCCAAGCAAGATTCCTAACACAGCACCACACAATACATCGGACGGATAATGGACCCCGAGATACAGACGGGAAAATCCAATGAGCGCCGCCAACACATAACAGCCGATCCCTGCTCTGCGGAAATAGCCAAAGCAAGCCGTTGCAGCACAGAAGGAAGAGACCGTATGTCCCGAGGGGAAGGAGAAGCCGCCCGGATGGGACAACGCTGCAATATCTGGATAGGTCAAAAATGGACGCGGCCGCGCAACCCAAGGTTTGAGAATTAGGTTGCCGGCCAACAACCCCAACAAGAGCGCAAGAAGCATTGCCATGCCGCATCGTCTGGTCTTCGGCCGTATCAATAAGACCAACGCAATCAGCATCCAGATTTCCCCATGATTATTGATCGCCGAAAGAATAGCCTGCACATGCGTCATCCAGCCCACACGCAGGGTATCGGCAATCCAAAGCAAAATCTGATGATCCACATTCTGCAGCCAGCCCACAGAAGCACACCCTTTCGTCTATATTGCTACTATTGTATAAAATCTTCCTGCAAGATGCAAGCAAAGAAAGCGGCAAATTGCGGCAGATAAATTTTTTCTCAAAATGCTTGACAGCATCCAGAAAATGGTCTATCATATAGATGTATTCTTTCATGAACTAAATTGATAAAAGCGATGAACAGGTAAAGTAGCTGTGCTTCAAATCTCAGAGAACTGTTGGTTGGTGGAAAACAGTATTTGAAGGCTGTGAAACTCGCCTAGGAGCTGTGGGCTGAAACTTTTAGTAGGCTCTACCGGTTTCCCTCCGTTATTGGGGAGGCATATTGTTGGATATGCACTGAGGTGGTCGCCCGATTGGGCGGCAATGAGAGTGGTAACGCGGAGTTTTAAGCTTCGTCTCTTAATGTATTTAAGGGACGAAGCTTTTGTTTTGTCCCGCAAGTCCCAAATTTTATTTTCAGGAGGATTTTGACGATGGGAAGAACGATTCGGATTTTTGATACGACCCTGCGCGACGGCGAACAGTCTCCCGGCTGCAGCATGAATTTAAACGAAAAGATCGAGGTCGCACGTCAGCTGGAATCGATGAAAGTGGATATCATCGAAGCAGGCTTTGCAATCGCTTCGCCCGGCGACGCGGCCGCTATTGCCGCCATCGCAGATACCGTGCATGATTCCACCGTGTGCTCGCTGGCGCGCTGCGTAGAGAAAGACATTGATGCGGCATACAATGCCATCAAGCGTGCGAACTCGGCGCGAATCCACGTTTTTCTGGCAACTTCTCCGCTGCACATGCAGTATAAACTGAAGATGACGCCCGAAGAGGTACTCGAGTCGGTCGCACATAACGTTGCTTATGCCAAGAAGTATCTTGATGATATCGAGTTTTCTGCGGAAGATTCCACCCGCTCGGATCTGGATTTCCTCTGCAAAGTATTCGAAGCCGCGATCAAAGCTGGCGCTACCACGCTGAATATCCCGGATACCGTCGGCTATATGGCGCCGAACGAGTATGCGTCCCGTGTACGCTATCTGCGCGAACATACACCGGGCATCGAAAACGTCATCCTGTCCTGCCATTGTCATAACGACCTTGGCATGGCCGTCGCCAATTCTTTGGCAGGCGTTGAAGCTGGTATTAACCAAATCGAATGCACCATCAACGGCATCGGCGAACGTGCTGGCAACGCCTCGATGGAGGAGTGCGTCATGGCATTGCGGGTCCGCCGCGACTACTATCAGGCAGATACTAATATTGATTCTACGCAGATCTACCGTGCAAGCCGTATGATCCAGACCATCACCGGTGTTCCGGTTGCACCGACCAAGCCGATCATCGGCGCGAATGCGTTCGCACACGAGTCTGGCATCCATCAGCACGGTGTCCTCGCAAACAAGCAGACCTATGAGATCATGACCCCTGAGTCTGTCGGCATCCCGCAGAATGCGATTGTACTTGGCAAGCACTCGGGCCGTCACGCCTTTGAAGACCGCTTGCGCACGCTGGGATATCACCTGGATGCAGAAAAGCTGGATAAGGCCTTCGCCAAGTTCAAGGCCCTGGCTGACAAGAAGAAGGTGATCAAGGACCGTGACTTGGAAGCCCTGGTCGGCGCTGTACCGGTTTCCGGCAGTGAGCGCTATACGCTGGTCAACTTCGTCATCAACTCGGGCAACTCGATCACCTCGACGGCCGTCGTCCGCGTCAAGCATGGCGACGAGACCAAGGAGCGCGTCGCCGCTTCTGATGGCCCGATCAATGCAGCGTTCCGCGCAATCAACAAGATTGTCGGCCGCGATGTCGTCCTGGAGGATTACTCGCTGAAGGCTATGACCGAAGGCGAGGACGCACAGGGCGAGGCCATCGTTAAGATCTCGGTGGACGGCGATGACGAGATCATCACTGGCCGCGGCGTCGCCGTCGATATTATCGAGGCGTCCATCAAGGCGTATCTGAATGGCATCAACAAATTCTTCATGGAATAAGGGATCGAGGAACAAAGCTATGGCAATGACAATGACTCAAAAAATTCTCGCAAAACATGCGGGACTTAACACGGTAACAGCGGGCCAGCTCATCGAGGCACAGGTCGACTTGACCTTGGCGAACGACATCACCGGCCCGGTTGCTATCCGTGAGATGGAAAAGGCTGGATTTGACAAGGTCTTTGACCACACAAAGATTGCGCTCGTCATGGACCATTTTGCGCCGAATAAGGACATTAAGTCGGCCCAGCAGTGCTTAGAATGCCGGGAATTTGCAAAGAAATATGATATCGTCAATTTCTATGATGTGGGCGAGATGGGTGTCGAGCATGCGCTGCTGCCCGAAAAAGGCTTGACCGCTCCCGGCGAACTGATTATCGGTGCGGACTCCCATACCTGTACCTATGGTGCGCTGGGCGCCTTTTCGACCGGCGTCGGCTCAACCGATCTGGCCGCCGGTATGGCGACCGGCATGGCGTGGTTCAAGGTGCCGTCCGCGATCCGTTTCGTGCTCAAGGGCAAGAAAGCGCCCTGGATTTCCGGCAAAGATGTCATCCTTCATATCATCGGCATGATCGGTGTGGATGGTGCGCTCTATAAATCAATGGAATTCACCGGTGACGGTGTTGCAGAACTCTCGATGGATGACCGCTTCACGATCTGTAACATGGCGATCGAGGCCGGCGCCAAGAATGGCATTTTCCCGGTTGATGACAAGACCATGGCTTATATCAAGGGCCGCGTACACCGCGATGTAACGGTATTCGAGGCAGACCCGGATGCCGAATATGAGAAGACTTACGAGATCGATCTGTCCACTCTGCGCCCAACCGTTGCCTGCCCGCATCTGCCGGAAAATACCAAGACCGTTGATGAGCTCGGCCATATCGAGATTCAGCAGGCTGTGATCGGTTCGTGCACCAATGGCCGCATCGAGGACATGCGTATCGCAGCCTCTATCCTGAAAGGCCGCCATGTCGCACACGGCGTGCGCACGATCGTGATCCCGGCGACTCAGGAGGTCTATCTTCAGTGCATCGAGGAAGGCCTGGCTAAGATCTTTATCCAGGCCGGTGCTATCGTCTCGACACCGACCTGCGGCCCGTGCCTTGGCGGACATATGGGTATCCTGGCGCAAAACGAGCGCGCTATCTCGACCACAAACCGCAACTTTGTCGGCCGCATGGGACATATCACAAGCGAGATTTATCTGGCCAGCCCGGCTGTCGCAGCCGCTTCGGCCGTGATGGGCTACATCTGCGCGCCCGAAGACGTGAAGTAAGAGGGAAGGAAGGCACTACCATGGTTGTAAAAGGATCTGTTTTTAAATATGGAGATAACGTCGACACCGACGTTATCATCCCCGCCCGCTATCTGAACATTGCCGACCCCGCTGAGTTGGCGACCCACGCAATGGAAGATATCGATACAGAATTTGTAAAGAAGGTGCAGCCCGGCGACATTATCGTGGCCAAGCGCAATTTTGGCTGTGGTTCCTCGCGCGAACACGCCCCGTTGGTGCTCAAGGAAAATAAAGTGTCCTGCGTCATTGCTGCCTCCTTTGCGCGTATCTTTTATCGCAATGCGATCAATATCGGTTTACCCATCTTAGAGTGTGAGGCTGCAGCAAACGGCATTGATGCGGGCGACGAAGTCTCTGTAGATTTTGACACCGGTGTGATCACAAACATCACAAAGGGCGAGAGCTATCAGGCTGCTGCTTTTCCGCCCTTCATCCAGTCCATCATCCAGGCGGGCGGCCTGCTCAAGTCTTTGAAGGAAAGAGGCAAGTAAGTTGAACTATCAGATTGCGGTAATTAAAGGCGACGGCATTGGCCCGGAGATCGTCTCCGAGGCAATGGCTGTGCTGGAAAAGGTGGGCCAAAAATTCGGCCACACCTTTGCGTTCCAGGAAGTGCTCGCGGGCGGCTGCTCTATCGATGTCAATGGCATCCCGTTGACCGACGAGACAATTGAAATCTGTAAAAACGCCGACTCGGTTCTATTGGGCGCTGTTGGCGGCCCTAAGTGGGACAGTGTCCCCTCGGAAAAGCGTCCGGAAAAGGCGCTCTTAGGACTGCGCGCAGCACTTGGCCTATTTGCAAATATCCGGCCTGCTATGATGTATAAGGCGCTCGCCGATGCCTGCCCGATCAAGCCGGAAATCATCGGCGATGGATTTGATATTGTCGTCTGCCGCGAATTGACCGGCGACGTCTACTTTGGCAAACACTATCGCAAGGAGAGCGACTGCGGCTGGGGCCAGATGGGCTGCGACGATATGAATTACTCGGTCTACGAGGTAGAGCGCATCGCACGCCGCGCATTTGAAATGGCACGTGTACGCTCTAAAAAAGTCACCAGCGTGGACAAGGCGAATGTCCTCGAGACCTCCCGCCTGTGGCGTGAGACAGTCACGCGCGTAGCGGCCGAATATCCAGATATTGAGCTCAATCACATGTATGTCGATAATGCGGCCATGCAGCTTGTGCATAATCCGGGACAGTTTGACGTGATCTTGACCGGTAACCTGTTCGGTGATATCCTGTCCGATGAAGCATCCATGATTACCGGCTCGATCGGCATGCTGCCGTCCGCCTCGATTGGCGAGACCGGACGCGGTATGTACGAGCCCATTCACGGATCAGCACCTGACATTGCAGGGAAGGGCATTGCCAACCCCATCGCGACAATCCTCTCGTGCGCTATGATGCTGCGCTATTCCTTTGGGCTGTCCGACGAGGCGAACGCCATCGAAAAAGCTGTCGAAAAGGCACTGGACGACGGCTATCGCACGGCGGACATCGCAGCCCCGGGCCAGGAGACGCTGTCCACCAGCCAGATGGGTCAGATAATTCGGGAGAACATCTAATCGCTGCAATACGATTTTTACCCAACAAAAATATCAGCCGGCACGGCATGTGCCGGCTGTTTTTGCTGTCTTGGCGAGTTCGGCAACGGCCTGTCCATTCTGCCCGTTTTTCCCCCATAACCCAAATCTTTCTGGAGCATATCGCCCAATTTATCTTCATTTTCTGGGAGTGTAAAAGATAATACTTGTGGTTTTCGGGGAAATGCGCTAGAATAGAATGGGTAAAAAATATAGAAATCAAATGGAGATTCAGCTGTGAAAACTGCAAATATTTTAGGTGTCACTTTTGATAATGTTACACTCAAAGACGCGGTCGACGCGGCAATGGAACAGATCCGTGCCGGAAAGAAAGGCTATGTAGTAACGCCCAATCCTGAGATCGCCTATACGGCCCTTCAGGACCCAGTCTACCGCGATATCATCAATCGCGCTGCACTCGTACTGCCGGATGGGATCGGCATCATCTATGCCGCCCGGATTTTGGGGGTCCCGCTGTCCGGCAGAGTGCCAGGCATCGACTTTGCCGATGCGCTGATGTACCGCATGTCACAAGAGGGGATGCGCTTATTTTTATTGGGCGCCAAACCAGGCATTGCGGAGAAAGCTGCCGAAAACCTCAAAAAGAAGTATCCGGGCCTGGTCATCGCGGGGACCCGGGATGGCTACTTTCAGGAAGATCAGCAGGCGTTGGATGCCATCCATGATGCCGGCGGCGCCGATGTATTGTTTGTATGCTTGGGCGCACCCAAGCAAGAGCGCTTTATGGCCGGACATATGGAGGAACTCCCGGTCACGCTTTCCTGCGGTCTGGGCGGCTCTCTCGATATTTTTGCCGGCACGGTCCAGCGCGCCCCTGAGCTTTTCCGGCGGCTAAACCTGGAATGGCTTTACCGCCTGCTCAAGCAGCCAAGCCGAATCGGCCGCATGATGAAATTGCCTCTTTTCCTGCTGATCGCTCTCAAGACCAAACTATTCGGAGGAAAGAAAGCATGATGAAGGTTCGCCTGCTGTCACATACGCCTGAGCCTGAACGCCTGATTGCCGCCGCAGCCAAGAACTGCTATTCCGCGGTGGATGTAGACGGTATCCTAGAGGGGTTGACTGAAGAAAAAACACAGTCTTTCTTGCAGATGCTGACCGAAATCGGTCATGAAAGTCCTATCGAGCATGTCTCGTTCACGTTCGCGATCGAAGGCGTCTCCCGCTCTCTGCTCGCACAGATCACTCGCCACCGCATGGCATCGTACAGCGTACAGTCTCAGCGCTATGTCCGGGAAAAAGGATTTGAATATGTCGTTCCGCCCGAAATCGAGAAAATCCCCGCCGCCAAGGAGCAGTTCATCCGGGCGATGGAGGACGATCAGCGCACCTATGAGGCACTGACCGCAACCCTCATGGACGGGTATCTGGCTGAAAACCTGGCAGCCGGTATGAGCGAAAAGGCTGCGCGCTCCAAGGCTGAAAAGAAGGCCATTGAGGATGCGCGCTATGTGCTTCCAAATGCGTGCACCACCCGCATCGTGATGACGGCCAATGCGCGATCCCTGCAAAACTTCTTCCGGCTGCGCTGCTGCAACCGCGCCCAGTGGGAGATTCGTGCACTGGCGGAAAAAATGTACCAGTTAGTTTATGCGGTTGCGCCCACGCTGTTCCGGCACGCAGGACCGCCGTGTGTCTATGGCCCCTGTACCGAGGGAAAGATGAGCTGTGGTCAGGCGGAAGCAGTGCGCGCCCATTATTTGGCGCTGCAATCGGCCGAATAATGCAGCTTATGCCTGCAAACCATCCAATTGAAATGTAAAAAAATCAAAAGAAGGGTCCTATCTTGTTAGAATTTAGAGAGGTAACGCTAGAGGACAAGGATCGCATCGAGGCATGCGCGCAGGCGTATAACTACCACCTGTGTGAGCATTGCTTTGTCGATCTGTATATCTGGCGCAGCCACTATAACACACAAATCTGTTTTTTAGATGAATTCCTGCTTGTTAAGATGCAGGACACCGAAAGCGGCCAGGAAATGTATCTGGCACCGATCGGTGACGGCGATCTGTGCCGCCCGATCGAGGCACTCCGGCAAGACGCACAGGCACGAGGTATTCCCTTTGTCATGGTCTCTGTCGCGGAGGAGATGATCCCGCGCATCGAGACATGCTATCCCGATGGCTTTGAATTTTCCTATAATGAGGGTTCTGCCGACTATGTCTATCTCAGCGAAAAACTGCAAACTCTGTCCGGCAAAAAATTACAGACCAAACGTAATCTCGTCAACCGCTTCCTAGCCAACTATGAAGGCCGCTGGTCCTATGAGGATATCACCCCGGACAATGTACGGGATGCGCTCAAATTCCATTTTAAATGGTGTGAGCTTAACGGTTGTATGCGCGACCAAGCCTTCTTCGGAGAGACCTGCGCCATCGGAATCGCCCTGAACAACTGGGATGCGCTTGGACTGCGCGGCGGAATCCTGCGGTTGGACGGCGAGGTCATTGCATTCACTTTTGGCTGCCAGGCCACCGATGACATGTATGTCGTGCAGATTGAGAAGGCAGACCATAACATTGCAGGCGCCTATCAAATGATCAATCAGCAGTTTGTAAAGCGCAACTGCACAGAGGTCCTATATGTCAACCGAGAAGAGGATCTGGGGATTGAGGGCCTGCGAAAGGCAAAACGCTCCTATCATCCGGCGTTTATGGCAAAAAAATACATGGCCGTACCGAAAGGAGCCGACCAATGATCCGCTTTGCCGCACAGGCAGATCTCCCTGCGATTCGGGAACTCTGGGAACAGTGTTTTCCCGATGATACGGGATTCAATCCGTACTATTTTCGGCATCATTTTTCACTGGAGCATACACTGCTCTATCTTGTGAACAGTACCGTCGCCGCCATGGTCCAGATGCTGCCGTATACGCTGCAGCTTGGGCAGGAGCTCTCGGCCGCAGCGACCTATATCTATGGGGCATGTACGCATCCAGGCTATCGAAGGCAGCATTTGATGAGCCAGCTGCTCACAGAATCCTTTGCGCTGGACCGCGCACAGGGCCGTGCGGCATCGATGCTGATTCCGCAGGAAGATTGGCTATTTGATTTTTATCGTCCTTTTGGCTATCAGCCGCTGTTTTCAGTACATGCAGACTGCGCCACAGTAAAACCACAGCTCAGCAGTCGGCTGCGTCCTTTAACAGCGCAGGATCTTGCGGCATGCCAGGCGCTTTACCGTGCGCAGACTGTATCCTACGATTTTACCGTTGTTCGTTCCGCATCCCAGTGGGACGCACAGCTCACGCTTTTCCAGCAGCTCGGCGCCGGAGCCTTTGCTTGGGAGAGCAACACTGGCACGCTGACGGGGTATGCCTTTGTCTGGCAGGAGCACGACGGAGTATGGGCACAGGAGCTCGTCTGTGCAGATCCCACCCAGGTCCGGCCGTTTCTCAGCGCATTGGCCGCCGAGAAACGCTGCACCGCCGTGCGCTGGAGCGGTCCCGGCAGTCCAGAGACGCCTCTGGGATGCATCTTATTTTATGACAAGCAGCCGTTTTCACACGGCTATATGAATCTTATGTTCAACTAGAAAAGGAGAGGTTATATCATGGTATACGTATTCTTAGCAGACGGTTTTGAAGAAGTTGAGGCGCTGACCCCCATCGATGTCCTGCGCCGTGCAGGGGTAGAGGTGCGCACGATCGGTGTGACCGGCAAGACTGTTACCGGTACGCATGGCGTCCCCATGGTCGCAGATATTCTGCCCGAGGAAACCGATCTGGCTGCCGCTGACATGATCTTCCTGCCCGGTGGAATGCCCGGCACGACCAATCTCTATGCATCTGATTTCGTGCGCGATGCGGTCAAACAGTTCACGGAAAGCGGACGCTATGTGACCGCAATCTGCGCTGCGCCCTCGGTTATCCTCGGCGGCATGGGCATTCTCAATGGCAAGCGCGCGACCTGTTATCCGGGCATGGAGAGCGGTATGACCGGCGCAACCGCAGTGGATGCGCCGTGCGTACAGGATGGTAAGATCATCACGGGCCGCGGTGCCGGCGCAGCATTCGACTTTGCCTTGACGCTGTGCGAAGTCCTGTGCGGCAAGCAGACGGCTGACGAGATCGCGGCCTCGGTCTGCTATGTGCGCTGAAAAGCAGGCCCTGCGCAAAAAGCTATTGGCCTTGCGCGCGGCGGAGCCGGTTGAGATCCGCGAACGCCGCGCGCGGGCAATCGCGCAGACTCTGTTCACCCTGCCGCAATATCAGTCCGCCCATACGGTATTTTGTTACTGCTCGACTGCAGAGGAAATCTCAACCGAAGCCATCCTTCTGGATGCGTTGGCACAGGGGAAGCGGGTCTGTGTGCCTCGGTGCGCCGCACGCGGCATCATGACCGCGCGGGAAATTTCTACACTGGCGCAATTGCAGCCCGGGAAATTTGGAATCCGGGAGCCAGCGTCCTCCAGCCCCGTTGTCCTGCCGTCTGAAATCGATCTGTGTATCGTACCGTGCCTTTGCGCCGATCCGGATGGATACCGGCTGGGGTACGGCGGCGGATACTACGATCGTTTTCTGGCTCAGAGCACTGCATATCGCATTGCACTGTGCGCGGCAGACCGTCTCCTGCAGACACCGCTGCCGCGTGAGGCGACCGATATCCCATGCGACTATATCCTGACAGAAAGGCGGTAAAACTCCGATGAAAAGCAAGTCTGCACTGCGCCTTTGTCTGTCGCTCTTTATCTGCTTTGCACTGCTGATCGGTGCCCAATCGCTTTTACCCAATATCCTGACGTTGTATCCGGAATGGTTCGGCATTTTGCTTGATTTTGCTGCCATGCTGATCCCCATCTTCCTGCTCCATCTCCTGATGCCGCGCAAGGAAGTGTTCCGGCCCAAACTGCGGCCGGCACGCATGTCGGCCGAAATGCTGGGCTTTACATGCTGCATTGCGCTTGCTATCACTTGGCTCCGTTTTGATGTAGACTATCTTGTTTATCGGATTACGGGCGCAAGCGAGTTTACGCTCTCTTTTTCCTTACTGCCAATTCCATTTGGCAACTCGATCTCTGTGCTTGCCGTGTTCGGCGCGATCATTGTGCCTGCGTTCCTGGAAGAACTGTATTTGCGCGGCTATATCCAGACCTTTTTGAGCGAATACATGAGCACACGGCAGGTGCTCGTTCTCATTACAGTCATCAGCGCAATGCTGTACGGCTCGCTTCCAGCGCTGCCCGGTGGGCTGGTGTTCGCATTCGGCATGAGCTGGCTCGCGTTTGTCCTAGGATCGTTTTGGTATGCGGTCATTGCCCATGCGATATCATCGATGCTGTATTTGTTTTTGGGCTGGATCTTATCTAAATTCATGCTCTATGGCATTCTCCGATTCCTGCCCGCCCTTGCTGTGATCTTTGCGCTGCTCTTTTTCTACATTGCACTGCGCTTGGCCGAACGCCTCATGCTACGGCAGGCGTTTAAAAAGCTGCACTATGTACAGCACAGCGATTATTCTTTCAGCAAGTTTGCCGGCAATGCCGCCGCGCTGGCCTTCCTGTTTGTCTTCATCGCAAAGGCCGTGATCGGCATTATTTAGTTGAGGTACCATCATGGAAAATCACCGTTATACCCCAAAGCATGCGGAGAGCAAGGCTTCTCCGCGACATACAAACAACCCACAGCGTACGCGCGCCTCAGGCGAACCTGTACGCAAGACATACCGCAAGACAGGCGATGACCTCTATGCCGCAGAAGCACCCCAGCGCCGCAATACCCGGCGCAGCGTGTCCGCTGAACCTCAGCGGACACGTCGCGGCCGTACTTCCCGCTATCGGGACGCTGATCTATTTGAAAATGAAGCACATGCCTATGAGCGTCGTCCACCTAGGCGAAAAAAGGCAAAGACAGGATGCGCACTGGCCTCACTCTATTTTATCTGCATTTTTGGCATTGCGCTATGTATCTCGCTCGTGCTGATCTTTTCGGCCAACGATGTCCTGGCCCTTGTAAAACCTGACCAGGATATCTCGATTGTTGTCGCCGAGGATACCACGGTCGACGGCATCAGCGACCAGTTGGACACAAGCGGTGTAGTCAACTACGGTATGGTCTTTCGGCTGTTCAATGCTCTGCAGGGCGACAGCGATACCATCATCTCAGCTGGCACTTATACGCTGAACCCGACGATGGATTATGACCAGATTGTCAGTGCGCTAACGCAGACCACCTCGACCACAACGGTGAAGGTGACAATTCCAGAGGGCTATACCATTAAGCAAATCCGGCAAACCTTACTGGACAATCAGGTAACTTCGGAGAGCCTTCTGGACGATGCGCTGAACAACTACCCGTTTAAGCATGAGTTCCTGAAGGACCTACAGCCGCCAGAGGATAATTGGCTGGAAGGGTATCTGTTCCCAGATA
>LBJMC04202__coassemble_1047_pt1 | contig 15752 bp, 19 predicted proteins | sample LBJMC04202__metabat2_high_PE_026 | metagenome-assembled genome bin LBJMC04202 | reverse complement strand
TGTGAATTTTATTCGCAAAAGGTTCAAAAAACCTGTCCGGCGCAGAGCCTGCGGCAGGCCGCCCTCTCAGGCAGCTTTGTTAGGATACCACTTTCAGGAAATTCTGTCAATACCTTTTGCACAAAAATTATCTCTAGTTTTTGTGCATCCTATCCATTATTCTTCACACCTGTGCTCAGACATCCCGCACGACAATCCCCAGCAGGCGCGCGAGCCCTGCCGCTTGCTGCGGATTGACAATCACACCGCGCAATTCTGGCCCGACCGCCTCGATTCCTTCAAACGTACAGCCAGAGAAATCAATCCCTGCAAGCGGCGTTTGGAAGAAGTTTACTCGTGAAAAATCGCACGCTTGCGGCTCAAAATTTTGCAGGATACACTCCCCGAATCGTGCGCCAGACAGATTACAGTGGCTGAGCGCCGCCTTTTTCCAGCGTGTTTGCCGAAAGTCGGCATCTGTCGCGCGGCAAGCCCGCCAATCTGTATCGCGCAGCGATGCGCCATAAAATGATACGCCCAGCATCCGGCAGTCTTCTGCCACGCACCGATGCCAGCTGCTATCCGATAGATCGGCGCCGGATAACTCACAGCGCACCAGCTTAACATCCTCCCAGTCACACTTCTCCAAGACTGCGCCGGTCAGCCGGCAGTTTTCCAGCAGGCATTTCCGCAAAACCAGTTCTTCCACACATTTGCCCGAGAAATCTACACCACGCAGGTGCCTGCCACAAATGGCATCGCCAGCCAGTTTTTCATCCCATTGTGGCAACACGGCAGGCAGCTTCGGTGCAGCCGGTCTCATTCTTCCACCTCGCAGAGGGTCAGAATCTCGCGCGGATGCGCCAGCCGATAGGTGCAGGGCAGTGCCGGGTCATGTGTGCCCCATAAGGCCAGCCCGCTCGCCATGCCAGCCGCTGCCGCCGCCTGCATGTCTCCAGCGCTGTCTCCAATATAGATTGCCGCATCATTGTCCAGCCCCATCCGCCGCAGGCATTCCAGCAACGGATCCGGATACGGCTTGTGCCGAACCGTATCTTTCTGGCTGACGATGGTATCAAAATACGCGGTTAACCCTTGCGCCCGCAAACCGGTATTGACCCCGCTGATCCCGCGCGAGGTCACGATCCCCAGCCGCACGCCCATCCCGTGCAGGCTTCGCAGCGTTTCAGGCATTCCCGAAAACATCTGTGTTGTCTCCAGTGCCCGCAGCGAGGCTTCATGCCAGCGCGGCGCCACCCATGCCGCCTGCTCTTCGTTGCAGCCCAAGTACCGGATACCGTCCGGCCCTGTCATGCCGAACGTCTTGAGCAGCTTGTCCCGCGGCGGCCGCACGCCGGTCGCCTGGGTCACTAGTGTGTTCAGCGCGGTCATCTCATTGTATTCGGTATCGAACAATGTGCCGTCAAAATCAAAAATCACTGCCTGATAGCGCATAGCAAGCGTCCTCTCTTCTTTCTGAGTCTGTCATCTGGTCGTATCATAGCACAGGCTGAACGCCGAGGCAATGAAAATTTTTTAGGCCGCACACCGATCGGACAAGCCATAAACAGGCAAAAAGGGACAGGTCCCACCTGTCCCTTTTTCTTCTTATTCAAGGTACTCCGTACTCCAAATAGATTGTATAAACCGGAATATGGCATGCATGATGTTCTTTCCCATAAGGCTCCTTCATAAATATTTAAGAAATGTGAGCAGGGAAAGAATCACGACTCCGCAATCCACTGCAAACAGAACTATTTTTCGCTTCTGCATCAATTGAATTGCCGCTGAAAGAAAGGCCAGTGTTCCCGCAAGCCAAATATACCAGTCTGGCAAAGCCTCAAATAAGGCAAGTAAAAGAATTGCCAATGCGAACGCAGACAAAATCCATATAATGCAATTTATAGCTTTCTTCATAATAGTTGCATCCTCCAGCTTCAATGCTTATACCTTCAAAACTCCAGCCCTATTCATCGATTTCTTTTCGATAATTTACAAAGCGTGCCTACCCAAATTCAAAAGAGGAACGGTTTCCCGTTTCTCTTCCCCACTTATACGGAACCCGTTTAAGCCGCTCCCACCCAAACGGGCATTTTGATTTACTTTTTCAAATATTTTAAACACAAGAGACCTACGCAGATTGCCGCGAAACTGATAGAATACATGAAAATATATTGGGAAATCTCTACAAAAAGATTATAGGCTGCATACGATATCATACAACTAACCTCCGTCTAATTTTCTTTTAGTCAAAGGGGGTGGCTATAATGATAGAATTATATCATGTTTCTGCAACCGGCACAACGATACTTTGAACGTTTTACGCAACGCTTTTCCAATTTTTATCGTTTCACCGATTCAAAAAGGGGACAGGCATCTGCCTATCCCCCTTTTTTCATGCGTCTGATCGGGCCTGCTCGGCCTGCGCGCGGCTCTCTGCCGTCTGCGCGTGCAGCGCTCCCGGCGCGCTCGCGGCAAAAATGTCGGCCGCGGCGGTCGCCTGCAGGCGTTCCAGCAGTTCTTCCCAGGTTTCTGCAAGCACACCGGTGCGCCCGTCGCGCAGGATCACGCCGTACCGCTCAGCGCCCGCTTGGTCGTCAAAGTAGCTGCCATACAGCGCACCGGTATCGTCGGTCAGCATGGCGGTAAACGCCCGGTCGGTCTCGTATACCCCGTAGAGCGCCTCGGCATCCTGGTTGAGAAAGCGGTAGCCCTGCGCGGTCAGGTCCTGATACCAGGACGATTCATAGTCGCGCGCGGTCGCCCACTCCATGGTCACCGGGCACCAGGCTGAAGCACCGTGATAGAGCAGATAGGCATAGGCCTGTTCCTCCATACGCTCATCCCAGTCTTCGGGCAAATACGGATAAAGGTTGGGCAAGATCGTTCACTTCCTTGTATCGATTTGCGGCGCAGATTACACGCGGCTCCACTGCACGCCTTGGCGGGTGTCCTTGATGGCGACGCCCATCTCGTTTAACAGATAATCGCGGATGCGGTCGGCCTCGGCAAAATCCTTGGCCTTCTTGGCGGCGGCGCGCTGCGCGATCAGCTCCTCGATTTTGGCCTTGTCCGGGTCCTCGGCATCGTCATGCTTCTGCACAATGTTCAGCACGCCGGTCAGCTCCATAAACAGATCGTACGCACCCTTGAGATAAGCGCGCGTCGCGTCGGCGTGGCTGCCCGAGTAGGCATTGATGTCGCGCATGAGTTCAAAGATGGCCGACAGGGCATTTGCCGTGTTCATGTCGTCGTCCATGGCCTCGATGAACTTCTCCTTATACTGCTGGAGGGATGCCAGCGCCTCAGCTTCCTCGGCGGTCGGCGCATCGCCCTGCGCCTTCGAAATGCGAAACTCCAAATTATTGCGCGCCTCGTACAGCCGGTCGAGCGACGCCTTGTTCATCTTGAGCGACTCCTCGGAGTAGTTGAGCGGCGTGCGGTAGTGCGCGGACAGCATGAACATGCGGATGGTCTCATAGCCATACTCCTTCGCCGCGTCGCGGACCATGAAGAAATTGCCCTTAGACTTGGACATCTTCTCGTTATTAATGGTCAAAAAGCCATTGTGCAGCCAGTAATGGGCAAAGGTGCAGCCGTTGGCGCACTCGGACTGGGCGATCTCGTTCTCGTGGTGCGGGAAGGTCAGGTCCAGGCCGCCCGAGTGGATATCGATCGTGGGGCCGAGATACTTGTTGACCATGGCCGAGCACTCGATGTGCCAGCCCGGACGGCCCTTGCCCCAGGGTGCCTGCCAAGACGGTTCGCCCGGCTTGGCGGCCTTCCAGACCGCGAAGTCCATCGGGTCCTCCTTGAGCTCGCCCACCGAGATGCGCGCGCCGGCCTGGAGCTCCTCAAGCGGCTGATGGGACAGCTTGCCGTACTCCGGGAAGGTCTTGGTGCGGAAGTAGACGTCGCCGTTTTCGGCTACATAGGCGTGGCCCTTGTCGATGAGGGTCTTGACGATGTCGATGATGGCGTCCATAGTCTCGGTCGCGCGCGGATGGTAGGTCGCGCGCTTGATGCCCAGGCCCTCAGCGTCCACAAAATATTCCTTGATATAGCGGTCGGCGATGACGTCGTAGGTCACGCCCTCCTCATTGGCCTTGTTGATGACCTTATCATCGATATCGGTGAAGTTCTGCACGAAGGTCACCTTGTAGCCGCGGTACTCGAAATAGCGGCGCAGCAGGTCAAACATGATGAACGGGCGGGCGTTGCCGATGTGGAAATAGTTATAGACGGTCGGGCCGCACGAGTACATCTTGACTTCGCCCGGGGTGATCGGTACAAACTCCTCTTTCTGACGGGTCAGTGTATTGAACAGCTTCATGGGTATCAGTCTCCTTTATCTTCGATAAGCATTTGCGAAATTTGTTCGGGTGTCCGCATCCAGCGCGTACAGCTTGTGATAAAATCGGGTTCTTTCACCTCGAAGTGTGCGCAGGTACCCGGCTCCATACGGGAAAAATCGCGTTCCTCGCACCGGTACCACCCGGTTTCTCCGGTGAAGCGTGCCAGATGCAGCAGATAGCGCCCGCGCCGGATGGACTTACTTTGGTCTTCCCGTCTGGAAACGACCAAGGCGTCAAACCCACGGGTTCGAGTATCGTCGTGATCAAATAATCCACCGGCGAGATCCAAGCCGAGATCAATGAGGTCATCCCATCCCATTGTATGCGTTCTCCTCTCAGAAAAAATAAAAAACGCCTCCTCAGGTACAATAAAAACCCAAAGAGGCGGCCGAAAATGCGGTCGCGGTTCCACTCTTACGCTTCACTCTGATGCGCCTTAACGCGGCGCCGCACGCGGGGCATTACCCCCGCCGCTCCCGGACGCACCTTCCCCCGCCCTGCCGCAAGGCCCTTTCAGCCCGGAAAACGGGGGCCTCTCTCTTTGGCGGCATGCCAGCCGGGTACTCTTTCCGTTCGTTGCGGATTCATAATATTCTAGTCTATAGTATATGCAAGGCCGGGCACTTTGTCAAGGCTGGGCCGTATCCGGTGCCTGGAGCGGCGCACGCGCATAGGTTTCCGTCTGCCGGGCTCTCGCCATCTCGACCTCTCCCTTCGCGTTTTTCGGGAAGGTGCACATCCGGCCTCCCGGATACGCCAGTACCAAGCGATATGCGTCTTCGGTCATGCTGGCTACAATTGTACCCGTTTCATCAAAAAAGGCGCGCAAAGTCATGCCATCCTGTGTGACGCTCTCGATCATTTGGCATGCGCTCAGCTGCGTGCCGTCCGCCGCGCTGTACTGTGGTCCTCCAAAATACAGTTGAGCGCCATATTTCATGGTAACGGCCACAGTGACCGCCATAACCGCCAAAATCCGAAGCCACCGGCGCATGATCACATCCTCTTTCCTTCCCGCTCTATAATAATATAGGCGCGAGGAAATCGCTCTGCCAAGATGTAGAATGCCCAAATCAAGGCCTTTTGATTTGGGCATTCTGTTCTTTTACTTGCGGGCGAGCAGCAGGATCATGGCAAAGATGCAGGCAAAGCCCACAAGATCGACGCCCGTCAACGGCGTGCCCAGCCAGCACACGGCAAAGAGCGAGGCCGAGACCGGCTCGACCGCCGAAATCATGCTGCCCCGTGCCGGGCCGATGCGCCGGACGCCGTCCAGGTATAGGGTAAAGGTCAGGATGGTGCCCAGGATCACGATGAGCCCCATATACCACATGACTTGGCCATCCAAGCGGATGGGCAGAGTCCAGGGACGGAACAGGGCCATCTGCATAACGCCGCCGATGAGCATGCCCCAACCGACGACGGTCGCCGCGTCGTATTTGGACAGCAGGTAGGCCGGCTGCAGGGTATAGACCGCGACGAATACGGCCGCGCACAGCCCCCAGAACAGGCCGGCGGGCGACAGGGCAAGCGCGGTCGGGTCGCCATGGGTGGCGATGAGGAAGGTCCCGGCCAAGGCCAGGCCTAGGCCGACCGCCTCCCTGCGGGTCGGTAAGCGGCGGCCACGGAAACACAGCCACAGCAGGATGAGCGCCGGCCCGAGGTATTGCAGGACGGTCGCCGTGCCCGCATTGGAATTCTGCACTGCGGTAAAGTAGGCGTACTGGCATCCGCTCATGCCGAGCAGGCCATATAGGACGATGTGCAGGGCGTCTTTTTTGTTGCGCCAGACGTCAAAAACTGCCTTGCGGCGGGTCGCGCCCAAAAGCAGGAGCAGCAGAATCCCTGCACTCAAAAGCCGCACAGGCACCAGCCAGGAGGACACCATCCCTTTATTTTGAAACAGGAACTGGCCGCACGCGCCCGAAAAGCCCCACAGGCAGCCGCCTGCAAACACCTTGAGCACGCCCTGGGTCTCGTTGGAAAGATACGGTTTTCTCACGTTTGCCCTCACTCTGCACGTCCGAGTTCGGCCAAGCGGTCACCGGTCAAGCGGTAGGTGGTCCAGTCATCCATGCGCTCGGCGCCCATGGACAGATAAAAATCGATAGATGGCTGGTTCCAGTCCAGGCACGACCACTCCAGTCGTCCGCAGCCGCGCGCGTCCGCGATCTGCGCCAGGCGCGTCAAAAATGCCTTGCCGTAGCCCTTCCCCCGGTACTGCGGCTCGACGAACAGGTCCTCGAGATAGATGCCTGCACGGCCCAGGAAGGTGGAAAAGTTGTGGAAGAACAGCGCAAATCCCACCGGCCTTCCCGCGGCCTCGCCGATGAGGACCTCGGCCTTTTGCTTTTCAAACAGCCATTCGTTCAGCAGGTCCTCGGTGGCAATCACCTGGTCCTCCATCTTCTCATATACCGCAAGGCTCTGGATAAAGTGCAAAATCAATGCAGTGTCCGCCGGCTGTGCCATGCGGAAGGTCATCTGTGCCATATAAAAATCTCTCCCTAGCAAGCAGAACGCCCCGCGGTCAGGCAGGACGTTCTGTATATCTCTGTTTTCTTTAATGCTGCATACCCAGGACCATGCCCAGCACATACGGGATGAGCCAGACCGCCCAGACAAAAATACTGAATTTGTGGAAGCTCTGCTGTCTCCGCGCGTCCTGCTTGATCAGGACGACGGTCGCCCAGACCGCATGGAACAGCATGAGCACGATGGCCAGCAGGCCGGTCACGCCATGCAGACCCATCCCGCCGGAGCCGCCCTGCCGGGCGAGCTGTCCCATAACGGTCGTGCCCGTCGTGTCGAACACAAGGCCGAGCCAAAACACGACGGCATGCCATTTTTTGAGCACACCCGCACGGCGCTCGGCCCAGACACCGATGGTGTAGCACACCAGTGCCAGCGTGATGGTTACAATCGCGATGGGCAGCAAATCGCCCACGACCGCAAACACGGTCACGCTCGTTCCCTCGGGTAAAAAGAATGCCTTCATGGTTTACGCCTTGGGACGGGTCGCACCTTCGGCTACTAGTGCCCAGTTGCGGTGCAGGTAATCATAGCCCGAGTACACGGTCACGAGCGTGACCACCCAGGACACAACGGTCGGCAGCAGCATAAGCGTCTCACCATCGGACAGATTAGCCAACCAACCTGTCCCCAAGGTAACGACCGCAATCGCACTTTCCGAATCGGAATAATTCGGGCATCCGACCGCACCGCCCAGTGCAATGACATACAGGAAAATCAGAATGATGCCGGCAATCTGCACGCAGGTCTTGACTTTACCCGACCAAGCCGCCGCCATGACCTGCCCCTTTGCCGCTGCGACGTTGCGCAGGCTGGTGATGATAAACTCACGGGCCAGGATGACAAAGACCATCCAGGCGGCGAACAGGCCGCGCTCGACAAAGATGACCAGGGCTGCGGTGACCAGCAGCTTATCGGCCAAGGGATCGACGAATTTGCCGAAGTCAGTGACCTGATTGTACTTTCGCGCGATGTAGCCGTCCAGAAAGTCGGTGACCGACGCCAGGCAGAACAAAACCAGCGCAACGGTATCATATTTGGGGCCGCTCAGCACGGCAAAAACTACAAAAAACGGGATCATAACAATGCGCACAAGGGTGATTTTATTGGCAGTTGTCATCTTGCTCAACCTCCCACACGAGCGCCGGACAGATCGGCGCCCAGACTGTCGTCAATGCGCACGCGCACGAAGTCGCCCGCAGCGCACGACGTTTCGGATGCAAACCAGACTTTGCCGTCTACCTCCACCGAGTCGGCATAGGTGCGGCCGTAATAGAGCTGCGCGTCCTCGTCATATCCCTCGCACAGCACGTCCATTTCCTCATGGACATGGGACAGATTGTACTCATCGATGACGCCTGATTGCAGTTCCTCCACAATCAGACGGCGGTTTTCCTTGGTCTCGGCATCAATCTGGTCGGGCATCTCGGCCGCAGACGTACCCTCCTCGGGCGAGAACTCGAACACGCCCGCGCGTTCGATGCGCACGTCCTGCAAAAACTCGCACAGCTCGGTAAACTCCTCCTCGGTCTCGCCGGGCAGCCCCACGATCAGGCTGGTACGCAGCACGACGCCCGGAATCCGGTCGCGCAGCTTGCCAATGAGTGCGGTCAGGCTCTCGCGGTCACCCGGACGGCGCATGGCACGCAGAATGCGCTTCGACACATGCTGGAGCGGGATATCCAGGTACTTAACAATCTTGTCCTCCTCGGCAATCACGTCGATCAGTTCCTCGGTGATCTGGTCGGGATAGAGGTAGTGCAGGCGAATCCAGGTGAAGTCCATCTGGCACAGCGCGCGCAAAAGCTCGGGCAGGCGGCGCTTGCCGTACCGGTCGATGCCATACTTTGTGATGTCCTGCGCAATGACGATGAGCTCCTTGACGCCCGCGTCCGACAGTGCACGGGCCTCGGCCAGCAGCGCATCGTAGTCGCGGCTGCGGTACTTGCCGCGCAGCTTGGGGATGATACAGTACGCGCAGGTATTGGAGCAGCCCTCGGCGATCTTAAAGTATGCCGTGTAGCCCGGCGTCAGCCGGTCGCGGTCCCCCTCCAGGTCGGCCGCATCCATTGGGCCGAAATAGGCCCGCTTTTCCCGCTTGTCAGCCGCCGCAACCGCGTCCACAATATCGGTATAGCTGCCAGTGCCGCAGATGACGTCCACCTCGGGCAGGTCGCGCACAATCTCGTCCCGGTAGCGCTGGGCCAGGCAGCCGGTGACTACCAGGCCATGCATCGTCCCGGCCTGCTTATACTGGGCGGTCTCCAAGATGGTCTCGATGGCCTCGGTCTTGGCCGACTCGATGAAGCCGCAAGTATTGACAATACCGACCTCGGCCTCGGCCATGTCGTCTACGATCTCGCAGCCGGCCTCGCGCAGCCGGGCGAGCATATGCTCGGAGTCCACCAGATTTTTGGCGCAGCCGAGCGAGATCAGTCCAACTTTCGTGTTCACAGACACGCTCCTTTCTCAAAAACAGCGCGCGGCGGGGGCCGCGCGGTCTTACTTCATTTTCAGGTTCCTACTCTTAATACAATTATATCGAATTTCGCAAAAGATGCAACCGAAAAGCGCGCTTTTTCCGGGACGCAAACAAAACGGGCCTGGGCGACAGGCCCGGACCCGTTCTCGTATGCGGCGGGAGGGCAGCGCCGTCGCGGGCCCTCCCCGCCTATTTACTTGACAAACATGAGAAACAGCCAGATCCCAAGCGCCGCGGCATACAGCCAGAAAGTCAGCCGCGCCGCACGATCATGCTGTCGGTCATCTTTGCTGCGCGCAGACATCCGCGAGAGCAGGCAAAACGCCATACCGGCGATCGACAGGATCGCGCCGAACGGGCGCACTGCGGAAAGATCGAGCAATTCGGCCACGATCAGCAGACAGGCCAGCACGATCACCGGCCCAAGAAATTTTCGCATCATGGGGTATCCCTCCCTGACAGATGTTTTTGATTTCGTCTGTTCTATTCTTACAGCAGCATGCCTGCCATCCAGAACACTTGGACAAGCCAGATCACCGCGCTCACGGCAAAGCACGCGACCGCCAGCATCGCGGGCCGCGCCGCCGCATCATCCCGCCGCCACCAGGCCGCAATCAGCAGGACCGCGCTGATGCACACGCCGGCTATGATTACCTGCGGCAACACCGAGGCGGCAAGTATCAGCCCCGCACCCCCGACCGCCAGGGAGATCAGCTCCAAGGCTGCCAACAGGATTGCGGCCGCGCAAACCGCCCAGTTCACTTTTTTCAGCATAACTTCCCTCTTTTAATCGAAGTCGGCGTCGATCGACGCGCCGTATTCATTCAGTGCGCGGCGGATATCCTCCCACAGGAACCCGCGCCGCTGCAGGGCCGCAATCGCCTTCTGCACTTCCTTCCGGTCGGATAGATCGCCGCCCAGGCGCTTGTCGAGCAGCGCACGCATGGCGTCCCGGTCGGCCGCATAATCCTCCATGGCGCGATCCGCCTCCTCGCGCTCGACGCCGCGCCGCCGCAGCTCCTGCCGGATGCGCAGCGTGCCATAGCCCCGTCTGGTATAGGAGCGCACCGTGCTCTCGGCATATTTCTGATCGTCCTGGAAGCCATGTGCTTGCAGATAGGCGATGGCATAGTCGGCTGCCTCCTCGGCGCAGCCCTTGGCGATGAGCTTATCCCGCAGGGCGCGCGCCGACAGCGCCCGGTAGGCCAACAGCCGTGCGGCCAAATCCAATGCCTTGCGGTAGGCCGCTTCGAGTTCTTCCTGGCTCATGGCGTGCAGGTCTTGGGCGTCCTGTCTTCCTGTCATACGTCAATCCCGTCGTCCTCGTCAAAGTCGTCCGCATCGATGGATACGGCCCGCGATTTGGCGGTCGGCTTCTTCTCGTCGCGCGGCGCAGCGGCGGTTTCCTCCTCCGGCATATCGGCGGCGCTGTCCGCCTCGTCGTCGTCCTTGCCCTTCTTCTTGCGCTTGGCGGCGAGTTTGGAGTGATCCGCCGTGATCGCCTCGACGATCTTCTGGTGCAGCTCCTCGGCCTCCTCGGGATGCTCCTCAAAATACTGTTTGGCATTCTCGCGGCCCTGGCCTAGGCGCACGCCATTCATCGAGAACCACGCGCCCGACTTCTGCACCAGGTCATACTCCACACCGAGGTCGACCAGCTCTCCGGTATAGGAGATGCCCTTACCATACATAATGTCAAACTCTGCCTCCCGGAAGGGCGGCGCCACCTTATTCTTAACCACCTTGCAGCGGGTGCGTGAACCCAGCAACTCGGTGCCATTTTTGATGTGTTCGATGCGGCGCACGTCGATGCGCACCGAGGCATAGAACTTGAGCGCACGGCCGCCGGTCGTGACCTCCGGATTGCCATAGACCACGCCGACCTTTTCGCGCAGCTGGTTGATGAAGATGGCAACGCAGTTGGACTTTGCAATCGAGCCTGCCAGCTTGCGCATGGCCTGGCTCATCATGCGGGCATGCAGGCCGACAAACGAGTCGCCCATCTCGCCCTCAATCTCCTGCCGCGGCACCAGCGCCGCGACCGAGTCCACGACCACAATGTCCAGCGCGCCCGAGCGCACGAGCGCCTCCGCGATCTCCAAGCCCTGCTCACCGGTATCCGGCTGGGACACGAGCAGGCTGTCGATGTCCACGCCCAGCGCCTGGGCATAGACCGGGTCAAGCGCGTGCTCTGCGTCAATGAACGCAGCCTCGCCGCCCGCTTTTTGCGCCTCTGCGATGCAGTGCAGCGCAACGGTCGTCTTACCGGACGATTCCGGTCCAAAGATCTCTACAATACGGCCGCGCGGCAGGCCGCCGATGCCCAAGGCACAGTCCAGGCCGATCGAGCCGGTGGGGATGTGGTCCACCGCCATGCTGGCGTTCTCCCCCAGGCGCATGACGGCGCCCTTGCCGTACTGTTTCTCAATCAGGCCCAGCGCTTTGGCCAGGGCCTCCTGTTTGTTGGCCGCAGGTGCGACCGGTTCCAGTTTCTTTTTATTGCTAGACGCCATAAATCTGCTCCCTCCAGGATCGTTCTATTTTCCAGTTCCTCTATTATAAAACAGGGGGCGGCCTTTTGCAAGCAAATTATCGAAAACCTGTTCGCTCCCTTATCCGGGCCGGACGGCGCACACAATGCGCGGCACCCCGGCATAGTCGGTTTCCACGCGCACCGCGTCCAAACCGGCAGCGCGGCAGACCGCGGCCACAGCCTCTCCCTGCTTCCAGCCGCACTCGAAGAAGATCGCGCCGCCCGGGCGCACGACCTGTACCCAGGTCCGCGTGACCGCGCGATAAAAATCCAGGCCATCCTCCCCGCCGTAAAGTGCGAGGTGCGGCTCATAGTCGGCCACATCCGGATCTAGCGTCCGCATTTCGTCGGCCGTGATGTAGGGCGGATTGCACACCATCAGGTCAAATGTGTCCCGATAGGCTTCTGCGGGCGGCTCGAGCGCAGAAGCCTGCATGCACTGATAGCGGTCGGCTAGGCCCAGGCGCTCGGCGTTCTCCCCTGCGACTGCAAGTGCCGCCGGGGAGATATCCACCGCGACAGCCCGGGCCTGCGGCACCTCATGCAGCAGCGCCAGCCCAATGCAGCCCGAACCGCTGCACAGATCCAGCACGCGCGGCGCCGGCTGCGGGCGCGCCGTCTGGATCGCCAGCTCACACAGACGCTCGGTGTCGCTGCGCGGAATCAGCACATCGGGCGTCACACGCAGGGTAATGCCATAAAAATCCCACTCGCCCAGCAGATAGGCCAGCGGTTCGCCCGCGAGCCGGCGCGCCAGCAGCGCCGACAGGCGCTCCCGCTCGGCCGCCGTCACCGGGCGGCCCGGCAGGGCCGGGATATGCCGCCGGTCTATGCCCAAGGCGCAGGCCACCAGTTCGGCCGCCTCCAATTCGGGCATGGAGATATCCGCCGACTCCAAGCGACGGCGGACCGCCTGCAGCGTTTGCCGCAGCGTATCCTGCGCCCGCTCACTTCCACACATCGCTGTCGTCCTCTGGGATAACCCGCTCCATGGCGGCAATCGCCACCTCAATCATACTGTCATCCGGCTCAAAGACCGTGAGTTTTTGCATCTGCAGGCCCGGCCAGCGGATCGCGCGGCCCAGCAGGCCGTCATGCCGTCCGGCCCAGCGGTTGCACTCATAGGCAATCCCCACGACGACCGGCAGCAAGACAAGGCGCAGGATCATGCGCAGCCAAACGTTATCCATCTGGACGAACGCGAAGATCAAGATGGGGATAATCATCATAACGATCATAAAACTGGTGCCGCAGCGCGGATGGAAGCGCGGCATGCGCCGCACATTCTCGACGGTCAGCGGCAAGCCGGCTTCATAGCAGAAGATGGTCTTGTGCTCAGCGCCGTGATAGCGGAACGTGCGCTCGATGTCCTTCATATGGGATACCGACCACATAAAAATCAAAAATAGGATGATGCGCACCACGCCTTCGAGCAGGCTGCGCACGAAATACGGGGAGCCCTCGGGCAGGACGCCGACGATGAGCGTGGGCGCGACCAGGAAGAGGGCGATGGGCAAAAGCGTGCCGACGATCATGGCAAAGCCCATCAAAATCTTTTCCAGCTTATCTGACGAGACATGGTCCTCGACCCACCTTTCAAACCGGGAGGGCTCGGTGTCCACGCTGTCGTCGTCCTCAAAGAACTGGGCGGAATAGTTAATATCGGACACGCCGTCCTTGAGGGCGGTAAATAGGGTGTAGGCGCCGCGGGCCACCGGCAGTTTCCAAAACCAGTGCTTGGGCCTCGGCGTCGGGCGCTCCTGGAATTCCAGGCTGCCGTCCGGCTTGCGCACGGCCACGCAGGTCGTCTTGGGCCCTTTCATGCTGATGCCCTCGATAATCGCCTGGCCGCCGATGGTGGTCTTGCGCACGCACGGCGGCATTTCATAGTGCTTCATGGGGTGTTCTCCTCTGCGATGGATGTCTCAACGCCCAGCGCGGTGTGGACGTCAATGGCGGGGACCGACACAAAGACGGCCGTGCCCTCGCCGAGTTTGGAGCGGATGGTCAGCGTGCCGCCGTGCAGCTTGACGATCTCGTCCGTGACCGCAAGGCCAATGCCGCTGCCGCGCTCCTTGGAGGAGCCTTTGTAGAACTTCTCCTTGACGAACGGAAGCTCGGCTTCCGGGATGCCAACGCCGTGGTCCCGCACGCAGACGACAATGTTCTTGCCCTCATGCCGCAGGTCGATCTCGATCGACTTGCCGCTCTTGCCGTACTTGACCGCGTTGTCAATGATATTGAGAAAGACCTGTTTCATGCGGTGGCGGTCGCCGTTGATAAAGTAGTTGTCCACGCCGTCCGTGTGATAGGTCAGAGTCATGTCGCTGCCGGCCAGCATATTCTCATACATATATACCGCCTCATACAGCTCCATCTCCAGGTCAAAGGTCTCGACTTCCAGCTTCATGCGCCCGGACTCGATGCGCGTAAAGTCCAAAAGCTCTTCGACCATGCGGGTCAGGCGGCGGCTCTCCTTATGGATAATCTCAAGCCCCTGCATGACCTCCTCGGGATCGGTGCCGCCGCCGGCGAGCAGTGTCTCGCTCCAACCGTCGATGGCGGTCAGCGGGGTGCGCAGTTCATGCGAGACCGAGGAGATGAAGTCGTTCTTCATGCGCTCGGTGCGGGATATCTCATCCGACATATAGTTGATGGTGTCGCACAGCTCGCCGATCTCGTCGTCATACACCTTTTGCAGGCGCATGCCGTACCGGCCTGCGGCGATCTCCTTGGCGATGACGTTGATCTTGGTGACCGGCTCCAAAATGGATTTGATAAAGTAACGGTTGGACAGCAGGACCAGCGCGAAAAACAGCAGGCTCACCGCAACCGACAGCAGCACAAAATACATGGTCTGCTTTTCCGCAATCGCCAGGGAGGTCACCATGCGGATGGCTCCCACGAGATGGTTATCATCGATATAGAGCGGCGTGGTCATGCTCAGCACGCGCTCACCGGTCATAGGGTCTTCACCCGTCCAGACCTGGATGACCCCCTCCTGCTCGGCGCCTTGGCTTTCGCCCTCCATACGGCCAAGCGCGCGCTCCACGTCGCCGGTCACGGCCATGGTGCCATCGTTGAGGCCGGAGGAGGATTTCATGATGGTGCCCTGCTCGCTCAAAAATTGCAGTTCAATCTTATCGCGCATGTCGATGTCAAAGTCACCGATGGTCTTTTCCATGCCATAGTAGTAATCTTCCAAGCTGCCCAGCCAGCCGCTGTTGTAAAAGTTGGTGGTCAGCGCGCTCATGCGATAGCTGAGCATATCATGGATGCTGTTATAGTAATAGCTGGAAAAGCCCATGGTGACCGCAATGACGACCGCCGCCAGGATAACCACGACAAAGGATAAGGAATTCATCAGCCAACGGCCGCGCAGGCCGCCGGGCGAGTGCTGAATGCGCACCTTGGCCGCCGGACGGGGCGCCGCCTTGGCCGCGGCGCGGGCCCGGCGCGGCTTGCCCTCGTGCTTGCCCGACACAGGCGTCTTGGCTTTCCGGTATTTCATGCACTCAGCCTTCCCACATATAGCCGTAGCCGCGCACGGTCACGATATAGCGCGGGGAGGCCGGATTGTCCTCGATTTTGATGCGCAGGCGGCGGATGTTGACGTCGACGATCTTGAGCTCGCCGACATAGTGATGGCCCCAGACCATTTCCAGGATGTCGTCCCGCGACAGCGCACGGCCGACATTGGTCATAAATGCTTTGAGGATGCCGTACTCGATCTGGGTCAGCTCGATCTTCACGCCATTCTTGGTGACCTCGCGCGAACGGGTATCCAGGCGGAACGGGCCCGAGCGGATGCTGTCATCGTCCTGATAACCACCGCCGCCCACGCGCCGGAACAGCGCCTCCACCCGGGCGA
>LBJMC04202__coassemble_1023_pt1 | contig 16061 bp, 13 predicted proteins | sample LBJMC04202__metabat2_high_PE_026 | metagenome-assembled genome bin LBJMC04202 | reverse complement strand
GTCGGTCAGGTGGCGCTGATATTGCAGCAGGCACCAGCGCGGATGGATGGCATCCGAGATGGTCTGCGAGAAATAGTATTCCGGGTTGTTGATCGGCTTATCGTAGAGCAGGCCGGTCTTGATCTCGGGATCCATGCGCTTGCAGGCCTCCATCGAGATGTGGTTGAACGAGGACAGGAATACCTGGTCCTGCATCTGGAAGCGCTCGATCTCGCGGATGACCGCCTCCTCCAGGCCCGGATAAAAGACCTCATAGTTCTTGATCTCCAGGTTACATACCTTGTGGGTCTGCTTGCAGAAGTCCAGCAGCTCCGCCCACGTCATCATGGTCTGCCCGGCAAATTCCGTCCCCTTCCAGGAACCCAGGTCAAACTGCTTGAGCTCCTCGTAGGTGTAGTCCTTGACATATCCCGTGCCATTGGACGTGCGGTCCAGGACCGGGTCATGGATGATGACGAGCTGACCGTCCTTGGAAAAATGGACGTCGCTCTCAAAGCCGTCGCAGTTGGTCTTTTCCACTGCGGCCTCAAACGCCACGCGGGTATTCTCTGGATAGTAGCCCGAAAAGCCACGATGGGCCAGGCTCAAAATCTTCTTTGCCATACCGTCTGCTTCCTTTCAAATCGCGCCGCGGGTTCCATTGCCCGCGCCAATTGGAAGCGTCCAGAGGGAGCGATCGGAGGTCGAAATTCCCTGTGCGCCGGCGGCAAAGGCCTGATTGGCGTCCACGGCGCTGCGCACCAGTCCGCCCGCGACGACCGCCGCGCCGGTCTCCCGGCAGAATTCGGCAATAAGGCTCTGCGGCAGGATGCCGGGCATGAGCTCAATAAAGTCCGGCGACGCGTTGCCGCTGACCTGTACCGCCTTGTGATAGGACTGTCCATCCATGATAAAGCAGCGCAGGGCCGCCAGCATACCATACTCACGGATGACGCGCACCAGATTATTTTTGGTCGTGATGACGCCGTCCGGCCGCACGATCTCGGCCAAGATCTGCACGCCGTTGGCGTCGCGCGCGATTCCTTCTGCGAGGTCCAGGTGCACAAAGACGGTCTTTCCCCGCTGCCGCAGGCGTTCTGTCATCTGCTTGATGTCAAACAGCTTGCCGCCCAGCAGGAAAACCACCGCACACGGCGATTCCGCGGCGATGGCCGCGTCCTCAAAAGAGTGCACCGCTGCAATGATAGGGTGCGCCGCAAGTGCCTCTCGTATATTTCGACTCGACATGAAAACGTTCTCCCTCTCCGCTTCTTTGGATTTACTGCTTGTGGTCTCGCGGCGGGTCAGTTCTTGTTCTCGTTACGCCAGATTTTCCGACGCGATCACGTCTACGCCCGTCCCGCAGATATCCGGCACAATGACGTCGCCAATCCGCACAGGCGCCGCGGCATGCGCGCCATAGAGCACATGCATCGCGTCAAAGATCTTGTCCTTCGGGATGGCGCTGCGCGTGCGCACGGCCAACATGCGGCGACGGCCGTCTACCGTCACTGTCGTGGTCAGCATGCGCTCCGGATGCAGGATTTCTGCCTCGGCATAGGCCGCGCCGCGCTTGCAGGTATTGCCCGTGACCGACAGGACCTTGCCGTCCTCGACCGTCACCGTCAGCGCACAGCCGCGCGGGCAGACAACACAGGTCATATGCTTTGTTTCCATATTTCTGGGCCCTCCTTTGGCATCACGTTGCCGGGCGCAGGCCGATCTCCACGGTCTGGCCGGTCAGCTTTTCGGCAAGCTGCTTGGTGATCTGCACCGATTCCATCTCGCCCGGTGCGGCCTGCGGCACGCGCTTGTGATAGACGACCTCGCCGTCCACCTTGACCTCGAGTTCCATGTCGGTGAACACGTCGCTCACGCGGAACAAGAACTTTTCGTCGTAGCTAAGCGCGGCCGGGTCCACCGTTGAGGGCACGACATACCGCACGCCGAAGCCCGGCTTGACGTCCAGATGACGGCCGGAATCCACGCGCTGGCCCAGCGCATACTTGGCCGCGCCGCGGCCTGCCAGGCGGCTCTCAATGGTCACGAAATCGACCAGGTCATGCACATGTACGACATTGCCGCAGGCAAAGATGCCCTCGCAGCGGGTCATCATGGACTGATCGACAAAGGGGCCGTTGGTGACCGGGTTGATCGGGATATCGGCCGCAGCGCTCAGCTCGTTCTCCGGGATGAGGCCGACCGACAGGAGCAGCGTGTCACAGGGCACATATTCAAATGTCTCGGGGATTGGCCGACGCTTCTCGTCCACCTGCGCCACGACAACGCCTTCGACGCGCTCGCGTCCGCGCACCTCGACGACCGTGTGCGACAAGCGCAGCGGAATACCGAAATCGTCCAGGCACTGCACGATGTTGCGCTTGAGGCCGCCCGAGTAGGGCATGACTTCGAGCACCATCTTAACCTCGGCGCCCTCCAGCGTCATGCGGCGCGCCATGATCAGGCCGATATCGCCCGATCCCAGGATGACAACCTTCTTGCCGGGCATATAGCCCTCAATGTTGACAAAGCGCTGGGCCGTGCCCGCGGTATAGATGCCCGCCGGGCGGGTGCCGCCGATGCCGACTGCACCGCGGCTGCGCTCGCGGCAGCCCATGGCCAGGACGATTGCGCCCGCTTGAATGTTCAGGATACCGTCCTTGACATTGACCGCCGTGACCACGCGGTCCTGGGTAATGCTGAGCACCATGGTGTCGCATTTATACTCGATGCCCAGCGCATCCACCTGCGCATGGAACCGTGCCGCGTATTCCGGGCCGGTCAGTTCCTCGCCGAAGATGTGCAGGCCAAAACCCGCATGGATGCACTGCTGCAAAATGCCGCCGACATCGCTGTCGCGTTCCAGGATGAGGACGTCGTCACAGCCGTTCTCCTTGGCTGCAACCGCAGCGGCAAGGCCCGCCGGGCCGCCGCCGATGATCACTACACTGCGTTTTTCCATTGCCGTCCCCTCCTTTTATCGCGTCTTGCCCGTGAGCATGTAGGATGCGCCGCCGAACTTGGTGATTTCGGTCGGGTCGCAGCCCAGCTCCTCCGCCAGGATATCTACGACACGCGGGCCGCAGAAGCCGCCCTGGCACTTGCCCATGCCGCTTCTCGTGCGGCGCTTGACGCCATCGACCGAGCGCGCGCCCGCCGGGCGGCGGATCGCATCGCGGATCTCCTGCTCGGTGACCGTCTCACAGCGGCAGATCACGCGGCCATAAGCCGGGTTCTCCGCAACAAGCGCGGCGCGCTCGTCGTCAGTCATCTCACGGAAGCGCTTGACCGGCTCACGCGTGCGCGTCCAGTCTGCCCGCTCGTGCATGACTACCTTGCCGCTCTCGCGCACGAGGGAAACCACTTCCTCGGCCACCGCCGGGGCGGCCGACAGGCCGGGCGACTCGATGCCGGCGGCGTTGATAAAGCCCGGGACCGGGCTGTCCAAGATGAAATCACCCGTGGACGGCGTCGCACGCAGGCCGGCGAAATTGGTGATCGCCAGGCGCATATCCAGGCCGCCGACCGATTTTGCCGCACAGGTCTTGATCTCTTCCAAGCCCTGCCAGGTTGTCGAGGTGTCGTTCTTGTCCTCCACGACGTTGGCGTTCGGGCCGATGTACAGGTTGCCGTCAACCGTCGGCGCGACCAGGACACCCTTGGTGCCATTGGCCGGCGTCTGGAAGATGACATGGCTGACCGTCTTGCCCATGCTCTTCTCAAAGAGGATGTATTCGCCCTTGCGCGGGGTGATGGCAAAGCGATCGTCGCCCACCATCCGCGCGATCTGGTCGGCAAACAGGCCGGCCGCATTGACCACAACGGGTGCGGTCAGGGTCTGGCCGCCTACCGTGACGGCAAAACCGTCCGCCGTCTTTTCGATTGCCGTCACCTCGGCCTCGCGCAGATACTCTGCGCCGTTGACGCAGGCGACCTCGAGCGCCGCCGTGGTCAGCTCGTACGGGCATACGATGCCCGCCGAGGGCGCATAGAGCGCGCAGACTGCGCCCGGCTGCAGCTTGGGCTCCTTCGCATAAATTTCATCGGCCGCAATGACACGCAGGTCCGGGACACCATTCTTGACGCCCGATTCGTAGAGCGCCTTTACGGTCTCTGCCTCCGCATCGCTGAAGGCCACGACCAGCGAGCCAATACGCTTAAAGGGTACGTCCAGCGCGTGGCATACCTCCTCCATTAGGGCGTTGCCGCGCACATTGAGCCGTGCCTTGTTGCTGCCCGGCTTGGCGTCGTAGCCCGCATGCACAACGCCGCTGTTGGCGCTGCTGGTCTCGGCCGCCGGTTCCAGGCGTTTGTCCACGACGCACACACGAAGCTGATAACGGGATAGCTGGTAGGCGGTCATCGCACCGGTCACACCTGCGCCGATCACGATCACATCATACTGCATAGACCCCTCTCCTTTCTCAATTCCACGCATTTGTAACGCTCCCAATTCGAAAAGTACGAAAAAAAGACACACGAAGAACAAGCGGTTCATCACGCCGCTCTTCATCTCCATGTGTCTCTCAATCTCTGCACACTTTGTTGTTGACTCTATTATACTATGCTTTGTGCCATCCTGCAAGGGGGGCCGGCACAAATTTTTTTGTACACCAAAATGCCCCGCACGATCTCTGCGGGGCACTTCGTGAAGATAAATCAATCGTCGTAGCGATCGTCCCAATCATCATCATAACGATCGTCCCAATCATCATCATAACGGTCGTCATCGTAACGGTCATCCCAATCACTGTTGCTGCCGCTCTCAGCGTCGTAATCAAAGTCAAGGATACGGCCAGTGGAAGCGTCGATCTCATAGTCGTATTCCTTCCAAACATTGCCACTCTTTACGACGAACTCGATCTCATAGATCAGGCGGCCGTCATCGCGGTCGGTCTGCGCCTTGACGAACTGTACCTGGCTCGCGGTCAGGCCGGCATGTGCCAGCGCAGTCTGCTTGGCAGCCTCCAGCGTGGTCGCCGCGTTCCCATTGGAGACGCCGGTGTCATACACGGTCTCGGCATCATAGTCGATGTCGATGATCCGGCCGGTGTTCGCGTCGATCTCGTAGTCATATTCCTTCCAGACGTTGCCATTTCCTGTTACGAACTCGACCTCATAGATGAGGCGGCCGTCGTCCCAGTCGGTCTGGGTCTTGAGGAACTGTACGCCGGACGCCGACAGGCCGGCATGCTCCAGGGCGATCTCCCGGGCGCGGTCCGCTGTGATGGCCGCGGACGTCGTGCCCTGCTGGGACGGGGTCGTCGGGTTAGCCGTATCATAGTCGGTCACGGTCGAGCCGCCGGTCAGGGTGACCGTCTGGGTGTTCTCGTCCCAGTCCACGGTCTTGCCCATCAGCTCACCGATGGCGCGCACCGGCAGATAGACCGAGCCCTGATATTCCACCGGCTGGACCTCGCGGCCCTTGGCGTCATAGAAGGTACGGGTCACGCCGTCAATGACAACAGTGTACTCCGGGCGAACAGTCAGGCTGATGTCCTGGGCCCGTGCATTGCGGTCTGCCGTGCCGGACGTTGTGCCGGTCACGCGGGTGCCGCCAATGCTGATGGTCTGCGTGGCCGCATCCCAGTTGACATTCTTGCCCATCAGCTCACCGATGGCGCGCACCGGCAGGTAGGTGGTATCCTGATAGCTGATTGGGTGAACCTCCGCGCCGCTTGCGTTGTAAAACGTGCGCTCGGCGCCATCGATCACAACATCGATATCCGGGCGAAGGTCGGCTTCCGCCGTCCATCCTGCCGCCGCGGTTCCGCACAGCACTGCGGCCGAGAGCATCATTGCAAAAATCTGCTTTTTCATAAGATATCCTCCTCTTTTTATTTGGGCAGAACTTGTTTTTAATATCGAGCGGGCCCTCCAATGTCTCCGGCCCGCTGTATGTCAGATTTAGTCGTAAACCGACTCAGCTTCCCATTCGCGGATCGCGCCGCTGTACGCATCGACCTCGAAATCATACTTCATATCATTGTAAACGATGGTGCCTTCATAGAGCTCACGGCCGTCGTCCCGCTCCAGGCGCATACGCAGATTGTCTTCGGTCGCGCCCGGGACCTTGGCCAGCACGGTCTGCCGGGCGCTCTCCTCGCTAACCGTTCCGCCCGACTGCGGCGCGCTGTAGTGCTCGGCGTCGTAGTCTTGGCTGATGATCGCGCCGGTGCTGGCGTCGATCTCATAATCGTATTCTGCGTGGTCGGCCGTCGCATAGAATTCGATCTCATAGTACGTCCTGCCGTCGTCGCGATCCAGCTCGGTGCGGACGAACGAAACTTGGTCCTCGGTCAGCCCTGCGTCGTCCAGCGCAATCTTCTTGGCACCATCGGCATCCACAGCGCCCGTCGTGGCAGCTGCCGCTGTACCGCCCGATGCGCCGCCATTGCCCTGCGCCGCCGGCTGGCTGGCCTGCTGCGCCTTGCCATCGCTCTCATACGAGATGACCGTACCGGTCATGGCGTCAATATCGTACTCGTACCGTACGCCGCTTTCATCGGTAAACTCCACATCGTAGTAAGTCTTGCCGTCATCCTGCTCCAGCTCGGTGCGAACAAACGAGGCGTTGTCCTGGGTGACCCCGCTTGCGGTCAGCGCCGCCGTGCGCGCATCCTCCTCACCAATGTAATTTGCCTGCACCGACTGGTCCGCCCCGCAGCCCGTTAAACTCACGGCTGCAAGCACCGCTGCAATCCAAAAAATCTTCCGCATCATACTCACTCCTTATATCCCTCGAGTTGAAAAGTCTGTTTTCAGGGCCGCCGTTTGTGCCTTGCCCTTTGTTTGATCTAAGTATACGAAATGAGTATTAAAAGAACATTAAAAACTCGAAAAATTTTTAATCTTTTTCCGCGGCTGGTTTCTGGTCTGCCGGCACAGCCGGAAAGCGCAGGGTAAAGCGTGTCCCCCAGCCCGGCCTGCTCTCCACGCTGGCCTCGCCGCCGTGCATGGACGCAATCTGCGCGACCATTGGCAGGCCAAGCCCCGTACCCTGCCCGCCGCTGCGCGCGGTCTCCACCCGGTAAAACCGCTTCCAGATGCGCTGCTGCTGGTCTTCCGGGATTCCTGGGCCGTCGTCAAAGACCGACAGGGCGACGTCCTCCCGCTCGCGCCGCACCTCGACCGTGATACGCGGTCCACCATAGCGGTAGGCGTTCTCCAACAGATTTTGCAGCGCGCGTGTGATCAGCGTCACGTCGAACCACGCCGTGACCCCTGGCTCCAGCCAGGTCTCAATCGTGCATTCGGGGTGTACCGCGCGCTGCTCCTCGCAGACCACCTCGGCCAGATCGCCGAGGTCGGCTTCCTCCAGGCAAAGCGGCACGGTGCCCTGTTCCAGGCGCGTCATCTGTAAGAGCTGTCCGATCAAACCGGACATGCGGCCGGCCTGGCGGTGGATGACCTCGACCGCTTCGGCGTAGTCGGACAGCGTTTTCGCGTGCTGCTCAGCCTCCCTGCACTGGGCTAGGATGACCGCCGTCGGTGTGCGCAGCTCGTGCGAGGCATCCGATGTAAACCGGCTTTCGGCCTCGAAAGCCCGCTCCAAGCGTTCAAACATCTGGTCAAACGCCGCTGCAAGCTGGCTGATCTCGTCCTTCCCGGGCGGCAGCCCGATCCGCTGGGACAGGTCACGTCCCTCGCTGATGCGGCTGGCCGCCGCGACGATGCGGTCGATCGGCTGGAACGCGCGCCGGACGATCCGATAAACGCCCACACCGCCAACCAGCACGATCAAGGGCAGCAGCAGAAGCGAGATATCGAGCAGCCGGTGCATGGCGTCGGATACCTCGGGCTCCTGCATGACGCCGCGCACCCACACGCCGTCGTCCCAACCGAAAGGCAGCCAGAAATCCAGCGTCAGATAGACGTCATCGGCCTGGTCGTCCGATACCAGGCGGGTCAGCCCGTTTTCAAACGGGACCGACGTCGGGTAGGAGAGCGGGGTCTGTCCGGCGAGCAGCGCACCGGACGCATTGTAAACCAGGAGATACATGCCGCTGCGCGTAAACTGGAACCCTTCCCCAAATTGCAGCGTATCGTTCTCCATTGTGATCGACGTCAGGTTGCCGCGCACAAAACTTTCCAGCTGCTCCTGGGCGCTCTGCAAGGCCACCCGGCTGCTGACCGCAAACAGAAATCCCAGCACAACCATCACGAGCGCCATCATGAGCACCGTCATCCACAAGGTCAGCTTTTTCCGAATCGATAAGCGTTTCATGACTCCTCCCGCAGCATCCAGCCCGCGCCGCGCACCGTATGCAGCAGCTTTTGATCAAATCCCTGATCGATCTTGCGGCGCAGATAGGTCATGTACACGTCCACCACATTGGAACCGCCCGCATAGTCATAGTTCCAGATATGGTTTTCCAGCTGTGCGCGCGAGACAACCGTCTGCTTGTGCAGCATGAGATATTCCAAAATGGCGTATTCCTTGGCCGACAGCTTGATCGGCTGGCCGCCGCGCGTGACCTGATGCGTCGCGGTGTCCAGGGTCAGGTCGGCAAGCGTGAGTTCGCTGCGCTTCTCCGCGCCATATTTGCGCGTCGCCGCGCGGATGCGCGCGAGCAGCTCGTCAAAATCAAACGGTTTGACCAGATAGTCGTCCGCCCCCATGTCCAGCCCGTCGATGCGGTCGCGCACGCTGTCGCGCGCGGTCAAAAAAATCACCGGGGTGGTCTTGCCCGCCGTCCGCATCTGCCGCAGCACGGCGTGCCCGTCCATCTTTGGCATCATGACATCGAGCAGCACACAGTCATAGTCGGCGCAGCGCAGGCAGTCCAGCGCTTCCTCGCCGTCCAGGCAGGCGTCCACGCTGTATCCGGCCCGCGTCAGCGTCTGGGCGATCAGCCGGTTTAAATCCTTCTCATCCTCCGCAATCAAAATGCGCATGGTGCTACACTCCTTCTCTCGTTCGATTTTCCATATTGCCATCATAGCACGTCTGGGCAGTCCAGGCAATAGCCTTCCCGGCCATTGCAGCCGGCGAGCCGCTCTGTTATACTGAAAGCGACAAAAAATCTGCCAATCTGACGGACAGGAGTGTTTTTATGGAACTTCATCTCACGGACGACTTTGACGCGGCCAAGATCGCCGCAAGCGGCCAGTGCTTCCGCTGGCATCCCCAGGGCCCCAATCGTTTTCGCATTTTTGCCGGCGCACATACCGTGCTTCTCACGCAGACGGCCCCGGACACCATCACGCTCACCTGCGCCCCACAGGAATTTGACACTTTCTGGCGCGATTATTTTGACCTTGCCACCGATTATACGGCCATCCGCGCCTCTATCGATCCTACGGACGGTTATCTGTCCCGTGCAGCGGCCTGCGGTTTGGGCATCCGCATCCTGCGGCAGGACCCCTTTGAAATGCTCATCACCTTCCTGCTCTCCCAGCGCAAATCCATCCCCGCCATCCAGAAAGCGGTCGAGGCGCTGTGCCAGGCGGCAGGGACCCCGATTGGCACGGCCGCGGGCCGCACGCTGTACGCCTTCCCGACGCCCGCCGCGCTCGCAGCGCTGTCAGACGATACACTGGCAGCCTGCGGCCTGGGCTATCGCCTGCCCTATATCCGCGCGGCGGCCAGCCGGGCGGCCACTGACCCGGACTGGCTGCCCAGCCTCGCCGCGCTGGACGACGGCGCACTGCGCGAAGCACTGCTGAGCCTCACCGGTGTCGGCCCCAAAATCGCCCAGTGTGTGATGCTGTTCGGCTTCCACCGTATGGATGCCTTTCCGCTGGATGTGTGGATGAACCGGGTCATGGAGCGGCATTACCCGAACGGCTTCCCGCTCGCGCGGTACACACCCTACAACGGCGTCATGCAGCAGTACCTATTCTATGCCATCCGCACGGAGTGACGCCCCATCCCGCACTCTGGCCTACATTTTTTCCGGCCGGCACGCCGCCCAGGGCCCGCGCAAAAGTTTTCAAAAATCCGTGTTCCCCCGCTTTCCTGCTGGAACTTTTTGGGATAGAATCAGTCTAACTATAATAGAGGTGGTATCATCCACAAGAATGGGAAGAAAAAAAGGAGGTATTTCTATGAAACGGACATGCAGTCTGCTGCTCGCAGCCATCCTTGCCGGCACGCTGGCCACACCTGCAGCCGCCGCGGCCACGCCCGCAGCCGACGACCGCCTGACGCAGGTGACACAGGCGGTCAAGGAGACGCTTGGTCTGGGCGACGATTACACATCTTTTTACGGGGAGCTGCAAGAGGACTCCTATCGCGCGCTGTGGTCGCTCACCTGGGAGACCGAGCAGCAGTCCACCCTGCGGGTGACCGCCGGGGAGGACGGCGCCATCTATCTCTACACAAACAGCACGGACGCGGCCTCCACACCGGACAATAGCGCAGTGTCCACCTTCCCTGCGCTCTCCCGTGACCAGGCGCGCGCAAAAGCCCAAGCTTTTTTAGACCAAGTACTGACCGCGCCCGAAAGCGCCGACCTGGCTGCAGATACCGGCCGGTCGGCTGCCTCGTCGGACAGCCACTACTTTAACACCCAGCTCCTGCTCTACGGCCTGCCTACCCCCATCGGCCTGTCTGTGACCGTAGACGCCGAGACCGGTCAGATCACCCGCTTTAGCCGCGACGACCAGTATACGGTTTATACTGGCACGCCGGTTGACCCAGCCGATCTCGGCCTGCAAGGCGCGCCCGAACAGACCGATGCCTACGGCAAGGCGCAGGCGCTGCTGGCCGACACCCTATCGCTGCGGCTCGAGTACGTCCTGGATCCGGACAGAGAAACCGCTGTCCTGCGCTATCTGCCCGAGCAGGGCGACCGCTTCTATGTCGATGCGCAGAGCGGCGCGCTCTCCAACCTGACCGAACAGCAGGCGCAGGCCCGGCGCGATATGGGCAGCAATGCATCCGCTGACACGACGGCCGCCGAGAGCGGTATGGGCAGCGGCCTAACCGAAGCCGAGCAGGCTGGCATCGCCCAGATGGAGGGCGTGCTGAGCCGGGAGGCCCTGGACGGCAAGGCACGCACCTGGACGGCGCTCAAATTGGATGGCGACACGCTGCGCCAGGTGCTCTATAACCTGGACCGCGAGACCGGCGATGTGACCGCCGCGCTGTACTACCAGGACGCGGATGCCACCCGCTCCCGCATCGTGATACTGGACGGCAAGACCGGCGATCTGCTGGAGGTTTCGGGGTATGTCTGGGCCGATGAGGACTTCCAGGCTGTTGTCAGCCCATCTACGGCGCAGCGCACGGCCCAAGATCTCGTGCAGGCGCTCTGGCCCGAACAGGCCCAGTCCTGCGCGCTCTACGAGTCGGAGCCAGCCGGCGCCGAGACCGGATCGGCCGCCCACCGTTTTGTCTTTGCCCAGCAAGTCAACGGCTACTTTTTCCCGGAGAACACCATCCAGATTTCCATTGACGCGCGCGACGGCGCGGTCGTCTCGCTGCGCCGCGACTTTGATGCCCAGCCCACATTTGATACGGCCGACGGCCTGATCTCGGCTGACGCCGCAGCCAGCGCCTGGTTTGACACCTATACAACCACGCTCGGCTATCTGGCCGTCCCTGATGCTGTGCAGGGTTCTGCCGCCGAGAGCGGCTACGGCTATACCAGCCATCTGACGCTGGCCTTCTATCTCGAGCAGGCCGACCGCATGCAGGGCATCGACGCCAAGACCGGCGACGCCGTCCCCTATCCGGCGAGTGCCGACGATGTCCCATCCTACAGCGACTTGGACCAGACCTGGGCCGCGCAGGACGCCCAGGCGCTGGCCGCCTACGGCATCGGCTGGCTGGGTGGCAAGCTTGAACCTCAAAAGGCCTTGACCCAGCTTGACCTGGTCGCCTTGCTGTGCAGCGCGGACAACCTGCTTCTTGACCCGAGCGACCCAGACGCCGCCGATGCGCTTTATGAGAACGCATACTGGATGGGCCTTCTGACCCGTGCAGACCGCGACGATGGCCGGCTCGTCACCCGGGCCGAGCTCGTACGCATGATCCTGGACGCCGGCGGCTATGGCAAGGCCGCCCAGATCCCGGGCATTTTCCGGTGCACTTTCTCGGATGCCGCAGACATCCCCGCCGCCGACTATGGCTACGCGGCCATTGCCCAAGGGCTCGGGATGGTCACGGGCGATGAGCAGGGACGCTTCCTGGCCGGGCAGACCGCGACCCGCGAGGAGGCTATCGCCATGCTCTATGCCTTCATGGCCCGCTAACCTGGCAGACGGAAAAAGCGCAAAGCGGCCTGACGCAAACGCGTCAGGCCGCTCTTTTTCTGTCCAATTTTGTCCGAAAAACGCCTATTCTTTGCCCTGGTGTTCGGCCCGGAACTGCTGCGGCGAACACCCAACGCGGTCAGTGAATTGAACAATCAAGTTGCTGCTATTCGGATAACCCACCTGCCGGGCGATCTGGGTCAAGGTTAAGTCGCTGCTAGCCAACATTGCCTTGGCCTGGTCGATGCGGGAATAGACGATGAAATTGCTGGGCGACAGGCCGGTGATCTCCTTAAAGAGATGGGAAAAATAGTAATCGCTCAACCCTGCCAGCTCAGCCAACTCATGCAGGGTGATTTTTTTGCCCACGTTGGCGCGGATGTACCGCACGGCGCGGTTGATCGCATCGCCGTGCTTTTTGAGCTGCGGAGACAGCACCGGGTTGTCCAGTAGGGTCAGCATGCGATAGATCCGGCCCGAGCTGGCCAGCACGCTCTCGCTCCCGTTCTGCTCATACATCTGGACCATATCGGCCAGTTCTTTGTGAATCTGCCGGTTGCCCGGCCCGTCGATGACGACCCCGCTTGTGCGGTTGATATACTGGCACAGCGCGTGCGCCTGCGGCCCGTCGAAATGCAGGTAATAAAATTCCATGCCATCCGTCGCATAGTAATAGTGCGGCTGGCAGCAGTCGAAAAAGGCCACCTGTCCCGCATGCGCCGCATAGATCTGCTCCCCGAGCTCTAGGTGGAAGGTCCCCTGGCACACATATACCAAGAGCAGCGGCGGAAAGGTATCGCGCTTGATATAGTAGTCGTCCGAACAGTATAGATGCCCGCACATGGTTGGATACAAAAACAGCGTCTTGGTCTGTGCATTGGGGGAAAACGCAAAATAACAGGATTGTGGTAAAATACCAATTTCAAAATTGCGCATGGCAGTGCTCCCATCTTCTTCTCACCGAGTGTACTGCTATTATACCATAAGCCCCCATCCGATTTCGAGCCCTTCTTTTCCAGGTCTGTACAGATCATTCCGGGTCCTTAGGAATGGACTTAAAGTAACGCGGCGGATAGCCGGTGACCTTTTTAAACAGGCGCGAAAAGTAGTTCGCGTCATAGATCCCGACCTGCGCTGCGGTCTCCGAGATGGTCAGGTCGGTGGTCTGCAGCAGTGCCAGCGCCTTGAGCACGCGCACATGGTTTAAGTAATCGACCGGCGGCATGCCGACAATGCCTTTGAAGACCGCGCGGAAATAGGTCGCTGTGATCCCCTGGCTGTGTGCAAACGCATTGAAATCAAACGCCCCGGCTACGTTCTCGTCAATCTGATGCAGGATCTGATCGACCATCTCCTGCTTCCACGAGGACGGGCTCTCCCCGGCGGCCGCTTGCTTGCCCTGCCGGCGCAGCAAGATTAGGATTTGTTCCAGATAGCTCTGCTTCATGCGGACAAACCCCATCTTCCTGGCGTCCTGTTCGTCCGCAATGGCCTGGCACAGGCCGAGCATGCGCTCCTTTTCCTGGCCCAGCAAATGCCGCAAACACCGCTCGCCCGGTCTCGGCCCATGCGTCTCAGCGGCCAGGGTCTCATCCTCGTTGAATGCGTACATATCGCGCAGCCGGCGCCGCACACCGGCCGGCTGCGCGGCTGCTGTCTGCTCCAGGCCCGCCAGCGCGTGCAGGGCGTCGGGCGCCACCCACGGCTCAAAATGGCAGACATACAGGCGTCCCTCCTCTTTTAGGCGGCAGGCGTGCGGCTGTTCCGTCTCCACCAACATGAGATCTCCCGGCAGCAGGAACATCCGCTCCCCGTAATAGAAAAACTCGCATCCGCCCTGCGCCACCAGGACCAGCTCACAAAACCGGTGACGGTGCAGCGGCATGGCACCCGGCTGGTCAGCCTGCTGCGCTGTATGCAGCGTCAACGTGATGCCGGATTCGTCTGTAATCGTGCGGTCTTCATAAGCGATCATCGTACTCCCTCCCAAAAGCAAATAAAAGATATCATTTCTCTATAGGCATTTGGTATAAAAATGCCTCGGGGAATTTATCGGAAATATATAAAGCAAAATAAATTCTTTTCGTATTGTGCTGATCTCTAACAATTCTATTCTAACAGAAATTTCTTAAGAATGGTAAAGTAATTATAGACGAATTTAGATGATATATCTGCTGTATCCTGTACAAATGGCAGATTTATACGCTGTACAAGAAAGGTGGTATGCCAGGATTGCATCCGGTTTTTAAGCAAAATAAATTTTCCAAAAAATCATTGCAATCTATAAAAAGCAAAATTTATTCATCTATGCGCGTTGTCACACAACAACAAACAGATTGAAAGGAAGGGGAACCATGAATCCAACCACACAAACCTTACAAAAGAAGTCCGGCAAGCTGGGCTGGGGCGTCCGCTTTGCCTATGGCTGCGGCGATACCGCCTGCAATCTGGTCTTCGGCATGATGAGCACCATCCTGACGTTGTTCTACACCGACTATGCCGGTGTCCCGGCGGCGACCGTTGGCCTTGTCATGTTGCTGTCCCGTGTCTTTGACGGTGTCTCTGATATGATCATGGGTGTCGTCGTTGAGCACACCCACTCCAAGTACGGCAAATCCCGCCCGTGGCTCTTGTGGATGAGCGTACCGTTCGCCATCAGTGCGGTCCTGCTCTTCACAGTGCCGCATACCACGGCATTCTTGCAGTTCCTGTATATTTTTGTCACCTATAACTTCTGCACCACCGTGTGCTACACCGCGATCAACCTGCCCTACGGCTCACTGTCCGCGATGATGACCCGAGACTCGGACGAGCGTGCATATCTGAGCATCGTGCGCATGGGCCTGTCCCCGTTCGGCCGCATCCTCGCAGTCACCGTTTCCCTGCCGCTCATCCAGATCTTCGGCAACGATCAGATGGCTTGGATCAAGACCATGAGCATCTGGGGCATTCTGGCAGTCATCCTGCTGGTTATCAACTTTGCATTCTGCAAAGAGACCGTACAGATTGAAGCGGTCAAGAAGCAGGCCAAGATCCCGCTGGGCAAGTCCCTCAAGGCACTCGTCACCAACCAGTACTTCTGGGCGATCCTCGTCCTGTGGGCAATGCAGAACGGCCTGTTCACCTTCACTGGTACCATTCTGCCCTACTACTGCCGCTATATCTTCAACAATGACACTTGGCTGTACTCCACCGTATATCTGGTTGAGACCCTTGTCCTGGTTGCTGGCACCTTCTGCAGCCCGTTCCTGCTCAAGAAGTTCGGCAAGCGCAATATGTCCCTCGCCGGCGCGATCCTCGCCTTTGTCGGCCAGCTCGTCTTTTTCCTCAATCCCTACAGCGTCCAGTGGCTGTTCTTCAGCTGCATCGTGCGTGCCATCGGCCTGGCGCCGTTTAACTCTGTCGTATTCGGCATGCTGGGTGACGCAGTTGAGTTTGGCCAGTGGAAGACCCACGTTCGTCAGGAGAGCATGGTCTTCGCAGGCGGTTCGGTCGGCTCCAAGATCGGCGCAGGCCTGACCTCGTTCGCGATCACCTCGTTCCTGGGTCTGGGCGGCTTCATCAGCTCGACCACCGGTGGTACGGCGCAGCCGGACAGCGCACTGAACATGATCGTCAATATCTATAAGATTGGTCCGCTGGTTATCTGGGCAATCATCATCGCCGTCCTGGCCGTCTACAAGCTGGACAAGAAATACGACCAGATCATGGCTGACCTGGCCGAGCGCGAAGCCCGCGGTGAAGTATAAAACCACACACGCCTACATCTCAAACGGAGGATATGTTTATGATCACAGCAAAGGAACGCGAAGTCATCCGAGACCTAGCCAAGAAGCTGGCCGATCTGGCCAACCAGCCGATTATGGAGGAGCGCCGCAAGC
>LBJMC04202__coassemble_980_pt1 | contig 16623 bp, 10 predicted proteins | sample LBJMC04202__metabat2_high_PE_026 | metagenome-assembled genome bin LBJMC04202 | reverse complement strand
CATGCCAGCCAGCTGACGGATCTGGTTGATCGAACCACGGGCGCCCGAATCGGCCATCATGTGAATGGGGTTATAGCGCTCCTTCTTCATGTTGTCCTGCAGCTTGGCGGCCACCTTCTTGGTGGTCTCCTCACACTCATGGACAACCAGGCGATAGCGCTCGTCATCGGTGATGAAGCCGCGCTTGTACTTGCGGTCGATCTGTGCGACCTTCTTCTCGGACTCCTGCACCAGGGTCTGCTTCTCGTCCGGAACCAGCATGTCGGCGACGGCAACGGTCAGCGCGCCCTTGGTCGAATACTTATAGCCCATCGCCTTGATGGAGTCCAGCACCTCGGCGGTCTTGTTAAAGTCATGCACGCGGATGCAGCGGTCAATGATCTTGCCGAGCTCCTTCTTGCCGCAGGTGAACATGATCTCGAGATCGAGCAGATGCTCGTCGTCACGCTCGACAAAGCCCAGGTCCTGCGGGATACGGGCGTTGAAGATCAGGCGGCCGACGGTCGCATCCACGATGCGGGAAACGGTCTTGCCACCGATGGTTGCGGTCATGCGGACCTTGATGGGCGCATGGATGCCGACGATGCCGTCATCATAAGCCAGCATGGCCTCATCCGGCGAGGAGAAGATCTTGCCGGCGCCCGGCTCGTCGTCCTTGTCGATGGTCAGATAGTAAGAACCCAGGACCATATCCTGCGACGGGACAGTGACCGGCTTGCCGTCCTGCGGCTTTAACAGGTTGTTGGCGGACAGCATGAGCAGGCGCGCCTCGGCCTGTGCCTCAGCCGACAGCGGCACATGGACCGCCATCTGGTCGCCGTCGAAGTCTGCGTTGAACGCCGTACATACCAGCGGATGCAGGCGGATGGCGCGGCCCTCGACCAGCTTGGGCTCGAACGCCTGAATGCCCAGGCGGTGCAGGGTCGGCGCACGGTTGAGCATAACCGGATGGCCCTTGATGACGTCCTCGAGCACGTCCCAGACCTCGGTCTTGGCGCGCTCGACCATCTTCTTGGCCGACTTGATATTGGAGGCAAGGCCGTCCTTGACCAGGCGCTTCATGACGAACGGCTTGAACAGTTCGAGCGCCATCTCCTTGGGCAGGCCGCACTGCCAAATCTTGAGGTCCGGACCGACGACGATAACCGAACGGCCGGAGTAGTCAACGCGCTTGCCGAGCAGGTTCTGACGGAAGCGGCCCTGCTTGCCCTTGAGCATGTCGGACAGGGACTTCAGGGCGCGGTTGTTCGGGCCGGTGACCGGGCGGCCGCGGCGGCCGTTGTCGATCAGGGCGTCAACGGCTTCCTGCAGCATGCGCTTCTCGTTGCGCACGATGATATCGGGGGCGCCCAGCTCCAGCAGACGCTTTAGGCGGTTGTTGCGGTTGATGACGCGGCGGTACAGGTCGTTCAGGTCAGAGGTCGCAAAGCGGCCGCCGTCCAGCTGTACCATCGGGCGAATCTCGGGCGGGATGACCGGGACAACGTCCATGATCATCCACTCAGGCTTGTTGCCCGACAGGCGGAAGGACTCAACAACCTCCAGGCGCTTGATGATGCGCATGCGCTTCTGGCCGGAAGCGTCCTTGAGCTCAGCGCGCAGTTCGGCCGAGAGCTTGTCGAGGTCGAGCTGCTGCAAGAGCTTCTTGATGGCCTCGGCGCCCATCATGGCCTCAAAATCCTCGTCGTACTTTTCGCGCATGTCGCGATACTCGGTCTCGGTCAGGATCTGCTTGAGCATGAGCGGGGTGTCACCGGGATCGGTGACGATATAGTTTGCAAAGTACAGCACCTTCTCCAGGATGCGCGGGCTGATGTCCAGGATCAGGCCCATGCGGGAGGGGATGCCCTTAAAATACCAGATGTGGGACACGGGCGCGGCCAGCTCGATATGGCCCATACGCTCGCGGCGCACCTTGGCGCGGGTGACCTCAACGCCGCACTTGTCACAGATCTTGCCCTTGTAGCGTACCTTCTTGTACTTGCCGCAATGGCACTCCCAGTCCTTGGTGGGGCCAAAGATGCGCTCACAGAACAGGCCATCGCGCTCGGGCTTCAGGGTGCGGTAGTTGATGGTCTCGGGCTTTTTGACTTCGCCGTAAGACCACTCGCGGATCAGTTCGGGCGAAGCCAGACCGATTTTAATGGCATTGAACGTGTTATATCCCATAGTTTAGAAAGCTCCTCCTGTATCCGCGTTATTCATCAAAATCGCCGTCGCCATAGTTATCTTCCCCGACGAAATCATCGTCTGCACCGGCCTCAGCCGCGGCGCTATCGAATGCATCGAGATCGGTGTCGCCGGCCTCAGCGTCGTTGATGCCAAAGCCCGCCGCTGTGAACTCTTCATCCGAGCCCGATGCCGGAACCTCGGCCATCGGGCGGCCGAAATCAACATCGTCATCGTCGTCGTCAGACAGTTCAATGACTTCCATGTTTTCGTCGAGCACCTTGATATCCAAGCACAGCGACTGCAGCTCCTTGACCAGGACCTTGAAGGACTCGGGCACGCCCGGCTGCGGGACGTTATGGCCCTTGACGATGGCTTCATAGGTCTTAACACGGCCGGTGATATCATCCGACTTGACGGTCAGGATCTCCTGCAGGGTATACGCCGCGCCGTATGCCTCGAGCGCCCAGACTTCCATCTCACCGAAGCGCTGGCCGCCGAACTGCGCCTTGCCGCCCAGAGGCTGCTGGGTGACGAGCGAGTACGGGCCGGTCGAGCGGGCGTGGATCTTATCGTCAACCAGATGGTGCAGTTTGAGGTAATACATATAGCCAACCGTGACGCGGTTGTCAAAGCGCTCACCGGTACGGCCGTCGTACAGCCAACTCTTGCCGTCCGCGTCATAACCGGCCTTGACCAGCATCTCCTGGATATCTTCCAGCGTTGCGCTGTCAAATACCGGGGTCTCGACCTTCCAGCCCAGCTTCTTGGCTGCAAAGCCCAGATGGACCTCGAGCACCTGTCCGATATTCATACGGGACGGAACGCCCAGGGGGTTAAGCACGATGTCAAGCGGGGTGCCGTCCTCGAGGAAGGGCATATCCTCCTGAGGCAGGATGCGCGAGATAACACCCTTGTTACCATGTCGGCCTGCCATCTTATCGCCGACCGAGATCTTACGCTTCTGCGCGATGTAGCAGCGGACAACCATGTTGACGCCGGGGGCCAGCTCGTCGCCGTTCTCGCGGGTGAATACCTTGACGTCCACGACGATACCAGACTCGCCGTGCGGCGCGCGCAGCGAGGTATCGCGCACCTCGCGTGCCTTCTCGCCAAAGATGGCGCGCAGCAGGCGCTCCTCAGCGGTCAGTTCGGTCTCGCCCTTGGGCGTTACCTTACCGACCAGGATATCGCCGGCATGGACCTCCGCACCAACGCGGATGATGCCGCGCTCGTCGAGGTCGCGCAGGGCATCCTCACCGACGTTGGGCACGTCGCGAGTGATCTCCTCCGGCCCAAGCTTGGTGTCGCGGGCTTCGGATTCATACTCCTCGATGTGGATGGAAGTATAGACGTCGTCGCGTACCAGGCGCTCGTTGAGCAGGACGGCGTCCTCGTAGTTGTAACCTTCCCAGGTCATAAAGCCGATGAGGGCGTTCTTGCCCAGGGCGATCTCGCCCTTATCGGTCGAGGGACCGTCAGCCAGGACGTCGCCCTTCTTGACGCGCTCGCCCAGGTCCACGATCGGGCGCATGTTGATGCAGGTGGACTGGTTGGAACGCAGGAACTTGGTCAGGTGATAGGACTTTTCCTCGCCGTTATCGTACTGGACAACAACCTCGCGCGCGGTCGAGCGGGTGACAACACCGTCTCCCTCGGCCAGCGGGATGATGCCCGAGTCCACTGCGGCCTTATATTCCATGCCGGTTGCGACAACCGGCGCCTCGGTCTTGAGCAGCGGCACAGCCTGGCGCTGCATGTTTGCACCCATCAGGGCACGGTTTGCGTCGTCGTGCTCCAGGAATGGGATGAATGCGGTTGCGACCGAGACCATCATGCGGGGCGAGACGTCCATGAGGTCTACATCCTTGCGGTCGACCTCGATGATCTCATCGCGCATACGGCAGGTGATACGCTCGTTCTTGAGGCAGCCGTTCTCGTCAAGCGGCTCATACGCCTGGCAGACAATGAACTCGTCCTCGACGTCGGCAGTCATATAGCGTACCTCGTCGGTGACACGGCCGGTCTCCTTGTCGATGATACGGTAGGGCGCCTCGATAAAGCCAAAGTCATTGATGCGGGCGTAGGTCGCCAGGTAAGAGATCAGGCCGATGTTCGGGCCTTCAGGCGTCTCGATCGGGCACATGCGGCCGTAATGGCTGTAGTGTACGTCTCGGACTTCCATCGATGCGCGGTCGCGCGACAGGCCGCCGGGGCCCAGCGCGGACAGACGACGCTTGTGGGTCAGCTCTGCCAGCGGGTTGTTCTGGTCCATGAACTGCGACAGCGGCGAGGAGCCGAAGAACTCCTTGATTGCAGCGGTCACAGGGCGGATATTGATGAGGGACTGCGGCGTGACCGTGTCGAGGTCCTGGATGGTCATGCGCTCACGGATGACGCGCTCCATGCGGGAGAAGCCGATACGGACCTGGTTCTGCAGCAGCTCGCCGACGCAGCGCAGGCGGCGGTTGCCCAGATGGTCGATGTCGTCGGTCGTGCCCACGCCGTTGCCGATGTTGAGCAGGTAGCAGATGGAGGCCAGGATATCATCCACGATGATGGTCTTGGGGATGAGGTCATGGATGCGCTCCTGGACGGTCTTCTTGAGCTCGTCGCCGCTCACGCCCGACTCAATGATCTCCTTGAGGACGGTGAAGCGCACCTTCTCCTTGATGCCCAGGTCCTCGGCGCTCATGCCGCCCAGGTAATCCTGGAAGTCGTCCACATTGACCATGCCATTGCCGAACACATGCACTGGCTTGCCCTCAGCCGATTCGATGATGACCGCGTTGACGCCGTGGGCAGCGATCTGGCGGGCCTGGTCGCGGGTCAGGATGACGCCTTCCTCGGCCAGGACTTCGCCGGTCATCGGGTCTACCGCAGCCGCAAGCAGCTTGCGGCCGACCAGGCGGCGGGCGATGTCCAGCTTCTTATTATACTTATAGCGGCCGACTGCCGAGATATCGTAGCGGCGGGTGTCAAAGAACATGGCGTCCATCAGGCTGGTCGCCGACTCAACAGAGGGCGGCTCGCCCGGGCGCATCTTCTTGTAGATCTCAATGAGGGCTTCCTCCGCGGTCTTGGAGGGATCGCGCTCAAGCGTTGCCAGGATGCGCTCGTCCTCGCCGAACATCTCCAGGATCTCGGCGTCGGTCTTGACGCCCAGGGCGCGGATAAGCGAGGTAATCGGGATCTTGCGGTTCTTGTCGATGCGAACGTAGAACACATCGTTCATATCGGTCTCGTACTCGAGCCAGGCGCCGCGGTATGGGATCACGGTCGCGGACAGGATGGCCTTATCGGTCTTGTCCAGCTCACGGCCGTAGTAGACGCCGGGCGAACGGACGATCTGCGAGACGATGGCGCGCTCGGCGCCGTTGAAGATGAACGTACCGGACTGGGTCATGCGCGGGAACTCGCCCATGAAGATCTCCTGCTCCTTGATCTCGCCGGTCTCCTTGTTGCGCAGGCGCACGCGCACCTTGAGCGGGCAGGCGTACGTTGCGTCTCTTGCCTTGCACTCCTCGATGCTGTACTTCGGCTCGTCGAGCGAGTAATCGAGGAAGGTCAGCTCGAGGTTGCCGGTGTAGTCGGTGATCGCGGAGACGTCCTCAAAGACCTCGCGCAGGCCAGTGGCCAGGAACCACTCATAGGACTTCTTCTGGATCTCGATCAGGTTGGGCATCTCGAGGATTTCCTCGATGCGCGCGAAGCTCTTTCTTGTGGTCTTGCCGTGCTGTACGTCTTTCACCATCATGTTGAACCCATCACTCCGTTTCTGAATTTCCGTGGATTTCATACGCCGGGCGGCGTGGTAATTTTTTTCCAATAGCTCTTGCACTCATTCAAAAAGCGTGCTATGATGAAATCAGCTATAGGGAAAAGTATCCTTAATTCGATAAGCGATTTATTATACCATATTTTCCAAGGTATAGTCAAGTGTATTTTAGACAAAAATACAGGCGGTTTTCACAAGGAAACCGCCTGTATTGTCGTTTTTTCCAGGAGGTATGCCTGTTTTGCGTTTATTCCGCCCCGTTGCGCTCGCATGTGCGGCCCTGCTGCTCACCTCGTCGGCGTCCGCGCTGACCGCCGTGCGTTCTAATCAAAACATCTATGTTTACAACACAAAAACCAATCTGTCCGCCTATGAAGTCGGCGGCAATAACTATGTCCGCGCGCGTGATTTCGCCCGTGAGACCGGCTGCTCGCTGGAATATGACCCAGAGACCTCATCCATCTCGCTGCGTGAGGGCGAAGGCTACGACGCTTCCACCGAGAGCCGCCCGGTTGAGACCGCAGCCAGGGCCTATGCCCGGCCCACCCTGCAAACTGTCTACGTCAACGGCGAACAGACCGACATCCAGGGATACAGCATCGCCGGCTACAACTATTTTAAGCTGCGCGATCTCGGCCGTGCCTTTGGCTGGTCGGTCATCTACAACGGCGCGCAAAAGCGTGTGGAGCTCAACCCAGAGCGCCCGTACTTTGAAAAACAGGGCAACACCATCGTCTATATGTATCACGCCTTTACCGAGGACCCGAACACGCTTGCCGCTCACCCCGACCTGTACACCTCCCCCTGGAAGCTGCGCTGCAACATCCGCGACATGCGCGCCCTGGGCTATGAGCTGATCTCGCTCGAGGACTACTACAACGGCAAGACCGAAAAGGACAAGAAGTATTTCATCATCACCATCGACGACGGCTATCTGAGCACCTACACGTTAGCCTATCCCGTCCTGCTCGAGGAGAATGCGCCCGCGTCGGTCTTTACCATCGTGCGCGAGATGGAAAACGAGCAGGGACAGTACTTTACCGCCGCGCAGGCGCGCGAAATGGAGGCAAGCGGCCTGGTCAAGGTCTACAGCCATAACATCGACCACATCGACTGTACCAAACTCAGCGGACCGGAGTTCAACCGCGAATTGGAGCGCGCTTACAACTCCCTGCTGACCAACCTTGAACCCAAAACGCTGTTCTTCGCCTACCCGTACGGCTCGTACAACACCAGCACCTATGTCAACGTCCGGGACAACGGCTTCCGCCTGCAAATGGTGCAGGAGCGCAAGTTCGCCGCCGACGATGTGATCGTGCGGCAAAACGTCTGGTATGACAGCGCGATGAACCTGCTGGTCAAAAAAGCACCGAAAAACTGAGAAAGAGAGCGTGAATTCACGCTCTCTTTTTATTTTTGCTCCAGCACTGTCCCCTTCAAGTCCTCCGGGTCAATCAAGGCCGCGACATCGCGCAGCACTTGTTCTTGATCGAGCACCCAATGCTTGAAATCGCCGCCCGAATAAAAGACAAAACTTTCGCTTCCGAGGTATACCCTGTAACTTTTCTCTTTTTCATATACCCGTATAATCAAATCAATATCCACGTGATGACTTAGGTACATCTGGTAATTATACAAGGTCTGGCGCTGTTTGGCCTTGTGCAGCACATCCAAAATCGCCTGCTCATCAAAATTCTCAACGAATTTGTAAGGTCCCTCCGTTTCATCCGCATTTCGCGCGAGAAACATGCCAATCTCCGCATCTTCCGTATCAGACACGATTGGCTTTGGGGAAAACAGATAGACAATTCCTCCAGCGATTATTAGAAGTGACACGCAAATTTTAAGATAGAATTTCATCCCGCTACCTCGTCTTTTATCTGTCAAAACTACAAAACTAAAGACAAGAAAAGAGTGTAAATTGTTTGATTCACGCTCTTTTTTGCATCATCACTCAACTATTTGCATTTCTGTCTTGTCCAGAATCGCAAGGATGTCCTCCTGCACCCGCTCGGGGTCTTGAATTCTGCGCTGAAACGAGTTCCGCAAGGCATCCGGCAGACCAGCAATCCCTCGTTTCGGCATCCGAGAGCCATAGCAATATCCCTCGTTTTCCCCCAACTGAATCGTCGTGATTCGATCTCTCTCCGAAACGAAAAACATCACGTCCCGCATCTGACGGTCCGGGTTGTACAACGTCAAAACAGCTTCGCAGGTTTGCAGCGACTGTAAAATCTCCCGCTCAGTCTGCTCGTCAAGCGCAATCCACAGCGGTTCTCCTGTCTCTCCATCCCGCACATGAAAGAAAGAAATGTGAGCGTTCTCAGGGTCTGCCACGACCGGCTTCGGGGAAAACAGGAAAACTGCACCACTCACAGCACAAACCAGCAAGGCACCAAATATAATTCGCCATCTATATGCAGGCCGCATAGATTATCCCCCGATTCCAAATTCGTAATTTCCAGCATAAAATATCCTCGGCGGTTTCTCCATCTATATTGTATTCGACTTGAATTCTGTCGAACCAGACCTTAAACGCTTCGCATCCTATAGATCAGCCGCCCGCACTTTCATTTCAACGAATACCCGTTCTTTACGGTGGCTATACCAAAGCGATATTTCCACTTTATCCCGGTGTCTCGACTCTAAAAACTCTTTCCCTGTGAGGTCAGTGTATAAGTCCAATGCACTTAGACCTGCCCCGAACAATGACAATCCCAATTTACACCGGTGTTTCTTGAAATTAAATTATCATAAAGCAGACCTTCCTGTCAATATATTTTCCTTTTATCTCTATATGTTCATTAGATTTATACAGAAAAATTTTTTAATTTCATATAAATTGACTATCTATTTTTAAAATTCTTCCCAAAATGCAGCCCTTATCTCAAAAAAAGGCCGCTTCCCAACGGTTCGGAAAGCGGTCTTTTTATGCCTTGTAATTTACAGCACCTGGGACAGGAACTCCTTGAGTCTGGGGTGCTGTGGATTGGTAAAGAAGGTCTCGGGATCATTCTGCTCTGCGATGACGCCGCCGTCCATGAACAGGACGCGCGTGCCGACCGAGCGGGCAAAGCCCATCTCATGGGTGACGACCACCATGGTCATGCCCTCGTCGGCCAGCTCCTTCATGATATTAAGCACCTCGCCGACCATCTCCGGGTCAAGTGCCGAAGTTGGCTCGTCGAACAGCATGACGTCCGGGTTCATTGCGAGCGCACGCGCGATAGCGATACGCTGCTGCTGGCCGCCGGAGAGCTGCTTGGGATAGGCATCCGCCTTATCGGGCAGGCCAACGCGGGCGAGCAGTTCCATCGCGCGCTTGTCCGCCTGCTCCTGGGTCATAAGGCCCAGCTTGACCGGCGCAAGCTTGATGTTCTCCCGGACAGTCAGATGCGGGAACAGGTTAAACTGCTGGAACACCATGCCCATCTTCTGGCGCATCTTGTTGATGTCGTTCTTGGGGTCGGTGATGTCCACGCCCTCAAAGGTGATGCGGCCGCCAGTAGGCTGCTCAAGCAGGTTCAGACAGCGCAGGAAGGTCGATTTGCCCGAACCGGACGGTCCGATGATGACGACTTTTTCACCCTTCTCGATGTGTTCGTTGATGCCTTTGAGCACTTTATGGTCGCCAAAGGATTTTTCCAGATTCTCAACGTCGATCACTTTCGCGCAGCCTCCTCTCAAAGATTGCAAGCAGCTTGGTCATAATCAGCACAATGACCAGATAGATGAGCGCCAAGCTGACATAGGGGACAATCGCCATATAGGTCTTGCTGACGATGACCTTGGCCGCCTGGGTCAGGTCCTGGACCGAGATGACCATAACAACCGAGGTCTCCTTGACCAGCGTGATCATCTCATTGCCCAGGGCAGGCAGGATGTTCTTGATAGCCTGGGGCACGATAATGTAACGCATGGTCTGCACATAGTTAAGGCCCAGCGAACGGCCGGCCTCCATCTGGCCCTGGTCAACCGCCATGATGCCCGAGCGGACGATCTCCGCCACGTATGCGCCCGAGTTGATGCCGAACGTGATGATCGCACACCAGGTCGCCTCCATGGTGCCGAGCTGCGGCACCATGATGACAAAGCCCATCAGCAAGAGCTGTACCATAACCGGCGTGCCGCGGATAATGACTAGATACAGCTTACAGATCGCATTGATCACGCGCAGCACGACGCCAGGCTTGGTGCGCTTGGAATCGTGGGCCGAGCGCACCACCGCGACCAGCACACCGATGATGATACCCAAAATCAGCGCGCCGATGGCAATGATAAATGTGGTCTTTAGGCCGTTCAGGAAAAATGTATACCAGCGGTCTTCAAAGACGAAGGTCTGGAACACCTGATAGATGATATCCTGTAGGCTCTCCGGCAGCGCCTGCAGCCAGCCCGGCATCACGCCCAGCCAGTCGTCAAACTTCATAAACTGCACCGATGCATACCTCCTTCTATTTTTCTGCGGATCTTCCTGGATGGAAACAAGGGGCGGCCATGGCCGTCCCTTGTTTCCATAACTATTTCTTGCAAATTACTCGTGGATGTAGTTTGCGATGATCTCATCGATGGTGCCGTCTGCCTTGAGTTCTTCCAGCGCGCCGTTGATCTGATCCAGCAGCTCGGTGTTGCCCTTCTTGACTGCTGCTGCGTAATCCTCAACTGCATACTCAGTGTCCAGAATCTTCAGGCCGCTGTTTGCCTCAACATAAGCCTTTGCCGGCTCGTTATCAATGACAACTGCGTCGATCTGGCCGTTTACCAGCGCCTGGGTCGCAACGACGCCGGACTCAAAGCGCTGCACATGGTCCTCGCCCAGGTCATCGGTGCAGTAGATGTCGCCGGTGGTGCCGGTCTGTACGCCAACCTTCTTATCCGCCAGGTCGTCAACCGATGCGATGGTGGAATCCTCGGGGACGATGATGGACTGAATGCCGGTCGCGTAGGACGCGGTGAAGTCGACCTGCTCCTCACGCTCGGGGGTTACAGTCATGCCTGCCAGAACAATATCAATCTGATCAGCGCTCAGCGCCGGGATCAGGGAGTCAAACTCCATATTGATGATCTGCAGATCCATGCCCAGCTTGTCGGCAACCGCCTGCGCGATGTCCGCATCGATGCCGACTACATTATTGTTGTCGTCTACGGTCTCGTAGGGCGGGAAGGTTGCGTTGGTGCCCATGCGCAGCGTGCCGCCGGTGGTCTCGGTGGACTCAGCCGACTCATCCTGGGTCGCGCTCTGGGTGTTCTCTGCGGTATCGTCCTGTGCCGGCTCATCCGAGCCGCCGCAGCCGGCCAGCGCGCCGGTCAACAGCATGGACATTGCCAGAAGTGCCGCTAATTTCTTCTTCATGATAGATATCCTCCTGTAAAAATACATCCTCTGAGAATTTGATCGAGTATTATTATACACCCATTTACATAAATTGCAACCGCTTTTTGCACAAGTTTTACCGCCAAAGAGACAGTTTTTCCAAAATTTTATTGGTCAAAATTGGCATATATTACAAACTTTTCGCCCGTCCGCCCGATTTTCGCTGCAAAAATGAATATTTATTCATCTGTATCCATTTTTACCGTCGCCCTTTATCGCAAAAATGCTATCCGCGCGCGCGTTTTTATGGTATAATGGGGGATATTCTGTGATACAAGGTTGCGGAGGGCGCTATGCTATTTAACTCCTATTTATTCATGCTGATTTTTCTGCCAGTCTGCGTTGCAGGCTGGTATTTGTGCGGCCGCCTGGACAAGCCGCGGCTGTCCACGCTGTTTCTTCTGGCGATGTCTCTGTGGTTCTATGCCGCAAATGACCTGCGTGGGCTGGCAGTCCTGCTGGCCAGCGCGCTCGTCAACTGGGCCATCGGGCGCAAGCTGACCGGGCATCCGCGCAAACCGCTCTTGATTTTGGGCGTACTGCTCAATCTCGGCACGCTCGGCGTACTCAAGTATACAAACTTCGTCCTGGAAAATATCGGCCGCCTGACCGGCCATACGTTCGGCGCGGTTTCCCTGCTGCTCCCGCTCGGCATCAGCTTCTTCACCTTCCAGCAGGTCGCGTACCTAGTCGACGCCTACCAGGGCAAGGCCGAGCGGTATGCCCTGGACGAATACGCGCTTTTTGTCTCCTTCTTCCCCTATGTCATGAGCGGCCCCATCGCCTTCCACAGCGAGATCCTCCCGCAGCTGCGTGCCCCTGCCTGCCGCAGGCTGGACTGGGAGCGGCTGGCACACGGCCTGACGCTCATCGGCTATGGTCTGGCAAAAAAGGTACTGCTGGCTGACACCCTGGGAAGCGCGGTCAATGTCGCTTGGAACGATGTATACGGCCTGACCAGCTCGACCGCCCTCGTGGCCATGCTGGCCTATACCTTCCAGCTCTACTTTGACTTCTCCGGCTACTGCGACATCGCGACGGGCGCTGCAAAAATGCTTGGCATCAATTTGCCCCGTAACTTCGATTCGCCCTACCGTGCCTGCTCGATCACCGAGTTTTGGAAGCGCTGGCACATGACCATGACCCGCTTCTTCACCCGCTATCTCTACATCCCGCTAGGCGGATCGCGGCGCGGATTTGTGCGCACCTGCATCAATACCCTCATCGTCTTCCTGGTTTCCGGCCTATGGCACGGGGCAAGCTGGACCTTCATTGCCTGGGGTGGCCTGCACGGCCTGCTGCTCATGTTGGCCAAGATCCGCGACCGCTATACGGACAAGCGTCTGCCGCGCCCCCTGGGCTGGCTGCTGACTTTCCTGTTTGTCAACATCGCCTGGGTCTTCTTCCGCGCGCCAAACTTCGAAGCCGTGCGCGTCTTCCTGCGCCAGCTTGTTTCCATGAATTGGATGCGCCTGCCCTACAGCATGTATTCCTGCTTTATGACCACTGAGGTCAAGGTGGTAAACCAGCTCCTTGGCCTGCAGAGCGAAACGCTGGGCCTGGCTGCCACGATTTTTTTCCTCGCGCTCTCGCTTGCGCTGTGCCTGGTGCCGCATAACGCGCTGGACCGCACGCTGTCCGGGCGTTTCCGTCCCAGCGGCATACAGCTTGCCGTGTCGGCCGTCCTGCTCACCTGGGCCATCCTCTCCTTCACTGGCGTGAGCACGTTCCTGTACTTCAACTTCTAAAAAAGGAGGTCTTGCCATGTACAAAAAATATGTGCTCCGCCTGATCGGCGTGGTCATCGGCCTGCTCATCCTGTGCGCCGGCACCGTGTTTGTGCTGGACCCGGCCTTTCAGTACCACCTGCCCTTTGCCGGCATCGAGGCCACCTACACCAATGAGCGCTACCAAAATGCCGGCCTGATCAAAAACCAGGACTACGACTCGATCTGCATCGGCTCGTCGGTCACGTCCAATTTCCGCGCAAGCTGGTTCGACGAGCGCTTCGGCGGCAAGACGCTCAAGGTCTGCTATCCCGGCGGCACCTTCTCGGATTTCGATCTGGCGCTCGAAACCGCCTATGCCACACACGACATCAAGCAGATCTACTGGAGCCTGGACCCGCGCCTGTTGTCGGCTGATCCGCAGGACAGCCACGATATGCCCGACTACCTCTATGACTTCAACCCCTTAAACGATATCCAGTATCTGCTCAACAAGGATATCCTGCTCGACTCCTGCGCGCAGACCGTGCTTGCCACGCTTTCCGGCACCCATACCGACTTGGACGAGGCCTTTGTCTGGGACGACGGCGACGCAAAATACGGCCTGGATGTGGCCATTGCTTCCTACGAGCGCCCGGATGACATCGGCTTCCAGTATGACCGCCATGTGTTCGACCAGGCACTGCGCGCCAACCTGGAGATCATCGACAAATGGGTGGACGGCCATCCCGAGACCACCTTCTATCTGTACTTCCCGCCCTACTCCACCCTGTATTTTGACAGCATCAAACGGCAGGGACAGATCGATGCAATGATGTTCCTGCTCTATGACACGGCAAACCGTTATAAGGACAAGCCCAACGTCAAATTCTACAGCTTTATCGACCAGAACGCTATCACGACCAACTACGACAACTACACGGACATGGTCCACTACCGCAGCGAGGTCAACCGGTATATCGTCGATTACATGGCGGATAACCCGCCGCTGGACGACTCCGGCGTCGAGGCGCTGGCCAGCCATCTGCGCTCCCTGATGGAAAATTATGATTTTGACAGTCTCTATCCTCCTGCTGTGCAGGCGCAGTACCAGTCATGAAATCCGCACAAAAGCGGCCGGCATCCATCCCTGGATACCGGCCGCCTTGTTTTTTGTACAGGAATCCGCACCCAGCCGATGGGCAAACCCGTTCGCTGCCTGCCACCGGGCCAGAGGCTTTTCTTGCCCGGCGAATCACTTCTGCATCGCTGCATCGTCCAAAAGATGCTGCAAATGCGTGACTGCACGCTGCTGGCCGATCTCAAGCGGCGCTGCCTGCGCACGGCTGCACCATAGCCTAGCCTGCCGCAAGCTCTGCGGCACCAACCGGCCAGTAAAATAGCACTGGGCCAAGGCATACATACACATGCCGTCGCCGCGCCCGGCGCCTTCCCGGTAATAGGCCAGCGCCTGCCTGCCATTGCGCCGCGTCCCACGCCCCTCCTGCGCGCAGCGCCCGAGCGCCCAGCACGCCGCCGAGCTGCCCGCCTGATACGCGTCCAGATAACAGCGGTAGGCCTTTTGAGTGTTGGCCGGCACGCCGTGCCCTTTCTCATATAGCGCTCCCAGCTGATACATGGCGTCTATACTGCCGCCGCGCGCAGCTTTTTGATAGTATTCGGCCGCCTTGCGCAAGTTCCGTGTCACCAGCTCGCCCTTGCGATACAGATCGCCCAACACGCGGCAGGCCGCCGGGCAGTCATCCTGGGCCGCCGCACGGCGATACCAGTCCACCGCGCGCGCTGGGTCCTGCGTCCATACCAGTGCACCCAGTTCGCACATTGCTGCACTGTCGCCCTGTGCGGCCGCGCGGGACAGCATATCCTGCCCAGCCGCAGGGTCTGTCTGGCAGCCGATCCCATGCACCAGGCAGCGCCCATAGGCATACTGCCCGTGGGCATCGTCCTGTTCGGCCGCACGGCGGTACCAATCTACCGCCTGCCCGGCGTCGGCCGGCACCCCGTCCCCGCGTTCATAGCACCGGCCAAGCCGGTACTGCGCATCGGCATTGCCTTTTCCGGCCGCGCGGCGGTACCAGACCACCGCTTGTTCCAAGTCCTTGGAGACGCCGACCCCGCGTTCATACCGTTTGCCCAAGGTGTCCCCTGCACTCACCAAGCCCTTCTCAAACGCCTGGGCCATGAGCGAAACGCCGCGCGCAGTATCCTGCCCAACGCCGCTGCCGGTCAAATAACAGTCTCCCAGGTTCACCATGCCGTGCGGGTCGCCGGCATCGGCCGCCTTAGAAAACAGTTCGGCCGCCTTGTGCGCGTCCTGCTCTACGCCGCGTCCCCGCTGGTAGCAAAGCCCCAAATTGTTGAGGCACAGCACGCCGCCGCCTTGCGCACTGCGCCGATACCAGTAAATCATCTTTTCCAAATTGGCCGGCATGTGCCAGCCAACATCATAATAATATCCCAGGCGCGCTTGGGCCGCTGGATGCCCGGCCTCAGCCGCTGTACGCAGCATCTTGAGCGCCTCCTCCACCTTGCCGAGCTGCAGCAGGCACTCGTGCAGGCGGTACATGGCATGGCGCAGGCCGCGCTGCGCCGCATACTCCAGCCATGGCTGGGCCTGGGCCGCACCGCCTGGAATCTCGCCCTGCAAGTACATCATACCCAAATTGTATGCGGCAAATAGATCTCCCTGGTCAGCAGCCAGGCGGAACCAGCTCGCCGCTTCCTTGGCGTTGATCTTGACCCCGCATTCTCCAAAGCGGTAATTCAGCCCGGTGCACCGCTGGGCAAACACATTCCCCTTGGCCGCAGCCCGCTCGTACCAGAGCGCCGCCTGCTCCGGTGCAGCGGCAACGCCCCAGCCGAATTCCAAGCAACCCGCCCAGCGCGCCATCGCACCGACATCCCCCTGTTCCGCAGCCCGCCGGAACCAGACCGCGGCGCGCTTTTGGTCTGCTGCAACGCCATTTCCATATAGATAGCACAGTCCTAGCAGGTACTGTGCGTGTGCAAAACCGGCCATCGCACTGTATCGATACCCCTGCACCGCTTCCTTGAGATCGACCCGAGTGCCGATTCCATACTGTTTACAGCGCGCAAAATTGGTGCACGCCGGCAGATACCCCTGCTCCCGCGCCTCATTGTAGAGCCAAATGGCCTGTCTGGGGTCGGCCGCAACGCCGGTCCCGGTCTCCAGGCACCAGCCCAAAGTATTGATGCCGCGCAGATCGCCTTGCATCGCCGCGCGCTGAAGATAGCGGTAGGCCTTTTCCGCGTCTTTGTCCTGATTGAGCGCGCGAAGCCCCATGTTGGTCCAGTTTTCACCGGTCAGGTCCTCTTCCCGGCACGCCCGGAGCGGGCCGCCGCAGGCCGGACATCGTCCCGGCATGGTATCTGCTTCGCCGGCAAACCCACATCCACGCGTCACACAACGATAGTACATCACTTCCCCTCCTCGTCACATACGCTCGTACTTTCTTCCACTATAACACAAAACATTCCAGATAGCAAAAACTATACTTCTCATCCACACAGAAGCCCAAAAAAGACAACAAGACCACCGGCCTTGCGCCGGTGGT
>LBJMC04202__coassemble_911_pt1 | contig 17605 bp, 20 predicted proteins | sample LBJMC04202__metabat2_high_PE_026 | metagenome-assembled genome bin LBJMC04202 | reverse complement strand
TGTCCACCGAGCCGATCGAATTCGAAGGACACCAGATCGTGCCCATCCAGTTTCTCAAGGCTCTGCTGCCCGACCCGGCGACCCTCGGCCCGCGCACGGTCGGCAAGACCAACATCGGCTGTATCTTCACCGGCAAGAAGGACGGCAAGGAAAAGACCGCTTACATCTACAATGTCTGCGATCATCAGGAGTGCTACGCGGAAGTTGGCTCACAGGCTATCTCGTACACCACCGGCGTTCCGGCGATGATCGGCGCCATGATGCTGCTGACCGGAAAGTGGAACAAGCCCGGCGTGTACACGGTTGAGGAGTTCGATCCCGATCCGTATATGGAAGCGCTGGGCAAGTGGGGTCTGCCCTGGCAGATCAACGATAACCCGGTACTGGTGGACTGATGCCCATGCGTACCCCTTACTTTGTCGTAGACGAGGCCGCGCTGCGGCACAATCTGGAAATTTTGAAAGTAGTCTCCGAGCGGGCAGGATGCAAGATCCTGCTCGCCCAGAAGGCATTCTCTATGTTCTCGGTCTATCCCATCATCCGTCAGTATCTCGCAGGCACGACGGCGAGCGGCCTATATGAGGCGCGTCTGGGTCACGAGCACTTTGGCGGCGAGACCCACGTCTTCAGCCCGGCCTATCGCCCGGACGAGTTTGAGGAACTGCTGTCCTACGCGGACGACTTTGTCTTTAACTCTCCCGCACAGGTGCGCCGCTTCGGCCCGCTGGCCAAGGCGGCCGGCAAGTCCATCGGTCTGCGCCTCAACCCCGAGTGCTCAACTCAGGAAGGCCACGCCATCTATGACCCCTGCTCGCCCGGTTCCCGTCTGGGCACCACGCTTGCAAACTTCGACGAGGATATCCTGCCCATGCTGGACGGTCTGCACTTCCACACGCTGTGCGAACAGGGTTCTGACGCGCTCGAAGTCACCGTGCAGGCCTTCGAGGAAAAATTCGGCAAGTACCTGCACGGAATGAAGTGGCTCAATCTGGGCGGCGGACATCACATCACCCGCGACGGATACGATATCGACCTGCTCGTGCGCATCGTCACCCATCTGCGCGAGACCTACAACGTCGAGGTCTATCTGGAACCCGGTGAGGCCGTCGTGCTGAACGCCGGTTTTCTGGTATCCAGTGTGCTGGATATTATGCATAACGGCATGGATATCGCGATCCTGGATGCTTCTGCTGCCTGCCATATGCCCGATGTGCTGGAGATGCCTTACCGGCCCCCTGTGCTGGGCAGCGGCGAGGCCGGCGAAAAGACGCACACCTACCGTCTAGGCGGCCCGACCTGCCTGGCAGGTGATGTGATTGGGGATTATTCCTTCGATCATCCGCTGCACATCGGCGATCCGGTCGTCTTTGGCGATATGGCGCTCTATACGATGGTCAAAACCAACACCTTTAACGGTATGGGCCTGCCATCCATCGTTTGGCGCGATATGTCCGGCCAAGAACATCTCATCAGGTCTTTTGGCTACGAAGACTTTAAAAATCGTCTGTCTTGACGGCGAAAGGGTGAATATGCCACGTGGCATATTCACCCTTTCTCTGTTCCGGGGCTCTGGAACCAGCCAGATGCTCCGGTTATTCAGATTTTAGATTAGCTCAGCCGCGGGAAGCCAGGTTCTGCTCATAGGCCTCGATCATCTTCTTGACCATCTGGCCGCCGACCGAACCAGCCTGGCGGGAGGTCAGCTCACCGTTGTAGCCTTCCTTCAGGTTGACGCCAACCTCGGCGGCAGCTTCCATCTTAAAGCGATCCATTGCGGCGCGTGCTTCCGGAACGACCATCTGGTTCGAACTGTTCTTATTGCTAGCCATAATTCATTTCTCCTTTTCGTTTTGTGTTTTGGGGTGTTGCTGTTAGTATTGTGACCCGGGCCATCTGCAAATATAACGGCCAATTTCTTCCGATTGCGCCATTTTGCGCGCAAAAAGTCCAATCCACAGCAAAACGATCGGGGATTCTATTGACAAAGGGGATGCACCATGATAAGGTGATAAAAGGTTTGCTGCCTGAGGGCGCAGCCAAAAAGAGGACGCTGCGCTTTGTCCGGACCGAATGCCGGGTATCGCGCAACTCCTGCAAATTATCTTTTGCAAAGGACTCACGAAGGGGTGTCATATTCATCATGTCCAACACACATGCGGGGGGATCCCGCGATGCCTGGCGGAGCAAATGGGGCTTTATCCTGGCCTGCATTGGCTCGGCCGTCGGCATGGGAAACATCTGGCTCTTCCCAAGCCGTGTCGCCACATACGGCGGCGCGTTTTTGGTTGCCTACCTATTTTTTGATATTCTAATCGGCTTTTCCGGCGTGATCGGCGAGATGTGCTTTGGCCGCGCTGCGCGTACCGGCCCGGTCGGTGCGTTCGAGCAGGCCTGTGCCACGCGCGGCCACAAGCGGCTCGGCACTGGCCTCGGACTGCTGCCCATGCTCGGTGCGTTGTCCATGGCGATCGGCTATTCGGTTGTCGTCAGTTGGATCTTCAAGTATTTGTTCGGCGCTTTGACCGGTTCCACGGTGTTTTCCGGCGCCGACGCCACGGTACTTGCAGACTACGAACAGGTCTTCAGCCAGACAGCGTCTGCTTTCGGCAACAATCTCTGGCTCTTGGTCGCGTTGCTCGTCACTTTCGTCATTATGGCGCTCGGCATTGGCGGCGGCATTGAGCAGGCCAATAAAATTATGATCCCGCTCTTCTATGTGCTCTTTATCGGCTTGGCCATCTATGTCGGCTGCCAAGAGGGCGCCGCAAATGGCTACCGCTGGATGTTTACGGTCGATCCGGCTGTGCTCAAGAATCCAGAGGTCTGGGTCTATGCGTTGGGCCAATCCTTCTTCTCCCTGTCGCTGGCGGGCAATGGCACGATTATCTATGGCTCCTACTTGTCCGATAAACAGGACATCGTGAGCTCTGCCTGGAAAGTCGCGCTGTTCGATACCCTGGCCGCCATGCTTGCCGCGCTTGTCATCGTCCCGGCGATGGCTGCGGCCGGACAGACTGCATTTTCCGGCGGACCGGGGCTCATGTTCATCTATCTGCCCAACCTGTTCTCTGCCATGCCCGGCGGGCGGGCTGTCATGTTCGTGTTCTTTGTCGCCGCCCTGCTGGCGGGCCTGACCTCCCTGGTCAATCTATTCGAAGCGCCGGTCGCCACTTTACAGGACCATCTGCATTTTGGACGGGCAGGCGCCGTTGGCGTCATTGCTGTTATCGGTACGCTTGTCGCGCTGTGCATCCAGGGCATCGTGTCCGACTGGATGGACTTTGTGTCCATCTATGTCTGCCCGCTGGGGGCTGGCCTGGCTGGCATCCTGTTCGCCTGGGTCTGGGGCCGGGAAAAGGTGGAAAGTGCGGTTTCCCTTGGACGGCGCAGACCGGTCGGGCGATGGTACTATCCGCTTTACAAATATGTGTTCTGCGGCTTGACCATTGCAGTACTGCTCTTGGGCATTGCCTATGGCGGGATCGGATAAATATAAAAAAGCGAGGCAAATTCGCCTCGCTTTTTTGTTGGTCTGCCAGCCGCAAAGGGGATGTCGTCTATAGTCTGCCCCACAGCATCCCCGGCTATACGCCCATCACAGCTGCTGCAAGTATTCCTCGACAAACTTGGATGCTGTCGCGCCATCCGCAGCTGCGGTAATGATCTGACGCATCGGCTTGGTGCGCGCGTCACCCACAGCAAAGACGCCAGGGACGCTGGTGCGGGTGGTCTCGTCAGCGATCATGTACCCTTCTGCGTCCAAGTCGACCTGTCCGCGCACCAAATCCGTATCTGGCACGCGCCCCACGGCCACAAACAGGCCATCCACCGGCAAAGTAGAGCGCTCCCCGGTTACGCGGTCGGTCATCGAGATTCCAGTGAGCTGCCCGTCCGTCGCCTGCAGCCCATCAATCTGCTTGTTCCATACAAACTCCAAGTTTTCGGCCTTTTCAAGGGGCCCCAGGTAGCTCTTGGTGGCGCGCAGCGTATCGCGGCGGTGTACGAGATAGACTTTCTTACAGATCTTGGACAAAACCAGTGCATCCTCTGCCGCCGAGTTGCCGCCGCCCGCCACGGCGACGGTCTTCCCGCGGAAAAACATGCCGTCACATGCCGCACAGTAGGACACGCCGCGGCCACGCATCGCGGCTTCCTCCGGCACGCCCAACATACGCGGAGATGCGCCGGTTGCCAGGATCACCGCGCGGCCCTGCACTTCGCCGGCACTGGTCGTAATGCGCTTCGGCACGGCCTTCAGGTCAAGCGCCGTCACCTCAGCGTATTCGGTCACAGCGCCAAAGCGCTCGGCGCCGCGCTGCATTTTTTCTGCCAGCTCAAAGCCGTCAATGCCCTCATCAAAGCCCGGATAGTTATCAACCTGGGTGGTCGTTGCCATCTGGCCGCCAGCCGAAAGCTTTTCCAGGACCAGGGTATCCAGGCCCGCGCGCACACAGTAGAGCGCCGCCGCATAACCGCCCGGTCCGCCGCCAATGATTACAACGTCATAGATGTCTTTCATGTGCTTCTCCTCCTGTCAACCGCGCTGTGTGCGAATCCATTCCTCAATCTGTGCCTGCGAACCCGGTGCGATCAGGCGGTCGCCATGCTGCCCCTGCTGGAAGAGCAGGAAAGTCGGGAGCACTTCAACCTGGAACTGGGCTGCCAGCTCGGGCTGCTCATCGATATTGATCTTTGCGATTTTGACTTCAGATGCCTGGTCCATGCGGTCAAGTGCCGGCGAAATGCGGCGGCAATAAACGCACCACGGCGCCCAGAACTCGACCAGGACGGGCTGCTCAGACTGCAGAACTTCCTGTGCAAAATTTTCTCGATTCAGTGTCAACATAGGTATAACCTCCATCTATCCGGTGCGGACCGCCCGGCGGCCGCGTTTACATTCTGAATTGATGGTATTAGTATACGCGATCACATCGAATTTTACCGTGACCCCGTCACATAAGGCGTTCTTTTTTTTAAACAGGTTTTGCGCAGCCTGGCGGTCAAAAAGAATGATCCGGATCCAGGGCAAACGCCTGAATCCGGATCACCTGCGCAGGATCAGGATTAATAGTAGCGCGGCCGGTTGTTCCAGCGGTCGCCCCGGTTTTGGCGGCGGGAGCTGATCGCGGCGGCCAGCGCGCAGGCGCCGTCAACCATCAGGCTGATGCCAAAAAAGCGGATGACCAGGCTTGTGACGCCGAAGGGATTGATCAGCATAACCAGGCCGAGCACCAGCGGGAGGACAGTCGAGGCCAGCAGCGGCCCGCAGGCGGGCAGACGCATCTGGAATGCATCGATCGCAAGCGGCAGCTTGGTCAGGCCATCGAGCAGCAAGATAACACCAAGCGTCAGCGGCAGGAAAGACAGGATAATCCGCCAGCCCAGGAGACAGAACAGGCCGATCAGCAAAAACAGGATGCCCGTAAATTTGTCTCCCCCGTCTCTCCAGCCCTGCCGTCTGCCGCGGGCATAGCGGATGAGCCGCGCCGCCCCATAGACAAATGCGCCGAGCGCGAGCACCAGGCAAAAGATCCGGCCGGTCATCCCCGGAAAAAGGATGAGTGGAATGCCAAGTATGAGCGACAAAATCGGGATCAGGATGGAATCCGGACGGCGGCCGCCGCCGGAAAATGATACGAACATAAGTATATGTCTCCTTTCAACAGGCAATGATGCACACCGCATCGATACGATATGAAAAACTGCTTTCCCCTGCCGGGACAGCTATACCGCAGCCCGGCATAACCCTGCGTTTATTATAGCACAGCGCGCTCTGAATTGCCACATCATCTAACGCAAGAAGCCGGATACGTGTGCAAAAGATACGGTGAAACAGGATATCTTCGTGTCATTTTTTGGCGAAATGATGATTTTATCCGGCAAGCCAGAAATGACCCTGTCAATAGTTGACGACGCAACAAATGCGTCGTAGAATATATATTGTAAAAACTGTTCTTGGCTTTTGGGAGGTGTTTTATGCGCCGGCAATCTGTTACGTTTCTCAAATATATCTCAATGATCCAGCGCAATACCGGAAGATATTTTGACCTCTGCCTAGGGGCCGACCAAATCGGCAGCGGCCAGCAATTTTTCCTGCTGCGCATTGCGGAAAACGAGGGCATCACGATGTATGACCTTGCGCAATTGGGCCAATTCGATAAGGGAACGGTCACAAAAGCCGTGCAGAAGCTGTCGCAGCTTGGCTATGTCCGTATGACTGTTGACCAGTCGGACAAGCGCGTACGCCATCTGTACACCACCGATAAGGCCCAAGCTGTCATTGAGCGCGTCTATGATCTGCGGGATGCATGGAACATGCAGATCACCGATACCCTGACGCCCGAGGAGCGAGAGCAGGTTCTTTTTCTGCTGGAACGCATGGCAAAGCGTTCCTGTGAGACCATTGGCCATATCAGCCGCACAAAAAAGGGAGGAATTTAGGATTCTATGAAGGAACAGACTGCCACTCCAGGCCAGAAAATCGAAAACCCGCTGGGCACTCAGCCCATTGGCAAGCTTCTGGTCACGTTTTCGGTCCCGGCTATCATCTCCTGCCTGATCAACTCGCTCTACAATATTGTAGACCAGATCTTTATCGGACAGGGTGTTGGCTATCTGGGCAATGCCGCAACCACCGTTGCGTTCCCGCTCATGACCATCCTGCTTGCATTCGGCACGCTGATCGGCGCCGGCAGCTCGGCCCATGCCGCCATCCGTCTGGGCGAAAAGAATGAGCAGGAGGCCCGCCAGGCACTGAACAATGCGTTCAGCTTCACCATTGTACTGAGCATTATCATCATGGTCTTAGGGTTAATTTTCCTGCGGCCTATCTTGACGCTGTTCGGTGCAACTGAGAATATTATGCCTTACGCAATCGATTACACCGGCATCATTCTCCTGGGTACACCCTTTAACCTCGTCAGCATCGTGCTGTCCAACCTAGCGCGCACAGACGGCCATCCGCGTATGTCCATGTATGGCATGCTCATTGGCGCCGCACTCAATACTGTGCTCGACCCGATCTACATCTTTGTTTTCCACTGGGGCGTAAAGGGCGCCGCCATCGCGACCATCACCTCGCAGCTCATTTCGGCCGTCCTTCTGACCGTGTACTTTATCCGTCCGGCCAAGACCCCGCTGCACATGCGACTGGACCGCAAGCTGATGCGTCCAAACTTCCCGCTGATCGGGCATTTTCTGCTGCTCGGCATCTCCTCGGGCATTACGCAGTCGGTTGCCTGCATCATGCAGGTTGTCATGAACAAGTCGCTCGTCTATTACGGTGATCTCAGCCCCATTACCGGCGACGTTGCGCTCAGCGCTATGGGCGTCGTGTCCAAGATCGCCATGATCATGGCGGCATTCGGCGTCGGCGTCGGTATCGGTGCACAGCCGATCATGGGCTACAACCGCGGCGCCCGCAAGTTTGACCGCATCCGGCGCACCTACCTCATTGCCGTGACGTTGGCTACAGTGCTCATTTTCCTGTGTTGGATCATCTGCCAGCTCATGCCTGAAACGATCATCAGTATCTTTGGCGATGACAACGCAAGCTTCAGCGACTTTGCCGTAAAATGCCTGCGCATTTATCTGTTCTGCATCTTCTGTGCCGGATTCCAGATCGTCTCGACCAACTATTTCCAGGCAACCGGCCAGCCGCTCAAGGCCTCTGTCCTATCCATGCTGCGTCAGCTTCTGCTGCTCATTCCGCTGATCCTGATCCTGCCGCTGTTTATGGGCCTCGACGGCATCCTGTTTGCCGCACCGATCGCTGACTTCTTGTCCGCTGTCATCGTTGCAGCCTTTATCATCCCCGAAATGCACAAGCTAAACCGTGCTGTGCACGAACAAAAGGCCCACACAACCGCATAACCATATAAATGAAAAAGCAGCCCCAGCGTGTAATACGCCAACCGGGGCTGTTTTTCTGTCATCCCAGCATTTCCTGCTCTTTTGGCAGCATTAAAGTCTCATAATTTTCGATCTTTTCATTAAGCCGGTCCAGTGAACGCTGCATCTCTTCCATGCGTTGGATGAGTTGTTCGCGCTGTTCTACCAGAATTGCCTTGCGGGCAGGCGCCGTCTCTGGGCCCTGCTGGAACAAGGCGACATATTCGATCAATGCCTCAATTTGTACGCCCGCGCCGCGCATACATTTCATCAGCTCCACCCAGCTGCAAGACGCCTCATCGTAATCACGGATGCCGCTCTTGCTGCGCGGGACTGGCGGGATCAGCCCAATACGCTCATAATAGCGCAGCGTATCGGCCGAGATGTCATATTTTTTGCTGACCTCTGCAATCGTCACATCCATCGCTCCTGTCTGTCGGTTTTCTCTAGTATACCTCTTGGAGCACGCTCCAAGTCAAGCGAAATTTAATGCTTTGGCCAGTTACCGCAGGGACGTTATCCAGGCGTGAATGGCCGGCCCAGCCTGCGCCGCCTGGGCGCCGCGCACCGCAAGGCCCGCCTTTACTGTAGCCCCCGGGCACAGCCGCCGGATATCCTCCTCGCTGTGTCCCATCCCACTGCCCTCGTGGGTGCAAAGCGGACAGATCGTCTTGCCCGTAAAATCATAGTGTTCCAAAAATGTAAAGACCGGCATGGGCATCGTGCCACAATAATTGGGATAGGCCAGGTAGACGGTGTCATACTTCTCCATGCTCTGCGGATATGCGGCGAGCGCAGGGCGCGCATCGCGCTGCATCTCCTCCCGCGCCTGCGCGACACATTCCCGATAGAGATCAGAATACGGCGTCTTGGGTTCTAACCGGAAGATCTCGCCTTGGGTCTCCTGCTGCAGCAGCCGCGCTGCGATCTCTGTATTGCCGGTCTCCAGGCGCTGGATCGATCCACCGACATAGTTTTCTCCCGCGCGGGAGAAATAAATGATGATAGAAGGCATAAATTCTCTCTCCTTATGATCTCGTTGCAGGCTTGCCCGTTCCAGCCTACGAAAGATACGCTTTGCGGTCCCGCAGCGTATCCTCCGTCCAATGCGCATGACATCAGGGACATCCTGTCCCCTTGCCCTCTCCTTATGGCACAGTGCCCGGGCCCTGCATGAATATCATACTGCAAAACGGCAAATTGTCAAATGGCTCCGCGTACAAATATAACATCCGGCACAGCATTTTTAATGCCTGCCGGATGTCCCGATTTCACTATACATTTTTAGTTTTATCCTGCTGCAGCATCTGCTCTGCTTGCCGCATCACATTGCAGGCAAAGGCGCCGATGGCGCACATATCTTTGCCGCCGCCAAAACAGGTATGGCCAAAGGGGACCAAGATCCGCTGCTTGGCCTGTTCCAAAAACGCGTCGATCTCCGCCGACTGGATGCCGGCATTGTTCCCCCAAAAAATCACGTCGGCCGCGAGTGCTTGCCGGCACGGTTTTCCCATATATAGGCATACGCCGCGGGGCAGCGCGCCATACATACATTCGGCCAACCGCCTTGTATTGTCGTTGAGTGTCGTATAAACAATCGCACATCGCAACATCATCTTTTCCCTCCGTCTTATACAAGCGGCAGGACGTCCTGCCGCTCTGCATGCAAAAAAAAACACGTCTGTGTTGGGCAGCTTTTGATACATCTCTCTGGAAATTTTCCAGCAGAGCGGCGAGCTGCCACCCTGGGGCTGCAAATATAGGGTGACTTCAAATGGACTCTCGGTCACCGATTGCAGGCGACAGGCAATGGTGTTCTCCCCAGGCGCCCGGACTGCACGGAGACAATGGGCCCGGATGCCAACTGCGGTGACATTCTCTGGCACCCCATACGCCGTTGTCAAAGAAACACCCCACAAGGCGGCCTTGAGCCGCTGCCCAGGCTGTCTGCTGGCCGGAGTCAGGTTATCGCATCCGGTCAGTACTGCCGCAGTCTGGGTACCCGGCGACTCGAATATCTGCCGTTTTTCACCGATCCGGTCGATCTGTCCCGCATGATAAATGGCTACGCGATCGCACAAGCGGTAGATCTCATTGCGGTCGTGCGATACCACCAAGGCCGCGCCCTCAAATGTGCGCAGCAACTGGGCTACTGTCTGCTGCATCTCCTCCCGCAGGCAGGCGTCCAGAGCAGAAAACGGTTCATCCAACATGAGGACGGCCGGTTTGGACGCCACGATGCGCGCCAGGGCGGCGCGCTGCTGCTGACCGCCTGAGAGCTGTGCCGGATAGCGATTTTCCAGCCCTTCCAGATGGAACTGCTGCACCAGTTCACCGATCCCATTTGCCCGGCCGTTTGAACGCATACCGCATCGAATATTCTGCGCAACCGTCATGTGCGGGAATAAGGCATAATTTTGGAAGAGATATCCCGTGCGGCGCCGCTGCGGCGGCAGATCAATCCCAGCGGCCGAATCAAACAGGACCCTGCCGTCCAACACGATCCGTCCAGTGTCCGGCCGGATCAGGCCGGCGATACATTTGAGCGTCATGCTCTTGCCCGAACCCGAACTCCCCAACAGGCCAAGCGTCCCATCCTCGACCGCAAATGCGGTCTCCAGCGTAAAATCCGGCAGTTTTTTCGTGATATCTACCGATAAACTCATGGATTATCTGCTCACTCCTTTTTTCCGCTTGGGGTTTTCCAACAGGTTGACGGCGAGCAAGACTGCCATCGAAATCGCAAGGTTGATAAAGACCCATTTCTGCGCGCCGCTGTCGTCTCCGATCCGCCACAGCTGGTAAACCGTGGTCGAGATGGTGGCGGTCTTGCCGGGAATATAGCCGATCAGCATGCTGGTTGCACCGTACTCTCCCAGGGCGCGGGCAAACGATAGCACCATGCCAGCGCAGATGCCCGGCCGACAGACCGGCATCATGATCCGCCAAAAGATATAGCAATTTCCCAGTCCCAATGTCTGCGCGGCGCTGCGCAGGTCGGGATCAAAGGATTCAAACGCGCCGCGCGCCGTGCGGTACATCAGCGGGAATGCAATGACCGCCGAGGCCAGCACGGCGCCCGGCCACTGCATCACCAACTGACATCCAATCCGTGCCAGCCACATACCTAGCGGCCGACGTGGTCCAACCAGGCAGAGCAGAAAGTATCCGACGACTGTCGGCGGCAACACGAGCGGCAGGGTCAATAAGACATCCAAAATCCCCTTGCAGGCACGCGGCAGGCGTGAAATAAAATATGCGGCCCCTATCCCAGTAAAAAAGACCAGGATCGTGGCCAGCAGCGCAATGCGCAGCGAATTATATAAGGGATACCAGTCCAAAGCCCTTTCCTCATTCCTATTCAGTCAGCGGGTGGAACCCAACGCTCTCAAAGATTTCAGACGCCGCATCGGTCTGTAGATATTCCAAAAACGCGGTTGCCTGTTCTCTCTGTGCGCTGTGCTTCATCACTGCCGCAGGATAGATGACCTGTCCGCATAGATCTTCCGTGGCCTCATCGACGGCCGTCAGACCTGCGGAAAACGCGTCAGTGGCATAGACGATCCCGCAGTCGGCCACGCCCTCTGCGACCTGGGTCGTAACTTCTTTGACGTTCGAACCGTATGTGATCTTGCCTGCCGCGTTGAGCGCATCCCACAGCCCCAGGTTGCGCAGGATCTCCTCCGAATATTGTCCGACCGGCACATCGGAATTGCCCAGCGCAATCAGTTCCGACCGGCTGGCAATGTCGGAAAATGACTGGATATTTTTGGGGTTGCCCTCAGGCACCACGAGCACAACCTGGTTTTCCAGGAGATCCACCCGGGTAGCGTCATCAACAAAATCCAGCCTGTCCGGGTTCTTGTCCGCATCCACCGCAATGTCCAATTCATCCATCTGCTTCTGCGCTGCTGAGATAAAAACATCGCAATCGGCGCCCTGCTCGATTTGTGTTTTGAGTGTGCCGGAGGAGTCCAAATTCAGAAGCACAGCGACACCTGGATTTTCTGCTTCATACTGATCTGCGATCTGTTCCAGCGTCTCCTGCATGGAGGCCGCCGCAAACACGTTGAGTTCACACGCCTGTGCAGCCCCGTCTGCCTGTCCGGCGGTATCTGTGCCCGCGCCGCAGCCGACAAGGGTCACGGTCAGCAATCCGGTTATCGCCAAGGCTGCATATCTACCCATCCAGAACTTCACGTCAATTCCTCCTCTAAAATTGTTGCCAAATGTTTCTGGAAGGCCATTTGCTGGCTCTTTTGCAGTTCTTGTACCATTGCGTCATAGGCGGGGAGCAATCTGGCCGCCTGCCTGGTCAGGCACGACCCGCCGCCCTGCGCGCCGCCGGTCACGCTCTCCACAAGCGGAAAACCAAGCTCATGCTCGGCATGGTGTACAATCTTCCAGGCCTTGCTGTATGACATCCCCATATCCTGGGCCGAAGCGCGCAGGGAATGTTTTTCCGCGATGCCATGCAGGAGCTGCGCAACGCCCGGCCCCCAAAAGGTCCGTTCCCTGCACAGGCTGACCCGCAGGACACAGCGCACTGGCTGTCCCAGATTCAGCTGCTGGCCGCGCATTCGCTAACCCCGCCTTTCAAGACCGCGCAGGCATGTTCGAGCACGGGCAGCACGATGTCCATGCACTCGCGCACCGCCTTGGGACTGCCCGGAAAATTGATTATTAGCGTGCTGCCGCGCGTGACCGATACGCCGCGGGACAGCATTGCATTTTTGGCTTTGGCCGCACTCTGGCTGCGGATGGCCTCGGAAATTCCAGGGACCTGGCGCTCTGCGACGTGCAGCGTCGCTTCTGGCGTCACATCCCTGGGTGCCAGGCCCGTGCCGCCCGTCGTCAGTACAGCGTCTACCTGTAAACTGTCGCACAAGGCAGTCAGTTTGGCGACAATCTGGTCATATTCATCCGGCACAATGCCATACCACACAGCCTTATGTCCCGCTGCCTCCAGCCGCTCGGCGATCGCGGGACCGCTCGCGTCGGCGCGCTGTCCTGCGCTGCTCTTGTCGCTGACCGTCAAAATCGCAATCCTCAGCATGATGCTTCGCCTCCCTGCACGATCTGGATCTCATCGCCCGGATGGATAACACCTTCTGATAAGACCCGTACGAAAATGCCTTCCTGCGGCATGATGCACATACCGATCTTGTGATAAATCTCGCAGTGCTGGTGGCACTTTTTGCCAATCTGAGTCACCTCGGTCAGGCACTCGCCGAGATAGAGCCGGGTCCCAACGGGAAGCGTATGCAGGCAAATGCCTTGAGTCGTGATGTTCTCGGCAAACTTTCCGGGGTCCAGGCCTTCAACCCCCATGGCCGTCATCTTATCAATACTCTCCTGCGCGAGCAGACTGATTTGGCGATGCCAGTTGCCCGCATGTGCATCCCCGACAATCCCGTGATCGATGCGCAGGATGGCATGGGGAACCGGCGTCTTGATCGTCCCTCGCCGCGCGCTAATATTGATTGCCTTGATTGTTGCCATTGTATTATCCTCCAATCTGGTTCATCGTCCGCGCCGCATGATAGCTGTGCGCAAAGCAGTGCCCCTCCGGCTTGTGGTAAACCGCATCGCGTATGACCTGAGCCAGGCGCCGGTCGTTCATCCACGGCCGCAGATCTGTTTCATGGTCATCTCCGAGGCACATGCGCAGCTTCCCGTCGCTGGTCAGCCGGATGCGATTGCAGTCCGCGCAAAATTTGTGTGAAATGGGGTTAATCAGCCCTACCCGCCCTGCAAATCCATCTGCCTGGTAGTCCTGTGACGGTTGGGACACATCATGCGGTGCGACCGGGTGCAATTCTGGATGCCGCTCCAAAATCTCCTGGCCTGGCACGCGCCGGTCATCCCGTGTGCCCAGCGCACTGAACGGCATCAGCTCAATGAACCTCACATCGATGGGATACGCACGCGCCAGCGCAATAAACCGGTCAATTTCCTGGTCATTTTCGCCGCGCACGAGCACCACGTTGAGCTTTACTGGCATATTTTCCCGTGCAGCCGCTTCCATGCCCTTGTATACTTCGGACAGATCTCCGCCCCGCGTCATGCGGCGGTAGCGTGCCGGATCGAGCGAATCCAGGCTGATGTTGATACGCCGGAGCCCAGCGGCGTGCAGCGCCGACAGGCGGTCGGCAAGGCCCTGCGCATTGGTCGTCATGCTGATGTCACGGATCTGCGGGAAGCCCGCCGTCATGCGGACAATCTGTTCCAAATCCCTGCGCACCAGCGGTTCGCCTCCGGTCAGACGCACTTTGGTGACACCCAGTGCGACAAACACCTGCATGAGCCGCGTGAATTCTTCCAAACTCAACTCTTTTTTGGCTTTGCAGTGCGCATTTTCCTCCCGACAGTAAATGCATTTGAGATTGCACCGCTCGGTCAGCGAAACCCGCAGATAGTGCAGGTCCCGTCCCATCCAGTCGCGCATTCTGCCACTCCTTTCACGCCTTTCCGAACGCACAGTTCGGATACGTACATTGCGCACAGCCACGGCACAGGCCGCCCTGTGCCAGCCGTTTGATCGCAGCGCGCTCCATCCGCTCACCCGCCAAAAGGCGCGGCACCACCAGTTCAAATACGCTTGCGCCGTGATACATCACACAGCCTGGCAGGCCGACAACCGGTACCTGGCCCAAATATCCCAAAAGAAACATGGCCCCAGGCAGCACAGGCGCGCCATAGGTTACAATCTCTGTGCCAGCCCGCCGGATGCCCGCAGGCGTCCGGTCATCCGGGTCCACCGACATCCCGCCCGTGACTGCAATCAAATCGGCGCCGCGGTCCAGCAACTGATGAATGCAGTCTGCAATCATCTGGTCATCGTCATCGGCAAACAACTGCTCAATGACTGTGCAGCCGAGCGCGCCAAACTTTTGACGGAGCACCGCGCCAAACTTGTCCTCAATGCGCCCGTGATAGATTTCGCTGCCCGTGGTCACGATGCCGACGCGTGCCGGCCGCAGCGGGTCAATCCGCACGATCGTCCCAACAGCCTGGGCGCGCTGCACGGTCTGCTCGGGTACATAGAGCGGAATAACGCGCGTGCCGGCAACGAGCTGTCCCTGTTCAACGAGTTGATTGCCGTGTATCGTCGCAAACATGACGGCATCATCGTCAATCAGCTCTGTCAGCCGCTCTGCGTCCACACGCAGCACACCGCGGCAGTCGGCATACAGCTCTACCTTGCCTTCCCCCTTCGCCAGCAGGCGGATGTGCGCGCCGGCGGCAGCTTGCGCAATCCGCTGCCCAGCCTCATCCTCGTGCACGTCATTTGCCCCAAGCTCTAAAACATATAGGTGTTCCTTGCCCATGGAGAGCAGCACCGGCACATCCTCGGCCGCAACGATGTGCCCTTTGCGGAAGCGTGGCCCTTTATATTGCCCCGGGATAATCTGTGTCAGGTCATGCGCCAACGGCATGCCGATCGCATCCTGTGTCCGTACCGTTTTCACTGTGTCTTTTCCTCCTTCCAGCCCGCCCGTACCTGAATCATCTCAGCTAAAATTGAGATAGCAATCTCACCGGGCGTCTCCGCGTCAATGGCAAGTCCGATCGGCGCATGTACCTGTTCCAGCGCGGATTTCGGGACGCCCTGTGCCGTGAGCCGGTCATAGAGCATCTGACATTTCCGGCGTGAACCAATCATACCAATATATCCGGCATCCTGCTCCACCGCCCAGCGCAGCACATCCGCATCCCCCAGATGTCCGCGGGTCACAATCGCGATCAGATCATGTGGCCCAACCTCCAGAGCCGGGATGCGGTCAAAGCCCGTCAGGAGAACGGCCTCTGCGCCGGCGGCATGCGCCCGGTCGGTATACGCCGCGCGGTCGTCCAATACGGTGACGGGCAAGTCAACCAGCTGCGCTGCGCGCGCCAATGCTAGTCCCACATGCCCGCCGCCAAAAATGTAAAGCATACCGGATTGTTCCGGGATATCCGGCACCCGGTGGCCCGGTGCATCGTAGGCAAAATGCAACGTACCGCTGCCCCCACAAATCATTTCCGCGTCAGCAGCTTGTTCATTGGTCAGGGAAAAGGCTAGATCCTGGTCGGCCCGCTGTGCAAAGACTTGCATCGCCTGCCGGATGGCCCGGGCCTCTAATACCCCGCCGCCGACCGTGCCCAGCGTGCTGCCGTCCTCCTGTACTAACATATATGCCCCGGTATGCCGTGGCATCGAGCCGCTGCCGTCAGTAATCGATACCAATACGAACGGCTGTCCTGCCCGCCGGAGCTGTGCGATGGTTTCGGTAAATTTCGTCATGGTCTTCTCTCCCGCGTGATATTTTCAAAAAATCACGCCTATCTGAAAAATGCCGGATGGCTTGATACATCCGGCATCCTCCTGCTTTTGTGTGATTATGCTTGATGTGTGAGATATTGATAGCATTTGATGGTGTTAGTCCGCTGGACATATTCCATCATTTCCGGCTGACCGATATCCATGGGGCAACGCTCTGCAAAGCTGATGTTGGCAACGCACTCCTCCATGCTCCAGCCCTTTGCAATCCCCTGGGCCACAGCGCCCAGCCATTCATAAATGAAGCTGCGCTGCTTTGCAATGTAGTCCTTGGTCACGACAGGGCCATGGCCTGGAATGATATGGTCAACGTCCAGGGTCTCAAGGAAGTCCAGAGACTTCAGCAGGTCGGCAATGTTAGCCGAATGCAGCCATGTCTGACAGTCCACAAACAGCGTATCGCCCACGATCGCCGTGCGCTCCTCCGGGATATAGACGCAGGTCTGGCAGGGCGAATGCCCCGGCGTGTGGTACAGTTCAAAGTGCGTGCCGCCCAGCTCGATGCTCATATGGTCACGGAAGGTGATATCCGGCCGCTTCATCATAATGTATTCCCCGCGCGGCGGCATCTGGGAGAGCATCTCATGATCCTGGCGCTCGAGTACATCCACGCTGTAGTCGTATGCGTCCATTGTGCCCGGGACCTGCCACAGGTCGTCGCACAGCTTTTCGTGTCCGACCGTGATGGCCTCGCCTGCAAACCAGTGATTGCCAAAGATATGGTCGATGTGCGCCTCGGTGTTGATAAGATAGCGGATCGGACCGCGCTCCAGCGCAAACTTGCGCATTTCCAGCAGTTTGCTGAGCAGTTGGGCCGTGTCCACAAACACCGAACCCTCACTGGTGAAAACGATGCTCGGATTGCATCCGCGGATCTTGGTCTCTGTATAGATATTCGACGTTACCTGTTCCATAATATTCCTTTCTGGTTACTGTTCCGTAACCTCTTTGATGACATCTTCGCCGATGCGTGCACAGCACTTGGCCGCCACCATGCGCGCCATAAGCAGGGCGTCTGCATGGGTCGGCGCCGCGGCCGTCACGCGCACCAGCACGCCTTCCTCCTGTGCATAGGTCGCAACCGTCGGGTTTTCACCGTCCAACAACTCATCCAGCTTGCGTGCGACCGGTAACTCCCCGACCCGGTCAGCCGGTGCTTGTTCCCGGGTCTTCAGGCGGATGCAGACCGATGCGATAGATTTGCTGACGAGCTTGATGAGGAACTGCTCGACGCACTGTTCAAACATCGGCTTCATCTCGCGCGGCGGCCCCGGAAGCAGGACTGCAATCTTTCCTTCTTGCTGCATGACGCATCCCGGTGCGGTTCCATGTTCGTTAATCAAAATAATCGAATCATTGGGCACCATGGCCTGCTTTCTGTGGTTTTCCGTG
>LBJMC04202__coassemble_888_pt1 | contig 17882 bp, 19 predicted proteins | sample LBJMC04202__metabat2_high_PE_026 | metagenome-assembled genome bin LBJMC04202 | reverse complement strand
GCTGGAACGACAAGCGCCGCGCCCGCATGGCGGGCGAAAAGGACGGGGACAAGTGACCCGGCCCGGTTTGAACCTACAAAATATGATTCTGAATACTGAACAGTGTACGCAGGGGGTACAATACAAATGATTTCTCACGGCAAAAACATCAAGATTTTCTGCGGCAATTCGCATCCGGCCCTGGCCATGCAGATTGCGTCGGCCCTGGGCCTGCCGCTCGGCAAGGCAAGCGTCAACACCTTCTCGGACGGCGAGATCTCGGTGTCCATCGGCGAGTCGGTGCGCGGTTCGGACGTCTTCCTCGTCCAGTCCACCTGTGAGCCGGTCAACAACAACCTCATGGAGCTGCTCATCATGATCGACGCCTGCCGCAGGGCGTCCGCCGGCCGCATCACCGCCGTCATGCCCTACTTCGGCTATGCCCGCCAGGACCGCAAGAACAAGGCCCGCGACCCGATCTCGGCCAAGCTTGTGGCCGACCTTCTGACCACCGCCGGCGCCGACCGCATCCTGACCATGGACCTGCACGCCACCCAGATCCAGGGCTTCTTCAACATCCCGGTCGACAACATGATGGGCGCGTCCGTGCTCATCCCGCACATCGCCGGCACCTTCGGCCTCAACCGTGACGACCTTGTGATCGTCTCCCCCGACCTTGGCTCGGTCAACCGCGCGCGCAAGTTCGCGGAAAAGCTCGATCTGCCCCTCGCCATCATCGACAAGCGCCGCCCCAAGGCCAACGTCTCCGAGGTCATGAACATCATCGGCGACGTGCGCGGCAAGAAGGTCATGCTGGTCGACGACCTCATCGACACGGCCGGCACCCTGGTGCACGCGGCCGACGCGCTCGTCGAAAAGGGCGGCGCCTCCGAGATCTATGCCTGTGCGACCCACGGCGTGCTCTCCGGCCCGGCCATCGAGCGCATCCAGAACAGCCCCATCAAGAGCCTGACCCTGCTCGACACCATCGCCCTGCCGCAGGAAAAACTCATCGACAAGATCCACGTCCTGCAGGTCGCGCCGGTCTTCACCGAGGCCATCGCGCGCATCTACGAGGAAGTGTCGGTCTCCCCGCTGTTCGACTAAGCGGCAAAAAAAAGCGCGGCGGCCCCCCGTCCGGGGCGGACCGCCGCCCGATAAGGCCCTCTCTCAAAAAGCCTGGACAAGCACCAGGCTTTTTTTCTCAGCACGGAAAGGAAATACCACAGCATGAAAATTTTAGCGGTCGGCGACGTCGTCTCCAAGCCCGGCCTTACCACCCTGCGCCGCCTGCTGCGCGCGGTCAAGAAGCAGCACGCGGCCGACTTCACCATCGTAAACGGCGAGAACGCCGCGGGCGTCGGCATCACGCCCGACCAGGCCGACGAGATCTTTGCCGCGGGCGCCGACGTCATCACGCTCGGCAACCACGTCTATAACAAGCGGCAGATCGTGCCCTACCTCGACGACTGCGCCTACATCCTGCGCCCGGCCAACAACGCCCCCCAGCAGCCCGGGCGCGGTTTTGGCATCTATGACTGCAAGGGCTACCGCCTGCTCGTCATGAACCTCATCGGCCGGTGCGAGATGGCCTTCGGCCCGGACAACCCCTTCCTGTGCGCCGACCGCATCCTGCGCGAGGCCCGCGGGCAGTACGACCTGGCCGTCTGCGAGATCCACGCGGGCGCGACGAGCGAAAAGCTGGCCATGGGCTTTTACCTGGACGGCCGGTGCTGCGCGGTCTACGGCACGCACACCCATGTGCAGACGGCCGACGCGCGCGTCAACCCCAAGGGCACGGGCTATATCACCGACCTCGGCATGACCGGCCCGGTCTGGTCGGTCCTCGGCGTGGAGCCCGCCCAGTCCGTCGCCATGTTCCGCGGCGACCTGACCGAATACTTCCGCGCCGCGCCGGGCGAGACCGCCCTCATGGGCGCGGTATTCGACATCGACGAGGCGACCGGCCGCTGCCGCGCCGTCACGCCGGTCTGTGAAACAATGGAGGGATAACGAAATGGCAAAACGTCTTTTAAGCTGCACCCCGCGCGAGATGCTGGCGCTGGACCGGGACGGCCTGCTGCAGGCCATCGCGGCCAGCGAGGGCCGCACGATCGCCTGCGAGACCATCGGCGCCATGCAGCCCATGCTCCTGGACATCACGAACGCCGAGCTCGCCGCCGCCCAGGGCGCCGACCTCATCCTGATGAACCTCATCGACCTGCAAAACCCGTCCGTCCAGGGCCTGCCCGCCGACGTGCCGCCCGAGGAGGTCATCCGGACGGTGCGCCGCCTGTCCGGCCGCCCGGTGGGCGTCAACCTGGAGCCCGTGCCGCCGGACTGCACCGGGGACGACCCCATGTGGCGCATGACCGAGGGCCGCCGCGCAACCGTGGACAACGCCCGCCGCGCGGCCGACCTGGGCGTGAGCTTCATCCTGCTGACCGGCAACCCGGGCACAGGCGTCACCACCCAGGCCATCGCGCACACGCTTGCGGCGCTCAAGGCGGCCGTGGGCGACCGGGTCGTGCTGGCCGCCGGCAAGATGCACGCCTCGGGCATCCTGTCCGAGGCCGGCGAGCACATCATCACGCCCGCCGACGTGGACGCCTTTGTCCAGGCCGGCGCCGACATCGTGCTCTTCCCCGCCCCGGGCACCGTGCCCGGCATCACCACCGAATACATCCACGCGCGCATCGCGCAGGCCCACCGCGCGGGCGCCCTGGCCATGACCTCGATCGGCACCTCGCAGGAGGGCGCGGACGTGGACACCATCCGCCGCATCGCGCTCGCGTGCAAGATGGCGGGCGCGGACATCCACCACCTGGGCGACACGGGCTATGCGGGCATGGCCCTGCCCGAGAACATCTTCGCCTACTCGGTGGCCGTGCGCGGCGTGCGCCACACCTACCGGCGCATGGCCATGTCGCTCGGCCGGTAACGCCGCGGGACCATACAAGGAGGTTTTTTTCCCGATGCTCAGATTTCTGCACCTCGCCGATCTGCACCTCGGCGCAGGCTTTGCTATGCTCCCCCCGGAAAAGGCCGAGGCCGCGCGCGGCAAACAGTTCGCCGCGCTCGAGCACGCCGTGCGCGTGGCCGGCCGCGAGCGCGCGCAGGCCATCCTGATCGCAGGCGACCTGTTCGACGCCCCGCAGCCCGCGGCCACGGTCTTTTCGCGGGCCATGTCGGTGCTGGCCCAGGCGCCCTGCCCGGTGCTCATCGCGCCGGGCAACCACGACTATGTGGGCGCGGGCAGCCCCTACCTGACCTCCGCCCTGCCGGGGAACGTCCATGTCTTCACCGGCTCCGCGCTCTCGCCCGTCCACCTGGGCGACGCCGCGACCGTCTGGGGCGCGGCCTTCCACGGCCAGAGCGCGGCCATCCCGCTCACCCACCGTGCCTTCTCCCGCCCGGTCAACATCTGCCTCGTGCACACCGACCTCAAAGCCGCCGGCGACTGCAACCCCTATACGCCGGACGAGATCGCCGCGAGCGGCTTTTCCTACCTGGCCGCCGGGCACAACCACACGCCGAGCGGCCTGCGCCGCGCGGGCGGCACGGTGTTCTGCTGCCCGGGCGGCATGAGCGCGGTCGCGGCAAGCGAGACCGGCCCCAAGGGCTTCCTGCGCATCGAGATCGGCGAGACGGTCAAGGCGCAGTTCATCGAGTCCAAGGCCGTCCAGTTCGCGCGCATCGAAATCGACCTCACGCCCATCCCGTCGGACACCGGCCTGCAAAAGGTGCTCATCGAGCGCATCCCCAAAAACCACGACCGCGTCTGCGCCTCGGTTGTCCTGACCGGCGAGCGCGTCTATGCGCCCAACCTCGCCGCCCTGCGGCGGGTGCTCGGGCAGGTCTTTCTCTCCTGCGAGGTCACCGACCAGACCGTGCCCAAAAAGCCGCTCTGGCGCTACCTGCAGCAGGACGACCTCAAGGGCGCGGTCAGCCGCCGCTACCGCGACCTCATCGAGTCTGCAAACTCCCCCGAGGAGAAGGAGGCGCTCATGCTGGCGCTGCGCTATGCGCTGGCCGCCTTCGACGGCGACCCCAAGCCCCAGGCGGGATAAAAAACATACAGGACAAAAAAGGCCGCCGCAGGTCCGGTTTGGACCCGTGGCGGTCTTATTTTTTTGTGCGTATCGCTTACAGCGAGTTGCCGAGCTCCAGGCTGATCGTGTTGAACCGGTCCAGCAGGTCGCTCATCTGCAATTTTTCCTTCTCGGTGTCGGCCGCGTCGATGACGGCGTGGCCCTCGTGCATCATGAGCAGGCGGTTGCCGTACTGCACGGCAAACTTGAGGTTGTGGGTGACCATGAGGCTGGTCAGGTGCTTTTCGCGCACGATCTGGTCGGTCAGCTCCATGACGGTCGCGCTCGAGTTGGGGTCAAGCGCCGCCGTGTGCTCGTCCAGGATGAGCAGGTCGATGGGCGTCATGGTCGAGATGAGCAGCGCCAGGGCCTGGCGCTGGCCGCCCGACAGGCTGCCGACCGGCACGTCCAGCTTATCCTCCAGGCCGAGCTTCAGCGTCTCGAGCTGGGTGCGGTAGTCGTCCATGCGCCGGCGGCTGACGCCGCGGGACAGGCCGAAGGCCTTGCCCTTGTTCTCGGCCAGGGCCATGTTCTCGAGGATGGTCAGCTCCGGGCAGGTCCCGCGCGACGGGTCCTGGAAGACGCGGCCGATGCGCGAGGCGCGCTGGAACTCCTTCTGGCTGCCGAGCGGCTTGCCGTCCAGATAGATGGCGCCCATGTCGATTGGGATGCTGCCGCACAGCAGGTTGAGCATGGTGGTCTTGCCCGAGCCGTTCGAGCCGACGACCGTCACGAACTGCCCGCGCGGGATATCCAGGTTGAAGTCCCGGAACACGGTCACCTCGCTGACCGTGTCCGGGTTGAAGGTCTTATAGATATGCTGCATGCTCACGAGGTTGCGCTTTGCGCGCTCCTCAGAGCTGGACGGGGTCGACATACTGCTTTTTCCTCCTCTTGGATACGAGATTGTTGGACACCAGGGCGACCGTGAAGAGCACCGCCATGAGCAGCTTGAGCAGGTTGGTGGGCAGGCCGAGCTGCATGGCCACGACCAGGCAGGTCTTGTAGAGAATGGAGCCCAGCACGACCGCGGCCGTCGCCTTGACAAAGCGCACGCGGCGGAACAGGCTGGTGCCGATGATGACCGAGGCCAGCGCCATGACCATCATGCCCGTGCCGCTTGCGATGTTGGCGGTTTCGGTCTGCTGGCTGAGCAGGCCGCCCGACATGGCGGCGCAGCCGTTGCCGATGGCAAGGCCCAGGATCTTCATCTTGCCCGGGTCGCGGCCGAGCGAGATGACGTACTGGGCGTTGCTGCCGGTCGCGCGCAGCAGCAGGCCGGACTTGGTCCGCAGGTAGGCGTCGAGCAGCAGCTTGACGATCACGACCGTCACAAGCGCGACCACGGTCACGCGCCAGGTGCGCATGCCAGCCGGCAGCAGGGCGGCCGGGCCCGCGGTGAAGATGGTCGGCTTGTTATAGAACTGTACGGTTGCCTGGCCGCCGGTGATGAGCAGGTTGATGCTGTACAGGCCGGTCATCACCAGGATACCGGAGAGCAGGTCGCTGATGTGCAGCTTGACATGCAGAAGGCCGGTCACGCAGCCGGCCGCCGCGCCGCAGGCAAAGGCGCCGAGGCAGGCAAGCCAGGGGTTGACCCCCAGGGTGATGAGCACGGCGGTCACGCACGCGCCCAGGGGGAACGTGCCGTCGACCGACAGGTCGGGGAAGTCCAGTATCTTGTAGGTGATATACACGCCCATCGCCATGACGCCGTAGATCAGGCCTTCCTCCAAGATATTGACGACGAGGCCAAGCAGAATATCCATAATTTCCTTCCTTACTCTGTGTAGATTTGCGCGTTTACGCCGCGCTGACGTCCTGGGCGTCCTGGTAGTCGGCCGGCAGGGTCAGGCCCAGGGCCTCGAGGACCTCGCTGTTGTAGACCGGCGTTGCGTCCTCTACCTCTTCGACCGGCATGGTGGAAGCGTCCTCGCCCGACAGGATGCGGGCGGCCATGCGGCCGGTCTGCTCGCCCAGGGCCACGTAGTCGATGCTCTCCGAGGCCAGGCAGCCGTTCTTGACCTGCTCGATCTCCGAGCCAAAGACCGGGATGCCGCCGTCGTTGGCCGCCTTGATGACGGCCGACAGGTTATCGACCACGTTGTTGTCGGTAAAGTTGTTGATGCAGTCGGCGCCCTGCGCGACGACCGACGCCGCGGCCGAGGCGACCTCGGACGAGTTGGTCACGCCGACGGCGATGACCTCAAAGCCGTTGTCGGCTGCGATGCCCTGGAGCTTTTCCAGGTGGCTGACCGAGTTGGGCTCACTCGTGGTGTAGATGACGCCGATCTTGGTCGCGTCCGGCAGGAAAGCTCGGATCATCTTGACCTGCTTTTCCAGCGGCAGCACGTCCGAGGTGCCCGTGCAGTTCGAACCCGGCTGCTCGATCGACTGCACAAGGCCGGCCGAGACCGGGTCGGACACGGCGGTAAAGACGATCGGGATGTCGCTCGACTTGGCCGCGCTGTACTCGCTCATGACGGCCGGCGTTGCGATGCCCGCGAGCAGGTCCACCCGGCTTGTGACCATGGTCTTGGCCATGAGGTCGCAGTTTGCCGTGTCGCCCTGGGCGTTCTGAAAGTCGATGGTGAGGTTTTCGCCCTCGACAAAGCCCTCGTCGGCCAGGCCCTTCAAAAATCCTTCATAACAGTTGTCCAGCGACGGATGGGTCGCGTACTGGACGACGCCGATGGTGTACGTCCCGTCCTCGCCGCCGTCCGTGCCGGACGATGCCGTCTGCCCGCCGCTGCACGCGGTCAGGCTGGTCATTGCGGCGAGTGCGGCCAATACCATTGCAATCGTCTTCTTCTTCATGTGCTTCATCATTTGTCATAACCTCCAAAATATGCCGTCTCTGCGGCCCTCTGTAGTATTTTGATGGTTGTTCTGCGCCCGGCGGCAACAAAAAAGGCTCTTGCCCCTGTATGTCAGGGACAAGAGCCTGTAAACTCCTGCGGTACCACCCAGATTGGCAAACACGCTGTTTGCCCGCTCGCTCCATACACCATCATGTATGCTCCCTTGGTAACGGGCGGAGGTCCCGTCGAAAACTACTGAGCCGTGCGGCCGTTCGCCCTCGCCCTCGTGAGTCCATTCACCGCACCGCGCCCACCGTGATCCCACCATCCACGGCTCTCTTGGGAAGCGACTGTGTGAGGCTACTCCTCTCACTCATTGGTTTGTCTGTGTGTTCCAGCGGCATTCGCTGTATGTGCTGTATTATATGCCCGGCGGGCCGGTTTGTCAACCCCTGGGCGGCAAAAATTTTTCCGTCCCCTGCCTTTTCCGGCTGCGGGGCAAAGTGGTATAATAGACCGGTAAAAACCATGTAAAAAAACGGAGCTTTCCAGAACAGAGGGATTTTTCTTGGCAGTCAAAAACGATTTTTCGCGCGGCAGCGTGGCGGGCAACATCCTGCGCCTGGCCGTACCGCTCATGCTCGCGCAGCTTGTCAACGTGCTCTACAACGTGGTGGACCGCATCTTCATCGGCCACATCGGCGGCAGCGCGCTGCCGCTGACCGGCGTCGGGCTGTGCATGCCGGTCATCACGGTCATCTCGGCCTTTTCCGGCCTGTTCGGCATGGGCGGCGCGCCCATCTGCGGCGTCGCGCGCGGGCGCGGCGACATCCAGGAGGCCGAGCAGGTACAGAACACCTCGTTTGTGCTGCTGGTCGGCTGCGGGCTGCTGCTGACCGTGCTGGGCGAGGTGTTTCTGACGCCCATCCTCACGCTGTTCGGCGCGAGCGCCGACACCATGCCCTACGCCGCCGGCTACCTGCGCATCTATCTTTTGGGCACGGTCTTTGTCATGATCTCGCTCGGCATGAACTACTTCATCAACACCCAGGGGTTTGCCGGCACGGGCATGCTGACCGTGGCCATCGGCGCCGTGCTCAACCTCATCCTGGACCCGGTGTTCATCTTCGGCTTCGACATGGGCGTGCCGGGCGCGGCCCTTGCGACCATCCTGTCGCAGGCGGTGTCGGCCGCCTGGGCGCTGTGGTTTTTGTTCAGCCGGCGGGCTATCCTGCGGCTGCGGCCGCGCGCCTTCCGCTGGGACGGCGGCAGGGTGCGGCGCATCACCGCCCTCGGCCTGTCCAACTTCATCGCCCTCGGCACGAACGGCGTCGTGCAGATCGCCTGCAACGCCACCCTGCAATCCTTCGGCGGCGACCTGTACGTCGGCGTCATGACCGTGCTGACCGCCATCCGCGAGGTCGTGCAGATGCCGTTGAGCGGACTGACCAACGGCGCCCAGCCGGTCATGAGCTTCAACTATGGCGCGTCCCAGTGGGAGCGCGTCAAAAAGGCCATCCGCTTTATGACGGTCGGCGGCATCGTCTACGCCACCGCGTGCTGGGCCGTGCTGTTCTTCTTCCCCGCGCCCTTCGTGCTGCTCTTTAACGACGAGCCCGCCCTGGTGCAGGCGGCCATCCCCGCCCTGCACCTGTACTTCTTCGGCTACTTTATGATGTCGCTGCAATTTGCCGGCCAGGCCATCTTTGTCGCGCTCGGCAAGTCCCATCAGGCCATCTTCTTCTCGCTCTTCCGCAAGATCATCATCGTCGTCCCCCTGACCCTGCTGCTGCCCCGCCTGTTCGGCCTGGGCGTGACCGGCGTCTTCCTGGCCGAGGCGGTCAGCAACTTCGTCGGCGGCACGGCCTGCTTCGTCACCATGTACCTGACCCTGTACCGCAAGCTCGGCAAGACGTGAGGGCGGCATGCACACAAAATTGACAGGCAATGTCGTCTATCGGTGCCGGAATGCAAAGAGACGACATCCAACCTGACACAGCGACACCAGCATCGCACAGCCGCCCGCCGACTGAGCGCAAAAAAAGCACACCCGCCGGGGTGTGCTCTTTTTTTGCAGCAAAATCCGGGGCCGCTCAGGGCTCGGTGGGCGCCAGGACCTCCTCGGCCGGCTTGGGCGGGTCAAAGGCCACGCCGCTGACGATCACGTTGACGGCCGAGACCTTGAGGCCGGTCATGGACTCGATGGACTCCTTGACCGCGTTCTGCACAGCGCCGGCCACCTCGACCACGCTGCGGCCGAACTTGACCAGGATGCCAAGCTCAATGCCGACCGTGTCCTGCGCGCCGAGCTGCACCCGCACGCCCCGGCCCTGGTTTTTGCGGTTCAGCAGGCCGGCGATCTCGGCGGTCAGGCCGCTCGCCAGGCCGCCGACGCCCTCGGTCTCGGACGCGGCGAGCGCCGCGATGGACGAGACGACGTCCTCAGAGATCTTGACGGTGCCCTGGTCGCCCGCCGTGACCCAATACTCCTTGTGCTCTGCCATACTCTGCCACTCTCCTTTGGCTTGTTCTGCGCGATATGCCTGTTTTCAGTATTATACCACAGGGACGGCAGAAATTTAAGTCCCGGCGCGCAATTTTATTGGCCGCCGGCGCGCCCGGTCAGGCGGCCTCGACGATCTTGATCTGGCTGGCGTCGGCGCCGGTCTCGCTCATGACGATGTCGCGCACGACGGCTGCGTCCTCGGCGGCAAAGCCGGCCTCCGGCGGCTGGATGATGACGTTGACCGCGTCCTCGCTGACAAAGACGACCGCGTCGGCATAGCCCTTGGCCTTGATCAGGCTCTCAACGCGCGCCTCGGTGACCGAGTCGTCGGCCAGCTGGGAGATCTGGCTGGCGGCGTCCTCGCGCGTCTTCTCGTCGGCCTTTTCGTCCTGCAGGCTGGTCTTTAGGATGCTGATGGCCTGGTCCCGCGCCTGTTCGCGGGCCAGGCGCGACTGCGCGAAGTAGTCGCTGCCCGAGGTCACGGCGGCCTGCTCGCCGGCGGCCTGCTCGGCGTCTGTCCCGTCCGCGCCGCCCTGCATGACCGACGCGCCCGACAGCTCGGCGTCGGCCTGCCCGGCGACCAGCAGCTCGTCGGGCGACTGCACATAGCTCCAGTTGAGATAGACCGCCACGCACAGCATCACGCCAATGACGCCGTAGACAAGGCCCCGCTTTTTCCCTGTTGCCATAAGTAAAGTCCTCCTTTTCGTGGTCCGCTCAATCCTGCCCCATCTGGATGACCGAGATGCGGTCGGCCCCCAGGCCGCACACCGCGCCGACCGCGTCGGTCACGGCCAGGCGCACCCCGCTCTGCCCGGCGCCGTCGCACAGGACGACCGCGCCGCGGAAGGTCGGGCAGGTCTCCTTGATGCGCACGGGCTGCTCGCCGTAGCTGCCGTCCGACACGGTCGACAGCGTGCTCTCATACGAGCCGCTCTCGCCCCCGTTCTCGGCCGCGCGCACGTTGGAGGCATAGACCGCCTCGCCGGTCTCGTCGAGCGACAGCATGAGCTCCACCCGCCCGATGCCCGCGATCTTGCCCAGCTTTTCCTCGAGCTCGGCCTGGAAGGCCGCAAGGTCAAACGCCTGCGCGGCGCCGTCCTGCGGCGTGGGGCTGTCCTCCGGCCGGTCGCGCGCGCCGCCGCCCGCATACAGGAGCAGGATGCCGACGAGCAGCACGATCAAGGCGTACTTATATTTGCCAAGGCGCGGCAGGAGCGCCGCGAGCGCCTGCCCGGCCTGCGCCTTCATTCGATCCAGTTCCATGTGACGTTCTCCTTTGTGATCCCGCATTCCTCTTCCAGCATGCGCTCGACCGCGCCCGCCCCCGCCTGCGCCGCCGCCGGGCAGGACAGCGTCACGCCGGTCACGTACGTCTGGCCGGCCTCGCCCGGCGCGGTCTGCAGGGCGGCCGTGCACGGCACCCCAAGCGCCCCGGCACGCGCCTCAATCTCGGCCTCAACCTGCCGGACGGCCGCCCCGGCGAGCGCCTCGGATGCGGCCGCCGTGTACGGGGCGCTCTGGGCCCGGCTCTCGGCCGCGGCCTGCCCCCACAGGCCGGACAGGCTGGGCAGGCGCACGCCGGACAGCGGCTGCAGGACGGCCAGCAGGATGGCCAGGCCGCCGGCAAAGCGCAGCACCGCGCGCAGGGCGCTGCCGCGCGTGAGGCTCAGCGCCACACCGAGCAGCAAGGCGGCCGCCGCCACGCCGAGCAGCAATGTCTCAAATAGTTCTATCATATTGGATTCACCAGCGTGATGGAAAAGACCAGTTCAAAGAACAAAATCGCCGAGCAGGTACCCAGCATGCCCAGCATCAGCCCCATGCTGTCGCTCAGGCCGGCGACCAGACCGGACAGCGCCCCGCCGCACACCGGCGTCATGACGGCCGCGCCCGCCTTGAACAGGAGATAGTTGCAGCCGACCTTCAAAAACGGGATGAGGCAGATGGCCAGGATGCACAGCATGCCCACCACGCCGACCGTGTTGCGGATGAGCACCGCGCCGGCCAGCATGGACTCGGCGGCGTCCGAGATGATGCCGCCGACGACCGGTACCGAGCCGGACACGGCAAACTTTGCCGTCTTGACCGCGACGGCGTCCGCACTGCCGCCGACCACGCCCGAGATACTCAGGTAGGCGATGAACACGGTCAGCGTCAGCTTCATCGCACCCGTGATCGCCCACTTGATAAAGCCGGCCATCTGGCCGAGCAGGCCGCCGCCGACCGCCGTGTTGACCGTGATGACCGCGATGTACACGCCCACGCCGGGCAGCAGCACGCCGGTGATCAGCCGCACGAGCAGGTCGAAGGCGAACATGGTCACGCCTTGCAGGACGGTCGCCGCCGTCGGCGCGCCGGTCAGCGTGACCGCCCCGGCCATGACGGGCAGCATGGCCTTGGAAAAGGTCGAGACCTCGTGCAGCGTGTCCCGGCACAGCGCCATCATGCCGGTCAGGTCGCCGAGGAACACGCCGGTCATGCCCAAAGCGCCCGCCATGGTCACGACCGGCAGATCCTCCCCGCTCCCCGCGGCCGCCCGCACGCCCTGCGCCGCGCCGCACAGCACGGCCACGACGAGCATCTTGCCCAGGCTGGCCAGCGCCGCCGACCAGGCCGAGCCCCCGCGGGCAGACAGATTTTCGATCAGCTGCGCCGCCGCCTGGTCCAGGCCATCCGTGAGCGTCACCCCCTCCATGAGCGCGGCCGCCTGCCCGTCCAAGGCGCCCGTCAGCACGCCCGCCTGGCTCTCGGCCTGGGCCTGCGCCGTCTGGGCGGTGTCCCCCGCGGCCTGCGCCACGCCAATACACAAAAAGATACAGCCGGCCAGGCAGGCCAGCCGCCTGCAAAGCCTGTTCCATCCGTTCCGCCATTCCATCTGCCTCCTGCCTTTCCACATCCGTCTTTTGCCTGCCTCAGGCGACCATGCGCGTCACGAGCGTCAGCACCTGGGTCACGAGCGGCAGGCACACCACAATGGCCGCCGCCGTGCCGGCCAGCTCCAGCTGGGCCGCGAGCGCGGCCTGTCCGGCATCCTGACAGACCGCGCACGCAACGCGCACAACCGCCGCGATGCACACCGCCTTGACGACCGGCCCATAGATCTGCGCGCCGTGCTCCAGGCCGCCCATGAGCTCCCGCACCGCGCGGTACAGCGCGGCCGCGGGCTCCAGCATGCCCCACATGAGGCACAGCACCCCGGCCAGCCCCACGGCCAGGGACAGCGCCGGGCTGTCCTTTTTGAGCACGAGCGCGAGGACCGCCGCGGCCAGGGCCGCCCCCACGAGCGCCGCAAGCCCGCCGCTCAAAACCCGAACACCGACTTCATGAGGGTGAACAGGTTGCTGATCTGCTGCACCAGCACCATCATGACCACGATCAGCCCGGCCAGGGTGGTCATCATGGCCTGCTCCTCGCGCCCGGAGCGGATGAGCAGCTGGTTAAAGACCGCGACCAGGATGCCGATGGCCGCGATCTTGAAAATCAAATCGACCTGCATGGTGTCCCTCCCGTCAAATCAAGATGAGCACGACAAAGATGCCCGCCGCGATGCCGCAGGTGCGGTAAACGTTGCCGTGGCGCTTGTAGGCCGCGCACGCCTCGCGCCGGCAGGCCTCCAGCCGCGCGGCCGTGTAGGACAAGCACTGCAGCTGCTGGCCGGCGTCATAGCGGCCGAGGAAGGCCGAGGCGTCGCGCAGGATGGCGGCGGCGTCCTGGCCGAGGTTCAGTTCGTCGGCCAGGTCGCGCACCGCGCTGCTCCAGTGGTAGCCGAGCGACATGCCCGGCGCCTTGTCCATGCGCCGCGCGATCTCGCCGAACAGCCGCCGGGCGTCGGGCTGGCCGCTCTGGGCCAGCGCGGCGATGAGGTCGGGCAGGGGCGTGTGCGGCCCGTCGATCTCGGCGCGCAGGAAGGACAAAGCGTCCAGCATGGCCGACAGGACGGCGATGCGGCGGCGCAGCCTGCCCCGCGCGGACAGGCCAAGCGCCGTGCAGGCGCCCAGGATCAGCACCGCGCCCATGGCTGTCAGCAACATGGCCCACCGCCCCCTTCTATCGCCCCGACCCGGCTGTGCCGGCCGTCCGCGTCCACAGACAGGACGACCAGCCGGGAGAACGCCCCCGTCCGGCACAGCGCCCGGAACAGCGGCTTGCGCCCGAGCTCGGCCTCGTCCCGCGCGTGGATGGTGGCCAGCACGGCCACGCCGCAGCCCGCCGCGTTCTGCACGGCCGCAAGGTCGGCCGGGTCCGTGATCTCGTCCATGGCCACCGCCTGCGGCCCCATCGTGCGCACGAGCTGCATGGCCCCGACCGCCTTGGGGCAGCCGTCCAGCACGTCGCACGCCGGCCCGAGGTCAAACTGCGGCACGCCGCCCCGCATGGCGGCGATCTCGCCGCGCTCGTCGGCCACGGCCACCCGCACGCCGCGCTCGGACAGCAGGCGGATGAGGTCGCGCAGGAAGGTGGTCTTGCCGCCGCCCGGCGGCGACAGGATGAGCGTGCCGCGCACGGAGCCGCCGTCCATCAGCTCGGGCAGGCAGCCGGCCGCCGTCCCCGGCACCGCCCGCGCAATGCGCAGGCACAGGGAGGACACCGTGCGCAGGCCGGCCGGCTGGCCGTCCTCGAGCGCCACCGTGCCGCACACGCCCAGCCGGTGGCCGCCCGCCAGCGGCAGGTAGCCCTGTCGGATGGGGTCCTCATAGGTATGTACCGACCAGCGGCTGGCCCGCGCCAGCGTGTCCCGCAGCTCCTCGGCCCGGATGGGCTCGCCGGCGACCTCGTGCTCCCGCCCGCAGGCGCACCAGCGCAGCGCCCCGCCCGCCCGCAGGCGCACCTCCTCGGCCGCCTGCCGCGCCGCGTCCGGCAGGCCGAGCGCCAGGTGCATGAGCCGCGGCGGCAGGCAGGAAACCGCCTGGGCGTAGCGTTCCAATCCTTTGTTTTTTTCGTCCATTTTGCATCACCTGTCTCAAAGCTATGCGCCTTCGCCCGCCTAAAAGAACCGCCCGCGGAAAAATACAAAAAATCCGCCCGCGCCCCTTGACATTCTTTAGCAGAGTGCTATAATAAAGACGTATATTGAAAAAAGCGATGACCGAGAAAGTAGTGCCGTCATCCGCGCTTTCCAGGGAGCGCCCATCCAGACTGCAAGTGGGCGCAGGCGCAGGCGGGGCGAAGTTCCCTCGTGAGCCGCAGGGCTGAACATCCAGTAGGCCCTTGCCGGGTTTCCCCCGTTAGCAGGATAGGATATAGCCTGTATCCGAAAACCAAAGTGCGGCGCGCCCGATGTGCGGCCGAATGTGGGTGGTACCGCGGAATGTTTGTCTTTCGTCCCAGATCGTGTGGACGGAGGACTTTTTTTATGCCAAAACCCGGCCATCCCGCCCCTTTTTCCCTGCTTTTTTAAATTTTTAGATAGACCGAAAGGAAGACACCACAATGATCGTAGTTATGAAGCGCGGCGCGACCGACGCGCACATCGACCGCCTGTCCCGCTGGCTGAGCACGCAGTACGGCGTGCACGTCAACACAGTCGTCGGCACGGGCACGACCATCCTGGCCCTGGTCGGCGACACGGCCGCCGTTGACCAGGACGCCCTGCTGCGCGACCCGCAGGTCGAGCGCATCACCAAGGTGCAGGAGCCGTTCAAGCTGGCCAACCGCCGCATGCATCCGCAGGACACCACGGTCGAGATCGCGCCCGGCGTCGTGGTCGGCGGCAAGAAGATCGTGGTCATGGCCGGGCCGTGCTCGGTCGAGAGCCGTGAGCAGATCATCGACGTGGCCCGCCACGTCCAGGCCGAGGGCGCGACCGTGCTGCGCGGCGGCGCCTGGAAGCCCCGCTCCTCCCCCTACTCCTTCCAGGGGCTCAAGGCCGAGGGCCTGGAGCTTTTGCACGAGGCCCATCTGGACACCGGCCTGCCGGTCGTCACCGAGATCACCAACCCCAAAAACATCGAGCTCTTCCTGGACAAGTGCGACTGCTTCCAGGTCGGCGCGCGCAACATGCAAAACTTTGACCTGCTCAAAGAGCTCGGCCAGACCCGCAAGCCCGTGCTCTTAAAGCGCGGCTTTGCCAACACCATCGAGGAGTTCCTCATGTCGGCCGAGTACGTCATGGCGGGCGGCAACGAGAACGTCATCCTGTGCGAGCGCGGCATCCGCACCTACGAGACCTACACGCGCAACACGCTAGACATCTCGGCCGTGCCCGTGCTCAAGCGCGTGAGCCATCTGCCGGTCGTCGTCGACCCCTCGCACGCGGGCGGCATCTACTGGATGGTCGAGCCGCTGGCCAAGGCGGCCGTCGCCGCGGGCGCGGACGGCCTCATCATCGAGGTGCACAACGACCCGGCCCACGCCCTGTCCGACGGCGCGCAGAGCCTGACCTACGAATCCTTCCAGGAGACCATGGCGTCCATCCGCCGGGTCGCCCAGGCGGTCGGCCGCGAGGTCTGACCGCGATCCCCCGCCCGGGCCGGAACTTTCCGCCCCGGCCGAACGTCTCATATAAAGGAGTGCTGACCCCTATGAAACAGCTCACCCTGAGCGGGACGTCCTCCCGCTCGGACATCCTCATCGGCCGCGGCCTGCTCGCGCAGGCGGCCGCACGCATGCTGGACGTGTTCTCGCCCAGCCGCGTGCACATCGTCACCGACTCCACCGTCGGTCCGCTGTACCTTGACAAGCTCGCTTCCCAGTTCGATCTGCCGGTCTCGCACACGGTCATCCCGGCCGGTGAGGCCCACAAGCGCCTGTCCACCGTCGAGACCATTTATCACGATCTGCTGAAGGCCGGCATGACCCGCAAGGACCTCGTCATCGCCCTGGGCGGCGGCGTGACCGGCGACATCGCCGGCTTTGCCGCGGCGACCTTCCTGCGCGGCGTGCCGCTCTGCCAGATTCCGACCACCCTGCTCGCGCAGGTCGATTCCTCGGTCGGCGGCAAGACCGGCGTGGACCTGCCCGAGGGCAAGAACCTGGTCGGCGCGTTCTATCAGCCCCGCCTGGTGCTCATCGACCCCGACGTGCTGGACACGTTGCCCCGCGAAACGTTCACCGACGGCATGGCCGAGGTCGTCAAGTACGGCTACATCGCGGACGCCGCGATTTTAGACATGGTCGCCCAGCCCAACTACCGCGACAAGATCGAGGACATCATCTACGCCTGCGTTAAGATCAAGCGCGACGTCGTGGCCCAGGACGAGCGCGACACCGGCCTGCGCATGATCCTGAACTTCGGCCACACGGTCGGCCATGCGGCCGAAAAGCTCGGCGGCTACACCGCGCTGACCCACGGCCAGGCGGTCGCCATCGGCATGGCCGCGGCCATGCGGCTCTCGCGCGCCATGGGCGCGCCCGAGGACCTCACGCCCGGCCTTGTGGCCCTGCTGCAAGCGCTCGGCCTGCCGACCGAGCTGCCCTATGACCGCGAGGCCATCTTCGGCGCGCTGCTGTCCGACAAAAAGAAATTCGGCGGCACGGTCAACTTCATCCTCGTGCGCACGCCCGGCAAGGCCGACATCGTGCCGATCTCGGCCGAGGCGCTGCATCCCATGATCTTAAATCTGTAAAAAGGAGGTGCGCCACATGGGTTCTACCTGGGGCAATGCACTGAAAATTTCTATCTTTGGCGAGTCGCACGGCGCAGGTATCGGCGTCGTCCTGGACGGCTTCCCGGCCGGCGTCCCCTATGACGAGGCCTTTGTCCTGCGCGAGATGGAGCGCCGCGCGCCCGGCCGCAACCGGCAGTCCACCGCGCGCCGCGAGGCCGACACGCCGCAGATCCTGTCGGGTATTTACGGCGGCAAGACCACCGGCACACCCATCTGCGCCGTCATCGGCAACACCAACACACGCTCGCAGGACTATGCGGCGCTGGCCGCCCAGCCGCGGCCGGGCCACGCCGACTACACCGGTGCCGTGCGCTATCACGGCTTCAACGACCCGCGCGGCGGTGGCCACTTCTCCGGCCGTCTGACCGCACCGCTGGTCTTCGCCGGCGCGCTGTGCAAGCTCTATCTGAAAGAGAAGGGCGTGACGGTCGGCGCGCATATCCAGTCCATCGCCCAGATCCAGGACACGGCATTTGACGACGTGGCCGTCTCGGCGGACGAGCTGGAAGCACTGCGCATGCAGGAGTACCCCATCCTCAACCCGCGCGCCCAGGCCGCCATGCTGGCCGCCATCGAGGACGCGCGCATGGACTGCGACTCGGTCGGCGGCGTCATCGAATGCGCCGCGGTCGGCCTGCCGGCCGGCCTGGGCTCGCCCATGATGGACACGGTCGAGTCGCGCCTATCCTCCATCCTGTTCGCCGTCCCGGCGGTCAAGGGCGTAGAGTTCGGCGTGGGCTTCGGCTTTGCCGAGTACCGCGGCTCGCACGCGAACGACCCGATGTATCTGGACGCAGACGGCCGCGTGCGCACCGAGACCAACAACAACGGCGGCGTGCTTGGCGGTATCACGAGCGGCATGCCGGTCGTGTTCCGCGCGGTCATCAAGCCCACC
>LBJMC04202__coassemble_875_pt1 | contig 18096 bp, 30 predicted proteins | sample LBJMC04202__metabat2_high_PE_026 | metagenome-assembled genome bin LBJMC04202 | reverse complement strand
AAGAGGCTTCCTTCCTTGGGGGATGGCATAAGGGATTTTCCATATATCAAGGCATACCGATGCGCAAACTGTGGATGTATCCTTATAAAAGGTGAAGCGTAGGAGCAATTCAATAGATACTGTGAAACGCGGATACGGTATATAGGGGCAAAAGGCGCATACAAAAAATAATAAATTGGTACGTGGCGGAATGATGAATGCAAAAAGGCATATAATTAGGGCTGGCACCGTCCTGCTAGCGATTTTACTGTTGAACCTATTGATCGAATTGGTTGGCGGAAAGTCAAAAGCTGAGCTGATAGACAGTAATATGACTTACGCAGAAACTTTCGGGTCGGTCATTGTGCTCGATCGGGAGCAGGATATCGCCACGGAGTATTGGCGCACGTTAATTTTAAATCGATACTGGAAGATAGATGAATTCCATGTCGAAAAGCCAGTGGTGTTTACCGCGCGCCGGAATTTGTTTGACAAGTATTCCTGTGAGATCCGCCTGGATGCGCAAGGAGATATGGTCAAGCTGCATGATGTTCGGGTAAGCTTCCTTTGGCCTGTGCTAATCTTCGAGATTGCTATGATCTGCGTTCTGGCATTTCTCTTGAGACATATTCGGCAATGACGGGATTTCGCTGGCTGTGTTATGGGATGTGAGATGATTGCCTCAAATATCAGCGCATTGAATAGGAATTTTCGTTGCAGACAGAACATATAGGTCTGACGGACATTGTGGGTGCCGCTGCCTTGCCGGCTGGTGTGCAGCGCTGTGAAAGGGAAGGGGATCGCTGTCTATGCGATTGCTAAAAATATATTTATATTGTTTAGCGGCGACTTTCATCCTATTGTTAGTTGCAGAGCTATGCCTTTTTGTTCCGAAAATGGAGGCTGTATATGGTGCAGAGCATATCGAGGAACGGACGGGCGGATTGGTGGCAGTTGATCTGGACACGGGGATTGTGACCGAATACCGCCGCGGGCTGCTGCTTGAACGGTATTTTCCGCAGGAGCAGTTTGAAATGAAAACGCAGGATTCTGTCACTTCATCGTGCAAAAACTGGTATACGACCTACGTTTACCGAGTAGACGCGCGGGGAAACATCGAGATTGCGGTGGAAAAGCAAGCGTGGGGCTGGCTTTGGTTCCCGTTTGCGTGCGGAGGACTGCTTTTTTCGGTCGTACAGTTGTATGAGGCGTGCAAAAAGCGAAGAGCAGAAAGAAGCTTGAAGCAATAAAATTGCTGGAAGGTGCGTATACGAAAGTATGCGCGCCTTTTCCGCTTCGGGACTGCATGAGATAAAATTGTAACCAGGCTGTTCTTGCAATCCCCGTAAAATTTGTCCACAATAGAAGGAAGAAACAGGAAAGCGAGGTGCTCCGCGTTGCGTCGTGTCGTGTCGATTGTAAGCGTTGTGCTGTGTGCCGTCCTGCTTGCCGGGTTCTTTGTCTGGACGCGGTCGTTCCGCACTGCGCCGAGTGAATATGCGTCGGCTGTGCCGGTAAGTGGCGCAACTTGGCAGGTGCAGCCTGCCCAGACGCAGCTGGACTGGAGCATGTACAACGAGAGTGGTGCAGATTTGCTGTTTGGTGAGCAAATGGCACTGGAATATCAGAAGGACGGAACTTGGGTGGAAGTGCTGACGCGCCTGAGCCGTCGCGCCTCGGAACGTTCATATACCGCCATAGGACGAGAGTGCCCGAACGGGGGAAGCACACAGGGAACATTTTCTTTGAATGAATACCCGGCGCTTCGCGCGGGAACCTACCGGCTGGTCATTCGGATGGAGGAGGGGCAGGCGCTGTTCAGCCAGCCGTTCGTCATCTCGTGACTTGGAAAGGGAAGGTGGAGTATGGTACGAAAAGGGATTGCGGCGGTCTGCATCTGCCTGATCGCTGCAAGCGTGCTGATTCTGGGACACACATATGCCGCCAGACAGGAGCGTGTGCAGGAGATCGCGTCCGAAGTGAATGGGAGCCTGACCGAATTGGCAGGCACTTTGGACCGCATGGTCCGGGCGTATGACCGGCAGAAACCGGAGGATTTTGAAGCACAGTACTGGCAGATGGCCTATCAGAAAGGCCGGATGAGCATATATTGCAGACAGTTGCAAAGCGAAAGCGAACTGGATGCCAAATATCCGCAGGCGTTCTCATTTTTGATAGAGCTGTCCGGCCCGGAGTTTGCACCCAAGTCCGCGCAGGCGTGCTATGATGCGGAGACGGTGGAACAGCTCAACCAGAAAAGCGCTTTTTTGCACAGTGTCATCCACGAAGGGGAGGAAGCGCTGCCGCTCGAACAGACCATGCAGAACCTGGAAAAAGCGTTGGAAGAGCAGCAATGAGGGCCGCCCTGGGAAAAATGAAAAAAGGCGTCTTTTGGACGCCTTTTTTCTGTCCGGGAGAGATTTTGTGAGCCGCAGAGCGAATTTTAACCGAACTGTTCTTGCAATTTCGGGAAAAATCGTCCATGATAAAGAAGAAGAGCTTTGGGGACCAAAGGAACGGCAGAAAGAGGTGTGCTGATTTGCGCAGAGAGATGTGGACCGCGCTGGTCGCAGGCGTTTTGTGTATCGTGAGCATTTGGGGCGGCCTAGCCGCCGTCGGGCAGGCAGATTTGCCGTTTGCGGCGTCGCCCGCGCCGGCAGAGCAAGACCCGGATGCAGCCCTGACCGAGGGCAGCGCGTCGCAGGGACAGTTTCAAGCGGTCAGGACACTGTCCATTGACCATGGAAGCCGGGTGAATTTTTGGATTCGGAACAACGGTGCGGTTCCGGTAGAGATCACGATCGACCGCACCCGGGCGCGCGTCATCCAGCCAGGCGCAGAGGGACATATCTCGGCTGACATCGATTTTTCCCGCCGGGACTATACGTTCCGGGCGCGGACTGAGACGGACAGCGGAAAGATTGATATCGACTACAAGATCGCACAGCGGGCATAGAAAAATGTAAGTGCAGGCCGTATCTGTGGCAGGAAGCTGTGCGCCTGCGGGCATGTGAGGAGGCCGCCTGACGGCTCAAAAATATAGAAGAAAAAATGAAAAAAATACTTGCAAATCTAGGGGGAGGTTTGTTATAATAAATTTTAGATGTGCAGCGCACATCTGTGCCAGTCTCCCCGTGATACGCGAGGGAGCGCGGTGCGCTTTTTCCCGCATCGCCCGCCCGCTGGCCGTCAACCGGACTATCTCCGGCGCGGTCTGTGGAGCGCAAAAAACGGCCGACCTGCCGTTATAACATTTTGACCCGCCCAAAGGGAATTTTCTGCGCAAAAATCGGCATAATTTCCATTGCGGACGGGATCTTCCTGTGTTATAATTATCGATGGTCTGGTCAAAAACAGGCCATCGATTTTTATATATTTCCCCCAGCACCTGCCGTGAAAGGGTCACGGCAGCGTTAGTAAGAAAAGTGGGCGGCAACCCGTGGGCGATCCCACACGAAGTACCGCCAAACTTCTGAAAGGAGCAAAAGTAATGCAGATCACTGATCCGATTGCGGATATGCTGACCCGCATCCGCAACGCGGGCGCTGCTCGTCACGAGACCGTTGACGTACCGGCGTCCAAGATGAAGAAGTCCATCGCGCAGATCCTGCTCGACGAGGGCTACATCAAGGCTTTCCAGCTCGTTGACAACGGCAACCAGGGCATCATCCGCATCACCCTGAAGTACGGTGCAAACCGCCAGAAGGCGATCACCGGCATCAAGCGTGTGTCCAAGCCCGGCCTGCGCGTCTATGCCGGCGCACAGGAGCTGCCCCGCGTCCTGCGCGGCCTGGGCGTTGCCATCATCTCTACGTCCAAGGGCGTCATGACCGACAAGAAGGCTCGTGAGCTGAACGTCGGCGGCGAAGTCCTGGCGTTCGTATGGTAAGGAGGTAATTCACAATGTCGAGAATTGGTAGAATGCCTATTGCCATCCCCGCTGGCGTCACTGTCACCCTGGACGGCAATGTCATCACGGTCAAGGGCGCAAAGGAGACCCTGACCCGCGAGATCCATCCCAACATGCACGTTGCAGTTGAGAACAACGAGATCATCGTAACTCGTCCGAACGACGAGAAGCAGAACCGTGCCCTGCACGGCCTGACCCGCTCCCTGATCCACAACATGGTTGTCGGCGTCACCGAGGGCTTCAAGAAGGAGCTTGAGGTAAACGGCGTTGGTTACCGTGTTGCCAAGCAGGGCAAGGACCTGGTCATGAACCTCGGTTTCTCCCATCAGGTCACCATGAGCGAGATCCCCGGCATCACCATTGAGGTCCCGGGCCCCAACAAGATCATCATTTCCGGTCCCGACAAGCAGAAGGTCGGCCAGTTTGCAGCGGAAGTCCGCGAGAAGCGTCCGCCGGAGCCGTACAAGGGCAAGGGCATCAAGTACGCCGACGAGCACATCCGCCGCAAGGAAGGCAAGACCGGCGGCAAGAAGAAGTAAGAAAGGAGAGTGTGCTTAAATGGTTTCTAAGAAGGATTCTAACAAGGCGCGCCTGAAGCGCCATAAGAGAGTGCGCAGCAAGATCTCCGGCACCGCAGAGTGCCCCCGTCTTGACGTTTACAGAAGCGCAAAGAACATCTATGCACAGGTGATCGACGACGTAGCCGGCGTGACCCTCGTCTCCGCTTCGACGATCGAGAAGGACTTCACCGAGTATGGCGGCAACAAGGACGCCGCGAAGAAGGTTGGCCTGCTGGTGGCTGAGCGCTGCAAGGCAAAGGGCATCGAGAATGTCGTATTTGACCGCGGCGGTTATCTGTACCACGGCCGCGTGAAGGAACTCGCAGAGGGCGCTCGCGAGGGCGGCCTTCAGTTTTAAGTCGGGAGGAGGTAAAACATGGCTAAGTTTGATCGTAACGATAAGAGAGAGGACGAGTACAAAGAAACAGTCGTCGCTCTCAATCGCGTATCCAAGACTGTCAAGGGCGGTCGTATCTTCAAGTTTGCGGCTCTCGTAGTCGTAGGCGACGGCAAGGGCACCGTTGGCTTCGGTCTGGGCAAGGCCTCCGAAGTTCCCGACGCAATCCGCAAGGGCATTGAGGACGCCAAGAAGAATCTTGTCAAGATTTCCCTCAAGGGCACCACGATTCCTCACGAGGTAATCGGTGAGTTCGGCGCCGGCCGCGTGCTGATGAAGCCTGCGGCTCCTGGTACCGGCGTAATTGCCGGCGGCGCAGTCCGTGCCGTTGTAGAGGTTGCCGGCATCAAGGACATCCGTACCAAGTGCCTGCGTTCCAACAATCCGCAGAACGTTGTAACCGCGACCATCGAGGGCCTCAAGAGCCTGCGCAATGCCGCTCAGGTTGCAGCAGTTCGCGGCAAAGACGTTAACGAACTGTAATAGGAGGGGTAATAGACATGGCAAACATTCAGATTACCCTCAAAAAGAGCCTGGCTGGCCGCAAGCAGCAGCACATCGCGACCGCACACGCTCTGGGTCTTAAGAAAATCAACGACGTAACCGTTCAGCCGGACAACGCGGCAACCCGCGGCAAGCTCGCGCAGATCGGTTACCTGCTCGAAATCGTAGAGGAGGCGTAACGACATGAAGCTTCAGGACTTACAGCCCGCTCTGGGCTCTACCAAGAAGGCATACCGCAAGGGTCGTGGCGCTGGTTCCGGTAACGGCAAGACCGCAGGCCGCGGCCACAAGGGCCAGTGGGCCCGCTCCGGCGGCGGCGTTCGCCCGGGCTTTGAGGGCGGCCAGATGCCTCTGGCACGTCGCCTGCCCAAGCGCGGCTTCCACAACATCTTCGGCACCACCTACGCGCCGGTCAACGTTTCCGCGCTGGAGCGCTTTGACAACGGCACGGAGGTCACCACTGAGCTGCTGCTCGAGACCGGTGTCATCTCGAAGGCGCTGGACGGCGTCAAGATCCTTGGCAGCGGCGAGCTGACCAAGAGCCTGACCGTAAAGGCTGCGGCATTCTCTGCTTCCGCAAAGGAGAAGATCGAGAAGGCAGGCGGAAAGGCCGAGGTGATCTAAGGTGCTCGAGACCATCAAGAATGCGTGGCGGGTCGCAGAACTGCGTAAGAAGATTCTGTACACTCTGTTCATTGTCTTCATCTTCCGCCTCGGTTCTTCAATCCCGGTTCCGTTCGTAGATTTCGCCATGCTGTCTCAGGTCTTTGAGCAGCAGACGGCCAACGGCTCGCTTCTGAGCTTTATGGACGTCTTCACCGGCGGCGGCCTGTCCAATGCGACGATTTTCGCAATGGGCATCACCCCTTATATCAATGCATCCATTATCCTACAGCTTCTGACCGTTGCCATCCCTGCCCTTGAGCACATGGTGAAGGACGGCGGCGAGGAAGGCCAGAAGAAGATCGCAAGCTGGACGCGCTATCTCGCCGTCATCTTGGGCTTTGTTCAGGGCTTCTCCTACTATATGCTGCTGAAGAGCTGGGGCCTCTTGAATGAGACCGGCGTATGGGCTGCCATCGTCATCATCATGGCGTTTACGGCGGGCACTGCGCTGATTATGTGGATGGGCGAGCACATCACCCAGAACGGTATCGGCAACGGTATCTCGATCATCCTTTTTGCGGGCATCATCTCCCGCGGGCCGTCCCTGGCCACTGCCCTTGTGCAGCTGTTTACGAATTCCGCTGTCATCGGCATCCTGATGGTAATCGTCGGCCTGGCTATGGTTGTCTTCATCGTCTATATGTCGAACGCCGAGCGCCGCATCCCGATCCAGTACGCCAAGCGCGTCGTGGGCCGTAAGATGTACGGCGGCCAGTCCACCCATCTGCCGATCAAGGTCAACGCGACCGGCGTTATGCCGATCATTTTCGCATCCTCGATCCTGTCCCTGCCGGCGACCATCCAGATGTTCTGGAACCCGGAGGCGGGCACGGTCGGCGCGGCGGTGATGAGCCTGTTCCGGCAGACATCGCCGTTCTATATCGCGCTGTATGCCATCATGATCTTCGGCTTCTCGTATTTCTACGCCTCGATCCAGTTCAACCCGATCGAGATCGCCAACAACCTCAAGAAGAACGGCGGCTATATCCCGGGCTTCCGCCCCGGCAAGCCGACTTCTGAGTTTATCATGAAGGCGCTGAGCAAGGTTGTCTTTGTCGGCGCGATCTTCCTGTGCGTCGTCGCGCTTGTCCCGCTTATCATCGGCGCGCTCAACTCCAGCCTGTCCAACGTTGCGTTGGGCGGCACATCGGTCATCATCGTGGTCGGCGTTGCGCTTGAAACGGTCAAGCAGCTCGAGGCACAGATGATGATGCGCCATCACAAGGGCTTCTTGGAGTAATTTAGGAGGCATTTTCTGTGAATCTGATTCTGTTAGGCGCTCCCGGCGCCGGCAAGGGCACGCTTGCGTCCTTCCTTGTGGAAAAGATGGGCGTCCCCTCGGTCTCGACGGGCAACATCCTGCGTGAGGCCATTGCAAATCATACCGAGCTCGGCCAGAAGGCAAAGGCGTTCATGGACGCTGGCCAGCTGGTACCCGACCAGCTTGTCATCGATCTCCTGCGTGACCGCATCGCGCAGGATGACTGCAAGGATGGCTTCATCCTGGATGGTTTTCCGCGCACCATCCCGCAGGCGGAGGCGCTCGACCAGATCGCATCCATCGACTGCGCGCTGTCGCTCGAGGTCGATGACGCGGTCATCGAAGGCCGTATGACCGGCCGCCGCGTCTGCCTCAAGTGCGGCGCGACCTACCACATCAAGGCCAACCCGCCCAAAAAGGAGGGTGTCTGCGATGTCTGCGGCGACACGCTGCACATCCGCAAGGACGACAAGCCCGATGTGGTCCGCCACCGTCTTGCGACCTATCATGAGCAGACCGAGCCGCTCAAGGATTACTACGGCGCGCAGGGCAAGCTCAAGAGCATTGACGGCGCGCAGGGGATCGAGCAGACTAAGGTGCTCGCCTGCCAGGCACTGGGCCTGTAAGCCGATATGATTGCGATTAAAACAGACGAACAACTGGAGCGCATGCGCGCTGCCGGCCGCATTACCGCCCTTGCGCGCCGTGCGGCGGCCGACGCGGTCGCTCCTGGGGTTACTACGGACGAGATCGACCGGATTGTCCGCAAGACCATCGAGGAGGCGGGGGCTAAGCCCTCCTTCCTCGGGTACGGCGGCTTTCCGGCGAGCGCCTGTATATCGGTCAACGACGAGGTGATCCACGGGATCCCCTCACGAAAGCGTGTCCTGCGCACGGGCGATCTGGTCAAGATCGACGTCGGCGCGTATATCGGCGGCTTTCACGGCGACTGTGCGTGCACGGTTGCCTGCGGGGAGGTTTCGGACGAGGCCCGGCGGCTGATCGAGGTAACCCGGCAGAGCTTCTATGAGGGCATCAGGTTTGCCCGGGAGGGCTATCGCGTGTCTGATATCTCGGCCGCGGTACAGGCCTATGTCGAGAAGAATGGCTTTTCCGTCGTCCGCGCCTTTGTCGGGCACGGCGTCGGCCGGCAGCTCCATGAGTCGCCCGAGGTGCCAAACTTCGGCCGGCCGGGCCACGGCGTTCGCCTGCAAAAAGGCATGACCCTTGCGGTCGAGCCCATGGTAAACGCCGGCGTGTGGGCGGTCAACGTCCTGCCGGACGGCTGGACCGTCAAGACACGGGACGGCAAGCTGTCCGCGCACTACGAAAATACGATCGCCATCACGGACGGCGATCCCGAAATCCTGACGGCCATCGACGGCGAGGTGCTGTGACCATGCATTCCCACGTATCCGATCTGGTGATCTCGCTGGCCGGGCGTGACCGGGATGGGGTGTTCCTCGTCCTGCGCGAAGAGGAGGACTTCCTCTGGCTGGCAAACGGCCGCGGGCGCCGCGCCGAAAAGCCCAAGCGCAAAAAGCGCAAGCACACGGCGTTTGCCGGGCACTGCGACGCGCGCACCCGGGAAAAACTGCTCGGGACGGGCAGGCTGACCAACAGCGATATCCGGAAGGCCCTGTCCATCTGGGCGGGGGACAACCAAAACACTGACCAAAGAGGGGAAAGCGAACATGGCTAAAGACGACGTAATTGAGCTGGAAGGTACCGTCATAGAGGCGCTGCCCAACGCGATGTTCCAGGTCGAGCTGCCCAACGGGCACAAGATCCTGGCGCACATCTCGGGCAAGCTGCGCATGAATTTTATCCGCATTTTACCTGGCGACAAGGTCACCGTGCAGATGTCGCCCTACGACCTGACCCGCGGCCGCATCACCTGGCGTTCCAAGTAAGGTGCGCCCCTTGTGATGATAAGGCGGGCGGAGGCTCCAACGTGACCGAGGGGCCGTTATCCACCACCGATCTATTATCTGATGGAGGTTTATTCCCATGAAAGTAAGACCGTCTGTAAAGCCGATCTGTGAAAAGTGCAAGATCATTCGCCGCAAGGGCCGCGTAATGGTCATTTGCCAGAACCCGAAGCACAAGCAGAAGCAGGGCTAATCGAAGGGGCATCCCTTGGATTAGAGCGCACCGCAAACGGCTGCGGCTGGGGAAGCGGTTTCCCCGGTACGTGGAACGTGCGGCTGTATCCCACACGGAGACAAAGTCTGTCTCCGGCGCTTCTTTGTGAGGGAGACGCCAGGCGGCGTTTCCTAATAGACTGACGACGGAGCCAACAAGCACGCGCGGCGTTCCGCGCGGCGCTACAAGGGCGGGGACGGCCCTTAGACTGGCTTGCGCACACACGTCCCAGCATACTTTTGGAGGTAAATTGTAAATGGCACGTATTGCCGGTGTTGACCTTCCGCGTGAGAAGCGCGTAGAGATCGGCCTGACCTACATCTACGGCATCGGACGGAAGCTGTCCAACGAAATCCTGTCCAAGACCGGTATCAATCCGGACACCCGCGTCAAGGACCTGACCGAGGAAGAAGCAGCCAAGCTGCGTGAGTGCATCGAGCACGGCTACACCGTAGAGGGTGACCTGCGCCGTGAGATCGGCCTGAACATCAAGCGCCTGGTTGAGATCGGCTGCTACCGCGGCCTGCGTCATCGCCGCGGCCTGCCCGTTCGCGGCCAGCGCACCAAGACCAATGCGCGTACCCGCAAGGGCCCGAAGAAGACCATTGCGAACAAGAAGAAGTAAGGAGGGGAGCATAAATGGCTAAGGTTCAGAAGAAGGGCGCTCAGACTCGCACCAAGCGTCGTGAGCGCAAGAATATCGAAAAGGGCGCGGCACATATCCGCTCCTCTTTCAACAATACCATCGTCACCATCACCGACCTCAATGGCAACGCTCTGTCTTGGGCATCTGCCGGCGAGATGGGCTTCCGCGGCTCGCGTAAGTCGACCCCGTATGCGGCGCAGACCGCAGCCGAGACCGCTGCGAAGGCTGCAATGGAGCACGGCCTCAAGACCGTCGAAGTTTACGTCAAGGGCCCTGGCTCGGGCCGTGAGGCTGCCATCCGTGCGCTGCAGGCAACCGGCCTCGAGGTAACCATGATCAAGGACGTTACCCCGATCCCGCACAACGGCTGCCGCCCGCCCAAGAGAAGAAGAGTTTAATCAAGGAGGAAACCAATAATGGCAAAGAATACGCAGCCCATTCTGAAAAGATGCAAGACCCTGGGCCTTTCCCCTGCAGTTCTTGGTTACTCCAAGGAGACCAAGCGCAACCCCAAGCAGTCCCGCCGCAAGCAGTCTGAGTACGGCATGCAGCTGACCGAGAAGCAGAAGGTCAAGTTCATCTACGGCGTTCTCGAGAAGCAGTTCCGCAAGTACTACGAGAAGGCTGAGAAGAAGCAGGGCATCACCGGTGAGATCCTGCTGCAGGAGCTGGAGCGCCGCCTGGACAACACCGTGTTCCGCATGGGCTTTGCAAACACCCGCCGCGAGGCACGTCAGCTCGTCAGCCATGCGCACTTCACCGTCAACGGCAAGCGCGTCAACATCCCGTCCTTCCAGGTGAAGCCGGGCGACGTCGTTGCAGTTTGCGAGAAGTCCCGCAGCCTGACCAAGTTCAAGACCCTGCTCGAGGAGAACGGCAAGAAGGCTTGCCCGAAGTGGATCGACAAGGCAAACGATTCCTTCGAGGGCAAGATCGTGGCGATGCCTGCTCGTGACGACATCGACTACGAGGTATCCGAGCACCTGATCGTCGAGTTGTACTCCAAATAAGCCAAACCCTCATTTCTTTGGATCTGTTTCGCGCGCTGCCGCCTTGTCTTGCGGGGCGCGTGAAATTTCCATCCATTTTACAAGTCAATTGGCCGCATGAAAAGGAGGGTATCTGTAAATGATCGAAATTGAAAAGCCGCGCATTGATTGCGAGGAGCTGGCAGAAGACGGCTCCTATGGCAGATTCGTCGTAGAGCCGCTGGAGCGAGGCTACGGAACTACGCTGGGCAACTCCCTGCGCCGTATCCTGCTGTCCTCCCTGCCGGGCACTGCCGCGACCTCCATCAAAATCGCGGGCGTGCAGCATGAGTTTTCCACCATTCCCGGTGTGAAGGAGGACGTGACCGAGATCGTCCTCAACGTCAAGGGCATCATCGCCAAGCTTTACTGCGACGGCCCCAAGACCGTCTATATCGAAGCCGCAGGCGAGGGCGAGGTCAAGGCAGGCGACATCCATTCGGATGGCGAGGTTGAGATCCTCAACCCGGACCTGCACATTGCGACCCTGATGAGCGACGCGCGCCTGTCTATGGAGATCACCCTGGCTTCCGGCCGCGGCTATGTCCCGGCCGAGCGCAACAAGCAGAATCAGAACGCGATCGGCGTCATCCCGGTGGACTCGATCTACACCCCGGTGTACAAGGTCAACTATACCGTTGAGAACACCCGTGTCGGCAACATGACCGACTACGACAAGCTGACGCTTGAAATCTGGACCGACCGCACCATCAACGCGCGCGACGCGGTTTCGCTCGGCGCGAAGGTTCTGCGCGACCATCTCGATCTGTTTGTCGATCTCTCGGAGGAGATCGGCTCGAAGTCGACCGTCGTTGAGAAGGCCGAGGCACAGCACGACAAGGTGCTGGAGATGACCATTGAGGAGCTGGACTTCTCCGTCCGCTCGTTCAACTGCCTCAAGCGCGCCGGCATCAACACGGTGGAGGACCTCATCAACACCTCGGAGGAGGACATGATGAAGGTTCGAAACCTCGGACGCAAGTCGCTCGAGGAAGTCATTGGCAAGCTGGAGGCCATGGGTCTGTCGCTTGCAAAGTCCGAGGAATAATCCCCGGCCCACGCGCTTGCTGACAAGATCAGGGGCGCCCTGGTAATTTAGCACGAAGGCGGCGGCGTGTGCCGCGCCGCCGCTTTATATCCTGATGACCTAAATTGGAGGTATACGAACATGGCAGCAAATCGTAAGCTCGGCCGCACGACCGAACACCGTATGGCGATGCTGCGCGCAATGGTCACCTTCCTGCTGGAGAACGGCAGAATCGAGACCACCGTTGCACGCGCAAAGGAAGTCGCTCCCCTGTGCGAGAAGATGATCACCCTGGGCAAGAAGAACACCCTGGCAACCCGCCGTCAGGCGATGGCTTTCGTCACCAAGGAAGCGGTTGTTGCAAAGCTGTTCTCTGAGATCGCGCCCAAGTATGCAGAGCGCAACGGCGGCTACACCCGCATCATCAAGACCGGCCCGCGCCGCGGCGACTGCGCTGAGATGGCGATCATCGAGCTGGTATAACATCCTGAGATCTCGCGCCTGAGCCGCCCGGCTCGGACGCATCAAAGTCAGTTCACCTGAGGCGTGCTCCCAGGTGAACTGATTTTTTTATGCGGGAAGCTGCCGCGCCCTTTGCCGAAAGCTTGGAGAAACTTGGGACGCTTTTCCGGCGCCGCACAAGGCGGCCGGAGCACAAAAAACCGCCCTTGCCACCTATACCGGCCTGTGCTACAATGGGGGAAACAGAAACAGCCGATGATGGATATGGCAGGAGGAGTTTGCCGTGCAGAAGAAATATCTTGTGATCGCGGCGGCTGCCGCCGTCGCCGCATGCAGCGGCCTGATCGCCCAGGGCGTCCCCATGCCGCAGAGCGTCTACGTCAGACAATTGTCTGCGCTCACCCAAGCGGTGCAAACCATCTTGGAAAAGCCAAATGCTGCCCCGCCCGACATTGCGGGCGTGCGGGCGGGCCGTGACCTATTGGGACGGGCAAAACCCAATCATCGAGTTTATGACCGGGTATACCGGACTGGTTCCGTCTGCGGGCTATCATGGCCTGTATTACTCGCTGGACGGCAGCCCGGCCGCCTTTCAGAACACCAGCCGGCCCCTAGCCAGGGGAAAGGACGGATTCTACTGGCGGGGAGAAGGGGATGATTGGGGAAAAACCACACGGCTGGATGACCACTGGTTCACGTTTGAAGCATATTTCTGATCCAATGCAGAATGGGGGAGTTTCTATGTTAACCCGTATCTGGCAGACTTACAAGAGGCAGTGCGTTATCGGCGGCATCGCACTTGCGGTCATCCTCATCCTGGTTTATTTCTATTTCCTGTTTCAGACCGGCATCTGGTACAACGACGTTTTTTTGGTGCGGCAAACGGACGGCAGCTTCAAGGGCGCAGGCTATGCCCTGAGCGTTACCCCGACACCCGACGGTACAGATATTGTCTTTACAGCAAATGACGAGACGCGCACCTATTCGGTTGTCAATATCCAAAATTCAGGTGTGGAATTTTACCAGAACGGAACGCTGACGCATACCATGCAGGTCGAGCAAATGGGCGATTTTTTCATCCTGATTGACGAAAATGGCGAGGCAGAACTGCCTTTCCGCATTTCGTATTCCAACCAGAACGAGGACGATTTGTTCCCGACAAATCATGAACTGTATGGGTGGACACGCGAGATCCAGACCGGCATACGCGGCGAACCCATGTTTTTATTCTTTGCTGCGCTGTTTGGTGTTCCTTTGTTCCTGGATATCCACTATCCCGATTTGTTTTTTGAGCTGCGCTATCGGCGGTATGTGGACGGCGACTGCGAGCCGAATGCGTATTATCGCTTCTGGCAGAAGATCGGCCAGGCGATCCTGGCAATTTTGATCGCGGCCTGCCTGGTCATGGGTTTGATCTCCAGGGTAGGATGAAATAGCAGAAGGAGGACGGCCATGAAAATTGAGCACGTAGCGATGTATGTCAATGACCTGGAAGGGGCCAAGACATTTTTTGTCAAATATCTGGATGCAAAGGCGAACGACGGCTATCACAATCCCAAGACCGATTTTCGTTCGTATTTTTAAGCTTCTCTGACGGCGCACGATGCGCCAGATGACAGAGCAAAAGATAAAAGGAGTTGACAGATGGAGACCAATCCCTTGCGCGCGTTCGCTGAGATGTGGGCGCGCATCTTTGAAATTTCCGGACGGACCCGGCGCGCGGCCTATTGGGGCGCGATGATTTTAAACTTTGCGGCCGGCTTTGTGCTGGGCTTTCTGCCCTATGCCGGCTGGGTTTACAGTGTACTGAGCATCATCCCGGGCATCACGATGTCGATCCGCCGCATGCATGACACCGGGCGCAGCGGCCTGTGGCTGCTTGTCGCCCTCATCCCGTTTGGCGGCATCCTAGTGTTTGTCCTGCTGCTTTTGGACAGCGATGGGGCCAACCGCTATGGTGACAGCCCGAAATACGGAAAAGTGCCGTTCTGAGGGCAGCTTTCGACCGTTTGTGCCCGGCTGCGGCCGAAAAATGCCGCAAAACGCATAAAAAATTTTCCAGATGGCTTGCATCGACCAGGAAAAGATGGTATACTAACAAAAGTAGTATGTAAGTTTTTCGGAGAGTGGGGCAACCCACTCTTTCTTATTGCTTTTTGCAGAATTTTGAGGAGGTAGGTATGCAGACCAAGGAACTCATTCGCAGGGTAGAGGAAATGGCGCGGCCGCTGTGCGAGCAGGCCGGCGTCTCGCTCTGGGATGTGGAATTTGAAAAAGAGGGCGGCCAGTATATGCTGACCATCACCATCGACCGCGAAGGCGGCGTGGACATCGACCACTGCGAGACCATCTCGCGCGCCATCGACCCGATGCTCGACGCGAAGGAGTTCGACGCGCTGCCGCCTTATACGCTGTGCGTATCCTCGGCCGGCCTGACGCGCCGGCTCAAGCGGCCCGAGCACTTTGCCCAGTATCTTGGCCAGACCGTCGAAGTCAAGTTCTACCGGGCCATCAACGGCGCCAAGACCGTGGAGGGCCGGCTTGTGGACTATGACGCAGGCGCCGTCACCATCGAGTCCGGCGGCCAGACCGTCGTCTATGAGCCGGGCGACGTGGCCTCGGTGCGCTTGACCGTACAGCTTTGATCGCAATTTTTTCAGGTCCCCCTGCGGACATCAGCCAATCATAAGGAGTGAATTACAACCACAATGGTCAATAAAGAATTTTTTGCCGCGCTCGAGCAGCTGGAGAAGGAGAAGGGCATCCCGGTCGATTACATGCTCGACCGCGTGGGCCAGGCGCTCATCACCGCCTATAAGCGTGAAAACGACGGCATGACCGACAATGTCTACGTCATCCCGGACCGAGAGGGCCAGGACATCCGCATGTTCGTGCGCAAGACCGTCGTCGACGACGTCTATGAGCCGTACGAGGAGATGACCGTCGAGGAGGCGCGCGAATACAAGCCGAACGCCGTCCTGGGCGATGTCATCGATATCGACATCCCTACCAAGTCCTTCGGCCGCATCGCCGCCCAGACCGCAAAGCAGGTCATCATCCAGGGCATTCGCGAGGCCGAGCGCGGCATGGTGCTGTCCGAGTTTGAGTCCAAGGAGCACGAGATCCTGACCGCGACCGTGTCCCGGATCGACCCGCGCGGCGGCTACATCCTGGAGATGATCTCGCAGGGCGAGAAGACCGAGGCCATCCTGCCGGTCTCCGAGCAGGTGCGCACCGAGCAGTTCAAGGAAGGCGACCGCATCAAGGTCTATGTCATCGAGGTGCGCAAGGGCACCCGCGGCCCGCAGATCCTGATCTCCCGCACCCACCCGGGCCTGGTCAAGCGCCTGTTTGAGCTGGAAGTGCCCGAGATCCACGATGGCGTCGTCGAGGTCAAGTCTATCGCCCGCGAGGCGGGCAGCCGCACCAAGATCGCAGTCACCTCGAACGACCCGAACGTCGACCCGATCGGTGCATGCGTCGGTACGCGCGGCGCACGTGTGGGCAACATCGTTGACGAGCTGGGCGGCGAGAAGATTGATATCATCAAGTGGAGCGAGGACACCGCTGCGTTTGTATCGGCAGCACTGGCTCCGGCCGACGTCATCTCGGCCACCATGCAGCCCGACACCAAGGCCTGCCGTGTCATCGTGCCCGACGACCAGCTGTCGCTTGCCATCGGCAAGGAAGGCCAGAACGCCCGCCTGGCCGCCAAGCTGACCGGCTGCAAGATCGACATCGCCCCGGCATCGCAGCAGCAGGCCGAGGGCTGACGCCGGAAAGGAGGACACCGTGACGCAGCACAAGAAGATCCCGATGCGGCAGTGCCTGGGCTGCCGCACGATGCACCCCAAGCGCGAACTCATCCGCGCGGTCCGCTCGCCGGCCGGCGAGATCACTTTGGATTTTAAGGGCAAGGCCCCGGGCCGGGGCGCTTATCTGTGCCCCAACCCAGACTGTCTCAAAAAAGCGCGCAAGGCGCGCGCCCTGGAGCGCGCGTTCGGCTGCGATATCCCGGCTGAGGTCTACGACGCGCTCGAGCAGCGCATGGAGGAGGCAGGGAACGATGGAACTTGAGTCGCTGCTGGGCCTTATCGGCCTGGCCCGCCGTGCGGGCAAGCTGGCGGTTGGCGAGGCGCTGACGGCCGAGTTGGTCGCCGCGGGCCGCGCGCGGGCTATCTTCCTGGCCGGGGACGCGGGCGAGGCCACGTGCCGCAAAGTCCTGCGGCACGACGCGCGCGTGCCGGTCTTCCGCCTGCCCTGCGGCAAGGCCGAGCTCGGTCGCGCGGTCGGTTTCCCGGACTGCGCCGTGTGCGCCATGCAGGACATCGGCATGGCCCAGGCCGCAGCCAAGAAATTTGCGGGCAGCTCGGAAGAAAACCGGGCGGCCGCCGCGCGCGTCTTTGAAAAAAAGACCCGGATCGACCGGCGGAAAGGCGTCAAGAAAGACAAAAGATCCCGCGGATCATCCAACGCGTTTTGATAGATTGGCCGCACTGCGGCCGCGTTTTCATCCGCCAGAGGCCCCTGGTGGAAATTCCTATGGAGGTGAACGCCAATGGCATTAGAGAATAAATACCGTGTCCACGAAGTCGCGAAGGACTTTGGCGTGGGCAATAAGGAGATTACCGATATTCTGGCAAAGCATGGGAAGGCGCCCAAGAACCACATGCAGGTCCTGGACGACCATGACTTGAGCCTGATTTTTGAAGTTTTGACCCAGAGCCATCCGGTCCCGGACCTGGAGGCTGTACTGGAGCGCCAGCAGCAGGCGCGCAGCAAGAAGCTGGCCGCCTCGCGCCAGCAGGCCGCGGCCCAGAAGCAGGAGGCCGCCCACAAGCAGAAGCAGGAGGGCGCAGCAGGGCAGCAGCCGCAGCAGCACAGCCGCGTCAAGCAGGTGCACCGCATCGACACCCGCACGGGCGGCGATGTCAACCTGGATAAATACGACGAGCGCATCGACTCGCTGGTCTCGGAGAAGGCCGAGCGCATGTCCTCGTCCAGCCAGAAGAAGCAGAAGCTGACCAAAAAGTCCGACCAGCGCGCCAAGCAGCAGGCTTCGGGCAAGCGCCGCCAGGAGGAGCAGGAGAAAATGCGCCGCCTGCAGCGCCAGCACCAGCAGGCCGCGGCCAAGAAGGTCCAGCTCAAGGTCTCCATCCCGGACGAGATCAACGTCGGCGAGTTCGCCCAGCGCATGAAGCGCACGGCGGCCGATGTCATCAAGGAACTCATGAAGCTTGGCGTCATGGCCTCGATCTCCGAGACCATTGACTTCGACACCGCGGCCATTGTGGCCGAGGAGATGGGCGCCAAGGTCGAGAAGGAAGTCCATGTAACCATCGAGGAGCGCCTGTTCGACGAGCACGAAGACAAGGAAGAGGAGCTCCAGCCGCGTGACCCGGTCGTGGTCGTCATGGGCCACGTTGACCACGGCAAGACCTCCCTGCTCGACGCCATCCGCAAGACCAAGGTCACCGAGGGCGAGGCCGGCGGCATCACCCAGCACATCGG
>LBJMC04202__coassemble_662_pt1 | contig 22595 bp, 21 predicted proteins | sample LBJMC04202__metabat2_high_PE_026 | metagenome-assembled genome bin LBJMC04202 | reverse complement strand
GTCCATGTGGTGCGGCGACCTGGCCTGCGAGGAAAAGGTCAAGGAAGAGACCGGTATGCCGTCCCGCTGCATGCCCTTCGAGCAGGAGCATCTGGACGATGTGTGCCCGGTTTGCGGCAAGCCTGCCAAGAAGATGATCGTCTGGGGCATCGCATACTAATTGCATAGGTGTGATACACAGACGGTCTGACCGGTAAAAAAAGGGGGGCGCCGCGCAGACAATGCGCGGCGCCCCCTGTTTTATATGCTAAAGTAATAGACAAGGAGGAGAGATATGGAGACTACAACCACTACGGCCGATACCGCGGCAGAGATCGGCGACGCAGCTGGGGCCGTGACCGACGCGGTCGGAGATGCGGCGGCTGCGATCCTGCCCGACCAGATATGGGACAACATTGTTGATTTTTTTTATGGATCAGTGCTTGGCGGCTTCCTTGGCAAGGTACTGCTGATTGCATTGACTATTCTCGTCATGCTTGTCGCGGTCAAGATTACAAACCGGCTTTTCCACCGCGTGACCGACCACATGAAATCGGTCAACAAATCCGGCGCAACCCTTGCCGCCTTCCTGCGCTATCCCATCCTGTTCCTCATCTATTTTGCTGCCTTCGCTATCATCGTATCCAGCATCCCGCCCATCAATGCGGCCATGAACAAGCTGCTCGCCGCCGGCGGTGTGCTGGCCGTTGTGTTTGGCCTGGCCGGACAGGAGGCGCTGGGCTCGGTTGCGGCAGGCGTCATGATCCTGGCCTTCCGCCCCTTCGTCATCGGCGACGTCGTCAATGTCGTATCGGAGGGTGTGACCGGGACGGTTGAGGAAATCACCTTGCGGCATACCGTGCTGCGCACCATTGAGAACAAGCGCGTGATTATCCCGAATAGCACGATGAACACGTCGGTCGTGGAGAACGCTGACTATGGAGACAAGAAGGTCTGCCTGACGATGGATGTCGGCATTACTTACGAGTCCGACCTGGACCGCGCGCTGGCGATCCTGGCCGACGAGGTGGCGCGGCATCCGGATTATCTGGACCGGCGCACCGAGGAGGACAAGGAAAAGGGCGTGCCGCTCGTGACCGTGCGCGTCAATGAGCTGGCCGACTCGGCGGTCGTGCTGCGCGCCCTGCTCTGGGGCAAGGACAATGGCACCGCCTTTGCCATGCGCGCCGAGCTCCTGCGCCGGATTAAGAACCGTTTTGACGCGGAGGGGATCGGCTTGGCCTATCCGCACCTCGTCGTGGAAATGACAGGAGGAAAGAGATGAAGCGATTGCTTGCCGGGCTGTGCGCTGCAAGCCTTATGACCGGTTCGGCGGCGGCCGTCGTCTCAGAGATGACGCCGCCGCCCGAAGAGGTGGTGGCGGAAAATACCCCCACGGCGGACTATACCGCGAGTGCGGATGTGCTGTATGAGCTGGGACTGTTTCAGGGCGCAGGCGTAGACCGCTTTGGCCGTCCGGTGTACGAGCTCGAAGAGCCGTGTACACGTGCGGAGGCAGCGGTCATGCTGGTGCGTCTGCTGGGACTGGAGGAGGAAGCCAAGGAGGCTGCCGGAACGCCGTTTACCGACTTGCAGGACTGGCAGAAGCCGTATGTCAATCTGCTCTACCATCGCGGCATGATTCGCGGCGCAAGCTATGACAAGTTTGAGCCTGAGTCGCCGTGCACCGCGCAGATGTACACCGCGCTCATGCTGCGTGCCCTGGGCTATTCTGACCAAAAAAGCGATTTTACCTATGACAGTGCGCTGGCTTTTGCCCAGAAAATTGGACTGATCGACAATTTTTCGTGTGACCCCAACGATTTTCGCCGGGATGATGCGGCCCAGATGAGCCGGATGGCGCTGGAATTGACGCCCAAGGGCGCACAGACCGACTTGCTTGGGCAGCTTGTGGAACAGGGCGTTGTGGACGAAGACAAGGCGGCCGCGGTGCGTGCAGAGAGCCAGCAGATCGCAGCGCTCTCGACACGGGCTGAGACAGCACCGTCCTATGAGGCCGAGGTGTTCGCGGCGCTGATCGACGACCCGGATGGCAACAGCATCAGCCTGCACGGCACGCTGGTCGACGAGGGCAAGCGCGCCCGGCTGGATGGCATGCTGTCGGTCGCGCTTGCCGATGGCCGGTCGGCGTCGCAGCAGGTGATCGTGCTGCGCGACAGCGGCGGGATCTCACTGTCGCCCTGGAAGGGCACGGGCTACCGCGACGATCAGGTCGCGGCCCTATTGCGCGAGACCAGCCTGTTGTCGCTTGTGATGTCGGCGGTGCCTGCGCGCAGCCTGATTTCGCAGCTCAGCCAGCGGGGAGATACCTATACCATGACATTGTCGGACGGCAGCGCGCAGCTCAAGTTTGACGCGGGCGGGGTCCCGCAGGAGCGCATGCTTTCCTTGGCGCTGCACGGGGCAATGTACAGCGTGACGGCACAGACCGTACGCACCGAGGACGTGCGGCCGTTTGACGTGCCGGATGGTTACTCGAGTTATATCAAAATTTCCAATACGCCGTAATTGTATCAAAAGATACAGTGCGTGATAAAACAGGGGAGCACGGATGTTCTAAAAGAACAGCCGGCTTCCCTGTTTTCTTTGTAAAAAATTGATGAACAATTGGGGGAAAAAGGAAGGCCCATCTTGTTTTCTTTGGGTAAAGTGCTATAATATCTCATAAGGTATCCCTTGAAGGAGGATGATTCAAATTATGAAAAAAGTTATGAAATCGATGGTGCTCGGCTCGCTGGCCGCAGCGATGCTGGCCTCCGGCGCAGCAGCCGCTAACTTCACCTCGAGTGCGGACGTGCTCAACGAGTTGGGCCTGTTCCAGGGCTCGGAGTCCGGCTATGAGCTGGACCGCGCGCCCGACCGCGCAGAGGCTGCCACCATGCTGGTTCGCCTGCTCGGCAAGGAGGAAGAGGCCAAGACGTTCTGGCAGGGCATGACTAATCCGCAGCCCGTTCAGCAGGTTGAAGCTGCTTCGGCTTATACGCTGCTCGACAATGAGCTTGGTGTTGCCATGCAGGGCAATACCCTGTATGTTGCAGACAAGGACAAGCTGATGACCAAGGCTGCCGAAGAGGGCATGATGTCCGAATTCGATTACGAGGGTTATACTAAGATGATGTGGGCGCCGATCGGTGTAACCGTACCTGAAGGTGCGGTCAAGGCAACCTTCAGCTATGACGGCATGGAAGGTGAGCCGGTTGAGATTGACCTGACCAAGAACGGCGACACTGCTATGATGCACGTGGAAGACGGCAAGCTGATGTACTATGTCGGCGTTGTCGCTGAAAAGGACGGCAAAACCGATCTGTGGCCGGAAGAGACCATCGTAACTAAGCACTTTGTATGGCTGGACAAGAATGGTACCGTACTGGGCGAGACCAATGCTGCACTCAACTGGAGCCACACTGCACCGACCGCCGAAACCACCGAATCGGCTAAGCCGGTTGAAGAGAGTACGGCTGCAAAGGACTATGTATTCCCGTTCACCGATATGGACAACGGCTACGAGTGGGCAAAGCCCTACGTTGCATGGCTGTACAACGAGGGTCTGACCTCTGGCGCAACCGCAACCACCTTTGAGCCGGGCAACAAGTGCACCGCACAGCAGTACACCACTTTCCTGATGCGCGCACTGGGCTACTCCGATGCAGAGGGCGGCGACTTTACTTACGATAAGGCAATCGATTTCGCAACCGAGAAGGGCGTTGTTGATGCATACAACATGGATGCCGACAACTTCCTGCGCGACGATGTCGTTGCGATGAGCTATACCGCGCTGTCGGCTGCCCCCAAGAGCGGGGAGACCGATCTCCTGACCAAGCTGGTCAATGAGGGAGCAATCGAGGCCGAGACCGCGGCACCGGTCCAGCAGACCTTCACCGCGCTGCGCAACTTCAACAAGGCCTATGAGGCTGTCGCCGCAACCACTTCGGCCGATGCGACCGCAGATTTCACCATGAACATGAGCGTTGCCGACGCGACCGTTGATGCATCGGGCAAGTTTGATGTGCAGGTCAAGGCGGACCCGGCCAACCTGGCCGACATGCAGATGGCGATGACCGGCTCGTTGAGCATGAGCATCCCGGCCACGGACGGCGCAGAGGCCGCTACGCTGGAACTGCCGATGGAGATGTACGTGCAGGACGGTGTGTCCTACACCAACGTCATGGGCGTCAAGGTCAAGCAGGATCTGGATCTGGACAGCGCGCTCAAGGGCATTGACCTGCAGGCGCTGGCCGACATGAACACCGTGCCGCTGTGTATGCTCGACAGCATCTCGCAGGACGGCAACACTTACAAGATGAGCTACAACAGCGAGGCGTTCAACGGCCTGTTTGCGGAGATCTTCAGCCAGATCACCGACCAGATCGAGATCACCGACGAGATGAAGGCCCAGGGCATCACCGAGGATATGTTCAAGATCAGCGTAGACCTGACCAAGGCTGATGTTGAGATGACCTTCAAGGACGGTGGCCTGTATGACCAGAAGGCCGATATGGCGATGACCATGGATATGATGGGCGAGCAGGTCAGCGCGAACATTGTGATGAATACGTCTGCGACCGCAGTCGGTGACGCTGTCACCGTCGAGTACCCGTCCGACCTCGACACCTATGTTGACGCGTCCGAGGTGACGGCCGATACGGCTGCTGATCCTGCGGCAGAGACCGCAGCCGAGGAGACCGAAGCCGCTCCGACGGAGGAGACCACCGACGCTTCTGCTGATGCTGCTCTGGCAACTGATACGGTTGCGGAATAAGCGTTCCATTTCAAAAGCAAAGTTTACTGGAAAAGCCGCCCTTTCGGGCGGCTTTTTTTCTGTGCGCGGAACCATTCAGCGCTTCATCTCGTCCAACAGGGCGCGCAGCTTGGCGGCCGAGGATTCCAGGCGTTTGCGCTCCTCGTAGCTTAGGGGAGGGTCCAGAACGGCTTCGATGCCGTTTTGCCCCACGACCGACGGCAGGCCCAGGCAGATTTCTTCCACCCCATAGCGCCCCTGGATAACCGATGAGACCGGCAGGACCGATCGTTCGCCGCGCACGATGGCGCGCGCGATGCGCAGCACGGCCATGCCAATGCCGTAATAGGTCGCGCCCTTGCCCTCGATGATGTGATAGGCGGCGTCCCGCACGTTCTGGTAGATGTCGTCGAGGATGGACTGCGAAAATTCCTTGCCGGTCACCCGGCAGTAGTCGGGCAGGTCCATGCCGGAGACATTGGCAGACGACCAGACGGCCAGCTCGCTGTCGCCGTGCTCCCCGATGATAAAGGCATGCACATTGCGGCTGTCTACCTGCAAGTATTGGCCAACCAGATATTTGAGGCGGGCGGTGTCCAGTACGGTGCCCGTGCCGATGACCCGATGGGCGGGCAGGCCGGACAATTTCTGGCACAGATAGGTCAGGAGATCGACCGGGTTGGAGACGACGAGCAGGATGCAGTCGGGCGTGACCGACATGACAGCCCCTAAAATGCCCTGCAAGATGGCCTCGTTGCGGTGCAGCAGATCGATGCGGGTTTCGCCCGGCTTTTGATTGGCGCCTGCGGCCAGGATGACCAGGCCGCAGTCCTTGAGATCCTGGTAATCGCCGGCATGGACAGCGCAGGGCTGGGCGAAAGAGACGCCGTGGCTGATGTCGGCCGCCTCGCCGTCGGCCTTGGCGCGGTTGACGTCGAGCAGGATCAGTTCGGAAAACAGGCCGCTTGTGGCCAGTGTGTAGGCGGCGGTTGCGCCGACAAAGCCGGTGCCAATGACCGCGCACTTTTGCAGATTCATCATCATCCCTCCAGTTGAACGTAGTATAGCCCAAAAATGTGCCGATCATGGATGGAAAAAATTTATTTTGTCAGAATCGGACGGGCTGTGCTACAATGAAAGCAAAGAATTCAGAACGAACGCAAGGAGGAACCTGAGCAATGAGACAATGGATGCGGAGAGCGGCGGCCGGTTTGCTCGCGGCGGCGGCCTTGGCCGGCGCTGCGAGTGCGGCGAATTTTACCCACTGCGCCGACGCCCTCAAGGATATGGGACTGTTCATCGGGACCCGGAACGGCTATGAGCTGGACCGCGTGCCGACCCGCGCCGAGGCGGCGGTCATGCTGGTGCGCTTGCTGGGCCAGGAGGATGCGGCGCAGCATAGCGACTTTGCCACCCCGTTTACCGATGTGCCAGCCTGGGCGGCGCCCTATGTGGGCTGGCTGTATGAAAATGAGCTGACGGTCGGCGTCAGCGGCACCCGGTTTGGCACGACCCTGGACTGTAGTGCGCAACAGTACGCCACCTTCCTGCTGCGCGCCCTAGGCTATGCCGATGGGGATGCCTATACATACGAGGAGGCGCTGGATTTCGCCCGTGAACAGGGTGTGATCGATGCGGTCAACTGTGATACCGAGAATTTCCTGCGCGACCATGTCGTCGCCATGAGCTATACCGCGCTCAGCCGCCCGACGGAGGACGGGACGGACACCCTGCTGGACGCCCTGATCCTGCGGGGGAGCGTCAACAAAAGCCAGGCGTCCGATACGCTGACCTTGTTCCAGAGCTATCAGGCTTACGAGCGGGCCAGGGAGCAGACAAGCCAGGCCGATCCGCGCACCTATGAGCTGACGGCAACCATAACGGACAATGCCTACAACACGGCATCCTGCCGCGGGACAGCCACGATCGACGGCGATGACCTGTCGGCCGAACTGCGGCAGGGGGACACGCTGGTCATGGGGCTGTATCAGGCCGACGGCGTGCTCTACCAGTATGTGGACGGACGCACGGTGCGGGCTGATGCACCGGTCGATCTGGGCGGCGGGGTGCAGATCCCGATCAGCGCGGTGATGGGCCTGACGGCGCAGGACGGCCGGTACGCCTTTTCGTTTGTCCCGGCAGTGCTGGGCGAGATGGTGACCACGCCGGGCGCGTCGGTCAGCCAGGTGGACTACAGCGCACGCACACAGGGCGGCCTGCTGGGCCAGCAGACCGGGCGCATCCACATTGCACTGCCGGTTAATGGACGCACGGTGACCTATGAAATCGAACTGACAGCGACGCTGGCCGATCGGGCGGAACAAGTCTCCCCGCCCGATGGGATGGAGGTCTAAAAAATTTTTTCCATAGGAGAAAGAGATTGGGAACTTTCCGATGGAGTAAACGTCTAATTGGATAGAAACTCCAAAGGAGGATGAGGAAATATGAAAAAGAAGCAAATTTTGGCGATGGGGCTGAGCGCAGTGCTGGCATGCACCAGTCTGCCTGCCGCTTTTGCGGCCGATGAGAGCACACAGGTGCCGGCAGCAGAACAGCCGGCCGCCACCGACACGGCGGCCGAGCCTGCAGAGCAGGCCACCAAGTCGTTCCGTCTGGGCTCGATGGCAACGGTCACTGAGGCTATGCTCGAGACTTCGGGTGTGTATCCATATCTGCTGGTGGAGACCGATGATGACCAGCAGATCCGCCTCAACCTGAGCGACAATACACTGGTCGTGGACAACGAGACCGGACTGGCTGCAAACCTGTCGGATATCCAGGTCGGGGATCGCATCTTTGCCTACTATTCGGCGGTTATGACCCGTAGCCTGCCGCCGCAGTCGGCCTGTGAGCTGATCCTGGTGAATGTCGGCGATAACACCCCGGCCTCCCTGCATGAGGTGGGCAGTGTGTCTGAGGCTGACGGCGTCACCTCGGTCCTGACCGCGGATGGCAGCATGATTGTGCGTATGGACGACCAGACATCGTTCTCGCCGCTTGCGACCAAGAATATCGTCACCGTGCAGGATCTGACGCCCGGTACCCGCTTCCTGGCATGGTACGACATTGTAGCGCTGAGCTATCCGGGCCAGACATACACCCAGAAGGTTGTGATCCTGCCGGATCTCCCGGTTGACGAGACTGCGGAGACCGAGGATGCGGCCACTGCCGAGGCCCTTCCGCGTGGCGAGGAGCAGGCGGCAGAGGCACAAGCCGCTGCGCTGACGATTGTGGCGGATGGCCAGACGTTGGATGTCACGGGCGAGATGCGTGACGATGTCGCGGTCCTGCCGGTGCGCGCGGTGGCAGAGGCACTGGGCTGCGCAGTCTCCTATGCGCAGAAAGATGGTAAGGAGTATGTCACGGTTGAAAACGACACGCGCTCTATGACCATGGAGATCGGTACGGACAGCTATGTCTCGACCAGCAAGATCGAGGGCGCAGTCGGCATGACTGCACCTGCCCAGTATGGCGCCGCGCCCTACATCGTAGATGGCACGACCTATGCGGCGGCAGACCTGTTTGAGTCGCTGGTCGGCTTTGACGTCACAACCGCCGAGGGCGTCATTACGATCACTGCGCAGGCGTAAGTAAAAGCGCGGCAAGATAAGAAAATATATGGGCCGTCCGGAAAACCGGACGGCCCTTTTTTTCCGCAATTTCATATTTTATGTGAAATCGGTTTCATATATAGAAAAGTGTTATATCGATAAAAAATGGATAATACTGGAAAAATATGAAATAATATCTGGGACATAAAAATGAATTTTTACAAAAAAGTAATAATTTTTAGAGAATAAATTCCGGGAAATACATACAATATGTACAATGACTTCTTGCGATTGTCGATAAAATTTATACAATATATCAATTGATTGTCGAAAAGCGTTTGAATATAATCAAAATAAAGAAATCTGAGAAATAGGAGGTCGCACACATGTTGTACGAAGTACGCTTTCGCTGTAATCATGTTCACACAATGGCGCTGACGGGCCAGGTGGAAGAACGCTCACGTAAAATCGCGCTGTATAATCAGATGTTCTGTCCGGAATGCCGGGCACAGTATGCGATCTCCCATACACGGGAGATTCCGATGTTCCGTGCGTTTACCATGCCGGCAAGACAGACGCAGTAAGCGGCGTCTGGAACCTCAAAAAATTTTGAAACCTCTCCTCCTTCGCGCTGCCAGCAGGCGGCGCAATCCCCTCCTTCCGAAGGCTGCAGCCCGCGCTGCGGCCTTCTTTCGTTTTGGGGCAAAAGAGAAGGCCCGGAAGCTTTGGCTTCCGGGCCGAAAACGTGGGGATACAGCGCTGGCTTACTGGAAAAAATGGGAGATAGCCCGTGGCAGGTCGGTGATTTCCGGGGCGATGGCATCGGCGCCCGCGGCCTGCAGCTCGGCCAGAGAGCCGTAGCCGTACAGCACGCCGATGGCGCGCAGGCCCGCGGCATGCGCGCCCTGGATGTCATGCCGGCGATCGCCGATCATGATGGCGTGCGCGCGGTCGGGCTGGCCCAAGCGTGCCAGTGTGTGCTCGATCACCTGCACCTTGGTGGAAATCTGACCATCCATGGTTGCGCCGGAGATGAGAGAGAAGAATTTTGAGAGTCCGAAATGATCTAGGATACGAGTCGCAAAATCTTCAGGTTTTGATGTCGCCGTACATAGGATGTACCCCTGATCCGTGAGCGCGCGCAGCAGGGCGGGGATCTCGGGGAAAAGCCGGTTTTCAAAGAGGCCGACCGTGCGGAAACGTTCGCGGTAGGCGTCCCGGCATCGGGCGGCCGTCCCGGCGTCCAGATGGTGGTTTTCCATGAAGCCTTCTACGAGCGGCGGACCGATATAGGGCGTCAGCGCATCCAGATCGGGCGTTTGGATACCGCAGACCTTGTCTAGGGCATAGGCCACTGATTTTGTGATGCCTTCCTTGGGGTCGGTCAGCGTGCCGTCCAGATCGAAGAACAGATATCGCTTCATGCCTCGACCGTGCCCTCAAAGACGGTGACTGCCGGGCCGGTCATCCAGACGGCCGCATCGGTATAGCGGATGGTCAGGTCACCGCCGCGCAGATGGACCAGGATATCGGAGTCCTTGGGACAGTGGCCGTTTAAGACAGCGGCCACGGCAGCCGCGCATGCGCCCGTGCCGCAGGCCCAGGTCTCGCCGCTGCCGCGCTCCCACACGCGCATTTTGAGTTCATGGTCACCGAGAACATTGATGAATTCGGTGTTGACGCGCTCTGGGAAAGCCGGATGGTTTTCAAAGTCCGGGCCGATCTGTTCGAGGTCCAGGCCGTCCACGTCGTCCTGCTGGAATAGCACGCAGTGCGGGTTGCCCATGCCGACGGCGGTTGCGGCGTAGGTCGTGCCGCGCACGGTCAGGGGGGCGCCGGCCTGCTGGGGCAGTGTGCAGGGGATCGCGGCCGGCGTCAGGATGGCTTGGCCCATGTCGACGCGCACGCGCGTGACCTGCCCATTTTCGGGATAGAGGGTCAGGTGCTTGATGCCGGAGAGCGTCTCGACCGTGATCTCGGTCCGGCCGTCCACTAGGCCGTAATCATAGAGAAACTTGCCGACGCAGCGGATGCCGTTGCCGCACATCTTACCTTCGCTGCCGTCGGCGTTGAACATGCGCATCTTGGCATCGGCCACTTCGGACGGGCAGATCAGGATGATGCCGTCGCTGCCCACGCCGAAATGGACATCCGACAGGCGCTGGGCCAGCGCAGCCGGGTCATTGACGGACTGCGAAAAACAGTTGAAATACAGATAGCTGTTTCCGCAGCCGTGCATTTTGGTAAAGGAAAGTTTCATGGGTGTCCTCCAGGTCCAAAAATTTTATCTAATACCATGATAAACGGTTTGCCAAGGCGCGTCAAGGGCGTCCTGCGGCGCGCAGATGGTCGGTTTTTGCAATTTGCATAGAAAGCGGCGGTATGGGGCGGCTATCCTTGTCGATTGCAGAAAACTGGCGTCGCCGCACGGGCTTCGTGCTGGACAAAGTCCTAAGTTACGCATATAATGAAATTTATAATCGGTTTGCACAGGCAGGTGCAGCCGGAAACGGCGCAAAGGCCGTCTCTCAAAATTTGATTGGATTTGGAAATTAGGAGGCAAAGCATGAGCAAAGTACCCGAACTGTTCGGCAGTATGGTGTTCAACGAATCGGTGATGAAGGAACGTCTGCCAAAGGACGTGTTCAAGGCGCTCAAAAGCACAATCTCGGAGGGCACCGCGCTTGACCCAACGGTGGCAAACATTGTGGCCAATGCGATGAAGGATTGGGCGATTTCCAAGGGCGCGACCCACTACACGCACTGGTTCCAGCCCATGACCGGCATCACGGCCGAAAAGCACGACTCCTTTATCACGCCGGGCGCCGAGGGCGCGGTTATCATGGAATTTTCGGGCAAGGAGCTCATCAAGGGTGAGCCGGACGCATCGTCTTTCCCGTCGGGCGGCCTGCGCGCGACCTTTGAGGCCCGCGGCTACACTGCCTGGGACCCGACCTCCTACGCCTTCATCAAGGACCACACGCTGTGCATCCCCACCGCTTTCTGTTCGTACACCGGCCAAGTGCTCGACAAAAAGACCCCGCTCCTGCGCTCGATGGATGCCATTTCAAAGCAGGCCTGCCGTGTGCTCAAGCTGTTCGGCAAGGACTGCAAGCGCGTGACCACGACGGTTGGCCCGGAGCAGGAGTATTTCCTTATCAATAAGACCGATTACGCCAAGCGCCCCGACCTCATTCTGACCGGCCGCACGCTGTTCGGCGCGCCCGCGCCCAAGGGGCAGGAGATGGACGATCACTACTTCGGCTCCATCCGCCCGCGCGTCAAGGCGTTCATGGCCGAGCTTGACGAGGAACTGTGGAAGCTTGGTATCTATGCCAAGACCGAGCACAACGAGGTCGCGCCCTGCCAGCACGAGATGGCGCCCATCTTCGAGACCACGAACATCGCAGTCGATCACAACCAGCTGACGATGGAAGTGATGAAGCGGGTGGCCAACCGTCACGGCTTCGTGTGCCTGCTGCATGAAAAGCCGTTCGAGGGCATCAACGGCTCGGGCAAGCACAACAACTGGTCGATCTCGACCGACCGCGGCGAGAACCTGCTGGAGCCGGGCAAGACGCCGTCCTCCAACGCACAGTTTCTGCTGTTTTTGACCGCTGTCATCAAGGCAGTTGACGACTACCAGGACCTGCTGCGCCTGTCTGCGGCCAGCGCGGGCAATGACCATCGCCTGGGCGCGAACGAGGCCCCGCCGGCGATTGTCTCCATGTACATCGGCGACGAGCTTGGCGCGGTCGTGGACGCGCTGGTGTCGGGCAAGACCTACCATGCGACCCATCGGACCAGCATGGACATCGGCGTTACCGCCCTGCCCAACATCCCAAAGGACACCTCGGACCGCAACCGTACCTCGCCCTTCGCCTTTACGGGCAACAAGTTTGAGTTCCGCATGCCGGGCTCGACCTTCAATGTGGCCTGCACCAATACCATCCTCAATACCGCAGTCGCCGAATCGCTGCGCCAGTTTGCCGACGAGCTCGAGGGTGTCGAGAACTTTGAGCAGGCTCTGTCCGAGTTGATCGTCCGCGAGATCAAGGCGCACAAGCGTATTATCTTCAATGGCAATGGCTATGACGACGCCTGGATTGCCGAGGCAAAAAAGCGCGGCCTGTATAACCTGGCCTCCACCCCGGATGCCCTGCCGCATTATACGGATAAGAAAAACTTACAGCTGTTCACCCGCCATGGCGTCTATACGCCGGTCGAGGTCGGTTCCCGCGAGGAGATCCTGCTGGAAGAGTACTCTAAGACCATCCGCATTGAGGCGCTGACCATGCTGGATATGCTGCGCAAGCTCATCCTGCCAGCCTGTGCCAAGTTCTCCAAAGACCTCGCCGAGGGCGTTATGATCAAAAAACAGATCGGCGTAGACGCGCCGTCCGAGGCCGAGCTCGTGGCAAAGATCACCGAAAAGACTGCACAGCTTGCCGCGGCACAGGGCGTGCTGGCCGACAAGGTCAATGCTGCGAACAGCGTGCTGACCGAGGAGTTTGCCGCAGCGCCGGGCGGCCGCGGTGCGCGCCGCTTGTCGCGTTATTATCGCGACGAGGTGCTGCCGGCTATGCAGGCAGCGCGCGGCTTGGCCGATGAGCTGGAGAACCTGGTTGCCAAGGACTACTGGCCCTTCCCGACTTACAGCGATATCCTGTTCTACGTATAAAATAGGCGCGCATCGCTTTTTGCAAAAACCGTTACGGACCTGCCGCTTTGAGTCGGCAGGTCCGCTTGCTTTCTGGCGAAATCCAGCACTTTGATTGGCCTTTTATGTGAAATTGTGCTATACTAAGGCATATGAGCAAAAAATTACGGAGGACTTTGACCATGAGACATACCCTTACAGCGGGCGTGGTGGGTGCCGTGCTCCTGCTGCTGTCTGGCTGTGGGCTTGCATCCAGCCAGTCGGATTTCTACGCGATGGATACGTTCATGACCGTGACAGCCTATGACACAAGCGAGGACACGGCGGAGCAGACCCGCGTCGAGATTGAGCGACAGATCAATGCGCTTGACCAGCTCATGTCCCGGCAGCGGGAGGAGAGCGATCTGTCCCGCCTCAATGCAGCGGACGGTGCACCGGTGACCGTTGCGCACGAGCTGTACGAGGCTATCGAGACAGCGGTCTCCTATGCGGAGCTGAGCGGTGGGGCGTACGACCCAACAACCGCACCGCTCAGTGACCTGTGGGGGATTGGGACGGAAGACCCGCATGTGCCCGGGCAGGCCGAGATCGATGCGGCCCTGCAAAAGGTCGGTTGGCAGAACATCCATCTGCTGGGCAATGACACCATCCAGCTCACAAACGGCGCACAGGTCGACCTTGGCGGCATCGGGAAGGGATGGGCGGCTAACGATACGGCGGAAATCTGCCGCGTTGCGGGCGATACCCTGCATGTGCTGGCCCAGCTCGGCGGAAATATCTATGGTGTTGGAGAAAACCCAAACAGCGATACGGGAGATTGGCTGATTGGCATCGCCGACCCGGATGCGAGCGCAAACTCGGTCGCGACCATCTCGATTACCGACGAGTCGGTCGTCACATCGGGCGATTATGAGCGCTACTTCATCGAGGATGGCAAGCGGTATCACCATATTTTTGACCCAAAGACCGGGTATCCGGCTGATAACGGCCTGCGCAGCGTCACGGTCGTGGATGCGGACTCGGCCAAGGCCGACGCCATGACGACCGGCCTGTTTGTCATGGGCCTGGAACAGGGCCTGGAATTCTGCAAGGAGCATGACATTAAGGCGGTATTCATCACAGCCGATAAGCAGATCATTCCGACCGAAACGGTTTTGCCACAGTACGATTTCTGCGGCGCAGAGGCGGGGTATATCGATGCACGGTAAACTGCGCCTGCGCTGGGGGGATCTGGTCATCTGCGCGGCTGTGCTGTGCCTGGCCGGGCTTGCGGCCGTGCCCTTCCTGTTTCAGCCGTCCGGCCAGCTCGTCTGCGAGATCAAGCAGGGCGATACCGTGGTCAAGACCGTGCGTCTGGACCCAGAGTATCAGGAGACCATCACGCTCACCAGCGGCGACCTGACGAACGTCATTGAGATCGATGGGGAAAGCGTGCGCTTTGCCCAGTCCAACTGCCCGGATCAGGTCTGCGTGCGCACCGGGACCCTGACCCGGGCCGGGCAGATGGCGGTCTGCCTGCCGACGCGGGTGGTCGTGCGGCTGATCGGCGCGGATGCCCAAGTCGATGCGATCGCGGGCTGAGAGGGGGCGCGACAAGATGAAGACAAGCAAACGGGTCGCGCTGTGCGGCCTGCTGGTTGCGGTGGCGCTCGTGCTGTCGCTGGTCGAGGGAATGTTCCCCCTGCAAGCGGTTGTCCCGGTCCCCGGCCTCAAGCTGGGACTGGCTAATGTTGTGACCGTATTCGCCTTGACGCGGCTGCGCCTGCGGGATACCCTCTGGATCGTTGTGGTGCGCGTTACGCTGGCCTCGGTGTTTATGGGCAGCGTGACCGCCTTCCTGTTTTCGCTGTTTGGCGGCCTGCTGGCCATGGCGCTGATGAGGCTGCTCCTGCCAGGGCTCGGCCGGTGTTTTTCAATGCCCGGCATCTCGGTAGCGGGGGCTGCGGCGCACAATATCGGACAGATCGTGGCTGCGGTCATCGTGCTTGGCACCTGGGACGTTGCCGGATACTTGCCCTTCCTGCTGGTGCTCGCCCTGCCGACCGGCCTCGTGACTGGCATGGTCAGCGCGGTCGTCCTGGGTCATCTGGACAAGCTGCACCTGTGATTTTAACAAAATTTGTCAGCCGCGACTGCTGTTTAGCGCGCAATGCTGCGGCATATACTAGCGCAAAAAGGAAGGAGTTGAAGCCACATGAAACGAATGTTATCTTCTGTGCTTCTGCTGTGTATGCTCGCGACGTTTTCTGGCTGCGGTATGCGCGATAACAGCGCCGAGACACAGGACAAGGACCAATCGGCAAGCGATCAGGCAACGCAGGACAACGCGGCGCAGAATCAGGACACGGACGACCTGCCAAACGCGCCGGCCGGGCAGACGGGCACCCAAAAGGATGACGGCACGGCGGGCGACGGTTCGGTGACCGAAGATATGAAGGATATGGCCGACGACGCCGGCGATCTGGTGGGCGACGCGGCAGATGGCGCCGGGGACGCCATGAAAGATGCCGGCAATGCCGTGAAAGACGCGGCGGACGGCAACGCCGCCAAATAAAAAAGAGGGATGCGCCGATATGCGGTGCATCCCTCTTTTGTTAGGAGGAGAAGGCTTAATTTTTGTGGCTGAACAGTTCGTAGCCGCCCTGCTTCTTGCTGAAAATTTCGTAGCCGCCTTTTTTGAGCGCGGTGAGCAGGCGCTTGGCGTGCTCGTCGCCGCTGACCTCACAGACGACCTCGATGATGGCTTCATCGATGTCGAGGTCGGCCGCCACACGGTCATGGTTAAAGAGGATGACGTTGGCGTTCTGCTCGGCCACGATGTGCGCAAAGCGTTCGAGCGAGCCGGGCACATCGGGCATGACGGTCGAGAACTTGATATGACGATGGCGGGTGACAAGGCCCTTTTCAACGATCTTGTGGATAAAGGACACGTCGATGTTGCCGCCGGACAGGACACAGACTACCTTCTTGCCCTGGATATCGACCTTGTGGTTGAGCACGGCCGCGAGCGATGCTGCGCCTGCGGGCTCAACGACCTGCTTGGTGCGCTCGAGCAGCAGCAGGATGGTCGCCGCAATCTCGGCGTCAGATACCGTCACCATCTGATCGACATACTGATTGATATACTGCATGGTCAGGTCGCCCGGCTCCTTGACCGCGATGCCGTCGGCGATGGTGTGGGCAGTTTCAGTGGGACGGATGGCATCCTGGTGGAAGGAATTGACGATGGCGGACGCCCCCTCGGCCTGTACGCCGATGACTTGGATGCGCGGATTGATCTGCTTGACGCAGGAAGCGATGCCAGAAATCAGGCCGCCGCCGCCCGCCGGGACAAAAACCATATCGACCGTGGGCAGGTCGCTCAGGATCTCGAGGCCGATGGTACCCTGGCCGGCCATCACGTCTTCGTCGTTAAAGGGATGGATAAGCTCGGCGCCGGTCTTCTCGATGATTTCCTCGGCCTTGCGGACGGTCTCGTCATAGACAGAGCCATGCAGCACGACCTTTGCGCCATAGCCCTCAGTGGCCGCAACCTTGGCGATCGGCGCCGAGCGCGGCATGACGATGGTTGCCGGCACGCCGACCGAGGCGGCCGCAAAGGCCACGCCCTGTGCGTGGTTGCCCGCAGACGTGGCGACCACGGCCTTGAGGTTGCCCTCCATATAGCGCTTCATGATCTTGTTGTAGGCGCCGCGCACCTTAAAGGAACCGGTCTTTTGCTGGTTTTCATACTTGAGATATACATCTGCGCCGGTCATCTGGGAGAACGTACACGAAGTGCTCAGCGGGATCGTGTGGATGACGTTCTTCAGACGGGCCGCCGCCTCCTGAAAGTCATTGACAGTCAGCATATATTTTTCCCTGCTTTCAAAATTAAGGTAGTAATACTTTTACAGTTTAGCATGATATTGGAGCGATTGCAAGCAGCCGGCTTGATTTTTTGCCGCGAATTTTTAGGAAATTTCAGGAAGGGACAGATTTAAGTTGAGTTTATAGGCTGATTTTGTTATAATAAGGAAAAACCAAACAGACCAGATACGCGGAGAAGGATAGATTATGAGCCAATCGGAAATGGGCTTCCGCACGGCGCCTTTTGGGTTCCGCCGGGAGGACGTGCTTGATTTCATTGAGGACGAAGCAGACCGCAGGAATGCGCTTGAAGAAAAATTACAGCAGGCCGAGGAGGAGCGTGCGCGCCTTGCCCAGGAAAAGGAGGACGCCGACCGCGCTGCCCAGGCGCTGATCGCCGACCGGGACCGCATCTTGGCCGAAGAGCAGGCCAAAGACCAGACCATCACGTCGCTCAAGGCCAAAGTCCGTGCAGCGCAGGAGCAGGCCGACCAGGCCCAAAAGGAGCTCACTGCTTTGCGGGAGCAGATGGACGAGACGCAGAAAGCGCTGGACAGCGTGCGTGCAGACAACGCCTCGCTTCTCTCCAAGTGCGCCGAGTACGACGAGGCGCGGGCGCGGCTGGCCGAGATTGAGCTGTGCGCCCACGGACGGGCGGAGGAGATCCAGCAGCGCGCCGAACAGGATGCCTGCTCGCTGGTCGAGGAGGCCGAGCAGATGGCCGAACGCCTGATCTCGGCCATTGAGAACACCAAGGAAGCCTACCGGCAGGCCATTGCGGCGGCGGAGCGCGAGCGGGCGCACGCGGATAGCCAGGCGGCCGAGGCGCTGGCGCAGTTTGATGAGATCATGACCGGCCTGCGCGGACGGCTCTCCCACGCCATAGAGACGCCGGCAGAGCAGGATCCGCCTGTGCCCAAACCGCACGAGACGCCGGCAAAGCCGGCGGAACATCCGGCTCAGCCGGTGGAAAAACACAAGCCCGCCTGCCAGGGGCGGGAGAAGCCGACGCTAGCGCAGCTTTTGGGCGCTCTGCGCGGGAACAAGTAATGGAGGAGCACTATGGCACATTATGATTTACATACCGAAGACCTGAAGGCCTTTGCGCCCAAACTGCGCGCGGGCGATACGGTGACTCTGACCGGTACGCTGTACACCGCGCGGGACGCGGCGCACAAGCGCATTGTGCAGGCGATGGACGCCGGCGAGCCGCTGCCCTTTGACCTCAATGGCGCAGCCATCTACTATGCTGGCCCGACGCCGGAAAAGCCCGGCCAGGTCATTGGATCGGTCGGCCCAACGACCTCTGGGCGCATGGACCCGTATGCGCCGCGTCTGTTGGACGCAGGGCTGACCTGCATGATCGGTAAGGGCGTGCGCTCGCAGGCGGTTGTGGACGCGATGGCGCGCAACGGCGGCGTATATATGGTTGCAATCGGCGGCGCGGGCGCGGTCAAGGCCGAGAGCGTTAAGGGCCTGGAGGTCATTGCCTACGAGGACTTGGGCTGTGAGTCGGTCAAGCGCCTGACCGTGGAAGGCTTTACGGCGATTGTGGCCATGGACAGTGTGGGCGGCAATCTGTACCGCGACGGTGCGGCCAAGTATCGCAGGGATGCGGCCGATCCCGCATAAAAGCCAGTGGAAATCATGCCGGAGAAACGACCGGCCTTTGGAAAAGAGGAGCGAAGGTGCTGCCCCATGGGCGGCGCTCTCGCTTCTTTTTTTGCGCCATCCCGCATAGAGTGAAGCTGCAAGGAGGTGCGGGAATGGAACATACCGGAATGGGCAAGCTATTGTGTCAGATGGCGGCGACCATCGCGGTGCTCGGCGTCATCTGTGCGTGGAATGTACATCGGGCGGACGTGCGTGTGGCGGCTGCCGCTGCGGCAGGCGCTGTCGACCTGCCCGTTATCATGTACCACAGTATTCTCAAGGACGAAGCGCGGGCGGGGCCTTATGTATTAAGCCCGGCGGCCCTGGAAGCAGACCTGGACTATCTGACGCACCATGGATATGAGACGGTGACCGTCCAAATGCTCATCGATTATGTGGATGGCGTGGGGGAATTGCCGGAAAAGCCCGTGCTCATCACCTTCGATGACGGCTTTTACAACAACTATCTCTACGCCTATCCGCTCCTGCAGGAGCGTGGCATGCAGGCTGTCGTCTCGGTCATTGGCGAGCAGACCGCCCTGTACACAGAAAGCGGACAGGAAAACGCCTATTGGTCCTATCTGTCGGCCGGACGCCTGGCTGAAATGCAGGAGAGCGGCGTGTTTGAGATCGGCAGCCATTCCTATGCCCTGCATGATAACGCGGGAAGAAAAGGGTGCCTCAAAAAGTGGGGAGAGGGCCGGGCCGCGTACGAGGCGCTTTTGACCCAAGATACCCAAAAGGTACAGCGGCTGCTGGCTGGGGCGGGTGTGACGCCGCCGGTATGTTATGCCTATCCCTATGGGGCGTACAGTGAGGAGACCGAGCAGATCTTGCAGGGGATGGGGTTCCGGTGCACCTTAAGCTGTGAGGAACGGCCGAACCAAGTGCTGCGCGGCGATCCGGAAAGCCTGTACCTGTTGGGACGCTATAACCGGCCGAGCGGCCTTTCGACCACGACATTCTTTGAGCGGGCTTTGCCCGGGGAGGACGGCTGAATGCGGGAAGGACAGGAACAATGGACGACTCTCAGCGACCTGCGCTGCCGGGAAGTCATTAATTTGTGCGACGGCGCGCGGATGGGTTTTGTAAATGACTTGCAGTTCGACCCCACATGCGGACAGATCACAGCGCTCATTGTGCCCGAGGCTGGCGGCGTGCTCGGCCTGCTGGGCCGCGGGAGCGATGCGGTCATCCCATGGAGCGCGGTGGAAAAGATCGGGGAGGACATCATATTTGTCCGCTATACGGCGCCCAGCCCCTGCCGGCGCTCCAAAAAACGCTTTTCCTCGTAAAAAATCTGGAAAAATATAAAATTTCCTTTGACAAAGCCCTGCCTAGTGTGGTAGTATATGAAAGTACGAGTACACACATCCCGCGATGCACGCGGCGGGTGGCCGCTCCTGGAGCGGTTGCCGCCTGTCAGATGAAACGGGATGGAGGAAAAACCAAGGAGGAAACTAAAAATGGCAGTAATTTCTATGAAGCAGCTGCTGGAGGCCGGCGTACATTTCGGCCATCAGACCCGCCGCTGGAACCCGAAGATGGCAGCTTACATCTTCACCGAGCGTAACGGCATCTACATCATCGACCTGCAGAAGACGGTCAAGAAGCTGGAGGAAGCTTACTTCTTCGTTCGCGACACCGCCGCTGCTGGCGAGTCCATCCTGTTCGTCGGCACCAAGAAGCAGGCGCAGGACGCAATCAAGGAAGAGGCTGAGCGCTGCGGCCAGTTCTATGTCAACGCACGTTGGCTGGGCGGCATGCTGACCAACTTCAAGACCATGCGCACCCGCATCAACCGTCTCAACCAGCTCAAGAAGATGCAGGAAGACGGCACCTTTGACCTGCTCCCCAAGAAGGAAGTCATCAAGCTCCAGCTCGAGATCGCAAAGCTCGAGAAGTACCTGGGCGGCGTCAAGGAAATGAAGAAGCTGCCGGGCGCTATGTTCGTTGTCGATCCGCGCAAGGAGAAGAACGCGATCGCTGAGGCGAGAAAGCTGGGCATCCCGGTTGTCGCAATCGTAGATACCAACTGCGATCCGGACGAGATCGACTACGTCATCCCGGGTAACGACGACGCAATCCGCGCCATCAAGCTCATCTCCCAGACTATGGCAAACGCAGTCCTGGAGGGCAAGCAGGGCGAGCAGCTCGAGGTTGCCGCAGAGGAGAAGGAAGAGGCTGCTGCGGAGTAAGGCAGACGCCCTGGCATAAAAATCCGAATTCTGAAGTTTTTCTCGCAGGGCGCGACGCCCCCGGCGCGCCGGTCAGTCGCACCCTGCGTTTTTTATGCACTGAAATTTAACAAATTTTGGAGGAACTGAAAAATGGCTTTTACTGCTGCTGACGTAAAGAAGCTGCGCGAAATGACCAGCGTAGGCATGATGGAGTGCAAGAAGGCGCTGACCGAGGCGGACGGCGACTTCGACAAGGCGATCGAGCTGCTGCGCGAGAAGGGCCTGGCAAAGGCTGCCAAGAAGGCTGGCCGCATTGCCGCCGAGGGTATGATCTGCGCAAAGGTCTGCGACACCTGCGGCGTCGCTGCCATCGTTGAGGTCAATGCAGAGACCGACTTCGTTGCGAAGAACGCAGATTTCCAGGCGTTTGTAAACGAGGTTGCCGACGTGATCATCAAGGAGAACCCGGCTGACGTGGACGCGCTCAAGGCTTGCAAGATGGGCGAGCTGACCGTTGAGACCGCCCTGCAGGAGAAGGTCCTGACCATCGGCGAGAACATCCAGATCCGCCGTTTTGAGCGTTTCGACAACTCTACTGTCAACGTTGCTTACAACCACATGGGCGGCGTCATCGGCACCCTGGTTGCGCTGCAGGTTTCGGACAACCTGAAGGACAACGCGACCGTAAAGGAGCTGGGCAAGGACATCGGCATGCAGGCTGCTGCGATGAACCCGTCCTTCATGGACAAGTCTGAGGTCGATGAGGCTACCCTGGCCAAGGAGAAGGAGATCCTGCTGGCCCAGGCACTCGAGGAGAACAAGACCGCAGCAAAGCCGAAGCCGGAGCAGATCATCCACAAGATGGTCGAGGGCCGTATCGGCAAGTACTACGAGGAGAACTGCCTGCTGCAGCAGGCCTTCGTCAAGGAGAACAAGGTCTCTGTTGAGCAGCACATCGCGGCCGTTGCCAAGGAGCTGGGCGGCGAGATCAAGCTGATCAAGTGTGTCCGCTACGAGCGCGGCGAGGGCATCGAGAAGAAGCAGGACGACTTCGCAGCAGAAGTTGCAGCGATGGCGAAGTAAGTCTGAGATCCCCGTAAAAATAAGACAAATATGCATGAAGCGAGCTTCGGAGCAATCCGAAAGCTCGCTTTTTTTGTGCATTTTTTCACGGCCAAGCGGCCCGGAGCCCGCGGCGAGTTTACACCGGAAATGAGCGCCAATTTTTTTTGTGTACTTTGCGAGTCCGGCAAGGCAAGATGCAAAAAATGGAACAGAATCACCGGGAAAACATGCAGGAAAGTAAAATGAAAAGGTTTTCCTCATTACAAAATGCACAATTTTATTGTTTCCTGATACAAAAATTTGGAAGTTTGCACAATATGCCCCTTGCTATCATAGGGAGAGACTATTATAACTATACAAATAAGTGCGCACTGAAACTTATTAAGAGAAGGGATGAGATTACAAATGAGAGCACGCAATCAGCACCTCAAACGTCTGCTCAGTCTATTGCTGACCGTTGCCATGGTTTTGACCATGATTCCGGCAGCTTTTGCAGCAGACACGACGACGAGCTCCGGCTTTGTCATAGGGCCATATTTGCTTGCCCCCAAGACGACCAGCATGGTCGCCGTATGGGAGACATCGGGCAGCGAACCGACGACCATACGGTTCGGCACAGATGCCGACACATTGGGGGAGGCTGTTCCGGTCGAACGTGACCCGGAAGCGCCCGACTATGGCGGGGCGCAGACCAACATTTTCCGCTACAAATTTTCTGACCTGACGCCGGGCACCCGCTATTATTATGAAGTGGCGCTGGCGGATGGCGAAGTCAGCCGGGGTACTTTCCGTATATTGGAGGAGAACCCGACCGAGATCCGCTATATTTCGATTACCGACACCCATAAGTTTGACACCAAGAGCACCTTTGACGCAGCCGTCGCGGCGTATGACCCGGC
>LBJMC04202__coassemble_644_pt1 | contig 23139 bp, 21 predicted proteins | sample LBJMC04202__metabat2_high_PE_026 | metagenome-assembled genome bin LBJMC04202 | reverse complement strand
CACGCCCGTGCCGGGCGGCGTCGGCCCCATGACCATCACGATGCTCATGAAGAATACCCTGCGGGCGGCGGAAAAGGCCGCAAGATAAGCATGGCCGAAGGCCGGAGGAGGGGAGAACGCCCCCTCGCTTCCGGCCTTCGCTTTTTTTTGCAGCCCGCCCGGCTCCAGGGCGGTCCGCGCGCCGCACTTTTTTTGAAGAAAAAATGAAAATCCCCTTGACAGGCCGCCGCCCGTCTGCTATCATATCAGAAGCCGCATCGAATCGGGCAAATCAAGTGCGTCCAAATGTGCCGCCGCCCGCAAGAGCGTGACTCTAAGAACGAAAGAGAGGTGCTACCGCACAATGTATGCAATTTTAGTAACTGGTGGCAAGCAGTACAAGGTATCCGAGGGCGATGTGATCTACGTGGAGAAGCTCGGCGTAGAGGACGGCGCTTCCGTAACGTTTGACAAGGTGCTTGCAGTCGGCGAGGGCGCAGACCTCAAGGTTGGCGCACCGTACGTCGAGGGCGCTACCGTAACCGGTACCGCTGACAAGACCGGCAAGCAGAAGAAGATCAACATCTTCAAGATGAAGCCGAAGAAGGGTTACAGAAAGCGTCAGGGCCACAGACAGCCCTACACCAAGGTAACCATCAGCGCGATCCACGCCTAAACGGCATGACCCGCGTCACCTTTTACCGCACCGCGCAAAACGGCCCGCTTTCCGCCGTCGACCTGGCCGGCCACGCCGGCTATGCCGAGGAGGGCGAGGACATCGTCTGCGCCGCGGTATCCAGTTCGGTCCAGCTCATCCATGCCCTGCTCTATGACGTGCAGCGCATCCCGGTCGACACCCTGATCGAGGACGAGGGCGCACACATCCGCCTGACCCTCCCCAAAGACCGCATCCCGGACGGGCAGGACGCCCTGCGCGCCTTCCTGCTCCATCTGTCCGAACTGGCACAAGATTATCCAGAGTTTATCCAAGTTACGGAGGTGTACAACGATGCTGCAGATTAGCTTACAGTTTTTCGCTCATAAAAAGGGCGTAGGTTCGACCAAGAACGGCCGTGACTCCGAGGCCAAGCGCCTGGGCGTCAAGCGTGCGGACGGTCAGGTTGTCCCGGCTGGCAACATCCTCGTTCGTCAGCGCGGCACCAAGATCCATCCGGGCGTCAATGTCGGCAGAGGCTCTGACGACACCCTGTTCGCCAAGGTTTCCGGCGTGGTTCGCTTCGAGCGCGTCGGCAAGGACCGCAAGCGCGTTTCGGTTTACGAAGTTCAGTAATCCAAATAAGCAAGACAACATCCCGGACATGCCTCCGGGATTTTGTTTTATGTCCGGAAGTTTTTCACCCCTTGTTTCCAAGTGAGGAGTTTTATGTTTATTGACGTAGCAAATATCAAGATCGCGTCCGGCAAGGGCGGCGACGGCAAGGTCAGCTTCCACCGCGAGAAATACGTGGCCTCGGGCGGCCCGGACGGCGGCGACGGCGGCCGCGGCGGCTCGGTGGTCTTCCGGGTGGACGACAACCTGTCCACGCTGCTGGACTTCCGCTACAAGAAGAAGTATGTCGCCCCGGACGGCGAGAACGGCATGGGCAAGCGCATGAAGGGCAAGGACGGGGCCGACCTCGTCATCCGCGTGCCGCGCGGCACCATCGTGCGCGACCGCGCCACCGGCCGCATCCTCAAGGACCTGTCGGACGACGCGCCCTTCGTCGCGGCCAAGGGCGGCAACGGCGGCTGGGGCAACACCCACTTCGCAACGCCCACCCGCCAGGCACCGCGCTTTGCCAAGCCCGGCCAGCCGGGCACCGAGCGCGAGATCACCCTCGAGCTCAAGCTGCTCGCCGACGTCGGCCTCATCGGCTTCCCGAACGTCGGCAAGTCCACGCTCCTGTCCATGGTCTCGGCCGCCCGCCCCAAGATCGCGAACTATCACTTCACCACCCTCGTGCCCAACCTCGGCGTCGTCCGCGTGGCCGAGGAGCAGTCCTTCGTCATGGCCGACATCCCGGGCATCATCGAGGGCGCGTCCGAGGGCGCCGGCCTGGGCCATGACTTCCTGCGCCACATCGACCGCTGCCGCCTGCTGCTGCACCTGGTGGACGCCGCCGGCAGCGAGGGCCGCGATCCCCTGGAGGACGTGCAGGCCATCAACGCCGAGCTCGCCGGCTACAGCGAATTCCTGGCCTCCCGCCCGCAGATCATTGTCGCCAACAAGACCGACCTGCTGGGCGATGACCGCGCCATGCTGGACAAGCTCCGCGCATACGCGGACGCGCACGGCTATGGCTTTTTGGAGCTGTCGGCCGCGACCAATCAGGGCGTGCGCGAGCTGGTCAACCAGACCTGGGAGCGCCTGCAGGACCTGCCGCCGGTCTTCACCTACGAGCCCGAGTTTGCGCCCGAGGACGAGGCCCAGCCGGTCACCGAGCGCGACATCACGATCGAAAAGGTCGAGGACTACTACGTCGTGGGCGGCGCCTGGATCGACAAGATCATGGGCAGCGTCAACACCGACGACTACGAATCCCGCCTCTATATGGACCGCATGCTCAAGAACGCGGGCGTCTACGACCGCCTGGAGCAGATGGGCGTCGAGGAGGGCAGCATCGTCGTCATCGGCGACATGGAGTTCGAGTATATCCACTAAGACAGCCCGTCCAGGGCGCTGATAGCAAAGAGTCCGCTTTTTAGGCGGACTCTTTTTTTGCGCTATCCGAGCGTCAGCACCTGCGTGGCCGTCCGGGAGACGAACACCTGGTCGTGCTCGACAAAGACCATGGCCGCCTGCGCCTCCTGCAGGAGCGCCTCCAACTGCATGCGCGAGAACACGTCAATGTAGTTGAGCGGCTCGTCCCACAGGTAGAGGTGGGCGCGCTCGCACAGGCTGCGCGCGAGCAGCACCTTTTTCTTCTGCCCCGCGGAGTAGCCGGCCATGTCGCGCGCAAACAGCGCGCGCGGGAAGTCCAGCTTGCGCAGCAGGGTCAGCATCTGGGTCAGGTCCACGCCGCACGCGGCCGCATAGTCCTGCACCGTGCCCGAGAGCCCGCCGGTGTCCTGCGGGACATAGGACACCCGCAGGCCGGGCGCGCGCACGACCTGCCCGGTGTATGGCACCGCCTGCCCGGCCAGCAGCCGCAGGAGCGTAGACTTGCCCGCGCCGTTGGGCCCGGCAAGCGCGACGCGGTCGCCCGGCCCGACCTCCAGCCGCAGCCCGGCGCACAGCTGCCGCCCGCCCAGCGGGACATACCCGTCCCGCACCTCGACTAGCCGTGCCGCGTGGTGCTGCAGCGGGGCCAGGGCCAGCCGGTCGGTCCGCTCGACCTCCCGGAGCAGCCCGGCTTTCTCGGCTGCGGCCGCCTGGGTGCGCGCCGTGATGGCCTTGGCCCGCTTCATCATCTTGGCCGACTTGTGCCCGATGAATCCGCGGTCGGGGCGCAGGCCGTTTTCCTTCTTGCCGCCGAACTTGGCCTGCTCGATGGCGTGGGAGCGCGCCGCGGCCTGCCGGGCGGCCGCCTGCAGGCGGTCGATCTCGCCGCGCAGGCGCTGGTTCTCGGCCCGCTCGTGGGCCTCCTGCCGCTGCCGGTTCTGCCACCAGCTGGAAAAGTTGCCCGCCTGCAGCTGGGGGCCGGTGCGGCCGAGGGCCAGGATGTGGTCCACGCACCGGTCGAGGAAGGCGCGGTCGTGCGAGACCAGCAGGAAGCCCCGCTGCCGCGCGAGATAGGCGGCCACCTGCGCGCGGGCAGCCGCGTCCAGGTGGTTGGTCGGCTCGTCGATGAGCAGGAAGGCGTCCGGCGCGAGGAACATGGCCGCCAGCAGCGCGCGGGTCTGCTCGCCGCCCGAGAGCGTGGCAAACGGCCGGTCGAGCGCCGCCTCCGGCAGGCCGATGCGCCCGGCCTCGCACGCGATCTGCCAGTCGGCGGCCGCGGGCGCGGCCTCCTGCAGCACGGCGCGGGTTGGACGCTCGGGGTGGGCGACCGGGCAGGGGAAGCGGCGGCAGGGCAGGGGCATCGAGATGCGCCCGCGCCCGGTCAGCTCGCCGGCCAGCAGCCGGGTCAGCGTGGTCTTGCCGCGCCCGTTGCGGCCGATCAGCCCCAGCCGCCAGTCGGTGTCCAGCGTCAGCGTCAGGTCGTCAAAGACGTTCTCCGCGCTGCCGTCATAGCCAAATGTGAGATGGGATATCGTGATCTGTGACATAGGATTGGGTTCAGCCTCCTTTGTATGCGTCAGGGAAAAAAACGTGCCGCGGGAAGATCCATTCCTGCGGCACGTTGGGAAAAGCTCGGGGAGGCAGCGCGGCGCGCGCGCAGACCCAGGGCCAGCCGGAGAGAGAAGGACTTCCCGCTATGCGCGCATCACAAGGCCGGGCGGTTTGCCGCCCGGAAAAACACTCGGTTGCACGCCTGTCAGCAGGAAGTATGCTTCATTCTCTCAGCTCCATTTCTGTCTTTCAATACGGCTCTATTGTATCCGCCCGCAATCCAAAAGTCAAGCAAAATATGTGCGCATGTTCACAAAAAATCCATGGTTTGTCCTCTGTTTGTTCACCGATTTATCACAATATATTGCTATCCTGAAAGTAACAATTCGGTTACAAAGTGACACGGTTCCCATCGGGACACAAGAAATGAGGTGCGATATGTTACACAAACAACAAACCATCACGGTCCTGACCGCGGCGGCGCTTATTGCGGCATCGGCCGGCCCGGCCGCCCTGGCGGCGCAGGTGAGCGGCTCGATGACCCTGACCGTGGGCAGCCCCTACCTGACGAACAACGGCACGTCGGCGGCCATTGACGCCCAGGGCACGACGCCGGTCGTGGAGAGCCCGGGCTATACGCTGCTGCCGCTGCGCGGGGTGGTGGAAGCCATGGGCGGCACGCTGGCCTGGGATGCGGCCTCCCAGACCATCGCCATCACGCTGGGGAGCCAGACCTGGACGCTGACCATCGGCTCAGCCACCGCGGTCAACCAGTACGGCCAGACCCGCACGCTCGCGGTCGCGCCCCGCCTGACCGAGGACGGCCGCACGCTCGTGCACATCCGCGCGCTGGAGCTGTTCTCGGGCGTCACCTGCTCGTGGAACAACGCCACCCAGCAGGTCTACATCACCTACAGCATCACGACGCCCGACCCGGCCCCTGCGCAGGACGACGAGGGCCCTGCGGGCGACACCCTGCTCATCCTGACCAACGAGACCGGCGAGGATATCGACGCGGTCAAGTGGTCGGCCGCCGGCGCGTCAGACTACTCGGCCAATGTGCTGCAAAGCGCCCTGCTCGGCGACGACGAGACCGAGTACCTGTGGCTGGACCTGGACGGCGACCCGGAGATCGACCTGCGCGTGACCTACGCCGACGGCGGCAGCGAGACCTATGAGGACCTGGACCTGACCGGCGTGGACGAGGCCTTCGAGGTGGCCATCCAGGACGACGGCGGCTATGACGGCCCGGACGACGCGGCCGTGCCCGACATGGAGGACGGCCTGAAGGTTTCCCTGTATAACGAGTCGGGCGTGGACGACATCGCGGAAGCCTACCTGTATCCGTCGGGCGAGGACCCGGATGACTACGACGACCTGGTCTATGAGGCGCATGACGAGCGCACGCTGGCGCAGGGCGACTGGCTGCGCGTGACGCTGGACGCGGCGGACGACGACCACCTGTGGGACCTGTACCTAGTCTATGACGACGCCGACGAGACCGAGGCGTGGGTGGAGGGCATCAGCCTGACCGGCGCGTCGGACGAGGCCGCGATCGTGGTGACCGACGAGGACGAGGCCTACCGCGTGCTGGACGACAACACCATCGAGCTGGATGAGACCGCGTCCGAGGTCACCGCCCGCATCTATAATGACCTGGGCGAGGACTATACGCTCACCTACATCGAGGCCAGCCCGGCCGACGGGGACGACTGGTACACGGTGTCCTCGGGCGACGTCGAGGACGGCGACTACGTCTCGGAGGACTTTGACCTCGACGCCGACGGCAGCGAATGGGACTTCTATTTTGAGGTCTATGACGCCTACGACGACGAATATGAGGACTATTACCTGTACGGCGTAGACTTTGACGACGCCTATGACGACAACCCGTATCTGTACATCGAATGGTACGACAGCGGCGAGGATGACCTGGACTACACCCTGGATTGACCGCAAAAAAAAGAGCAAGCCCCCTCACACCGGTGTGGGGGCTTGCCCTTGCCAGACGAAGGGGCTTTGCCGGTAGTGCCCGCCGCCGGCCCACAGGGCCTCGGCCGGCTGGGCCAGGGCATAGAGGTCGTCGGCCAGCGCGTCGCGCCGCAGGCCGGCCTGGAGGGCGTCCGGCAGGCGCTTTTCCTGCACGGGCTTTATGATGACCGGCAGGCGGGCGCTGTGCCGCATGGCGCGCAGGACCGCCCGGCCGCGCGGCCCGATGGCCAGCACGCGCAGGTAGGCCGGCTGCACCGGGTCATCGGCCGGCACGTCCAGATAGGCGCGCAGGAGGGCGCGCCGCACGCGCGCGAGCGGATAGCGCCGGGTCTGCGCGGCCTGGCAGATGCCGGCAAAGGACGTCCCGTCCCGGATGGCCGCGTGCAGCCGGTGGTGCAGCCCGTCGCTGCCGCCGGCGTACCGCAGGAGCGCCTCGGGCGTGAGCCGCCGCAGGTGCGCCAGCATGGCCTGGCTGCACGCCGCCGCGCGCGCGGGCGCCCCGCCGCGCGCCAGCTCGGCCGCGAGCACGGCATAGGCCGCCGCGGGCATGCCCGCGCGGCAGGCATCCAGGCCGCCGTCCAGCACGGCCCGCCGCAGGAAGGAGGCCGACGGCCGCGCGTGGAACTGGGCGCTGTCGTGCGGGGCGCCGGCGCGGCGCACGGTCAGGGGCCGGATGGCGCTGCCCGCCGCGTCCAGCGCCGCGCAGTAGGCGATGCCGAGCGTGTTGTTGGGCGAGGCCAGCAGCGCGCCCGCGGCCGGGTCCTCGTCCGCGACCGCCCGCTGCATGGCTGCGGCGTAGGAGTGGCCGGCGTCCATGTGGCGGCGCACGGCCGCCCGGCTGCACCGGGCCGCCCGGCGCAGGCCGTCCAGGTCGCCGCACTCCGAGCCGAACGACAGGTGGGTCACACAGCCCATGGCGTCCAGCACGCCGACCGCGCCCCGCGCAAAGCCCTCGGCCGAGGACAGCGCCGCGGCCAGCGGCAGCTCAACGACAAGGTCCACGCCGCACTGCACGGCCATGGCCGCGCGCCGGTACTTTTCCAAAATTGCAAAATCGCCCCGCTGCACGAAGTTGCCCGACATGGCCGCCGCGATCGCGGTGTCCGCGCCCAAACGGCGCCGCGTCTCGGCGCAGTGATAGGCGTGCCCGGCGTGGAATGGATTGTATTCTGCAACGATGCCGCAAATTTTCATAGGCGCCCTCCAAAAAAATCCGGAAATAGATGTTGTACATTTGCGCAGGGTGGTGTACAATAAGACTATATGGATTATTGTACACATATTTGTTGTTTCTTGCAAATTTCTTTTGCATCTTTGCGCAGAAACACCGAGCGCGGTATGTGGCAAATCGCAAACAAAAACACAGCAAGGAGTTATGAAGGATGAAAGTACTGGTTATTAACGCAGGCAGTTCTTCCCTGAAGTATCAGCTGTTCGACATGGACACCAAGACCGTTATGGCCAAGGGCCTGTGCGAGCGAATCGGCATCGACGGCAAGCTGACCCACCAGGGCGGCTCGGACGAGAAGTACAAGGCGGACGTGCCCATGAGCACCCACGCCGACGCCATCAAGGCGGTCATCGACATTCTGCTCGACGAGAAGTGGGGCGTCATCAAGGATATGTCCGAGATCAACGCGGTCGGCCACCGTGTCGTACACGGCGGCGAGTACTTTGCGGACTCTGTCCTCATCAACGACGAGGTCATCAAGGCCATCGAGGCCTGCATCCCGCTCGCACCGCTGCACAACACCCCCAACCTCATCGGCATTCACGCCTGCGAGGAGGTCATGGGCAAGGACGTGCCGCAGGTCGCGGTATTCGACACGGCCTTCCATCAGACCATGCCGGCCAAGAACTACATGTACGCCATCCCCTACGAGTACTACGAGAAGTACAAGATCCGCCGCTACGGCTTCCACGGCACCTCGCATAAGTACGTATCCCGTCAGGCCGCCGAGATGCTGGGCCGCCCGATCGAGGACCTCAAGATCATCACCTGCCACCTCGGCAACGGCTCGTCGATCTCGGCCATCGACGGCGGCAAGTCGGTCGATACCTCGATGGGCTTCACCCCGCTGGACGGCCTGCCCATGGGCACCCGCTCGGGCAACATCGACCCGGCCATCATCGAGTTCCTGGCAGAGCACGAGAAGATCGACGCCCATCAGGTCATCGATATCCTGAACAAGAAGTCCGGTATGCTGGGCATCTCGGGCGTCTCCTCCGACTTCCGTGACCTGGATGCCGCCATCGCAGAGGGCAACGTCCGCGCCGCGCTGGCAAAGGACATGTTCAATGTCTCGGTCAAGAAGATCATCGGCTCGTTCATCGCCTCCATGGGCGGCGTGGACGCCATCGTCTTCACCGCGGGCGTCGGCGAGAACGACCGCTCGGTCCGCTGGGATGTCTGCGAGCACATGGAGTACCTCGGCATCAAGATCGACCCGGAGAAGAACAAGTTCCGCGGCCGTCAGATGGATATCTCCATCGACTACGCGCGTGTGCGCGTGCTGGTCATCCCGACCAACGAGGAGCTCGTCATCGCGCAGGATACCGAGCGCCTGGTCAACGAGGCTGCTGCAAAGTAAGCCAAGACTGTGTTTTTCGCCCCTGGGGTTTGGCCCCAGGGGCTTTTTTTGCGCCGTCCGCCCCGGTTGCCATCGCCGTCCATTTTTGCTATACTGGATACGGAAAAAATGCACAAGCCTGGAAAGGGGCATGACCGATGGTAGACCTGCACACCCACTCCAAATATTCCTTTGACGCCGACCAGCAGCCGGCCGAGATCGCCGGCATGGCTGAGGCCGCCGCGGCCGCGGGCGTTGACACGCTGGCCGTCACCGACCACTATGACCTGTTCCGCCGCGCGGCGCCCATCCGCTGCGACCTCACAGCCATCGCGCGCGATATCCGCGCCGCCCGGCCGCAGTTTGCCGGGCAGGTGGATCTCCTGTTCGGCGTCGAGCTGGGCGAGCCGCACGCAAACCCGGCCCAGGCCGAGGCGCTGCTCGCGGCCTATCCGTTCGACGTCGTCATCGGCTCGCTGCACGCCATGCCCAACGACCTCGACCTCTACGACCATGACTACGACCACCTGGACTGCGACGCCCTGCTGCGCGATTACTTTGCCGAGGTCGTGCGCATGGAGCAGTACGGCGGCTTTGACGTGCTGGCCCACCTGGACTACCCGCTGCGCGTCATGAAGCGCCCGGGCAACCACCCCTCGTTCGATAACTTTATGGAGCACATCCTGCCCGTCCTGCGCGAGGCGGTCGCGCGCGGCTACGCCATCGAGTGCAACGCGGCCACGCTGTTTAGCTGGATGGAGCGACCGGGGCCCGACCGCTGGATTCTGGAGGAGTACCGCCGGCTGGGCGGCGAGCGAGTCAGCTTTGGCAGCGACGCGCACCGCGCGGCGGACATCGGCCGCGGCGCCGCGGTCTACCGCGACTACCTCCGCGCGCTGGGCTTTGACCACCTGACCGTGTTCCGCGGCCGCAAGGCCGAGGCTTATCCGCTCTGACCCAGAAGGAGGCGCTGTTTTTATGGATGCTATCACCCTCTCGGCATACGCCAAGATCAACCTGACGCTGGACGTGACCGGCCGCCGGCCGGACGGCTATCACACCGTGCGCATGGTCATGCAGTCGGTCGGCCTGCACGACGACGTGACCGTGACGCGCACGGGGACGGGCGGCGTGACGCTCGCCTGTGACAAGCCCTTTGTCCCGACCGACGGGCGCAACCTGGCCGTGCGCGCGGCCGAGCACTTTTTTGCCTGCACCGGTCTGGCCTGCGACGGCCTGCACATTGCCCTCAAAAAGCGCATCCCGGTCGCGGCCGGCCTTGCCGGCGGCAGCACGGACGCCGCCGCCGTCCTGCGCGCGCTGGATACGCTCTACGGCGCCGGCCTGTCCACGGACGCGCTGTGCGGCATGGGCCTGGCGCTGGGCGCGGACGTGCCCTATTGCCTTGTGGGCGGCACCATGCTGGCCGAGGGCATCGGCGAGGCGCTCACGCCCCTGCCGCCCATGCCGGACTGCTGGGCGGTCCTGTGCAAGCCGGGCTTTTCGGTCTCGACCGCCGCGGTCTACGCCCAGATGAACGGCGGCGACTTGCCCGAGCGGCCGGACACGGCCGGGGTGCTGCGCGCCCTGCAGGCGGGCGACTATGCGGGCGTGTGCCACCGGCTGTACAACGTCATGGAGCGCGTGACCGCGCGCACACACGCCGAGATCGGCCAGATCAAGGACGTCCTCTTGGCCTGCGGCGCGGACGGCGCGGCCATGAGCGGCAGCGGCCCGACCACCTTCGGCCTGTTCCGGTCCGAGGACAAGGCCCGCAAGGCGTATGCTGCCCTGCGGCGGGACTTCCCGGACACCCATTTGACCCGCATGCAGCCCGGCTGGGGGCGGTAAACGCCCTGGCCGCAAAAAAATTTTGACGTGCCACAGGTTTGCCGCGCGGTTTTTTGGTCCATACTCTTGCTGTCAGACAACCAAGCGAGAGGATGGGAGAGACCATGACGATCCGATGGAAACCGATGGAGCTTGCGCTGGCGCTGCTGCTGGCCGCGCTCTTTGCCTACGCCGCCTGCGCCGCGCTGGGCCAGCAGACGCTGGCCGATGGGCTGGTGCGCCTGCATGTGATTGCCAACTCGGACAGCGCGGCCGACCAGCAGATCAAGCTGCGCGTGCGCGACCGCGTGCTCGCGGTCACCGAGCCGCTCCTGGACGGGGCGGATTCGCCGGAAGCGGTCCGGCAGATCCTGCGGGATAACCTACAGGGCATCACCGACGCGGCGCAGGCCGTCCTGGACGCGCAGGGCGCGCCGTACGGCCTGTCGGCCCAGCTCGCGGGCGAGTACTACCCGACCCGCACCTATGACACCTTCGCCCTGCCGGCGGGCGAGTACACCGGCCTCAAGATCCGTTTGGGCGCGGCCCAGGGCAAAAACTGGTGGTGCGTGGTCTTCCCGCCGCTGTGCACCGACGCCGCCGAGGCGCCGGCCGGCAGCCTGTGCCAGAAGACGACCTTCCGCTTCAAGACGGCCGAGCTGGTCGGCCGCGCCCGCGCCTGGCTCCAAAACCGATAGCGCGTCCCCGCGCAAAAAAAGACCGTTCCCTTTGGGGAGCGGTCTTTTTGGTCTGCGCTCAGGGCTTGCCCGGCTGGGCCAGCACGAGCACGTCGCCGGTCTGGATGCGCGTGCCGCCGTCCGGGATCATGGTGTGCGCGCCGCGCTGGATGAGGATGACCAGGGTCTGCTGGGGCGTGGAGATCTCGCGCAGCGACCGCCCGTTCCACTTGTGCCCCTTGTCGATGGGCACCTCGCGCAGCGACAGGTTCTCGCGGTCCTCAAAGGCGCGCGCGGCAAAGACCAGAAGGTCGCCGTCGGCCAGCACGGTCTGCCCGTCGGGCACGAGGTTCCGGCCGTCCCGGGCGATCATCACGGCCAGCAGGTTGTGCGGCAGGGCCAGCTCGGCCAGCGACTTGCCGATCCAGGGATGGCCGTCCGCGATATGCACCTTGATGAAGTCGACGTCGTTGTCCTCCTGGTAGTCGTTGAAGGTCTTGGACACGTCCTCGGCCGGGTCGATCATGTTCAGCCTGCGCGACACCCACGGCAGCAGCGTGCCCTGGAAGGCGATAGACAATAGCACGATGCAGAAGACCAAGTTAAACAGGTTGTAGGTCATGGTCACGCCGCCCAGCACGGCATAGATGGCGAACACGATCGAGGCGACGCCGCGCAGGCCGGCCCACGAGACGATGCCGATCTGACCCGGCCGCGAGCGGAAGGGCAGCAGGATGGCCGAGACCACGGCCGGCCGGCCGATGAAGGTCAGGAAGGCCATGATGCACAGCGCCGGCAGGAAGACGGCGGGCAGCTCGGCGGGCGTGACGAGCAGGCCGAGCAGGAAGAAGATCATCACCTGGCACACGCCGGTCACCACATCAAAGAAGTGGATGAGGTAGCGCTTTTGCGAAACGCTCGCATTGCCCATCAGGATGCCGCACAGGTAGACGCTCAGGTAGCCGTTGCCGCCGATGAGGTCGGGCAGGGCGTAGGCGATGATGGCGACGGCAAAGACCAGGATGGTCCGGCCGTGATCGTCCGAAAAGGTCAGGCGCGAGAGCAGCAGCACGGCCAGCTTGCCCATGGCCACGCCGCACAGCACGCCGAACACGACCTGCGACAGCAGCATCCGGGGCACAGACACCGACGCGCCCGACATCACCGACACCAGGATGACAGTCAGCATGTAGGACATCGGGTCGTTGGAGCCCGATTCCACCTCAAGCAGCGAGGCCGAGCCGTACTTGAGCGACAGATGCCCGGTGCGCAGGATGTTAAAGACCGAGGCCGCGTCGGTCGAGGAGATGACCGCGCCGATGAGCAGGCTCTCGTACAGCGGCAGCCCCAGGGCCAGATGGGCGAACAGGCCGGTCAGGCCGGCCGTCAGCATAACGCCCAGCGTGGACAGCACGACCGACTTTGCAAGCACCGGCCGGGCGGCCTTTAGGTTGGTGCCAAAGCCGCCGTAGAACATGATGAAGATCAGGCACACCGAACAGATGATGTTCGCTACCTGATAGTCGTCAAAATGGATGCGGAACAGGCCGTTTTCGCCGAACACCATACCAAGGGCGATAAAGATGAGCAGGGAAGGGACGGCCAGCCGCTGGATCAGGCGGTTGAGCACGATGCAGATGAGGATGACAATCCCCATGAGCAGCAGGGGTGGGCTCATAGAACTCCTCCTTTGGGTATAAAATGGATATTTTCTCTCTATTATAGTAACATAAACCTGGGAAAATGTCCAGATACAGGCCGAAAATGAAACTTTTTCCGGGCGGCCTGCGGCCGGCGCCGCGCGGGCGGGCAGATTGCACGAAAAAACCGGAAAGGCCGCCCGCAGGCTTGTAAAAAGGCGGCGGATGTGATAAGATGAAACGGCAAACAACGGATAAAGGAAGTGAACGGATGCAGAAATCCCTAAAAGGCCTGGAGAAGTTCTTCTGGCTATATCTCTTGTTCAATCCCGTTTTGGACATTGTAAACGGTCTGTACATCTGGATGCTGACCCGCGGCTATGCCGGCATGGAGGCGCTCAATTACCGCGAGCTGACCAACAGCGGCGGCATGACGACCACGCCCGCGCTCATCGTGCGCATGCTGGTGCTCGTCGTCATGGTGGTGTATGTGCTCCTGCTGCGCGACCGGCGCTCCATCCTGACCGCCCTGCCCATGGGCGCGGCCTGGGCCATGTCGGTCCTGTCCGAGTTTTTGTGGACCGGCGGCGTCAATCTCTCGCTGGACGTGACGTTCTTTGCGCGCTTTGCATACAACGTCGCGGTCGCGATGGTCTACCTCAACGTGTTCCGCCGCGCGGAACTGTCGCAGGAGCGCCTGATCGAAAAGGTGCACGCCTACGTCAACGGCATGACCATCATCTTTTCGCTCGGCATCCTCATCCCGTACGTCCTGCGCATCGGATACAGCACCTACTATGACCGCTTCGGCGCGCGCGGCGTGCGCGGCTTCTACTATTCGGGCAACGACATCACGGGCGCCCTCATGATCCTGCTGCCCCTGGCCATCGCCTATTTCCTGTTCATCCCGCGCCGCCAGTTCACCCGGGGCCGCATGCTGCTGTACAGCCTGGGCCCGGCCATGAGCATCGTCTGCCTCATGCTCATCGGCACCAAGACCGCGCTCATCGCCATGCTCGGCGAGTCGGCCGTCATGCTGGTGTACGCCGTCGTCGTGGCCGTGCGCGGCAGCCGCGAGATGCTGCGGCGGGCGGCCATCCTGGCCGTGATCACGGTGATTGTGGCGCTGATTTTCAATGGGATGTCGCTGCTGCTGAGCGGCGCGGGCCGCGGCATCATGGACATGCTCAAGGAGAGCATGAATGCCATGCAGGAAGCGGCCAACGAGGAGGGCGGCAGCCTGATCTCGGGCCGCTGGAACAAGCTTGCGGCGACCCTGGCAGACTTCAAGGCCGCAGGCCCGATCGCCTGGCTGTTCGGCGTCGGCCGCGGCTCGCAGGGCCACATCATCGAGATGGACCTGTTTGACGTCGGCCTGCTGTACGGCGTGTTCGGCTTTGTGGCCATGACCCAGATGTACATCCGCTACGGCGTGCAGTTCCTCATGCGCATGGTCAAGAACTGGAACGTCCTGGTGTTCGGCGCGTTCGTGTCGCTCGGCATCACGGTCGCCTACCTAGCCGTCGCCGGCCACATCCTGTTCACGGTCACCTCGGGCTTCTTCTTCGCGTTCGTGCTGGTGTACGCCCGCATGCTCACGACCGCCCGCGACCGCCTATAAACCCTGTCCGATTCCCTGGGGCCAGCCCCGGCACGCGCCGGGATCTGGCAGGGACCGGAATCAAAAAAAGCGCCGCCTGATTGGGCGGCGCAATTTTTTTTGCGCACAGAAAAAGGCGTGGCCGGTGGGCCACGCCTTTTCTGGCGGTTGTGGTGCAAACCCGTTTGCTCCGGGCCGTCACGGCGCGCCGGTCAGGGCGCGGTACAGCAAAGTGACGGTCTGGGCGCGGGTGCAGCCCGCGTCCGGGCTGAAGGTATCGGCCGCCGTGCCCGCCGCGATGCCGTTCTCGGCCGCCCACTGGACGGCCTGCGCGCAGTAGGCGTCGGGCGCGATGTCGGCAAAGGCTGCCGTGCCTGCCGACTGCTGTGCGCCGGCGCTGCGCCACAGCAAGGTGACGGTCTGGGCGCGGGTGCAGGCCGCGTCCGGGCTGAAGGCCGCAGGTCCGGTGCCCGATACGATGCCGCTCTCGGCCGCCCACAGCACCGCGTCATAGAAATAGAAGCCGTCCTGCAGGGCGAAGCGTTCGGTCGTGAAAAAGCCCACGCCCGACGTTTCCGAGGTCGTCATGCTCAGATAGTCGGGGAAGATGCCCGGCTCGAGCAAGCGCCCGGTCACGTCGCCCGTGCGGATGTGCTCGGCCATGGCGGCCATCAGCCCGCGGCGCACTTCGGGCGGGAAGGGCATGACCAGCGCCTCCGGAAAGTCGTCCAGGGTGCCGGTCTCGGCGAAGCGCGCAAGCCCGTTTTGGGAGAACAGCGTGTAAAACCGCTCGGTCGTGCGCAGACGGCCAAACCGCTGCCGCGCTGCCTCGTACAGCCGGTCATAGAAGGGCAGGTCGGTGCGCAGGTACCTGCGGATGACCGCGTCGTCGTAAAAGCGCCCAAAGCAGGGTTGGTCCATGACCATGTAAAAGCCGTCCTTCTCGGTGCAGCCGTCGTAGACGGTCAGCACCTCGACCGGGTCGGACGTGTACTGGATGAGGCTGTAGCACTGGGCGCGCAGCGCCTGGAAGTGCCGGTGGTAGCACGCGACCTGGTCCTCGCCGCGCAGCAGCATGGCGCGCCCGCCGTCGTCCGACAGACAGACCACGCACGAGTGGGTGACGAGGAAATAGGGGAAGGGATCGGTGTAGCGCGCGGCCGCGCCGTCGGCGTAGTAGTAATAGGGGTGGTAGTGCCGCCGGGACAGCAGGCACATGGGGAAGATGCGGCAAAAGCACGAGAGGTTGTGCAGGTTGCTGTCCTCGGCCGAGCCCGAGGCGTCAAAGGCAATGATCTGGCTGACCTCGGCGGTGATCTGGCCGCCGAGATAGCGGCGCAGCAGCTCATCGCCCAAAAAGGTGTCGGTCGGGGGCACGGTCAGCTCGATCCGGGCATTCGGGTGGGACAGCTCTTCGGTCAGCACGATGCGCAAAAGCGGCTGCACGTTGGTCACGCCGGCATAGATGGCCCGCGTCCCGGCGTACTGCGCCAGGTTCATCAGCAGCCGGGTCTCCTCAAAGGCCGGCGCCGAGAAGTCCAGCTCGGCCAGGTCGGAGAACATCCGCCCCACCCGCTCGCGGGCGCGCCGGATGCCCTCCTTTTCAAATTGCGCGTCGTAATAGGTGCGCAGGTGCTCCTCCTCGCCGGGCGTCAGCCGCAGGTGGTAGATCAGCTCGTCCAGGGCGTCGTAGGGCAGCACGCGCTGTCCGGCCAGGGCCTTGGACAGCGCGGTCCGCTCGACGCCGGCCAGCCGGGACAGCGCCGAAACGGTCATGCCCTTGGCCTGCAAAAGCTCGCGCAGGTATTCGCTGAACAGCAGCATGGTATCATCTCCTATCCTTCTGGTTTCAGTATAGCATAGAAAGCGTCCCGGAAGTGTGCGCGATATCTCCTGTTTTTCTGCACAGCCCTTGTCACAGGCCCGCGCGGGCGATGGGGCGGCCCCTAAGACGGTTGACTTCCGCCGCGTGGCCTGGTATAATCAGAAAAAAATAGATCATGCTGGCGGCCGGTCACCGGATCGTGCCGCCCAAAAGGCATGCAAAAGCAAACCGTAGGTACGGCGCAGCCTGCGCTATAAGGTTGGCTTTTGGATGCCTTTTTGGTTTCTTGTGAAGGAGGAAGATGTTCCATGCAGGTATATTTATACGACGACGGGCTGCCGCCGCAGGCCGCAGCCATCCGCCGGGCGGTCTTTATGGACGAGCAGGGCTTCCGGGATGAGTTTGACGAGATTGACCCGCGCGCAAGCCATCTGGTGCTGTGCGACCGGGAGGTTCCCATCGCGACCGGCCGCTTTTACCGGGCGCCGGGGTGCGATACCTATCTCGTCGGGCGCATCGCGGTGGTCAAGGCCTATCGCGGGAAGGGCGTCGGGGCCGCGCTGCTGCGCGCCGCCGAGCAGGCCGTGCGCCAGCGGCAGGGCCGCCGCATCGCCCTGCATGCTCAGGTGCAGGCCCGGCCGTTTTATGAGAAGCTGGGTTACACGGCCTACGGCGCCGTCGAGCTGGAGGAGCATTGCCCGCATATCTGGATGGAAAAGGCACTGTGACGCGGGCGTGATACCTGCGGGCCGCCCGGACAAGAAAAGCCCCCGGGGCGCAAGGGCTCCGGGGGCCTGGTTTGGGGCGGGGGATTACCGAAGGTAGGCCTGTACGGCCTCCCAGGACATCTCCCCGCGTGTAAATTGTTCGAGCGCAAGGTATTGCTGCTCTGCCGGCGTGTGTGCCCGGGCGGAAAGCGCCTGGACCGTCTGCGCTTCCTCCGGCAGCGGCGCGGTCACATGGGACCGGGACTGGTAGGCGGCAAAGTACCGCAGGCCGAACCGCCTTTGGGATTCGGCGTTGATGTGGATGCCGTCGGGATTGGGATACAGCGATTCCCCGGTCACAAAATAGCAGTTTTCTGCCTGCGTGGCATAGCGCATGGCCGCCTGATTGATCTGCGCATATTCCACGCAGCCCAGGCCGAACCCGGACTTTCCCAGGTAGTCGCCAAGCCCGCCGATCAGGAACGGGAGGTCGGGCGTCCCCAGCGCCTGGCGCAGCCCACGGACGATGCCGTCCAATTTTTGCGCATACTGCCGGTATCGCCCGCCGTAGCTGTCGCTTTCCCCCTGGTGCCATAAGGCCGCGATCAGCGTGCTCTGCTCCATGGCATATCGCGCCTCGCTGACGGCATGGCGGAATAGGATGCCGTCGGGGCTCCACGCGTCGATCGAGCTGCCGCCCTCAGCGCAGGGGATCAGCCCGATTTGTTCGCCCGCATGCGCCGCGCACCACGCCTGCGCAAAGGAGGCCGCCGGCCCGACCCCGGCGACCGACCGGTCGAAATGGATGGGCTCGGCCATCATCTGCCATCTGCCGTTGCGCAGCATCCAGATCCGCTCGTCGCAGATGGGCGTGACCTGGTGCAGGAAGCCGCGCCCGGCCATATTGGATTGTCCAATCAGTAAGATCGATTGCATTGTCATTCTCCTGTTCGTTTGCTGTGCCGGCCCTGCCGGCGTCTCCGATAGGCCACGCCTATATGGACGGCGGCCCATATCAGCAGGTATGCCAGCGAGGCCCCGGCCATGGCGCCATAGGTTTTCCGCTGCCCGGCCACATAGGACTGCGCCGTCTGGTCGGCCTCCACCGTGACAGAGACGCCGTCCTGCGGGACGGACAGCACCCGCCGCGTGACCGGCTCGCCGGCCGCTACGATCTGCCGGGCGGTCTGCTCGGCCGCACCGGCCGCAGACCGATAGGTATAGCCGCTGCCATCCGTGGCGCGGTAGGCGACCAGGTAGACGGTCCGGGTGGGGTGGTTGCGCTTGTCCCGCCCGGTGGCGTGGTTTTCCACCTGGACCGGGTAAACCGCGCTTGGCACAAAGGTGTGCACGCCCTGGTCAACGTAGGCGGCCGCGGGCCGCACCCCGGCGAGGCCGCGCAGGCCCAGATAGAGGCAGGCCGCCGCCCCGATGAGCAGCAGGATCCCGGCTGCAAAAAGGATGGACTTGATCTTTGCCATTTGGGCAGCTCTCCTTTCCGATTGGCCTGTGCGGCCCGGCTGGCGCAGCGGCGCGCCCGCTGCGGCCGGCCACGCATCATCGCGCCTGTGCGTCTGCGATCATTTTTGCCAATTCGGTGCCGCTTTCCGGCATGCCCCGCTTCATCCACTCGACGACCCAGCCAAATATCATATAGGCGACCGAAGCGCGCAGGTATGCCACGGCGTTTGGAAGGTCGGGCGAGACTGCTGCCTGCTCCAAAAGGGTGCCCAGCACGATCTCGGACAGCCCGGCCCGGTATAGCGCAAGGTAGAAGGCGGAATGGGCCTTGTAAAAGTCCAACAGGCTGACGAGCACTTCGGACGGCGCAGCGTGCGCCTGCCGGTCATACTGCTGCTGCCATTCCCTTGCCAGGCGGTCGGCCTCCTGCCGCAGCACGTCTTCTTTGCCCGTAAAGTTCCGGTAGAAAGAAGCCCGGCCGACCCCGGCGCGCGCGGTCAGCCTGCTGATGACGATGTCCTGGAATTCCTGTTCGCGCATCATCTCCAGCAGCGTATGCAGGATCTGGCGGCGGACATAGCTGTTCTTTTCCTGGTTGCTTGCACGCATGGCCTGATACAAATCCTCCCCGTTTGTCTCATTTTTGATGAGACGATTGACCCATCGATATGCATTATGATACAATCGTCCCAACAAAATGTCAAGGAGGGGATCTCATGCCGATCCTGCCGAAGCGGCTGCTCGTCCTGGCGGCGGTGGCCGTCGCCGCCATTGTGCTGGGGCGTCTGGCTGTCCGGGCCGCCATGAACCTGCTGCTGGGCGGCACGCTGTTTGGAGGGAATTTCCTGTGAAACGGACAAAAAGAAAGGGGAGGCTTATGTGGGGGCTGATTTATGTTGGGACGTTTCTCGCCGCATTCCTCGGGTCCGCAGCGGTCAAGATGACAGCCGACCCGTTCCACGGCAAGTATACTGTGGATTGGGACGATTCGGTCGGGACGGTCTACACCGACCTTGCCTATGGGGACGGGGAAGCAAATCGGTTTGATTTGTATGTCCCTGCCGGGCATACGAAGGAGCACTATGGACTGATCGTCTATCTCCATGCTGGGGGCTTTACCAGTGGAGACAAGCGCGGCGATGCAGGTATTTTGAAATGGCTATGCGCCAAAGGGTATGTGACCGCCGGCATCAACTACACCTTGTTTAGCCAGGAAAATCCCACGGTAAGTGTCTATTCGCAGACCATGGACGTGAAAAATGCGATGCCCCATGTGGTCGCCGCGGCCGAGGAGCTGGGCTATCCGCTGGACCGGATGGCGGTCGCCGGAGGCAGCGCGGGCGGCACGCTGGCGCTGGTCTACGCCTACCGGGACGCCGGTACGGCCCCCATCCCGGTCAAGATGGTGTTCGAGATGGTCGGCCCAGCCAGCTTTCATTTTGAGGACTGGACGAACTATGGCCTGGACAAAAACCCGGAAGCGGCCGCAAACCTGTTTGGCACGATGTCCGGCACGGCGATCACGCCGGAAATGATCCGCTCCGGGGAATACCTGGAGGCCGTCAAGCCGATCTCCGCCGACCGCTGGATTGACGAGCGTTCTGTGCCTGCCCTCTTGGCGTATGGGAAGCACGATAAAGTGTGCCCCATCTTGCGCGTCCAACCGCTTATCGCGGCCTTGGAAGCAAACCATGTGCCATACGACTATTTTGAATTCCCGCACTCCGGGCACGGGTTGCAGAACGACAACCGGATGTACGCGCAATATATGGAAAAATTGGAGGAATATCTCGCCAGGTATATGGGGGATGCTGGATGACCTTGGGGCCCTTCGGGTGGGGCGGCATCCCCATGGCCAGCATGTCCCGATTGGCACAATCAATCGCTGAGCGGGAGACACCTGCCTGCAAAAGCCCTCGGCTGAAACCGAGGGCTTTTGTTGAAATTTATTCCAAATTGTGATATCCTGTTGAGCAGGAAAAAAATTATTTTTCAGCGCGCTGCCGTGCCAGCGGTAGGCGGTTATTTGCCCTCCATCCTTCAAGGGAAGGAGGTGAAGTTCTCCCCAATCCAACCCGGAAGGGGGTGAACGCGGTGTGTGAGAAGATTTTGCGCATCATGCTGTTTACAGCACTGTTCGCTTTCATTTTCGTTACATACGCAAAATGACCGCCCAAGCCTCTCAAACTTAGCGGTCATTTCGATCAAAAAATTTTGAGGGCATAACCGTCTACCGGCAACGCGCCCTTTTTTATGTTTTCAGTATAACCGCTTTCTGTGAAGTTGTCAAGCCGTTTACTTGACACATTTGTTGCACGGTGTCAGCCCACGTGCCAGCGCGTCAGCGAGCGTGCTGAGATAGTAGGTGCCGCCGTTGCAATGGCTGTCATAATGGTACCGCTTACCGGTTTTGGTCACATAGACGTTGGCGTGGGTCTCGGTGGCGGGATTTGAGGGTACCGTTTCCGGCCCGGACGGCGTGGAAACCGATGGGGCGGAGGGCGCGGCGGTTTCGGGCGCTGACGGGACAGGGGATTCGGTCAGGGCATCCGGCTGTTTGGTCGGGGCAGCCGAAACGCTCTTGTTTGCCGTGATCCGGCAGGTCTCGCCGTCGGTCATGGCGTAGATGGTGCCATTGAGATCGGTGCGCCAGACCGGGATGCCTGCGAGCTTGTCCAGCGTCGCCTGAGACGGATGGCCATAGCTGTTGCCAGCGCCGCAGCAGATCACCGCCGCATCCGGGGAAACTGCCGAAAGGAAACTGCTGGTCGTCGAAGTATCCGAACCGTGATGACCGACCTTGAGCACATTGCTCTGGATGTCAGCGCCGGATTGCAGGATCGCCTCCTCGACCTCGGCTTCCGCGTCACCCATAAACAGGAAAGAGGTGTTCTGGTAGGTCGCCCGCAGGACGATGGACGTATTGTTCAGATCCTCGGCAGGCTGCGCTGCAAGTACAGTGACATTGGCATCGCCGAGCGGGAACGTCGCGCCCACCTCGGGAACAACCGCAGTCAGGCTCTTGTTTTCCAGTGCGGTCAGCACATCGGAATAGGTCTGCGTATTGGAGGTCGCATCGGCCAGCAAAACATTCTGCACATCAAAGGCGTTGATGACATCATCCATACCGCCGATATGATCCTCGTGGGGATGGGTGCCGACAACATACTTGAGCGTGCGCACGCCGGCATTCTTGAGGTACTCAACTACATCGTCGCCGTCCTCGTTGTTGCCGGCATCGATGAGCATATATTCGCCATTGCTGGACAGCAGTATACTGTCGGCCTGCCCAACGTCCAGATATTCCACGACCAGAGACTTATGCTCTGGGGTAATAATGTACGCAGACTGTGTACTGTTGTCCCAGAGCACGCGCGCGCCCAGCGATTCTGCGGCAAAGCGCGCCGGGACCATTGTGCGGCCCGCAATGGTCTGGGCGGGGACATCCAATACCTGAGCAGCGCCGTTCACAGAAGCGGCCGTGCTGCCGATCTGCATGGAGATGACAGTGCCCTCCTTGGCGGCCGTCACGGTTTGGGTGGCATCGTCCCAGTCTACGGTCGCACCCAGAGACTCGAAGAGCGCACGCACAGGGACCAGCGTGCGGCCATCGACGATCATCGGAGGGACATCGGCCTGTACCTGCGCGCCGTCCACCACCAGCGAGGCTGCGCCGGCAGCGTTTATGGATAGGACTGCCGCAACTGCAAAGGCAAGCACTTTTTTTCTCATCGGGTAAACCCTCCTCGTTTTTGTCTTTCGGGTCGATTTCATGCCGCACAGGCCAGATGCATCGCCCGGCCTGCCCATGACAGCAAGGGCAAGGCATAAGTAAGGGCCTGCGGCAGCCCGTCAAAGCAACCCGCAGACCCAATCCCAAAAGGGGCGGTTGGACCTTACACCAACCGCCCCTATTATAAAGCATCCTGTAGGGGAAATACAATTGGCAAAACGCTAAAATCAGGACGGCTTACTGCGGATAGGCACAGCGGGAAATCGCCTGCTGGAGACAGCCTCCTACGCGGAACGCCCTTCGCCGGGCCGTCCGATTATTCAAAATCGTTATATGCATACGGCTCATACTTGCCCGGGAGTTCGCTATAGGGTTTGCCAAAGCGATAGTAGGTAGGATTGCTTTTTCCGCCGATGTTCTGATCAATCTGGGGGTCGAACACATAATCTAGGCCATTGATCCTGGCGGTTGTCCAAGTATGCCCTGTCATGCCGCCGCTTGCCGCATGGGTCGAGCCATTGACCACATGCATATCCAGCCCAACATACCGCATGATCGCCGCAAAAAACGCAGAATAATGGTCGCACACACCGCGATGGGTCAAGAACATATAGCCCGCGTTGCCCTCCGGCGAAGTGTCGAACGCAAAATCCGGAGTCCCGTAGGTCATATTTTTGATAATATAGTCGTATGTCACCTTTGCCTTGGTGTAGGTGTCCATATCCGGCGTAAAATGTTCGGCCATAAACTGTTCGATCAACTGGTTCAGATCGTCGAGTTTGGTCTTTTTGGGGTTCAGCGGCGCCTGGTTTAGGGCCGTCTTGATATCCATCCCCTTGGTGGTCGTATCAAATTGCGGCGTGGTGTCCTTGGGCGCATCAGCAGGCGTCAGATTTGTCCCATAGGTATCGT
>LBJMC04202__coassemble_636_pt1 | contig 23290 bp, 20 predicted proteins | sample LBJMC04202__metabat2_high_PE_026 | metagenome-assembled genome bin LBJMC04202 | reverse complement strand
GGGGTTAGGCCCTTAATCCAGCACACGCAGACGACCGTCTGGGTTTTTCCCGCATAGCGCGCGAAGGAGCAGGTCAGACGGGGGTCATTAACCCGGCGGCGCAGCATAGACAGGTTGATCATGAACGATTCGGTGAAGCCTTCGCGCGGCCCGCGCAGCACCTTTTCGTTTTCCGGCTCGGACGGGGAGCGCAGGGAGAACCCCTTGGTATTGACCACGATCGGCCGCCGATCCCCGGCGACCAGGATAACCGTGTCGCCGTACAGCAGGGCGGACAGCATAGCGCCGGTGTCGGGCACGACCTTGCAGTCGTTTACCTGTAGGACGCCCTGCGCGACTGCCTCGGCGGACAGCCCGGCAGATGGGGCGCGCACGAGCGGGCGAATGACCGACTCGTTGATGGCGGCATTATTGACCATGCCGTCAAAGAAAAAAACGGCGCAGCAGAGCCCGGATGGGCTGCGTACACGGCGGGTGACAAAGGTGCTGTCCCCGGAAAAGACCGCCTGCAAGGCCTTGATATTTTCGGACAGATCGTCTGTAAACTGGACGGACAAGGAAAAACCCCCTTTCGGGGGATAGTGTGCGCCGGATCGCCAGGATTATGCGAGCAGACGGTCGGCGAGCACATTGCCGAATAGTTGGACCGCACGGATGGCCTCGGCCAGGGTGTTGCCTGATGCACCGCATTCGAGCAGGATGGAGCCAGGGCGCAGGTGGGTGTTAAAGCGCTGGGCACGCAGGTTAACGTCACGCATGAGGCCGGGATACGCGCCATTTAAGTCGGCTTGGAGATTGACGGCGAAGTTCATGTTTTGCTCCCAGTTTGGATGTTCCAGGCCGCTTGCATCGGTACCGATGACCAGCATGAGCTGGGCGACGTCCACGCCGCCCAGCGTGGTGGCCAAGCGGTACTGCTGGCCGTCGTCGGTCAGGATGGCGTCGCGATGCAGGTCAATGGTGACTTGGATCTCCGGGTGTTCGGCGAGGGCCTGCTCGGCCGCGGCCAGCGAGCGGCCATAGGAGCCGTTATAAGCCGGGTCGTCAAAGATATCGGTGATGTGGACAACACCGATGCCCCGCGCTTCCAGCACTTTGGTAAGTTCGGTCCCGATGCGCACGACATTCTGGTTTTTGTCGCGCGTGCGGTAGTCGCCGGAGGGCGTATAAGTATCAGAACCGTCCGGGGTATACGCCTCGGTCGAGTGCGTGTGGTAGATCAGCACTTGCGGCCCTTCGCCAGTCGCGTGGATCTCGATGGGATCGGCCAGCATTGCGTCCACGTCCACGGCGAGCCCCGCGTCGTTGCGCACGCTGATATCGGTGTCACGCTTGTCCTGCGCCGCGGGAAGCGAATCGGTGGACGTGTCCGCCGCTGCGGTGCCTTCGGCAGTGGATGCGGGCGGCGGCGCGCTTTCTGCCGCCACCCAGGTGGACGCTTCCGCCTGCGGCGTATCGTCGGCCAGGGCATCGGAGGCCGGCACGGTCAGGCCGGTCTCCAAGGCGATGGAGGAGGTGATAAAGGTGCGGTTTTTCGCGATAGCGTCCAACAGGGCATCCACCTGCGCGTCTCCGCCCATGCGGTGACCGGCGAGCAGCAGGGCGGCGCAGACTAGGGCGATGGCTGCGGGCATAAAGATGCCCGACCGCTTGCGGGCGGGACGACGGGGCATAGGGCAGTCACTCCTTTTCGGTAGATACCTCTACTGTATGTCCGGCAGCCACCCAGTATGCCGCCCCATCAGCTGAGCAGCAGGTCGAGGTCGGACAGGGAGAGATGGGGCTGCAGTGTGCGATTGACCGCGTAGCCAATGACCCGCGCCGCGTCGCGTACCTGCTGGTCGATCTCGCGCGGCGTCACGAAGACGGGGCCGTCCAATTCCTCGAGCGCCGGGCACGCCGTACCTGCCGACTGGCGGGCCTGCCATAGCAGGCTGGCCCCATCTACAACGGTCGGCAGGCCGATGGCGATCACCGGGACCCCTAGGGTATCCTGATTAAACGCAGCACGGGCATTGCCGACGCCCGAGCCGGGCACGATGCCGGCGTCTGTGATCTGGATGGTGCGGGCAAGATGGGACAGCCGCCCGGCGGCCAGCGCATCGACCGCGATGATGGCGGCAGGCTGGACGCTCTGGCACAGCCCGCGCGCAAATTCGGCTGCCTCAACGCCGGTTTGCCCCAGGACCCCAACCGCGGCCGCCGAGACCGGACGCCAGGACGAAAACTGCTCGGGCATCTGGCGGCGCAGATGCCGGGTGACCAGGATGTGCTGGACGGTGAGCGGGCCGACGGCGTCCGGCGTGATGGCGCGGTTTCCAAGGCCGATGACGAGGATCGGCGCATCATCGGGCGCCCGCTGCGGCAAAAGCGGGGACAAGAGGGCAGAAAGAACCTCCACTGCGCGCGGGAAGGCCTGGCTCTCGCGCCGCGTCAGCGGGTCGAGCTCCATGGTGCAGTAGACGCCGCGCGGCTTTCCGAGGCGCTCACTCGCGGCCCGGTCCAATACCTCAACGCAGTCCACCGAAAAGCCAGACAGCGTGCGGGTACTCTGCCGCACGCCGGGACAGTCCCCGGACAGGTGCGCCAGGGCCTCGCGCGCAAGGTCGGTGCGGAATGCCATGAAAAATCATCCTTTCTCTGGGCATTTGTCCTGCGGTTATCCTTTGAAAATTTCAGAGGAGGTATGCGAAAAAAATAAAAAAAAGCTTGCAATTTCTTGGGAGTAGTGGTATAGTAAAACTACTGATGACTAGAAGCCGAAGGAGGTGGAACCCAATGCCGAATATTAAGTCCGCGAAGAAGCGCGTCAAGGTAACCAAGGCCAAGAATCTGCAGAACCAGATGGCAAAGTCCGCGCTCAAGACCGTTCTGAAGAAGTTTGACGCGGCTGTAGCCGCTGGCGATAAGTCTGCCGCCGAGGCTGCTTACAAGGTTGCTGTCAAGGCTGTTGACCAGGCTGCTGCAAAGCACCTGCTGCACAAGAACAACGCCGCGCACAAGAAGAGCGCCATGACGCTCAAGCTGAACGCGCAGTAATCTCTTTGCAAAAATCAAACCGCCGATCTGTGGGTCGGCGGTTGTTTTTTTGCGGATTTTTGTAGAAATTTTACAGATATCGGCTGCTGTTGGCAGGCGAACCAGCAAAATACAGATATACTTTTGCGGACGAATGTGCTATAATTGTTTGGAAAATTTCTGGATTTACTCGGAATAGGAGGTTTCTACATGCGAAAAAAATGGATGCGCGCGGCTGCCGCTATGCTGATGAGCGCGCTCATGCTGACGACGCCGGCCTGCGCCGCAGCGCCTGAGGAGACGCCGGCCGAGTCTGCGCCGCAGGCGGAGATTGTGCGCGAAGGCGGACTTGCCTATGTCCCGGATCGCTCGGTTTATTTTGCCGATGTCAATGTCAATTACAGTTGGGCCTTTCATGCCATCGATTATCTGGCCAATACGGGCGTGGTCTCGGGCACGGGCAACCTGATTTACAGTCCGGGCCGTTCGTTGTCCCGCGCAGACTTTATCTTGATGCTCTACCGGGCTTACGATATGGAAAAGTATGCTTCGGGCGACAATTTCCCTGACGTACCGGACACAGCTTACTATGCGGATGCTGTGCGCGCGGCCCGCGCCATCGGCATTGCGACTGGCGACGAGAAGGGCAACTTTAATCCCTCCCAGACGCTGACCCGGCAGGATGCCATGGTGCTGCTCAAGCGCACGCTGGATCGCACCGGCCTGCAGTTTGCGGCCGGCAGCCTGGCGGGATTTTCGGACAGCGCACAGGTTGCGGACTATGCGGCCGAACCGGTTGCTGCGCTGGTACAGGCGGGTGTGATCGGCGGTTCGGAGGGCAAACTCAGCCCGTCGGCAGCGGTCACCCGCGCCGAGATGGCGGTCATGCTGTATCGTGCCCTGCATCTCCAGACCGACAGCGGGACGGCGGTCTATGAGACGGTGCCCTCGGTTCGCTTGGTCTGCATTGGCAGCACGATCTATCCCGATGTTGAGATCGAGAACTATCAGGCAGGGACGCTGTATGTCGGCCTGTATGCGCTGGAGCAGATGACGCGGGACGAGGATGGCTATGCCATCACGCTGGGCGCGTCCGAGTCCATTGACGACCAGATCATCTGGGATGGGACAAACTTGAGCGTCAACGGGCAGATCGTTCCGGTGGCGGCAGGATGTGAGGCTATTGCAGTCGATATGTACTCCAAGCGCACCGCTGGTCTGTGCTCGACAGGCGGAGAATACAGCGCGGGCGCGGTATCCATGGTGGACGGCGCCGTCCAGACGGTGTACTACAAAAAGTAATAGGCAGCTTGCCTGCAAACAAAAAACGCTCCAAGATTGGAGCGTTTTTTTGTTAGACGGGCGGCCTAAGGCCTTGGGTCAGCGCCAGGCGCGTTCCAGCGCTGCAACCGCCTCGGGGATCGACTCGGAAGGGATGCCGGCATAGCCCAAGATGACCGTTGCAGGCGGGCAGGTGACGGCGGTGCCGACGTAGTAGCCGGACAGACCATAGACGCGCACGCCCTGTGCGGCGGCCGCCGCGATGAGCTGCTTTTCGTCCATGCCGTTGGATACATGCAGCAGCAGATGCAGGCCGGCTTCCGAGCCGGACACCGTATAGCGGCCGTGCAGCGCCGAGCGATCCAGCGCGTCCAGCAGACAGTCCAGACGGGCCTTGTACAAGTTGCGGATGCGGTTGATATGGCGCTCAAAACTGCCGGTCTCGAGAAAACGCGCCAGGGTATACTGCTCAAAAGCAGGGACGGTCGAGGCGTACCCTCCAAATTTCTCACGGTAAGCGGTGAGCAGCCGGCGCGGGAGCACCAGATAGCCGATGCGCAGGGAAGGGGCCAGGCTTTTGGCGAAGGTGTTGAGGTAGATGACGCGGTCGTTGTGGTCGAGCTCTTTGAGTGCCGGGATCGGCCGGGAGGCAAAGCGGAACTCCGAATCATAGTCGTCCTCGATGAGGTAGCGGTCGCCCTCTTCGTCGGCCCAGCGCAGCAGTGCGGCGCGGCGGGCGGCCGGTGTCACGATGCCGAGCGGGAAGTGATGCGAGGGGGTGAGATAAGCCACCGAGGCCTGCCCTGCGCGCAGCGCATCGATCGACAGGCCATCCTGGTCGAGCGGCGTGGGCGCGATGTGCGCGTCGTTTGCGCGGAAGATCTGGGTCAGTTTGGGGTATCCAGGGGTTTCAATGGCATAGGTGCGTGTGCGGCCCAAGAGCTGGATGAGCAGGGTCACAAGATATTCCGAACCGGCGCCGACAATGATCTGTTCACTGGTGGTCGAGATCCCGCGGAAGGCATAGAGATAGCGGCGGATCTGTTCGCGCAGTGCGGGCACGCCTTGCGGCGCCGCCGCGAGCAGCAAGCTGCGGTCGTAGTCGGTCAGGACTGCACGCGACAGCTTGGCCCAGGTGGAAAAGGGGAAGCAGTCGGTGTCCACGACGTTGGTTTTGAAATCGAAGCGCGGCTGGGGCTCGTGAGCGGCGGCTGGCGCGGCGGCTGGCGGTGCAGGCGGGACCGCGCGGGGCAGCGCATCCAACTGCTGCACGAAGTAGCCGCTGCGCGGCACGGCATGGATGTAGCCCTCTGCGGCAAGCTGGCCGTAGGCGGTCTCCACGGTGATCTGGCTGATACGCAGGTGGGCGGCCAGCGGGCGCTTGGCAGGCAGGCGGTCGCCGCCCTTGAGCGCGCCGGATATGATATCGGCGCGGATGGCGCGATAGAGCTGCTCGTAGAGCGGCGATTTGCCGTGATGGTCCAGGTGATAGGTCAACAAGGAAGCATTCCTCCAGTGATCCGACGTTTTCTAATCCAAAATAGCATGCAAAAAAATAAGACAATGGAAAGCGGCGTCGGCCTTCCATTGTCTGTCCCGGCAGGAGGTGGGACGTCACTGCATGCTCTGCCGCTCAAAAAAAGACTGCAGTTTTTGCAGGCTGCTTGCCAGAAGGGCGGTCTCGCGGTCAGACAGGTCGTGCAGCGCGGCGGCGGTCATGCGCTCGTGAAAGCGTTTGTGATAGGCATAGACGGCCTGGCCGCGTGGCGTCAGAGAGATGTTGACGACGCGCTTGTCTGCGGTGTCGCGCGTGCGCTGCACCAAGCCTTTGCTCTCGAGCTTGTCGCAGGCGACGGTCAGCGTGGCAAGCGTAACGCCAACGGCCTTGGCGATGGACGACATACGGCTGGGCTGCTCTGCGCCGACCTTTTCAATGATGTGGATTTCTGTCAGGGAAATATTCTCGCCGACACCGGCCGCGATCGAGCGCTCCTCGATCTTGTTGATCCGGCTCCAGATATCGACCAGAAAATTGTTGATGGAATCAAAATCTGACATGAAGCCCTCCAATCCATCGATAGTTAATTTGACAAACTAAGTATATCATAGGCGTGCAGGAAAGGCAAGATAGGCGATGAAAAACCAAATTTTTTGTCGAAAAGACGAAAAAAGGCAAGAAGAAGCCGCCCGGATTGGGCGGCTTCGCGGATTACTCGCTTATCTGGCCGGCGGAAGGAGCGCTGCCCTCGCCGGATGGGCGCCTGCGTTTTGCGCCGCCGCGGCGTCTCCGCCTGCGGCGCGGCTCACCGCCCTCAGTGGGCTGGGCCGGCGCAGCCTGCTGCTCGGCCGGCTGTGGCTTTGGCGGCGCGGCCTTGACTAGGCGCGGCCGGTCTGAGCCATCCGGCGCTTCCCGGCGCGGCTTGCGGGCTAGGACAGCGGGCTTGGGCTCCGTGCTCTGCGGCGCAGCCTTGACGCGGCGCGGCCTTTCATTGCGGGGGCGTGCGGGCGGCTCTGCGGCAGCAACCGGCTCCTGCTCCTCCATAGGGTCGATCTCAGGCGCTTTGCGCTGCTGCTTGCCGCAGTTCTGGCAGCCGCCGTTGTTCTTTTTGGCGCGGCCGGAGCGCAGCGTCTGACAGTCGGCGCAGGCGAAGGTGCGGGGCTCGTCCGGGCTGTCCTCGAGCTGCACCTTGCAGGTGCCGCGCAGCATCTGGGTAGAGATGACCGTGCCGCGGCCCTCGGGCGTCTCGACCAGGCTCTCTGGCTTGGGCGTGATTTTTTGCAGTTCAGAATAGACTTCATGCTCATATTTCAGGCAGCACATTAGGCGGCCGCAGGTGCCCGAGATCTTGGTCGGGTTGAGCGAGAGGTTCTGTTCCTTGGCCATGTTGATGGAAACCGGCTGGAAGTCCTCGAGATAGGAGGCGCAGCACAATTCCCGGCCGCAGATGCCCAGGCCGCCGATCATTTTTGCCTCATCCCGCACGCCGATCTGGCGCAGTTCAATGCGTGTACGGAAGATGGAAGCCAGATCCTTGACCAGGCTGCGGAAATCGACGCGGCCGTCAGCCGTAAAATAAAACAGGATCTTGTTGAGGTCAAACGTACACTCGACGGCAACCAGCCGCATGTCGAGCTTGTGCTCCTCGATCTTGCGCCGTGCGATCTGGAAGGCCTCCTTGGCCTGCCGTTCGTTGTCGCGCGCGACTTCTAGGTCCTCCTTGGTCGCGATGCGGAGCATCTTCTTGAGGGGGGAGACCACCTTGCGCTCGGGCACCTCGGTGTTGCCCATGGCACACTCGCCGCACTCGACGCCGCGCGCAGTCTCGACGATGACGTGCTGGCCGCGCCGGACGGTTATGCCGCAGGGGTCAAAATAGTATACTTTGCCGACTCGTTTGAATCGGACGCCAATGACAGTGATCAAATATGTGTTCCTCCGTTTCGGTTGCCCGCGCGCCGGCTATGGCTGCGCGGCGGATGGCAAATGCTGTAAGCGCCTGCCGCAAGGACGGCGCACTGGATGGGCGCGCTGGCGTTGCCCTCGGCGCGGCGGGACAGCAGCGCCAAGTGGTCGTAGAGCGCGATCAACTTGTCTGCGGTCAGCGCACCGGCAAGCGCGCGCGTCTCTGCGGCCAGCGAGGGCACCAGCGGCTGCGTGCCGGCAAGGGACAGGGCAGCGTCGCGGACAGCGGCCTGCAGCAGGGACATGGCCTCGCGGAAGGGGGCTTTGGCCAGCTTGGAAAAGCCGTTTGCACCGAGCAGCATGCCGTACTCGTCGCCTGTTGTCAATGCGCGCAGGAACGCGCGTGCGGATTCCAACAGGGCAGGGTCATCCGGAAGCTGAGCGGTGCTGGGCGGTGCGAGCTGATAGGCCGTGCAGCGCGAGCGGATGGTTTGCAGCAGCGCGCCGGGCTGGGACGAAGCCAGCAGGAAAAAGACATAGCGGGGCGGCTCCTCGAGCACCTTGAGCAGTGCATTTTGCGCGCTCGGGTTCATCCGGTCGGCGTGCAGGATGATAAACACCTTGCGGTCGCCGTCGTTTGGCAGGACAGCGGCCTCGTCGCGGATCCGGCGGGCTGTCTCGACCTTGATTTCCCCCTCTCCCTCGTCTACGATGATGAGGTCCGGATGGGTGCCATGGGAGATCTTGTGGCAGGAAGCGCAGGCGCCGCAGGGGCGGGGAGCCGGGCCGGTGCATAGGAGCGCCGCAGCCAGGGCCTGGGCAAGGGCCGATTTGCCGCTGCCGTCCGGCCCGGACAGCAAAACAGCCTGCGGAAAACGGCGGTCGAGCGCGGTCCGCAGGCTGGCTTTGAGCGCGTCATTGCCGGGCAGGGCGTCAAATCCCAGCGTCATAGTTTTTCAAACTGCTCGACGTTCAGCACGAACACGGTCGCGCCGCCGACCGTAACCTCGACCGGCATCGCCGGATGAAAGCCTGCGCCCAGATGTGCTGTCGTCGGGATGATTTGTTTGCGGGTGGTGGAGTACTTGCGGATGATATCCATAGCCTCCTGCACACGGGCGTCTTCCATGCCGGTCAGGATGGTGACGTTGCCGGCGCGCAGAAACCCACCGGTGGTCGCAAGTTTGGTGATCTGGAAGCCCGCTTCCATCATGTGGTTCATCACGCTGTGTGCGTCGTCAGAATTGATGATTGCAAGCAGCATTTTCATAGAAAAGACCTCCTGATTTGCGCGTGCGCACCTAAAATTTGGACGGGCACACTGCGATACGATCAATAGTATTATAACATTGATCGTGCAGAAATACAATGTGTTCGGGGGTGATTTCTTCGCCTGGCCACAGGACCGGGACGCCGGGCGGATAGGGGGTGACCGGGCGGGCGCAGACCATGCCGGGGCGCACGCTGTCCAATGGGAGAGCGCGTCCCGGGCCGAGCAGGGCGCGGCGCACGGGCATGACCGTCCGCGGTAAAGGCAGCGGTGGCAGGGCCGGTGGGAGCGCGGCGCGCCCTACCGCGTCGGACAGCGCCAGCAGGGCGTTTTCTAAGCGTGTCAGGTTGCCGGGCAGGTCGGCCGGCGTCACGATGCACACGATGTTGCGTGCATCGCTCATCTCGCAGGCTACGCCGAATTGCTCGTAGAGTGTATCGGCCAGACGGTGGCCGGTCCAATCGGTTCCGGCAGCCGACAACGTCAGGCGGCAGGGATCGAGCGGGGGGCCGGACAGCGGTAGGAACGGGGTGCGCGCGGCCAGGCTGCCGCGCAGCGCCGAGACGGCTGCGGCAGCCTGGGCATAGCGGTCGTCGGCTTCCAGCGCGGCGCGTGCAAGGTCCAGGCCGGCCAACAGCAGGTAGGATGGGCTGGAGGTGCCGAACAGCGCCGCGCCTTCCCGCAGCAGGCCGCTGTCAACCGTGCCGTTTGACAGCAGCATAGCCGTCTGCCCAGGCGCATATAACGTCTTGTGTGTGCTGACCGCAGCCAGATCGGCGCCCTCTGCAATGGGAGAGGGCAGGCCGATACCGGGAAAATGCGCACCGTGCGCGGCATCCACTAACAGCCGTGCACCGTGGGCATGGCACACGGCGGCAATGGCCGGGATGTCCTGCCGGACGCCGTAGTAGTTTGGGGAGGTGATGAGCACGGCGCGGATGGCTGGGTTTTGCCCAAGTGCCCGGTCGATGTCGTCTGGGTTGAGCATGCCAGGCACGCCGAAGGGTTCCAGAACCGCGGGAAAGACAAAGGCAGCGGACAGGTCCAAAAGGGCGGCGGCATGTGCCGCAGATTTGTGGCAGTTGCGGTCGAGCAGCACATCCGCCCCGGCCCCGGCGGCCGCATAGAGCATGGCGTGCATGCCCTGGGATGAACCGCCGGTCAAAAAATGGCAGTCTGCCGCCTGATAAAGGCGGGCGGCCTCGCGCTCGGCCAGCCGGATCGGGCCTTCGCCCGTATAGAGGTTACCCGTTTCATAGACCTCGGTGAAATCCAATCGGTAGAGCGGGCCGAATTCGGGCAGGATATCCTGCCCTTTGTGGCCGGGCATGTGGAAGCGTGCGGTCTTTTTGTCCGCGAGCGCACAGAGGGCGTTGTACAGTGGGGCGTTCATGGCGTGTCTCCTTGCTTGAGCATCAGGTTGCGCCGAAGGGGCGCAGGGCCGCGCCAGGTGAAGGCACGGTCCGGATATTTTTGGGTAAACTGCCGCCGGGTCAGTCCATCCAGGTCGGCTAGGGACAGTGAGCAGATCTGGTCCTGCAAAAATGCCGGTTCGGTGGTCTGGGCTGCGCCGCGGTTCATGGGGCAGACCAGCTGGCAAGTATCGCAGCCCCAGATAAGCGGATGCGCGCGGACGAGGGCGGCCTGCTCTTCGGTCAGGATGCCGCCCTGCTGGGTCAGCGCAGACAGACACAGGGATTTGTCCAGGCCGACCGGGCAGGCCCGGCGGCAGGCGCCGCAGGACAGGCAGCTTGCCGGTGCATGGGCCTGCGCCGGCAAGGCGAGATCGGTCACGATGGTGCCGATAAAGACATAGCTGCCATAGACCGGATGGATGAGCAGCCCGTTTTCCCCGATGCAGCCCAGACCGGCGCAGGCCGCGGCGTAGACCTCGGGGAGAGGGGAGTCGTCGGCAAGTACCAGGAAGCTGCAATCTGGATGCGCGGCGCGCAGCGCCTGCGCCGCAGTTTCCAGATGTGCGGTGGCAACCGCGTGATAGTCACGGCCGCGCGCATAGAGGGATAGGTTTCCTGGAGCGCAGGGCGCAAGATATGGAAAAAGGGCGACGATGACGGTGCGCGGGTGGGCGATCCGCCGCGCCAGGCCGCGCCGCTGCGCTTCCGTCATGTGCGGCTGCAAGGCTTCATAGCCGCATACACCGCATGCACAGAGTCCGCGTGACACGGACAAACTATCGACAATGTTCAAAAATCTTTTTCCTCCGGCAGGTTTTTCTACATTATAGCATAAAGATTTTGGGAAGGAAACTCTTGTCCCTGCCCCCAGACAGAGCTATAATAGATTCGTTCATACTTTATTCCTATAAAGTGTTATGCAATGAAAGGAAGGTCACAAGCGATGACAGAAAGAATCTTCAACTTTTCCGCAGGCCCCTCGATGCTGCCCGTTCCTGTGCTGGAGCGCGCTGCCGCTGAGATGCTCAACTACAAGGGTTCGGGCATGTCAGTCATGGAGATGAGCCACCGGTCCAAGGTATACGACTCCATTATCAAGTCGACCGAAGCCTCTCTGCGTCGCGTTATGGGTATCCCGGACAATTATAAGGTCCTCTTTTTACAGGGCGGTGCAACCATGCAGTTCTCCGCCATCCCGCTGAATCTGATGCGTACCGGCAAGGCGGACTATGCGCTGACCGGCCATTTCGCGAAGAACGCGTACAAGGAGGCCAAAAAGTTTGGCGAGATCCATGTCGCGGCATCTTCTGAGGCGGACAATTTCTCTTACATCCCGTCCCAGGCCGAGCTCGACCTGACCCCGGACGCGGACTATTTCTACCACTGCGCCAACAATACCATCTTCGGCACCGAGTGGAAGTATTGCCCGGAGACCGGTGCGGTACCGGTCGTTGCCGATATGTCTTCGAATATCCTGTCCAAGCCGGTCGATGTCTCTCAGTACGGCGTCATCATGGCGGGCGCACAGAAGAACATGGGCCCCGCCGGACTGACCGTCGTTATCGTGCGCGACGACCTGCTGGGCTTCTATCCCCAGGACAAGATGCCGGTACTGTTCGACTGGAAGCTTATGGCCGACAAGGAGAGCATGTACAATACGCCCCCGACCTATGCCATCTATATCCTGGGCCTTGTGCTCGAGTGGATTGAGAATGAGGTCGGCGGCCTGGAAGAGATGCAGAAGCGCAACGAGAAGAAGGCAAAGCTGCTCTATGATTATCTGGACAGCCAGTCGTTCTATCATCCGGCTGCCCGCCCGGACTCCCGCTCGATGATGAACGTTACGTTCCGCACGGGCGACGCTGACCTGGACGCCAAGTTCGTACAGGGCTCGATTGAGAACGGTATGACAAACCTCAAGGGCCATCGCTTGGTCGGCGGCATGCGCGCCTCGATCTACAATGCGATGCCGTATGCAGGCGTCGAGAAGCTGGTGGACTTCATGCAGAAGTTTGCCAAGGAAAACGGCTAAGGAGAATCAGGACAAATGTATCAGGTCAAACTGTTTAATAAAATTTCCAAGGTCGGACTGGACGATCTGGATCCGGCAAAGTATACTTGCAGCGAGGACTACGAGGACTATGACGCCGTGCTCGTGCGCTCGGCCAAGCTGCATGACACCAAGTTCCCCGCAGACCTCAAGTGCATCGCGCGCGCAGGCGCCGGCGTGAACAATATCCCGCTTGACCGCTGCTCGGAGGAGGGCATCGTGGTCTTCAATACCCCGGGAGCCAACGCAAATGCGGTCAAAGAGCTGGTCATCTGCGGCCTGCTGATGGCATCCCGCGATATCGTGGGCGGCATCGAGTGGACCAAGTCGCTCTCCGGCACTCCGGACATTGGACCGGCGGCGGAGAAGGGCAAGTCCAAGTTTGCCGGCCCGGAGATCATGGGCAAGCGCCTGGGTGTCATTGGCCTGGGTGCGATCGGCGTGCGCGTTGCCAACGCGGCCGTGGCGCTGGACATGGAGGTGTGGGGCTATGACCCCTATCTGTCGGTTGACGGCGCGCTGCAGCTGTCCCGCTCGGTCAAGCACATCACCGATGTGAATGAGATTTTTGCAAACTGCGACTATATCACCGTGCATGTCCCGCTGACCCCGGACACCAAGCATATCATTGATGCCAAGGCCATCGGCATGATGAAGGACGGCGTGCGCATCCTCAACATCGCGCGCGGTGAGCTGGTCGACGAGGCGGCCATGGTGCAGGCGCTCGAGAGCGGCAAGGTGGCCCGCTATGTCTCGGATTTTGCCTCCGAGGAGATGCTGGCCCAGAAGAATGCGATCATCATGCCGCACCTGGGTGCATCCACCCCGGAAAGCGAGGATAACTGCGCAAAGATGGCGGCGTTTGAGGTGCGTGAATTCCTGGAGAAGGGCACCATCCGCAATTCGGTGAACTTCCCGAACCTCAAGGTCCCCTATGAGGGCGGCCACCGCATGTGCCTGATCCACAAGAACGTGCCGAATATGATCGCACAGATCACCTCGACGCTCTCGTCCCAGGACATGAATATCGAGAACATGGGCAACCGCTCGCGCGGCGACTATGCGTACACGATTGTGGATGTCGACAAAGTACCGACCGACGCCGTTTTGAACGCTCTGCGCGCGGTTGAAGGCATGATTCGCGTGCGCGCGATCGAGATGTAACAGGATCTGTGCCAGCACAATCACCGAAAAAAGATGCAAAAGCGCGTCCCAGAAGTAAGATTCTGGGCGCGCTTTTGTGCATTTTAGAAGAAAATTCATAGAAATTTTTGGGTATCAAAATCAAGAGGTGTGTCAAAATTTACAAAAAACTACCTTGCAAATGGCCGAGTTTATTGTATAATTTAGATAAGGGTTTTTGTGCCCACAGGATTTCGAAAGAAATATATGAGGTGATTTCAATATGAATTATATGGCTGAGTATGAGCGCTGGCTGGCATCGCCCGCGCTGACCGATAAGGAACGCGCAGAGCTGGAGGCGATCCGCGGGGATGAGGACGCGATCAAGGATCGTTTCTTTGCCCCCCTGTCTTTTGGCACCGCCGGCCTGCGCGGGGTGCTGGGCGTCGGCCTGTATCGCATGAACCGCTTTACTGTCGGCGCGGCAACGCAGGGCCTGGCAAACCTCATCGTGCAGAATGGGCCGCAGGCCTGTGAGCGCGGTGTTGCAATCGCCTATGATTCCCGTCACTTCTCGCCCGAGTTTGCCCAACTGGCGGCCTGCATCCTGGCGGCAAACGGCATCAAGGTGAAGCTCTACGACGAACTGCGCCCCACGCCCGAGCTGTCCTTTGCAATCCGTTACTACGGCGCCATCGCGGGCATCAATATCACAGCGTCCCACAATCCTAAGGAATACAACGGCTATAAGGTATACTGGGAGGACGGCGCACAGCTGCCGCCCAAGGAGGCCGATGTGGTCGCGGCCGAGATGGATGCGCTGGACTTCTTCACCGACATCAAGATGATGGACTTTGAGAACGCCAAGAAGGCTGGCCTTGTCAAGATGATGGACTGGCAGACCGACGAGGCATACCTCAAGGAAGTCATCAAGGTTGCCATCAATCCGGACTGCGTCAAGCAGGTTGCAGACGACTTCAAGCTGGTCTATACGCCCTTCCACGGTGCAGGCTACCGGCTGGTCCCCGAGATCCTGCGCCGCCTGGGATACAAGCATATCATCTGTGAACCCCAGCAGATGAAGATCGACGGCGATTTCCCGACCGTCAAGAACCCCAATCCGGAGTACAAGGAAGGCTTTACGCTTGCCATTGAGCTGGCCAAGCAGAACGATGTTGACCTGATCATCGGCACCGACCCGGATGCAGACCGCACCGGCATCGTGCTCAAGGACAAGAACGGCGACTATGTCACCCTGTCGGGCAACCAGGTCGGCGTCCTGCTCATCGACTATATTATCACAGCCCGCAAGCTGACCGGCACCATGCCTGAGCATCCGGCTGTGCTCAAGTCCCTTGTCACCACCGAGATGGCGCGTGCAGCGGCTGAAGCCAACGGCGTGGCATGCTTTGATACCTTCACAGGCTTTAAGTTCCTCGCGGAGAAGATCAAGCAGTTTGAGCAGACCGGTTCGCATCAGTATCTGTTTGCCTTTGAGGAGTCCTACGGATACCTGGCGGGCGACTATGCGCGCGACAAGGATGCGGTCACGGCGTCGATGCTGATCGCTGAGATGGCGGCTTACTACCGCACCAAGGGCATGACGCTGTATGACGCCATGCAGACCATGTATGAAAAGTATGGCTATTATACCGAGCAGACCATCTCCATCACCATGCCCGGCGTGGCAGGCCTGGAGCGCATGAAGGAACTGATGGCCGAACTGCGTGAAAAGCCGCTGACCGCGGTCGCGGGCTATCAGGTGGAATACATCCGCGATTATCAGCCAGGCGTACGCACCTGTGTCTCGTGCGGTAAGACCGAGCAGATGGAGCTGTCCGGCCAGAACGTGCTGTACTATGAGCTGGAGGGTGGTACGTCGTTTATCATCCGTCCGTCCGGCACCGAGCCCAAGGTCAAGGTCTATATCATGGCCAAGGCCGACAGCAAGGCCGCGTCCGATGCCAAGGTTGCAGAGCTTGCCGCGGCGGCCAAGGATATCGTCAAGTAAATTTATAAATCCAATCCGTATGTTCAGACAAAAGGGGTGCAGCGCTGTTGCCGCGCCCCTTTTGCCCTGTACAGAGAGAATAAGGAGGCGAATATGCGGAGATTTTTGGGGCCGGTGATCATGCTGCTATTGTGGGGCGCGGCGACGGCCGGGCTGAATGTCTGGTTTGCTGCGAACCCTGAGGAGAGCCTGGTCAATGCCATTGTTTCCGGCGTATATATGCTGTTTTTATTGTTGGTGATCCCGATCGGCCTGCCAATGCACAGCCGCTTGGTGGAGGTGCTTTTGATGCTGTATGCCCTGGGGCTGGGCGTCTTGGACGTGGCGACCTTCCTGAATATGGATCACCCGGCCGTCAATGTATTGGGACCGGTGCTGCTGGCGCCGTTCCAGGGCTTGTTCTATTTTGAGGATTTCCTGGGCATGGGAAGTTTTGCCATCTATGCGGCGGTCGGCTGCTTTGCCGCGTTCCTGACGCTGGCTGCCGGCGTCGGCGCCTGTATGGTACAGCCGAGGGAGTAGGACGCAAAGCGGGATATAGACGGAAAAAGGGTCCGAGCCTATGGCACGGACCCTTTAAAATGCACAGAGAAAGCACAGGAAAACCTGAAAAAGGCAAAAAGAAAACGCGGCTTCAGGCCACGCTTTTGCACAACCCCCACCGCGTATCTTAGCGATAAATCAGTCGAAAAGCTGCGCATCACTGAGCGCCCTTGCTCAACTGACGTAGTCTATTATAAAAAAAATGACCTGTGTATGCAATGTGAAAAATTCATAAATTTTTTGTGAATTTTTCGTCAGCTTCTGTAATTTCCTGCCGAACACTCTTTGGAGAAAACCTCTTTACAAACCGGTGGCTTCGTGGTAATATAAATTGTAATTTGTTTGCCCCACGCTTAGTATTCGGGCACAGGACGCGTCCGAGCGCGCCATTTCACCGTCCATTACCCAGCGTGCGGGGACTATAAAAATTTTTTTATGAGGTGAAACTACCATGATCCGCAAGGAAGACAAGACCGCAGTTATCGAGGCCAATCGCACCCATCCGACCGACACCGGTTCTCCGGAGGTCCAGGTTGCGATCCTGACCGCCCGCATCGGCGAGCTCACCGAGCACCTGAAGCAGCATCCGAAGGACAACCACTCCCGCCGTGGCCTGCTCAAGATGGTCGGCCAGCGCCGCAGCATGCTCAACTACCTGATGAAGAAGGACGTCAACCGTTACCGCGCCCTCATCGCCAAGCTGGGCATCCGTAAGTAAGTACTGTAACGAGGGGGGCATCCGTGCCCCCCTTGCTTGCTACTTGTTCCCTGTGAAACCCCTCGGGCGGCCATGCCGCGGCCTTAGCAATTGGAGGACAGGCCAAATCCCTTTTGGCATGCGCTTCAAGTGCTAATGCTGCAAAGCCGCCTGCAACCCCAACGTATAAGGAGGCTATTCTCAACATGAGCAACATCAACCACTTTGACTTTAAGGATTATCGCGTGTTTGAGACCACCTACGCGGGCCGTCCGCTGGTCGTTGAGACCGGCAAGATGGCACAGCTGGCCAACGGCTCCTGCTTGGTGCGCTACGGCGAGACCGTGGTGCTCGTCACGGCAACCGCTTCGGCCAAGCCCCGCGACGGCATCGACTTCTTCCCGCTCTCGGTCGACTTTGAGGAGCGCCTGTATGCGGTCGGCCGCATCCCGGGCTCGTTCCTGCGCCGTGAAGGCCGCCCGTCCGAGCGCGCCATCCTGGCTTCCCGCCAGATCGACCGCCCGATGCGCCCGCTGTTCCCCAAGGATCTGCGCAATGACGTCTCGATTGTCTGCACCGTCCTCGAGAACGATTCGGACAATTCCCCGGAGATCGCTGCACTGCTCGGCGCGTCCATCGCGGTTTCGATTTCGGATATCCCGTTTGATTACGTCATCGGCGGCGCGAACGTCGGCATTGTAGACGGCGAGGTCGTCATCAACCCGACCGCAGAGCAGCGCAAGCGCTCGGAGATGGACGTCACGGTATGCGCGACGGCAGACAAGATCGTCATGATCGAGGCCGGCGCCAAGGAAGTGCCGGAGGACGACATGTTCAACGCGCTCATGGTCGCCCACGAGGAGATCAAGAAGATCGTTGCCTTTATTGCCGACATCAAGGCACAGATCGGCAAGCCTAAGTTCGAGTATGAGCATCATGACATCGACCATGACCTGTTCGACAAGCTGGAGGCTGCATGCCGCACGCAGTTTGAGCAGGCCATGGATACCGACGACAAGACCGTGCGCGACGCGGGCGTCCGTGCGATTGTGGATGCCTTTGAGGCTTCGCTGGATGAGGCATACAAGGAAGAACATGGCGCGGCGCTGAGCGAGTGCGTAGACAAGCTGCAGAAGAAGATCGTGCGCAACTGGCTGTCCCATGGCAAGCGCGTGGACGGCCGCGGTATGGAGGAGGTCCGCCCGCTGGCGGCCGAGGTCCACGTCCTGCCGCGTGCACACGGTTCCGGCCTGTTCACCCGCGGCCAGACCCAGGTGCTGACCGTCTGCACCCTGGGCACGCTGGGCGATGCGCAGGAGCTTGACACCATCTTCGACGAGAAGAGCAAGCGCTATATCCACCACTATAACTTCCCGTCCTTCTCGGTCGGCGAGACCCGCCCGTCCCGCAGCCCCGGCCGCCGCGAGATCGGCCACGGCGCTCTGGCAGAGCGTGCGCTGCTGCCGGTCATCCCGTCCGAGGAAGAGTTCCCCTACACGCTGCGCCTGGTTTCTGAGGTCGTGTCCTCCAATGGTTCGACGTCCCAGGGCTCGGTCTGTGGCTCGACCCTGGCCCTGATGGATGCGGGCGTCCCGATCAAGGCGCCGGTCGCTGGTATTTCCTGCGGCTTGATCACTGACGGCGGCCAGGAGACCACCTTCACCGATATCCAGGGTGTTGAGGACTTCTACGGCGATATGGACTTCAAGGTTGCGGGTACCAAGAAGGGCATCACGGCCATCCAGGTCGATATCAAGGTAGACGGCCTGTCCCCGGCAGTCATCAAGGAAGCCTTCCGCAAGTGCCGCGTGGCACGTCTGGGCATCCTGGACGAGATCATGCTCAAGGCCATCGACAAGCCGCGTGCCGACGTATCCCCGTGGGCACCTAAGATGATCACCATGCAGATTAACCCCGACAAGATCCGCGAGGTCATCGGTAAGGGCGGCAGCGTCATCCAGAAGATCGTTGCCGAGTCCGGCGCACAGGTCGATATCAATGACGACGGCGTCATCACCATCGCGGCGGTCAAGGCGTCCGACGGCGAGGCGGCTAAGTCCATGATCGAGGCTATCGTCAAGGAGCCTGAGGTCGGCGAGATCTACTACGGCAAGGTTGTCCGCCTGATGAACTTCGGTGCGTTTGTCAACCTGACCCCGAACAAGGACGGCATGGTCCACATCTCCAAGATGGCAAACCACCGTATCGACAAGGTTGAGGATGCAGTCCAGGTCGGTGATATGGTTTACGTCAAGGTCATGGAGATCGATGACAAGGGCCGTATCAACCTGTCCATGAAGGACGTCAAGGAAGAGGAAAAGCTCTAATTATACCGGCAAATTTGGAAGGCTGTGCCATGGGCACAGCCTTCTTTTTTGACGTCTGCAAAAATTTTTCCTGCCTGGGTGAGAGCAAACGCCGACCTCAATCGTATTGTAGTTGAAAGCGGTAAGAAGCCCGGTCCTAGGAAAGCGGGCGCGCATGGAAGGAGAGAACCTTATGGAGCCATTTGACCGCGCACAGGCGGAATACCTCGTCTATACCTATTCCGACCTGATTCTGCGGCTGAGCTACACCTACTTGAAATCGACGCACGACGCGGAAGACATCTGCCAGACTGTCTTCCTCAAATACCTGACCGCAGGGCAGACTTTTGACAGCCCGGCGCATGAGAAGGCATGGATCATCCGCACGGCTGTCAATGCCTGCAAGGACGTCCTCAAGAGCGCCTGGCGCACGCGGACCTGTGATATCACTGCCTGCGCCGAGATGGCCGCGCCGGAGGGCGCAGATGGGGCTGTGATGGCCGCAGTGCAGAGCCTGCCGGATAAGTACCGGGTCCCCATTTACTTGCACTATTACGAGGGCTATAAGACGCGCGAGATCGCGGAGATGCTGGGAGAACGCCCGGCAACCATCAACACCCGGCTGGACCGGGGGCGCGACCGCCTCAAACGGATATTGGGAGGGAAGACCTGTGAACAAGGAGTATAGAGATATGCTGGATCATCTGCATTTTTCCGACGAACAGAAAGCGCGTATGGTCGATCATCTGATGCAGGCGCAGCAGGCCGGCCAGCCTGCCCGCAAGCATCGCCGGCCGCTCAGACGCCGGGTTGTGGCCGCGCTCGCGGCGGCCGCTGTGCTGACCGTAGGCGCGGGCGCGGCTTATATGGGCCTTGCAAGCGACGCATTTGCGGCAGTGTTTGGTACCGAGGAGACCGAGATCATCGATAAGATCGGCTATCCGGTCGGGGTATCGGACACGGATGCCGGGTTTACGATCACAGCCGATGCGATCATGGGAGACAAGTACAGTGTTAACATCATCTATACCATCACGGCCGATGATGGGCGTGAGCTCCACGCTGACCGCATGTTGGCCGAAGATACACTGGAGTTCCAGCGCAGCGGCATGGGCGGCAGCACCTGGTTTGCCGACGATACCCCTGGGGATAACCAAGTACAGTATATCATGCAGTACACGGTCGATGACGAGAATGGGCTCCGCCAGGGCAGGGCGACTGCGGAATTTACCAAACTGCAGGAATGGAATCCTGAGACCGAGCAGGCGGAAGTCATCGCGGAGGGAAAGTGGAAACTGCGGTTTGATATGCGCTATGAAGACATCGGCACATCCGTGATCGATCAGCCGGTGGCAGTCCAGGCAGAGGCTGGGACCGCCATGCTGCGCGCGGTCTATCTTTCGCCGCTGGGCTTCCGCATTACTGCCGATTACCCGGAAGTCAATGCACAGACACAGCAGGAGATTGACAGCTTTGAGATGCCTGAAAGTGGCAGAGAGCCGCAAAATACGCCATACGAGAAACTTACCGGCCTGGATATCTTCCTAACGCTGAAGGACGGCACGAAACTTGATTTGGGAACGTGCATGGGATCTTCGTGCGACCTGAAAACAAGGGAGATCATCCTGCGTGATACTTTCCGTGATCAGGTCATTCCACTCGACCAGATGGAATCGATTACGATTGAGAACGTGACCTTGCCGGTCTCAGCGGACTGAATCTTACAAGGCGGCTGCCCGATACGGCAGCCGCCTTGCAGTATTTGATAGAAATTCCTGTTTCCCCTCCGCCTAACCTATGCTATAATAAAGACAAAAAGAATTATAAAACGCTTGGATACAACGGGCGTTTGGAACGGTGGAGTTAGTACTTATGTATCGAAAAATTGTATTGCCGAACGGCGTGCGCGTTGTCGCGGAGCGGATCGACCATGTGCGTTCGGCGGCGATCGGCATCTGGGTGGGCAACGGAAGCCGGTTCGAGCCGGCCGAGCTGGGCGGCATCTCGCACTTTATTGAGCACATGATTTTTAAGGGCACAGAAAAGCGCACGGCGCGGCACATTGCAGCAGTTATGGACGCGATGGGCGGGCAGTCGAACGCATTCACCACAAAAGACTGTACGTGCTATTACATGAAGGTGCTGGACACCCATGTGCGCACGGCGGCAGAGCTGTTGGCGGACATGTTCCTGTGCTCCAAGTTCGCCGACGAGGACATTGCGCTTGAGCGCGGCGTGGTGCTCGAAGAGATCGACATGTATGAGGACACGCCCGAGGATGTCGCGACCGAAAAGCTGTTTGAGGCCTGTTATGCAGGGACCGCGCTGGGACGCCCGATCCTGGGGACGGAGGACACGCTGCAGCGCATGGAATCTGACACACTGCACGCCTATATGCGGCAGAATTATCGGCCGGAAGATACGGTCGTTGCCATTTCCGGACGGTTCTCCGAGGACGACCTGGACTATATCTGTGAGCTGTTCCAGCAGATGCAGGGCAGCGGGCGCAACCAGATCGAGCCGGCCAGCTATCAGCCGAGCGTGGTCGTCCGCCCCAAGGAGATCGAGCAGAATCATCTGTGTATCGGCTTCCCCGGCCTGCCGCTGCTGGACGAGCGCCGCTATGCCTATCAGCTGATGAACGCAATCGTTGGTGGCGGTATGTCCTCGCGTCTGTTCCAGACCGTACGCGAGCAGAACGGCCTGTGCTATTCGGTCTATTCCTTCCCATCGAGCCATATGGATACGGGCATGTTCTCGATCTATGCCGGCCTCAGCCCGGAGCAGGAAGATAAGGCGGCCCAGCTTATCTGCGAGGTCTTGCGCCGCTTCTGCGCCGAAGGCCCAACGCGGGAGGAACTCAGCCGCTGCCGGGAACAGCTCAAGAGCAGCCTGCTCATGGGGCTTGAGAGCACCAATGCCCGCATGAACCATCTTGGACGGTATGAGCTGTTTAACGGTTCGGTCATCGACGCCGACGAACTGGTGGCGGCGTATGATGCGGTGACCGCCGATCAGATCTGTACGCTGGCAAATGAAGTGTTCCGCTTCGATCAGGCTTCCATCTGCGCGGTGGGGGAAACCGGGACAGAGGCCCACTACCGCAGCTTGCTCGCGTGAACAGAAAAACTTGGATTTCCAGATAAAAAATAGTTGACAATCGGCTCTATCCTGTGCTATTATATATAGGCAGTCAGCGAACAGGACTGCGAAATGCGCCAGTAGCTCAGCTGGATAGAGTGTTTGGCTACGAACCAAAAGGTCGGGGGTTCGAATCCCTTCTGGCGTACCAAAATACATCCGTACGAACAACGGTTTATATTGCAAATGCGATATTTATATTGGTTGTTCCTATTGATGAATAGTGGTTAAATCCCCTTAGAGTACTTTCTAAGGGGATTTTTGTAATTATTTTATCTAACTGCCCTAAATATATAAATTCTTATCAAATTACGATATGAATAATCATTGATAATATAGGAAAGGTGATTTTTTGGGAGAAAAAGAAACATTTGGTGGCGAAATAGCCAAGCAAATTCCCGTTAAAGAGATATATCAAGATTTATTCCAGCCTACGTTGAGTACATTGGGTAAGACGTTGCAAGGGGCGACACGGGTTGCATTGGCACCGATATCTGCTATGATATGGGGATATGATAAAATCGCAAATTATTTAGATGTTGCGATTCCAGAATATTTTGTCAGACGCAAAGTCACCCAAGAACAAATCCAGTCTCCTGATCCATCTATTGCTGTTCCGGTTATAGAGGCAATGAGATATACCTATCACAAGGAAGAACTACGGGATATGTTTACCAACCTGTTGGGTGCTTCAATGAACACTGAAACCTATCAAGAATGTCATCCTGCATTTGTTGAGTTTATTAAGCAATTAGTACCGGATGAATGTAAAATGCTTAAATATTTGTTCACAGATCGAAGGCAACCAATGCTTAAAGTTCGCATGAACCTTAATAATGATAATGGACAAATCGATGTTTTACCGTATTTTAGTGATATAGGGTATCGTTGCGATTGTGAACACCCTCAGAAGTTTTCTCAATATTTAGATAACTTAAGCCGCCTTGGATTAGTAGATGTATATCGTGATCGCTATTTCAAAGATGACAGATATTATCAAAAATTAAGAGAATATCCTGATATTAAAAAGCTG
>LBJMC04202__coassemble_632_pt1 | contig 23393 bp, 22 predicted proteins | sample LBJMC04202__metabat2_high_PE_026 | metagenome-assembled genome bin LBJMC04202 | reverse complement strand
GACCGGCACTTTGGGCAAAAAGCGTTCTACGTTAGGGACTTGGCCGGGCAAGCCGACCACAGCCTTGCCGAAATCAGTGAGAAACTGCTTTGCCAAATGGCAAAGCAGTTTATTTTTTCGTAGATGGAAGCTCCGACTGGCTTGGTTGTGCCCTCATGCAGAAACGCAGACAGGCTGGGGCGTCAGGCCGCCTGATTTTGACACGCGGTACCGTACAGTGGCCAGATATACGGTGCTGTGCGCCGGTGCGCGCACGATGGGGGATAAAAAATTGGCATTCCTCGCAGCAGGACATGGGTCTGCCTCCTTTCGCGGCCGTTTTCTTGCATTATACCGATATGAAAGGCGGCTGACAAGTAAATCGGTCAAAAATCTGCCTGGGATTTTATGAGAAATGCCGCATATACATTTGTGGCGCTGCCTGATACAATAAGATTAAGGAATTTACACCGTTGGGGAGGAGGAACGCTGCTCATGTTCAATATTTGGAAAACGTATCGCGCCCATCTGACACAGGGGCTTTTGCTACTTTTCCTGCTGGCAATGCCGCTGTGCTATTTTATCCAGAAATCTCACTATATCCACAGTGATTTCTATACCGAGCGCATGGATGCGATTTCGGAACAGATTGGGACATCTCTGGAGCGTGAAGTAATCTGGGAGGACAGCAAAGATGAGGCGCAGTCAAGCATTATGTATACCGCGTATTACTATCCGCAGGCGCTCTCGGTCGTCTGTCAGACCACCCCGGTCACCTATCTGCAAGATCAGGATGGACTGGGTGCCGCCTATTTGATTTCCGACAGCGGCACGCGGTATCCTGCGACGCTCCTGCAGGATACCGAATACAATTCGACGCTGCTCATCTTTGAGGAAGTCCCCTCCGAATTCGTTCGCCATCTCCAGTATCTGGACATTGTGCCGGCATCAGCTGTCCCGGAAAACGGTTCCTATGAACCGGATAGCCCGGTTGCCGAGCGCATCCGATATACGCTACAGGGCGATGCAGGCTGACCGATTACGTCTGCCACGCCCGGAAAGTTCAGGAAACATGCACTTGGTCAAATGTCCAACAGCGATTTGCATAGCCGGAACGGCCGCTGCTCCATGCAAATTTTGATAAAACGCAGGTTTACTTTGGGACGCCAAACCGTTATAATGAAACATAACATAAATAAGCATATGCGGTAAAGGAGAAGAAATTATGGCGTATTATTTTTCTGAGCCCTCTCGCACGTTCAGCGAGTACCTGTTGGTTCCGGGCTATTCCTCGGCTGAATGCGTGCCCACCAACGTAAGCCTGCGCACGCCGATCGTAAAGTTCAGAAAGGGCGAAGAATCTGCGCTCTACGCGAATATCCCACTGGTTTCTGCCATTATGCAGGCGGTTTCTGACGACAAGATGGCAATCGCCCTGGCCAAGGAAGGCGGCATTTCCTTTATTTATGGCTCGCAGTCGGTGGAGAGCGAAGCCGCAATGGTCGCCCGCGTGAAGGCCTATAAAGCAGGCTTTATTGTTTCCGACTCCAATATTAAGCCCGACCAGACGCTGGCCGATGTCCTGGCGCTCAAGGAAAAGACCGGCCATTCGACCGTAGCGGTTACAGAGGACGGCACTGCCACCGGCAAACTGCTCGGTATTGTTACCAGCCGTGATTACCGCATTTCGCGCATGTCCACCGAGGAAAAAGTATCCTCGTTTATGACGCCGTTTGAAAAGCTGATCACCGCGCCGGCGGACACTACCCTGAAGGAAGCCAACAATATTATCTGGGACCACAAGCTGAACGCGCTGCCGTTGGTGGATGAAAATCAGCACCTGGTCTATATGGTCTTCCGCAAGGACTACGATTCGCATAAGGAAAACACCCTGGAGCTGCTGGACAAGGACAAGCGTTACATTGTCGGCGCAGGCATCAATACCCGCGACTATGCCGAGCGTGTCCCGGCCCTGGTTGAGGCCGGCGCGGACGTGCTGTGCATTGACTCCTCGGAGGGCTTCTCTGAGTGGCAGTCGCGCACCATTGCCTGGATTCGTGAGCATTACGGCGATACCGTCAAGGTCGGCGCCGGCAACGTCGTGGACCGCGAAGGGTTCCGCTTCCTGGCAGAGGCCGGCGCGGACTTCGTCAAAATCGGCATCGGCGGCGGCTCTATCTGCATCACCCGTGAGCAGAAGGGCATCGGCCGTGGTCAGGCAACGGCAGTCATCGAAGTCGCAGCCGCGCGCGATGAGTATTTCCAGGAAACCGGTATCTACATCCCGATTTGCTCGGACGGCGGCATCGTGCATGACTATCATGTGACCCTGGCCCTGGCTATGGGCGCGGACTTCGTCATGCTGGGCCGTTACTTCTCCCGCTTTGACGAGTCGCCCACGAACAAGGTCAACATCGGCGGCACCTTCATGAAGGAATACTGGGGCGAAGGCTCGGCCCGCGCGCGCAACTGGCAGCGCTACGACCTGGGCGGCGCGCAGAAGCTGTCCTTCGAGGAAGGCGTAGACTCCTATGTGCCGTATGCAGGTTCGCTCAAGGACAACGTCACGCTGACGCTCAACAAGGTTCGCTCCACAATGTGCAACTGCGGTGCGCTGACTATCCCCGAGCTGCAGGAGAAGGCCAAGATCACCCTGGTCTCCGCAACCTCGATTGTCGAGGGCGGTGCACACGACGTTGTGCTCAAGGACTCTGCGGTTTCGTCGCATAAGTAAAGACAGCCAATCTGTAAATGAAAGACCTCCGCTGCGGCGGAGGTTTTTTTATGCACAGCGGTAGGACGCGGGAGAAAGTCCAGCGCAAGGTTCTTGCCAACCCGCAGCGGTTATGATACGATGGAGGAAACCTTGGTGTGGCCAGAGGGAGGAAAGGCGCGATGAAAAAGAGGCTGCGGCAGCTCTGGGAAAAGATCGGGCTTCCAATCGTCGGGTACGGGCTTCTGCTGCTCATTTGCCTGCTCGTCGTGGGCGCCTTTGTACTACTCGGCAGCGGTATTTTGGCGCTGCTCGGCCTGCAATACCGCTCGGTCGGTAGCCTATTCCTGTTTTTGATTGCAGCAGGTATCTTGGACATCCCGATTGATATTTTTTTCAGTGCGCTGCCGCGCGCCTTGGTATCGCTGGGCTGGCTGAACGAGACCTGGGCGCGCGTATTCAAATTTGTATGCGGTATTTTGCTGACCATGCTAGAGCTTTTGGTGGTCGATTGGTTTATGGACAGCATCACGGCAACGCCATTGGCGGTCTGCGGTGTGGCCGTGTGCTTTGAGGTCATCGATGTGCTGTTGGACAAGGCTGGCGGCGGGAAAGACGGCGGCGCGGGAATGGACGACCCACAGGACGATTGACGGCAGCCTATGCGGGAAAGAAAAAGGGGAGGAAGAAACAATGGACGACAGACATGAGCGATGGGAGCATTTCCGGCATGTGTCGGATGGCATCTCGCACTTGACCTTACAAAATGCCTGGACGTTTTTGCGGTGGTTGTTTTTTGCCTGCATCATCGGCGTGGTCGTCGGGGCGGTCGGTGTGGGATTTCACCACGCCATTTCGCTTGTGACCGATTGGAGAACGGCACACCCACAGATCCTGTTTGTATTGCCGCTGGCCGGACTTTTCCTCGTCTGGCTGTACCGGGCCTGCGACATGGCGCGCGACGGCGGCACAAACCTCGTGCTGATCTCGGTCCGGGATAATGCGCCCATCCGGCTGCGCACCGCGCCGCTCATTATTACGGCCACCATTTTGACCCATCTGTGCGGCGGCTCCTCTGGGCGCGAGGGCGCTGCACTGCAAATGGGCAGCGCTATCTCGGCGTGGATTGGCCGGCTGATGCGCCTGGATGACAAGGATGAGCGGGTCATCAAGATGTGCGGCATGGCGGCTGGCTTTTCCGCCCTATTCGGCACGCCGCTGGCTGCGGCCGTGTTCGCCATGGAGGTCGTGAGCGTGGGCGTTATGTACTATGCTGCCATGTTCCCGTGCCTGCTGGCCTCGCTGGTCGCCCTGATGACCGCCCGGATGCTGGGCGGCCGCGCCGAAGCATTCCTGGTCTTTGGAATTCCCAAGCTCACGCCGCTGGCCTTGGTGCAGGTGATCGCCTTGGGCTTGCTGTGCGCGCTCGTGGCCATCCTATTTTGCAAGGTGTTCGGCGTGATCCAGCGGGGCTATGCACGGTACCTGCCCAACCCTTATGCGCGGGTCGTGGTGGGCGCGTGCGTGGTCATCGGCGCGACCCTGGCGCTGGGCAGCCGGGACTACAACGGCGCAGGTATGGACATCATTTGGGAGGCGTTTACCGGCCACGCCCATCCGGCCGCCTTCCTCATCAAGATGGTGCTGACCGCCATCACTCTGGGCGCAGGGTTCAAAGGCGGCGAGATCGTCCCGGCCTTTTTTGTCGGCGCTACGTTCGGCTGTTACTATGGCGGGCTGCTCGGCCTGTCCGGCTCGTTTGCGGCGGGCGTTGGCATGGTGGCAGTCTTTTGCGGCGTGACCAACTGCCCGCTGACCTCCATCCTCCTGGCCTATGAGCTGTACGGCGGGAATGGCCTGCTGCTCTTTGCGCTCGGCTGCGCGGTATCCTACATGTTTTCTGGCTACTCCGGCCTGTACAGCGCACAGAAGATCATGTATTCCAAACTGCGGCCGGAGTTTATCGCCAGACAGTCCGGGGAATGAGCAAAAAACGCATTGTCAATTGCGCCCCTCTGGCTTATAATAGAGGGAAGAAAAACACGAGAAAAAGGAGCGCAAAGCCTTTATGAAGCGAATTGCAAGTTTTGAGGTCAACCATGACCTGCTGACCCCTGGGATGTATACCTCGCGCATCGACGGCGATATCACGACCTATGATGTGCGCATGGTTGTCCCGAACGGCGGCGTCTATCTGGAACCCGCCGCAGCCCATACGTTTGAGCATCTGTTTGCAACCTATGTACGCAATTCGGACCTGGCCGATCAGATTATTTACGCCGGCCCCATGGGATGCCAGACCGGCTTTTATTTCCTCGTGCGCGACATGAAGCCGGCCGACGCCATCCGTCTGGTGCGGGAGACCATGGATTTCGTGGCAGATTTCACCGGGGAGATCCCGGGCGCCAGCCGCATCGAGTGCGGCAACTACCTGCTGCACGACCTGGAGGGCGCGAAGAAAATCGCCCGTTCGATGCAGCCCGTCCTGAAGAACTGGACCGAGGCCGACCTCGTATACAAAAAGTAAGTGATGCGGTGGCATGGCCTGCCCCCGGCGGAGCATATTTGCTTTGAGCGGGCTATCGCGATACCCGTGGCAGGGGATTTGATTGGCCGGAAACTTTCCCAAAAAGAAATTTCAAATAATACTTGCAATCTACCTTGACATGTGGTATTATATTTTTACGACTGTAAGGCATAACCGGAAAGAGGTGAAACAACATGAAGCAGGGCATCCATCCCGATTATAAGCAGACGACCATTCGTTGCGCTTGCGGCAATGTCATTGAGACCGGCTCCACCAAGGAGAACATCGTCGTTGACGTTTGCTCGAAGTGTCACCCGTTCTTCACCGGTAAGCAGAAGCTGGTAGATACCGGCGGACGTGTTGATCGCTTCAAGAAGCGTTTCAATCTGGACAAGTAAGATGAAACCATCGAAGGTCACTTCGATGGTTTTTCTTTTCCCCGGCCTGTTTTTGGCTGGGGTACATGCCGCAAGAGCCATACCGTATCTACGGATTCAAGGAGGCGAACCGATTGATGAACGAACTAGAACTGGAAGAAAAGCGCGTCGAGCGCGCCGTGCTCGTGGGCCTGCGCTGCCATAGCTTTAGCCCGGAGGAAAATGCAGACGAGGAGACACTCGCAGAACTGGCCGCGCTGACCCAGACAGCAGGCGGCGAGGCCGTTGCGGTCACGCTGCAAAACCGTCCGGCGCCGGATGCCAAGACCCTGATCGGCGAGGGCAAGGCCCAGGAGGTCAAGGAGCTGGCCGAGGCCAACGACGCCGACCTGATCATCTTTGACAATGAGCTGTCGCCCTCCCAGATGCGCGTGCTGGAGGAGATGACCGGCCGGACCGTGCTGGACCGCTCGGCGCTAATTTTGGATATTTTTGCCCAGCGCGCCCGTACGGGAGAGGGCAAATTACAGGTTGAGTTGGCCCAACATCAATATATTTTGCCCCGGCTGGCCGGGCTGGGCCATGCCATGAGCCGCCTGGGCGGCGGCATCGGCACGCGTGGCCCTGGCGAGAGCAAGCTCGAGTCCGACCGCCGGCATATCCGGCGCCGCATCGATAAGCTGCGTCAGGACCTCGAGCAGGTGCGCCAGGTGCGCGCGGTGCAGCGCCGCCAGCGCAAAAAGACCGAGCTGCCGCTCGTGGCCATTGTGGGCTATACCAACGCGGGCAAGTCCACGCTGCTCAACCTGCTGACCGATGCAGGCATCGAGGCCAATGACCGCCTGTTTGACACGCTCGACCCGACCACGCGCAAAAAGCGTATCTCGGACACGCAGGAAGTCCTATTGTCCGATACGGTTGGCTTTATCCGCAAGCTACCCCATCACCTGGTATCTGCCTTCAAGGCGACGCTCGAGGAGGTGGCCTATGCCGACCTGCTGCTACATGTGGTAGATGTTTCTGACCCCAACTGGCCGGTGCATGTGCAGACCGTGGACAAGGTCATCGCGCAGTTGGGCGCGCAGGAGATCCCGCGCGTGATGGTCTATAACAAGGCGGACAAGTGCCTGGACCTGCCGGCTGCGCGGGACGGCGTACTGTTTTCGGCCAGGACCGGGGAGGGCACCGCGGCGCTGCTGGCGGCCATCGAGAAGGCGCTCGGCCGCGGCAAACACGAAATGCACTTGTGCATCCCCTACAGCGACGGCGCGGCGCTCGACCTGTTGCACCGGGAGGCACAGGTCAAGCAGATCGATTACAATGAGGCCGGCACGCTGGTGACCGCGATTGTGGACGACAAGCTGTGCGGGCAGATGCAGCGATATCGGGTGGACGAAGCATGACGGCGGAGGAGAAAGATTACAAAGTCCCGTTTTCGGACTATGCCGAGGACAGCTTTGTCGAAAAGCGATCTAAGTTTACCGGCCGCCTGTGGCGGGTGGAGACCGCCGAGGAAGCGGTCTCCAAGATCCGCGAGATGCGCGAGACCTACTGGGACGCAACGCACCACTGCTATGCATATATCTTGCGTGAGGGCAACCTCATGCGCTATTCGGACGACGGAGAGCCGCAGGGCACAGCCGGCATGCCCATGCTGGACGTGCTGCGGCATGCCGGGCTGGTCAACGTCTGCTGTGTTGTGACCCGCTATTTCGGCGGCATCCTGTTGGGTACGGGCGGCTTGGTGCGCGCCTATACCAAGGGCGCGCAGCTTGCGGTGGCCGCGGCGGGCATCCAGCAGATGAGCCGCTTTGCAACCCTGCTCATCGCCTGCCCTTACAACCTATACGGCGCGGTGCAGCAGATCCTGCCCGCGCAGGATTGCACGGTCGAGGATGTCGACTATGGCGCCGACGTCACCCTGACCGTTATCCAGCCGGTCGGACGCTTGGACGCGCTGAACGCCGCCTTGGCGGAGGCCACAGCGGGGACGGTCTATGCCGAGCAGATGGAGGTCACATTCCGCGGCCGCCGGGTTCAGTAGGCCTGGAGTTGTGCAGAAGTGGGGAAAACAAGGCGGGAAACGATGGGGAATTGTGCAAATCAGACAAAGATGAAAAAACCGAAAAAAAGCCTGCTGGAAAAAAAGATTTTGCGGCGCGTTCTGCGTATATATATTATGGAGAGTTTTTTCCAGAAGGGAGGGGCGCCGTATGACCATCCGGGAGCAGACCGAGCAGCTAGAGCATCAGATTTTATGCAGATGGGCGACGTTTGCTGACCGCTCGGCTGGCCGCCAGCATGCCATTGAGCCATGCCCCATCCGCACCTGCTTTGCGCGCGACCGCGACCGCATCATCCACTCCAAGGCATTCCGCCGCCTGTCCAACAAGACACAGGTCTTCATCTCCCCGGAGGGCGACCACTACCGCACGCGGCTGACCCATACGCTGGAGGTTTCGCAGATCGCGCGGACCATCGCGCGGGCCCTGCGCCTGAACGAAGATCTGGTGGAGGCCATCGCATTGGGACATGATCTTGGGCATACGCCGCTCGGCCACGCAGGCGAGCGTGCGCTGAATGCGGTTTGCCCGGAGGGCTTCCGCCACAACGCGCAGAGCGTGCGCATGGTCAGCCGCATCGAACCGCTGAACCTGTCGCGCGAGGTGCTTGATGGTATCGGATGCCACACCGGGCCGAAGCGCGCGCGGACGCCCGAAGGGCGGCTCATCCACTACGCCGACCGCATCGCCTATGTCAACCACGACATCGATGACGCCATCCGTGCAGGGATCTTGGCCGAGCGCGAAATTCCGCGCGATATCCAAAAGACACTGGGCGCGACCCACGGGCAGCGCATTGACACGCTGGTGCGCGCCGTCATTGACTATGGGACGGCAAACCAAGAGGTCGGCATGGCGCCCGAGGCCGAACAGGCCATGCTGGCGCTGCGCCGCTTCCTGTTCGAGCGGGTCTATGACGGCCAGTCAGCCGAGCAGGACGCGCGCGCCGAGTGGATGCTGCGCACGCTGTACAACTATTATATCCAGAATTTTGGGGCGCTTCCGGCCGCCTATCGGCGGCTGGAGCAGGACGGCGACAGCCGGGAACGCATCGTGTGCGACTATCTTGCCTCCATGACCGACCGCTACGCCATCGCCTGCTGCAAGGATTTGTTCCTGCCGCGCTCCTGGAACCGAACCTGAGCAAGATCCCCAAGGAGGTGGTTTCCCATGCCGATTGATCACGCGTTTTTGGACGAGCTGACCGCGCGTACCGATATCGTCGAGCTCGTCTCACACTATGTCTCGCTCAAACGGCAGGGTGCGAACTATTTCGGGCTATGCCCGTTTCACAATGAAAAATCGCCTTCATTTTCGGTTTCCCCAGACAAGCAGATCTATCACTGCTTTGGCTGCGGCGCGGGCGGCGGCGTCATCAACTTCGTCATGCGCGCGGAAGGGCTGGAATTCCGTGACGCGGTACAGTTCTTGGCCGACCGGTGCGGGATGAAAGTGCCGCAGGATAAGGCCGATCCCAGGGCGGCGCGGCGGCGGGAGCGGCTGCTTGCCTTGATGAAAGACGCCGCGCGGTTTTACTACGATACGCTGTGGATGCCGGAATACACGCCGATGCAGCGGTATTTTGCCGGCCGCGGCCTGACGCGCAAGACCATGAACCGGTTTGGTCTGGGCTATGCGCCAGACTCCTTCCATGCGACCATGGATGCCATGCAGAAGAAGGGATACACCAAGGAAGAACTGGTGGACGCCGGATTGGCCGTGCGCAGCGAGAAGGGCGCCGTTTATGACAAATTCCGCGGCCGGGTCATGTTCCCGATTATTGACGTGCGCGGCCAGGTGATCGCCTTTGGCGGCCGGGTAATGGATGACTCCAAGCCCAAGTACCTCAATTCGCCGGACACCCGTATCTTCCACAAGGGGCGCAACCTATTTGCGCTCAATTTGGCCAAAAAGACGCACAAAGATTACTTTATCCTGGCAGAGGGGTATATGGACGTCATAGCCCTGCATCAGGCCGGGTTTGACAGCGCGGTCGCCAGCCTGGGCACGGCGCTGACCGACGAGCAGGCGCGTCTTATCGCGCGGTACACCAAGAAAATTATCATTTCCTATGACGCCGACGGCGCCGGCCAGGCCGCGGCCCAGCGTGCGATTGATATCCTCAAGAAAGCCGACCTGCAAGTCAACGTCCTGCGTATCCCAGGCGCCAAGGACCCGGATGAGTTCATCAAGGCCAAGGGCGCCGAGGCATTCCGCAGGCTGATTGAGCACAGCGAGGGGCACAACGCCTATCGCCTGGAGCAGATCGCGGCCCAGTTCGACCTGACCGAAGACGACCAGCGCATTGCCTTTGTCCAGCAGGCCGCGCGCATGCTGGCAGGCATCCAGCGGGATGTGGAGCGCGAGGTCTATCTCGGGCGCGCGGCCAAGATGGCCGGCGTCACGGTCGCCTCGATGGAGGTCGAGGTCAAGCGCGCCATGGGGCAACGCCAGCGCCGGGCGCGCTCGGCAGAGCACCGCGCCATCCGCGCGGTCGTACAGAACGCGCAGCCCAAGGACCGAGCCCTGCACTATCCAGACATGAAGGCCGGGCGCGCCGAGGAAGGGATTTTGGGCCTGATCTTTGCGGACCCATCCCTGATTGGGCCGCTGGCCGAGCGGCTGCGGCCTGAGGACTTCACGGCCCCGGTCCTAGCCAAGATCTATGCGCGGGCGCTCGAATTGGACCGTCAAGGCGCGCCGATCGCGGTCAGTGGGTATGAGGGATACTTAGACGACGGCGAGCTCGCCCTGCTGTCCGGGATCCTATCCCGGCCGCCCGTTTTGGAGCGGCGGCAGCAGGCGCTCGACGATTATATAAAGATTATGGATGAGCGGCGCGCGCAGCGCATGCTCGAGAATCCGCCCGCGCCTGGCGCGGAGGACCCCATGATCACTTTTTCCAAAATGAAAGCAGATAAAATGGGAGGCAAATAAGATATGGCAAGTGCAGAACAGCTCGCGCAGCAGATGCAGGTCGTCAAGGATTTGATGGCAAAGGGTAAGAAAAATGGGAAGTTGACGCTCAAGGAGATTGCGGACACGCTGTCCCCGCTGGAGCTTGAGACCGAGCAGATCGATAAGGTATACGAGCAGCTTGAAAATGAGGGCATCGAGATCGAGGGCGCAGGCGTGCTTGACGCGCCGCTCGGCGAGGAGGACGAGGAGTTCGAGGCGTCCAATGTGGAAGAAGTGCCCGAGGAAGAGCTGGTGGATACTTCGGCGCTTGCCGAGGGCTTTGCGATCGATGACCCGGTGCGCATGTATCTCAAGGAGATCGGCAAGGTAGACCTGCTGTCGCCCGAGGAGGAGGTCGACCTCGCGCAGAAGATGCTGGCCGGCAACCAGGCGGCCGAGAAGCTGGACGAGATGACAAAGCCGGGCGCGACGGCAGTCAGTGCGGACGAGATCGCCGAGCTGAACAAGGCGGTCAAGGCGGGCGAGCGCGCAAAAAAGCGCCTGGCAGAGGCCAATCTGCGCCTGGTCGTGTCCATTGCCAAGCGCTATGTCGGCCGAGGGATGCTCTTCCTCGACCTGATCCAGGAAGGCAACCTGGGCCTCATCAAGGCGGTCGAAAAGTTCGACTGCACCAAGGGCTTTAAGTTCTCGACCTACGCGACTTGGTGGATCCGGCAGGCCATCACCCGCGCCATTGCAGACCAGGCCCGTACCATCCGCATCCCGGTGCACATGGTCGAGACCATCAACAAGGTCATCCGCGTGTCCCGCCAGCTGCTCCAAGAGCTTGGGCACGACCCGTCCCCCGAGGAGATTGCGGCCGAGATGAACATGCCGGTCGATCGTGTGCGCGATATCCTCAAGATCGCACAGGAGCCGGTCTCGCTCGAGACGCCGATCGGCGAGGAGGAGGACTCCCATCTGGGCGACTTCATCCCGGACGACGACGCGCCCGAACCGGCTGAGGCGGCATCGTTCATGCTGCTCAAGGAGCAGCTCGTTGAGGTGCTCAAGACGCTGACGCCCCGCGAGGAGAAGGTCCTGCGCCTGCGCTTCGGCATCGAGGACGGCCACACCCGCACGCTCGAGGAAGTCGGCAAGGAATTTAACGTCACCCGTGAGCGTATTCGCCAGATCGAGGCCAAGGCGCTGCGCAAGCTGCGCCATCCGAGCCGCTCGAAGAAGCTCAAGGATTTTCTGAACTAAACATCCAAAGGCATAAAAAACCTCCTGCGCTGCTTGTGCGGCGCAGGAGGTTTTTTATGCTTGTCAGCTCCAGACGGCCATGGCAATCGTGCCGATGGTCATCAGGGCAAGGCCAAGCCCAGCCTTGCGGCTGAGCCTTTCGCCAAAGACAAGATAGGAGAAGGCGACCGTAATCAACAGGCTGAGCTTATCGATGGGGACGACTACGCTGACTAGGCCGTTTTGGATGGCATAATAGTAACAAAGCCAAGAGGCACCGGTCGCAAGGCCGGACAGCAGGATAAAGATGAGTTCGCGATGGGGGATATGCCGCACTTCGCCCTGCTTGCCCTTGACAAAGACGACCAGCCACGCCATGGCCAGCACGACACAGGTCCGGATGGCCGTGCCGAGGTTGGACTCTACGCCAGCAATGCCGACCTTGGCCAAGATGGAAGTCAGCGCCGCAAAGACCGCAGAGCCGACTGCATACGCGGCCCAGTGGCCGCCAGAGCGCTGGGTGGCCGCAGACGGCTTGCGCTCGAGCATGAGGAAGATGCCGGCGGTGAGCAGCGCAGTCCCCGCAAGCTTGACCGGCAGGTGGGCGGTCTCACCCAAGCAGACGATGGCAAACAATACAGAGAGCACCGTGCTGGATTTGTCGATCGGGACAACTTTGTTGACGTCACCCAGCGAGAGCGCTTTAAAATAGCACAGCCAGGAAGCGCCCGTCGCAAGTCCTGATAGGACTAGGAAGCAGAGCGAGCGGGCAGAAATGGCGGAGATGGTGTCCAGAGAACCGACGACCAGCACCATGATCCAGGAAAATGCCAGCACGACCAGCGTGCGTACGGCGGTCGCAACATCAGAGTCCGTCCGCTGGATGCCACATTTGGCCAGGATTGCGGTCAGGCCGGCAAAGAACGCGGACAGGACGGCCATGGCAAGCCACAGCATGAGAAAAGCCTTCTTTCAATCTGGGGGAGGATGTGAGGGTCAAAGCACGACGAGCGTGACCCCGTTGTTGTGCCGCTCGAGGTCGGGATCACGGCCTAAGGCGGCGCAGGCGCGCAGCGCGCGCTGGGTATCGGCATCAAAAATGGACAGCCGTTCGCCGGGGATATAGCAGGCAATCTGCCCGGCCGCTTGCGCGCGGACAAGGGCCTGCCGCACGGCCGGGCGCAGTTTGCCGCCCCGGCCGGTGGAGCCATACCCATGGATGAACTTGAGCACCCGGATCTGGTGCCCGCGGGCCTGGCGCAGCTCGCGTGTGACCCGTTCGGGGATGTCTTGGACGGCGGGGCGCGTCAATTCCAGGTTCACAATGCGATAATCTTTCATGTTTTGGGCTTCCTTTGGGTAAGATAGGTAAAGAGCGCGGTGTGGTCGGCAGGCGTATCGGCGCACAGGCCAGCGACCATGCGCTCGGGATGCCACTGCACGCCGAGGATGGGCAGGGACTCGTGCTCCAGCGCTTCGATCTGCCCGTCGTCGGCGTATGCCGCCGCGCGCAGGCCGGGGGCGAGCCGCCCGACCGCCTGATGGTGGTAGCTGTTTGCCTTAAAAAAGCCGCCGGTCAGGCGGGAGACCCTGGTGCCGGCCACTGTCGTGACCGGATGGGGGATGCCGTCATGGCCGGCAACTTCCTGGAGCAGTGTGCCGCCAAAAAAGACGTTGATGGTCTGGATGCCGCGGCAAATGCCGAGTACCGGCTTGCCGCGGGCGCAGAAGGCGCGCAGCAGGGCAAACTCTTCGGTGTCGCGCCGGGGGTCGAGGGACAGGCGGTGGGATGCGCGGCTTTGCCCGTAAAGGGAAGGGTCCAGATCGCCGCCTCCAGATAGCAGCAGGCCGCCGCAGCGCGCGGCCAGCATCGCGGGGTCCCCGCCGGCATAGAGGACGCCGGTCAGGCCGGCGCGCGCCAGGGCATCGCCGTAGAGCGCGGATGCCGCCCGCTTGGCCGACCGCGCGCCGGGTTCGACCGCGGTTGTAATCAGTATAACAGAATCTTGCATAAAATGCACCTCCTGTAGGGGATTGCCCGCAAAAGATTTGTAAGATTTGTAAAAATAAAGTGAATGAAATAGATTGACAGCTTGAAAAGTAAAAAGCTATAATTAAAATGGTAAAATTTAGAAATAAAATTGAAACGTAGTAAACAAATCAAAAGACCGATCAGAGAAGGAGAGTAAAGAATGGGATTTGATTTGATGAACCTGGTGCAGCTTGCCGGCGGCCTAGCGTTGTTTATTTATGGCATGACAACGATGGGCAGTGGGCTGGAACGCGCGGCCGGCGCCAAGCTGGAAAAAACCCTGGAAAAAATGACCGGCAATATTTTCACAGCGCTGCTGATGGGCCTGGTGGTGACAGCGATTATTCAGTCCTCCTCGGCGACGACCGTCATGGTCATCGGCTTCGTCAACGCCGGCATCATGACGCTCAAACAGTCGGTCGGCGTCATTTTAGGCGCCAATATCGGCACGACCGTGACCGGCCAGATCCTGCGTCTGGATTCCGGCGGGACGATGAGCGACAGCATGATTATGCAGCTGCTCAAGCCGAGCAACCTGGCCTACGTCATGGTCCTGGCGGGTATCGTCCTGCTTTTGACCAGCCAGAGCAAGCGCCGCCGCAGCATTGCGGATATCCTCATTGGCTTTGGCGTGCTGTTCATTGGTATGTCTACCATGGAGAGCGCGGTATCGCCGTTGGCAGACCTACCGCAGTTCTCGCAGATGTTCGCGGCCATCTCCAACCCCATTTTGGGCGTCCTGGTCGGTGCGGGCGTCACTGCAATTATCCAGTCCTCCTCGGCTTCGGTCGGTATTTTGCAGGCGCTGTCAACCACCGGTGCTATTACCTATTCGGCGGCGATCCCGATTATTCTCGGCCAGAATATCGGCACCTGCATCACGGCCTTCCTGTCCTCGATCGGCGGCAGCAAAAACGCCCGTCGGACGGCGATGGTGCATTTCTACTTTAACCTCATCGGCTCGATCATTTTCCTTGTCGTGATTTATGCCGTGCAGTACACGGTCGGCTTCAGTTTTTGGAGCGAGGCCATTGACAAGGCAGGTATTGCGAACTTCCACACGCTGTTCAACGTGGTTGTGACCATCCTCTTCCTGCCGTTTACCCGGGTCCTGGTCTTTTTGGCCGAGCACACCATCCGGGCGGACGAGGAGAAGGCCGACCCGCTGGCCAAGCTGGAGCCGCGCCTGCTGGCCACCCCGTCCGTCGCACTGGATCAGGCCCAGCACTGCATCGCGGACATGGGTTCGGCTGCGCTCGATAACTATGCGCTGGCAATGGACCCGCTCTTCCAAGGCGTCCCCCAGGACACGGCCGCCTTCCAGGCCCGAGAGAGCTTCCTTGACCGCGCAGAGGTCGAGGTGGCCAAATACCTGGTGCAGGTACGTGCCGACCTGCCCGAAAATTTGCGCCGGCAGCATATGGAGATGCTGCACTCCCTGAGCGATTTTGAGAAGATCGGCGACTATGAGCAAAATATTTTTGACGCCGTTGGTGCGCTGCGGGAAAACGGCGGCAGCTTCTCGGAGGACGCGATTGCAGAGCTGCGCGTTATGGCGGAGGCTGTGGGTGAGCTGCTGGAAAAAACGGTAAACGGCTATCTGGAGCAGTCCGTGTCCATTGCGAAGTATGCAGAACCCATTGAGGAGGTCGTTGACCTGCTCAAGGAGACGCTTAAGGACCGGCACATTGAACGCCTGAACGCAGGCGCATGCACCATCCAGACCGGCATGTCCTTCCTTGAGATCGTACACGACCTGGAAAAGATCGGCGACCACTGTTCCAACATCGCGATCTACACCATCCAGCTCGTCGAGGGCAGCGGCAGTTTCGATACGCACAGCTTTTCCAAGCAGGCATACAAGAGTTCGCCTGAGTTTAGGCAGGCGGTCTCCTACTTTGAGACCAAGTATATGAATGCGCTGCCGCGCAAGACGCCCGAGGCGTAAGCGCAGGCCCGCGCATGCGGGTGGAAACCGCCCAGAATGCAAAAAAAGCGCCCCAAAGCGGGGCGCTTTTTTCGATGGTCCGCAGCATAGGCGGTCACGCCTGGATGCACGGCAGGGTATCCAGCACCTGTCCGGTCAGCGAGCGGGCAGGGCCGTGGGATACGATTTCATAGGTGTTTTCGGTGCCGACCACGCCAATACCGGGCAGTGCGATCTTGGGCTCACAGGCAAAGGTCATGCCAGCCTCGAGCGGCGCACGGAAGCCGCGCGCGAGCACGGGGCTTTCATCCATGACTAGGCCGATGGAGTGCCCCAGGAACTTGCCGCCGTTCATAAAGCCTTCGGCGAATTCTTCGGGGACGGTGGGCCACAGCTCCAGGAAGATCTCCTCCGGGACAGCGCCAGGTACCAGGCGTTCGGCGACCTGATGCTCGAAGTTGGTGCAGAAATCATAGGCGCGGCGGATGCGGTCGGCCGCGGGATGGCGGTCCAGGTCTCCATAGAAATAGACCGCCGATTTGTCGGTGTGATAGCCGTCGATGCCCGACGGGATGTCGAGCAGGATGAGGTCGCCCGCGCGCAGTAGGCGGCGGTTATCGCCAATGGCGGGCATGGCGATGCAGGTGCCCGCGTTGCCGTCCGGGCCGTCAAAGGCGGTCACGCGCAGGCCGTTCTCGGAAAATGCACATAGGCCGGCGACGTCCTCGCCCAGAAGCTGGTTAAACCGCGAGATCCCCATGGCGCCACGGGCGAGCAGAGCCCGATAGATATCGGCGCACAGCACGGCTTCACTGATGCCGGCATGGATGAGGCCGGGCGTTACTTGCTCGATCACCTCGGCATGGATCGCGCCCGCACGGCGCATGCAGTCCAGCTCATAGGCGCTTTTGTGCGCGCGCAGATCGGCCAGAAGCGGGCTGATATTTTTGTAGGAGGCAAACGGCAGATACTTGCGCACCAGGCCCAACCACTCGAGCGAGGCGGTCTTGCACTCGACATAGGCCGAATCCGGGACTGGATAGCTGCCCTCCAGCACGCGGAAGGACTTCATGGGGCGGATGTCGGCAAAGAGCGACTCCTCCTGTGCGCGGGGGAAATAGCGCCGCACCCAGAAGGTCGCAGCATCGGGAGTGATTACCAGGACGCCGTCCTGCATGGTTCCGGTCAAATAGTATAGACTGATCTTATTGTTGATAAGGGCTATCTCCCAGGCGGGGTCGCGGTCTGAAAGCGCCGCGCGCAGCGCGGCCAGGCGGGCATCCAGTTCGCTCTTGGGGACTTGATTGTGGGTCAGCATGCTCACTTCTCCTTTTCGGTCAGGGATTCCTACCTATGATTATACCAGAACGCGCGGATATTACAACGAGAAAACCTTGCGCAGGCGGGAAAGGGGCCAGTATGCGCAAGATTTCAAAGAGAGTTTACAGTTTCCTCCATTGACTTTTATTGGCGGGCGGTTTATGATGATAACAGGCGAAAATAACGTTTTTTTGGAGGAACTATGCTGAAGAAAGTCAGAAAATTGATAGGTGACCGCCGCGTTGTGGGGGGCCTGCTCCTGGCGCTGCAGGTGGCGTTTATGATATGGCTTATCTGCTTTATCAGCCTGCGCTGGATGTGGATCTACCGCGTTTGCAACATCATCAGCGCCATCATGGTGGTCTGGCTGATCCGTAAGTATGACAACCCGGCATACAAGATCCCCTGGATTATCGTCATTTTGCTCTTCCCGATCTTTGGCGGCCTGTTCTACCTCATGTGGGGCAATACGCCTTTTAACCGTGCCCGCGCCCGCCACCGGCAGACGCTGCGGCATCCGGACTTCTCCGGCGCGCCCGAGCGCCCGGCCAGCGAGGCCCTGGCGGCGGCCCTGCCACGGCATACGCGCGGCATGCGGTATATTGAGCATGAGAGCGCGATGCCGGTCTGGGCAGACACGGTCACAACCTATTATCCGGTGGGAGAAAAGCAGTTCGCTGCCATGTGTGAGGCGCTGGAAGGGGCCGAGCGGTTTGTCTTTTTGGAATACTTCATCATCGAGGAGGGCAAGATGTGGGACACCATGCTCGGGATCTTGGCGCGCAAGGCCAAGGCCGGCTGCGAGGTGCGGGTCCTGTATGACGACGCCGGCTGTGCGGGCACGCTGCCGCACGGCTACGATGCGTATTTGGGCTCGCTCGGGATCCATGCGGTACGCTTCAATCGCTTTATCCCCACCCTGAACACCTACCTCAACAACCGAGACCACCGCAAGATTTGCGTGGTCGATGGCAACATCGGTTTTATGGGCGGCATCAACTTGGCAGACGAGTATATCAACGCTAAGGTGCGCTTTGGTCACTGGAAAGATACCGGTGTGCGGTTGATCGGCCCTGGCGTAGCCAACATGACCGAGATGTTCCTACAGATGTGGGAATACACCACCAAGGATCGCTTCCCGGATCGCGCCCGGTATATGCCGACGGTCGTGCGCGCCGGGGACGGCTATGTCCAGCCGTTCTATGACAGCCCGCTGGACAACGAGAATGTGGGTGAGGCGGTGTTCATGCACATTATTAACCGCGCCCAGCGCTATGTCTATATCACAACGCCTTACCTCATCCTGGACAATGAGATGATTACGGCCCTGACCGTGGCTGCGCAGTCGGGTGTGGATGTGCGTATCATCACGCCCGGCATCCCGGACAAAAAGCTGGTCTATCGGGTCACCCGCTCTTACTATCAGCAGCTCTACCGCGCGGGCGTCAAGATCTATGAGTACCGGCCGGGGTTCCTGCATGCGAAGACCATCCTCTCGGACGATGACGTTGCGGTCGTGGGCACGATGAATATGGATTTCCGCTCCTTTTTCCTGCATTTTGAGTGCGGTACCGTGCTGTATGGCGGACAGACGATCGCGGATATCCGGGCCGATATGCTGGACACCATGGGCCTGAGCCGGGAGATCGACGACGAATGGTTCCGCAGCGTGCCCTGGATTGCTTCCATTGCCGCTTCGCTGCTGCGGCTGTTTGCGCCTATGCTCTGACGACAGGATTTTCTTTGCATGGATGGCAAGATGTGTTATAATAGGTACCATCGACAAACGGCACGGCGCCTGTCGCCGCGCCGTTTTTTTTGCGCGCCGCCCGGGCGGCGCAGAGGGAGGAAACTATGCTGCAAATTCGGCAGATCAGAATAGGGGATTACCGCGCGGCCTACCGGCTCATCCGGCAGGCGTTTGGCGGCTCCAACATATCAGACGGGCATGAGCAGGACTGGGTCATCGCCCAGCGCAGCGGCAAGGGATACAACCCGGCGCTGGAACTGGTCGCCGAGTGCGATGGGAGCCTGGTAGGACATGTGCTATTGACCGAGCGGGCGGTGCGCACGCCGGGCGGCCCGCGTACCGTGCTCTATCTGGCGCCGCTGTGTGTGCGGCCGGACTGCCGAGGGCAGGGGATTGGCGCAGCGCTGGTCGCCGAGGCTTTCTCGCGTGCGGCCGGGCTGGGATACCGGGCAGCGTTCCTGGTGGGCGATCCGGGCTATTACAGCCGGTTTGGCTTCCGGCCGGTTACTGAGTTTGGCATCCAGAACTGTTCTCAGATCCCCGATGTGTATGTGCAGGCGGCTGAGCTGCGGCCGGGCGCTTTGGGAGACATCTACGGGGAGTTGCACCTGAGTGCGTAAATAAACACAAAAAAGAGCACCATCGCACAGATGGCGCTCTTTCCTATGTGTCGGATAGGATGTTTATGCCTTTAACTTTTCGGTGAAGTCCCGGAATACTTCGGAGATCTTGATCTGCTGCGGGCAGACCGCCTCACAGCTGCGGCAGCCGATGCAGGCGCTCGGCTGCTTGTCTGCTGGCACCGCCATGAGCGCCATCGGCGCAAGGAAGCCGCCGCCGGTGAACGTATGCTCATTGTACAGCTTGAGCAGCATGGGGATGTCCAACCCCTTGGGACAGTGGCTTGTGCAGTAGTGGCAGGCGGTACAGGGCACGCCGGTCGTCATACGGTCGGCAATGGTGAGCAGCGCTTGCAGTTCCTCCGAGTTAAGCGGCCGGTCGGTCTCAAAGGTATGGATATTGTCCTGCATCTGCTGGGCGTTTGACATGCCGGATAGGATCATGGTCACGCCGGGCACGGTCTGCAGAAAGCGGAAAGCCCAGGCCGGGATGGCCTCGTCCGGGCGCAGTGCACGCAGCGTCTCGGAATCCTCCGCATTCAGCGTGGCCAGCTTGCCGCCGCGCAGCGGCTCCATGACCCAGACCGGCAGGCCGTACTCGCCCAGCAGCTCGACCTTGCGCTTGGCGTCCTGGAACGACCAGTCGATGTAGTTGAGCTGGATCTGGCAGAACTCCATGTGCGCCCCATAGGCATCTAGAAAGCGCTTCATAACGTCGTAGGAGCCATGTGCCGAGAAGCCCAGATGGCGGATACGGCCGTTCTTTTTCTGCTCCAGAAGATAGTCCAGGATGCCGTATTTGGGGTCTAGATATGCGTCAATGTTCATCTCACAGACGTTGTGGAACAGATAGAAGTCAAAGTAATCCACACCGCACTTTTCCAGCTGCTTTTCAAAGATTTCCTGTACCTTATCCATATTGGAGAGGTCGTAGCCCGGGAATTTGGTGGCCAGATAGAAACGGTCACGCGGATACTTTGCGAGCGCCCGCCCCAGGACGGTCTCGGAATTGCCGTCGTGATAGCCCCACGCGGTGTCATAGTAATTGACGCCGTGCGCCATGGCATAGTCGACCATCTCGGCCGCAGCCTGATCGTCGATTTGCGCGTCGTTGCCGCCGATGGTCGGCAGGCGCATACAGCCCATGCCGAGCGCGGACAGCTTCAAATCCTGAAACGTTTTGTAGATCATCACATACTCCTTCTCAAATCGTGGGTGTCAGTTGCCGCCGGCCGCGGCCCGCGGCCCGGCAAATTTGTTCACAATAAGAGCATACACCTTGAAGTGCACTCCAAGTCAATACCCTGGGCGCATAGATTTTACAGGCCCAATGTGGTAAAATGGAGCGGGAAGGGGGAGAATGCGATGGAATATCGGGTCGATGACCGGGCACTGGAGGCCGCGTCCTTCCTGGCGCTCGTGGGGCAAATATGGCAAGGGGACTATGACGCGGAACAGGCCCGGGACGCCCTATCCCGGACCTACAATATCACGGCCTATGACGGCGCGCAGCTGGTCGGCTGCCTGCGGATCTTGACCGACGGGCATTATTTTGGCACAATCACCGAGCTGCTCGTCCTTCCGGCATACCAACGGCAAGGGATTGGCAGCAAATTGCTGCGGCTGGCCCAGGCGCACACACCGACCATGCTGTATTTTGGCGCACAGCCCGGCCTGGAAGCGTTTTATGAAAAAAACGGCTGCAAGAAGAGCATGCAATCATATCTCATACCCAGGCCGCCGGGCTGACAGCCTGAAAGCCCAGTGCAGCTTTTTTGAAGGGTCCGCACAGCGGGCAACGCCTGCGCATCGTCGGACTTGGCATGGGCTGCGCCGTGAGGACGGCATAATTTAGAAGAGAATGGGAGAAATCACGATGCAAAAACAGGATACCTATCGGATTTTGGTGCTGGATGGCCAGGGCGGCGGCATCGGCGGACGGCTGGTGCGACTGTTGTCCGAGCGCATCCCGGAGGGCTGTGCGCTCATGTGCGTGGGGACCAACGCGCTCGCTACCAGTACGATGCTCAAGGCTGGCGCAAAACAGGGCGCGACCGGGGAGAACGCCGTGATATACAACGCCGGGCGGGCGGATTTGATATTAGGACCGATCGGCATGATCTTGGCCAACGGGATCCTTGGGGAGGTCAGCCCAGCGATGGCGGCCGCGGTCTCCGGGGCGGAGGCGGTCAAGATCTTGATCCCATCCGCAAGCTGCGGGGTGCGGATCGCAGGAACGGGTGAACTGCGCCTGGAAGAACTGCTGCTGGACGCAGTAGACCGTGCCGGGCAGGAGATTGCGCGCTGCCGGCAGACGGAATAAAAACTTTTGCCAGCTTCGAGCCTGGCGGACAAAAAGGCGGCAGGTACCACAAGTGTACCTGCCGCCCTTTTTGTTATGCGTTCAGAACGGGAAGGCGATTAGACCGCATGGATCTGTTTGCCGTCCAGCCAGGCATATAGGTTGTCAAACACGATATCTGCGCGCTGTTCCATGGACTCTGCGGAGGCGAACGCAATATGCGGGGTGAGGAGGGTGTTCGGCGCATGGAGCAGCGGATGGTCGGCCGGCAGGGGCGGTTCGCTCTCAAAGACATCACAGGCTGCGCCAGCGATCGTACCGTCTTGCAGCGCCTGTGCCAGGGCTGCGGAATCGACCACCGCGCCGCGCGCGGTGTTGATCAGGAGGGCCTGCGGCTTCATCTTGGCAAGCTCGTTTGCACCGATCATGCCCTGGGTTTGGGGCGTCAGCGGGCAGTGCAGCGAGACGATATCGGCCTGCGTGAGCAGCTCGTCCAGGGTAACCTGCGCGTCAAAGACCGGATCGGTGACCTGGCTGCGGTTGTAGGCGATGACCCGGCAGCCGAACGCCTTGCACAGCGCCGCGACACGCTTGCCGATGGCACCTGCGCCCACGATACCGATGGTCTTGCCGCAAAGCAGCCGGCCGACCAGGCCATCCTTGGTGCCGCCCGCCCGACAGCGCGCCTCGGTCTGGCTGACATTGCGCAGGAGGTGAATCATAAAGCTGATGCACAGCTCTGCGACGGCCTGGGTCGCATAACCCGAGGCGTTGCTGACCGCGATGCCGCGCGCCCGGGCCAGGTCCATCGGGATATGGTCTACGCCAGTGAACGCAACGTCGATGAACTTGAGATGCTTGGCCGTATCCAGCACCGAGGGATCCAACGGCATGTTGGCGAGCATGATGACATCGGCATCCCGGCTGCGCTCGGCCTGGACGGCAGGCGTTGCGTCCTTGGGATATGCTACGAACGTGTGGCCCATCTGCGCAAGCTTTTGTGCGTGCCGTTCCAGTACTGCGTCGGATACGCCTAGGCCTTCGAGCAAAACGATTTTCATAACAGAGTCCTCCTTATCCGCGCAGGGCATGCCGTGCGGGAATGCCGCTGCGCTTTGGTAAGACCATTGTATCATATTGCGGGCAAAATGCAATTGTCCGCCTGGAAATGCAGCCCATGGCCAGCGTATCCTGCGAAAAAATCGGAGCAAGTATTTCGCTTGCTCCGATCAGATGGCACCCCCGACCAGATTCTAACTGGTGGCCTACCGCTTAGGAGTACGGCGTGCCGCTTCGTACATCGTCCGCTTCATAATTTGCCTTATTGTTTAATCTGAAATTGTATAGAATGAGCGCCATCATCATTTCGGTGATGGCGCTCATTTTCAGCAGCAGTAGTAGGCGCTGTGGGAATGTGTGTAAACGGTCAAGGGGCGGAGCTGTGGGAAACGGTGTTTGCGGTCTGTGGGAAAGCTGGCAGCTTTTCCATCGGGCCGTGAATATCTGTTTTCCATCGGCGGAGCGGCCGTTTTCCACATTTCCATAGTGCTATTATCCCACGATCAGGCGGTAGATGGTGAGGGGGACATACCACGCCGCCACCAGCAGGCGCCACACCAGGACGAAGCCCCCGATGAGGC
>LBJMC04202__coassemble_534_pt1 | contig 27052 bp, 23 predicted proteins | sample LBJMC04202__metabat2_high_PE_026 | metagenome-assembled genome bin LBJMC04202 | reverse complement strand
ACCCTTGAAAACACTGGGTTTTTCCGTTTGTCTTTATTATACCGTAAGGGCACACCAACGCGACCCTGCTGATCGCCGGGGGCATCAATTTACAGACCGTAGCCGCCCGGCTGGGGCACGCGAATGTTACAACAACCGGCCGGATCTACGCCCATGCCATCCAATCGGCTGACGCGGCGGCGGCCGAGACATTGCAGGACTTACTGCACCCGCTCGGGCAAAAATTCGGAAAATAACGAACAAATCAAGAACAGAGTGTGCGTTGCATACTATACATTCGGACATGAGCAGCGCATTTTTTGCAAAAATCAGCAGCACAATTGCCAAAAAAGTTCGGAAAACGGTGCGACTTGCGTGTGTGTGCTTGGGGTTACGAGACCCCGGATATGGTGCAGGGCTATCCGTACACCTACATGTCCAACGCGCAGGCGATCGGCCTGATGGATGGCGTTGACATGGTAGCGAACACCGACGCACTGCGCGGTGAGGATGCTCAGGTCATCTACAATGCCCTGTTTGCTGACTATGCGCGCGGCGCGAAGCTGGTCAACACCACCCATGGTACCTCTGTTGAGCAGTACCCGACCCTGGCTGAGTCCGTTTGGGGCCTGGAGCGCGCTGCCGTTGGCGTATGGCGCAGATCGACCACCGACGATGAGGTCATGGAGCTGACCACCTGCCAGGCACATACCTGGGTAATCACCGGCAAGAGCCTGGAAGTCGGCGACGTTGACATGTTCGAGGCGTACCCGATCGACGACGACGGCACCTATCTGTACGACCATGGCCAGAAGAGCGACAACGAGCCGTACTACTTCACCTACAACGGTGATATGGCCAACATCGCTGACCTGAAGGGCTATCAGGTTGAGCTGTGGGGCATGGGCGCGCATGACGAGCCCGAGCTCGAGACCGTTACCGACGAGAACGGCAACAGCACCAAGGCTTACGTTTACTCCTCTGAGTGGGATATCAACGCGATCAAGACCGTCAAGGGCCAGACCGCTTATGATTACACCCCGGCTGACGAGGACCTGCCGGACGTTGACCTCGACGATGTACATGGCTTCTTCGGCGGCACCGCGTTCAAGGGCGAGAACCTCAAGTGGGGCGACAAGGATCCTCTGGACGAGGATGACGTCAAGGACGCAATGCAGACCAAGAACTCTGCTTCTTACCGCGTAGCTGACTGGGATTCCGACGGCGCTGCTGACTTCATCGTTGGCGATATCTATGACTACTACAAGGTTGACGCTGTCACCAACAAGACCGTTCGTCTGGTCGACATGAACGACGACGAGAAGTTCGTTCTGGATAAGGACGGCGAGACCGACGTTAAGATCGGTGAGCAGGACTACACTATTACCGCTGAGTTCCCGGATGACCTCGAAGAGGGCGACATCATCCAGGTTTCCAAGTCTGATGTAGTTGGCAAGAAGAAGATCGCTTCCACCTGGACCATCGAGGTCGTAGAGGCTGAGACCAAGGAGCTGACCAAGGTCGACACCAAGAAGGGCGCTTACTTCGACGACGAGCTCATCCATGACGCAGAGTACTACAACGACGTTCGTTACTACTTCGAAGAGAACGACCCCAAGATTGACGGCCTGGATGTCTATGACGAGCTGAACGAGGACTCTGAGGATAGCTGGGATCTGTACCGTGATGCAAACGGCTTCATCATCGATATGGCTCCGTCTGACGAGGCATGGGCTGGCTACATCTACGTAACCGGCGCTGCAAACGGCCGCGACAAGACTGGTTCTAAGCGTCAGTACGCTGAGATTTCCGGCGTCAACGACAAGAACGAGTACATGAAGAACATCACCGTTGTCAAGGATGCTGACATCGAGATCAATGGCAAGGACGCTTTCGATGATTACGCATTCACTGGCGACAACAACCCGAAGGGCCGCGTATTCCACTACGCAGTCAACGAGGATGGCGAGATCACCAAGATGATCGAGCTGGCACTCGACGGTTCTGAGGACTATGACTACACCGATAAGACCGACTCTGCTAACATCGACACCACCGAGAACAATGAGCTGAATTACAGATACTGGCTGGATGATGCTGACGTTATCTTCGCAGTTAAGGCTAATGTTGGTACTGAGTATAAGGACGACATGGTCTACGACGATGAGGGTGATGTAGACGATCTGGTTGTAGGCCCTGATTATGGCGTAGGCAAGAAGGATCTGGACGACGGCAATGTTATTGCGATTAGCGTTGACGAGATTCCGGACATCAGCAATGATGTAAACGATGATACCGTAACCAAGTCTGCTGGTATCCGTTATGACGGCGACGTTGAGAAGGACGAGCAGAGCGCAGTTGTTCTGGGCGTTAACACCCTGCGTTACTTCTCTCACACTTCTGTTGAGGCTGGTCTGCTGACCAACATGACCTACAACAAGAAGGACGACACCTACACCGCTACCGCTTATGTTGCAGGCCGCGACGGTGAGGAGTTCACCACCATCGACGCTGACGACGTAACCATCGCTGGCGATACCAAGCTGGATGAGCTGTATGACGTTCTGACCAAGGGCGACAATGCAAAGAATGGTATCTACTGCGAGTTCGAGTTCAACAAGGACGGCAAGATCACCGCTCTGTCCCCGATGAACAATGCATACGTACAGTACTCGATGAACCGTCTGACTAACGATGCTGGTATTGAGTACAACGTTATTGCAAACGATGACGGTATCCCGGCAACTTACGAGGTTAGCCGTGTAGTTGTTAACAAGGTTACCTCCGATAAGGCTCTGACCGTTTCTGGTGCAACTGCTACCAGCGAGGACAACAAGGTTTACTCTGTTGCTAACGGCCAGTACATGGATGCTTACGATATCGATGACTCCACTGCATACTACAAGATCACTGATGAGAAGGTAAACATGCAGAAGGAGCAGGTACTCAACCCGTGGCTTGACGGCTTCAAGGATGGTTACGAGGTAGAGGAAGGTTCTCTCGAGGATCTGGATTCCTACATCCGCAACTACACCAGCAAGTACGAGGACGAGTACGTTGTAGCTGACATTGTTCTGGACGGCGACGATGTTGTAGCAGTTTACTACTACGACGAGCTGGTTGGCGAGTACGGCTACCTGGATGGCTCTGTTCAGGTTGACAAGCAGACTGCTAATGGCACCGAAGTAGTTTACGGTAAGGATGTTGTAGCAGCAGTAACCTGCAACGATCCTGATCTGAAGGCTAATTCTGAGGAAATCACTCTGTACAGCGTTACTAAGAACGAAAAGGGTGAAGAAGTCAAGACCGAGATCAAGACTGTTAAGGATGACACCGCTGACTTTGGCGTTCTGGATGCTGGCGACTACTACGTAAAGGCAACTGGTATCAACGATAAGACCGACGACGAAGATCGTCAGCCGATCGACGATATGACCTTCACTGTTGTTCCGGCAGAAAGCAATGCATCTGTAGAAGTTGACGAGAAGAGCTACTCTTCTGTAGTTGTTAAGGACGCTCCGAAGGATCTGTCCAGCGACAGCTTCAAGGTATACGTTAACTCCACCCTGCTGAAGGAAGGCGCTGACTACGAGTTCCGTTGTGACGAGCAGGCAGACGACGCTGACTACAACTTCCTGCTGACTGAGAAGCTCGAGGCTGGCGATGTTGTTAAGGTAGCTATTGATGCTCCGAACTATAAGTTTGACGACGAGAAGCTGGAGACTGAAGTAGAGGCTGCTGAGGCTGTTAAAACTGAGGTTAAGATGACTGGTTCCGCTAGCTTTGCTGATGATACCATCACTCTGAATGTTAGCTCCAATGTAGATGCTGCTGCAAGAGAGATGCTGGCTTCGGCAGATGTTTGGACTGTTCTGAGACCGAACGGTATGGAAGTTGCTGTTAACAATATCGAAGTTAAGAGCGGCACCGTAGTGCTGTCTACTGGTGATCTGTGGAAGGACACTGGTTATACCGTTAAGCTGGATATGACTGTTTCTGGCACTCACTATGTTGGCGAGGTCGTAATTACTACTCCGGCTCAGTAATCACTCTATGTGATCCACCCTCAAGTTCATACTTGAGTCCAAAAGGGGACGCCCCTTCTGGGGGCGTCCCCTTTTTGTTTTTCCGGGCGGGCTGGCCGCCGCCCCCCTGCCCCGCGGCAGCCGCCGCGGACGCAAAAAGGACGCCCCGAAGGGCGTCCCTTTTTTTGGCCTCAATCCGAAGATCGAGAGGGGTTCAGTTGGAAACGGTTAGGCCTTTGCAAAGGAAACCGTTGCATCCTTGACAATAACGGTGCCTTCCTTACCGCTCTTCTCAGTGAAAGTCAGCTCAGAACCGTTGATTGCAACGGACAGATCCGCATCACCCAGCAGCTCAGTTGCAATCTTGTTTGCAATCTGAGATGTGGTATCATTTGCATCAACCGTAATAGTATACGACTTGGAGCCAATGGTCAGCGTGTAAGTACCAGCCTCAGCCTCAGTTGCGTTACCTGCCAGAGTCAGCTCTGCAACGCCAGGCACGGCAGCTACAGTGGCCTGACCTTCCGTTACCGCCTCTGCATCGCCTAGGGTTGCATACTCGGAGCCCTTAACGATCTCAAGCGTTACGTCTTCATCTGCATTAGCACCTGCCGTAATCTTAACCTTAGTGGTGCCTTCTACCGCAACGGTATAGCCGCTAACCTTAGAACCGATTGCAGTTGCGATTGCATTTGCAGTCGTTGCAGCGTCTGTGTCCGCAGTCACTTCGAATGCACCTGCTACATCGCCGTTTACGGCAACATAGAATTTACCATCACCTACATACGTAACAGGATATGTCGCAGTAGCCGCCTGACCAGCAACAGCCTTTACGCCCTCAGTGGTTACCTCGCCAGCCTTAGTGTCTGCCAGCGTGTCACCAGCCTTAGCCAGAACCTCGAAGGTATCGGTGCCAACGACATTGCCCTTACGGTCATACAGCTTCAGAGTATAAGTCTGCGCAACTGCATCCTTGGTAGCAGTAACCTTTACGGTATCGCCAGAAACGGTTGCCGTAACGGTACCATTGGTAACTTCAGTGTTGCCGACAAATACCTTGACCGAATCAACAGTTACGTTGCCCTTGACGGTTGCAGTACCAGTGACATCAGAGCCATCCTTGCTCAGCTGAATATCCTTTACATCAACAGATGCGCCGTCAGCCTCGTCCAGCTCATCCTCGAACATGTAAACGGCAGTTACATCGCCCTTACCATCGTCAGCGATCTCGGAAGCGATATCGGCAACGTAGTACAGGTCGTTTGCAGCGTCATCATCGTTGCGGATGTCGGACGCAATGACATCGGAAGCCTCAGCAGCGGTGATGTCCGGGTTGCCATCGAAGTTGGTGCGGAATCCAGCATCGTCCAGAATGGACAGGGACTTACCAGCGTACGTGTCATCCTGACGGGTCGGCTTGCCGTCGATGGTGTAGTAGAATACCTCATCAGCGAAGTCAGATGCAACAGTCTGGTCGTTCTTGGTGTCGATCGACTCGAGCATGTCATCAGAAACGTACTTGACATCCTTGTTGACGGTGGAAATCCACTTGCCCTCGGTCACATCAGCGATGACCTTACGGGTGACCTGATAGTAGTCGCCGATGACAACATTGTTGTTGCCAGCGCCGTCGTTATCGGTCTTCTGATCCATGAACAGGACCTCAGTCAGGTTGCCGTCTGCATCGGTGCTGATCTCAGCGTAAGCTGCGCTCTTGTTCAGGTAATCCTTCAAGGTCGAGCCAGCCATCAGGCCGTTGTTGATCTTCTCGGTGCGGCTACCAACAGAGTAATCCTTTGTGTTGTTCTTAGAGGTGTAATCCAGTACGGATACAACATCATCGAAATCGGTATCCTCGGCAGAAGAGATCGTCTCAACCTTGCCGTTGTAAGCAACGTCGATCGATACAACATCGTTCTTGTCGTAAGAAACGTTGGTTACGAGGCCAACCTTAGTGGAAGCAGCGTTGAACTTGTTGAAGCTGGTAACACCCAGGATTGCAGCAGAGACATCCTTATTCTTGTCAGCACTGATGACAACGCGGGTATTCTCATTATTAACCCAAGAACCATAGCCTGCAACGGAATTGGTATCCAGTTCTGCGGTATCCGTATCTTCGTGATCACCGATATCCGGAATATCCTCCTGCTTGACAGCCAGGACATTGGAGTCGTTAACAGACAGGTCTCCGCCGCCGTCGTGATCGATATAATCCTTGGTAACTGCGAAGATTACGTCAGCATCTTCCAGCGCGTAAGACTGGCCGTTCACCTCAAGGCGGTCATTCTTTGCTACATACTCGTAATCATTAGCCGCCTCGGTGTCACTATCATCAAGTGCGACAACAGACTCCATCTTAGTAATGACGCCGTCTTCGTCGGTCCAGTACTTGTAGACGTTACCGACAACCTTGGACTCATCGAAGGAACGGTCATCCTTGTCGTAGCCGTTCTTGGTGGACGAACCATCAATCTTGAGGTCAGAAGCAACCTCGACACCCTTCTGAACAGAGTTATCAGCTCTCAGGATGTTCATTGCACCCAGCTCACGGCGAACGCCGTTGTCACCGTCATCGGTGTCCAGAACCATCATGTAGTTCGAGGTCTCGGTCTCATAATCAGAGTAAATGATGAAGCCGTTACGGTCAGTCCAGATGCTGAACGAAGTACCGAGCTCCTCCTCGTCGAAACCTTCATAAGTAGACGGGTTGTTCGGAACAATAACATCGCCACGGTCAGCAGCCTGTGCAATCTCCATGGTCTCGCCGTCGAAGGTCAGAACCAGATGATCCTTGGTAGAAACCTTGTCAAGCTCATGTGCCTCAGCATCAACAACAGATACCGTTGCGGTGACCACCTCAGACTTCTCGCCCTTATCATAGCCGTTCGAGTAGGTGACTTCAATGATGTCGCCCTCTTCGAGGTCATCTGCACCTTCAACCTTGATCTTGTAATCGTTCTCGTCGTTCAGATCATCCAGCTTCCAGGTGATCGTCTCGGACTTGGTGGACTTTTCCTCATCCTCGCCAGCCTTCATCGCAGACAGGGTCAGGCGCTTGGAGTTAACCGACTCCACCTTGTAGTAGTTCGCCTCGTCGACAACTACCCAATCAACGTCGCCGTCGGAATCCCAGTCCATCAGCTTGTACTGCGCGCCGTCGCGGACATTCAGAGCTTCCTCAACCTTCTTGTCAGAAGTGGTCTTAACGCCGTTGTACTCGTCCTTGGACAGGTAGGTGGTCAGATCAGAGTAAGTAGCATCATTTGTGATGTTTGCTGCATTGTCTGCAACGGACTCAAGATCCAGGGAAACGTCGTCCAGCTCGATGGTGCCGTTGTCAGACTTGGAGTCTGCCATAGAGGCGTTGTAGTCGTACTCAGACTGGCCCTTGACGGTCTTGATCGCCTTGATCTCCCAGTTGTCGGAGTAAACGAACTTCTTGTCGCCATTCTCCCAAGTCGGCTCGCCGTGGCTGCCCTGGCCCCACAGCTCAACCTGATAGCCCTTGATGGACTCTACATCGCCAGAATACTCAAACGAGTACAGACGGAATGCATTCTTCTCATCCGAGTCATACAGATCGGTAGTGTCGTCATCGATCGGGTAAGCCAGGATGTGGCCTTCCTCTTTCTTATCAGCGCCGACAACAACCCAGGTGTGCGCCTTGCAGTTGGTCAGCTCAGCGGTCTCGTCGTCCTTGTCGTCCTTGTCCCAGGTACCGACTGCTGCGCGTTCCAGGCCCCAAACGGACTCAGCCAGGGTCGGGTAGGTCTCAACAGAGGTGCCGTGGGTGGTGTTGACCAGCTTCGCGCCGCGCGCATAGTCAGCAAACAGGGCATTGTAGATGACCTGAGCATCCTCACCGCGCAGTGCGTCGGTGTTCGCTACCATGTTAACGCCGTCGAGCAGGCCAATCGCCTGCGCGTTGGACATGTAGGTGTACGGATAGCCCTGCGCCATATCCGGGGTCTCATAGCCCATTGCGCGGACGACCATGGTGATGAACTCAGCATCGGTGATCGCACGGTCCGGCTCAAACTTGTTGTTGCCAACACCGATTACGATGTTGTTGATGTAGCAGTAACCGATCGCGGAATCCTTCCAGGAGCCCTTCGCAACGTCGGTGAAGTTCTGCGCACCAACGTACTGCGATACGTTCGGGTCGCCGGTCATCATACGGGCGATCATTGCGCAGGCCTCAGCACGGGTGATGGTGTCTTCCGGATGATACTTGCCGTCGTCCTTACCCTGGATGATGCCCAGGTCGGACAGCATGGTAATCGCCTCGGAGTAATCAGAGCCCGCCGGGACATCCTCAAACACCTTAGCGCCGGCGAACATCGTGAAGGTGCACGCGAACGCCAGTACCATAGCAAGAACCTTCTTCAGATTCTTCATAGGAATGTTTCCTCCTTTTTGATCTTGGGGAGCATGATTGCCCCGCCTCTTGTATGTGCCTATCATAGCAGACCGGATTTTTATTTTCAAGTTTTTCGTCCCATGTGTAACATAAGCGTAATTAATTGTAACTTATTATATGTTTTTTATTACAAATTTCCATTCTATATCGTTAAATTGTTCTAATTTTATACATTTTGTATTTTACTTTCCATAGTTATAACAGCATATTTATAGAAGTAAATTTTTGCAAAAAAACCGGGCCTCCCGCTCGCGGCGGAAGGCCCGTTTTTTCTCTTATATCTTCGTTTTTTTATCTGTCTTTAATCCAGGCTTTCTGCTTCCCTGAGCCAGACTTCGCTGACCGCGTCGGACGGCATACGCCAGTCGCCGCGGGGCGACAGGGTGACCGTGCCGACCTTGGGGCCGTCCGGCAGGCAGGAACGCTTGAACTGCTGGGCAAAGAACCGGCGCAGGAAGGTCACAAGCCACTTCTTGACCACAGCGCGGCTGTGCACGCCCGCAAAGGCCCGGCAGGCCACGCGGTAGAGCTTGCGCGGCGGATAGCCGAAGCGCAGCATATAATAAAGGAAGAAGTCGTGCAATTCATACGGCCCAACCAGCTCCTCGGTCTTCTGGCTGATCTCGCCGTCCTTGGGCGGCAGCAGCTCGGGCGAGACCGGCGTGCCCAGCACGTCCAGCAGGATACCGCGCAGCGGCTCGGCCGCGCGCGAGGCCTCGAACGCCGTCAGGTCGCGCACGAGCGTCTTGGGGATGGACGCATTGACGCCATACATGGACATGTGGTCGCCGTTGTAGGTCGCCCAGCCCAGCGCCAGCTCGGACAGGTCGCCCGTGCCGATGACCAAGCCGCCCATCTGGTTTGCAATGTCCATCAGGATATAGGTGCGCTGCCGCGCCTGTGCGTTCTCGTAGGTCACGTCCAGCTTGTCCGGGTCATGGCCGATGTCTGCAAAGTGCTGGGTGACGGCCGCCTTGATGTCCACACACTGCAGGGTCGCGCCGTATGCCTCGGCGAGCTGCTCGGCGTTGGACTTTGTGCGGCGGGTGGTGCCAAAGCACGGCATGGTGACCGCCTGGATGCCGCTGCGCGGCCAGCCGAGCATGTCAAAGGCATGCACGGTGACGATGAGGGCCAGCGTGGAGTCCAGGCCGCCCGACAGGCCGATGACGGCCGCCTTGGCGCGGGTGTGGCGCAGGCGGGTGGCCAGACCGGTCGCCTGTAAGTGCAGGATCTCCTCGCAGCGCGCGGCCAGGTCGGTGCGGTCGGCCGGGACAAAAGGCGTCTGCGGGAAGGCGCGGGTCAGCTTGACCTCGCGCACCGGCAGGTCGAACCAGATATCGGTCATGGCCCGCCCGGCCTGGCCGAAGGTGTTCATGCGGCGGCGCTCATGGGCGATACGCCCGAGGTCAAGCTCGGTCACGATCAGGCCGGTGGTGAAGCGCTCGGACTCGGCCAGCACGGCGCCGTTCTCGCAGATGAGGTCGTGCCCGGCAAAGACCAGATCCTGGGTGGACTCGCCGAGGCCGGCGTCGGCGTACAGATAGCCGCAGGCCAGCCGCGCCGACTGCCCGGCGACCAGCTGGCGGCGGTAGGCCGCCTTGCCGATGAGCTCGTCCGAGGCCGACAGGTTGATGAGGACGGTCGCGCCGGCCTCGGCCAGGCCGGCCGACGGCGGCGCGGGCACCCACAGGTCCTCGCAGATCTCGCAGCCCAGCACAAAGGCGGGCAGGGTGCGGCAGCGGAACAGCAGATCGACCCCGAGGGGCGTCTGCTGGCCGCACAGGGTGACCGTGCGGGTGGCCATGCCCGCGCCCGAGGTGAAGTGGCGCGCCTCGTAGAACTCGCTGTAATTCGGGATGTTCTGCTTGGGCACAAGGCCGAGCAGCTTGCCCTTGTAGCAGATGGCCGCGCAGTTATACAGCGCGTTATCCACCTGCACGGGCAGGCCGAGCGCGATCACCATGGGCCGTCTGGCGCTCTGCTCCAGGATGCGCCCCAGGCTGTCCTCGGCCGCGCGCAAAAGCGCCTCCTGCAGGAACAGATCCCCACAGGTGTAGCCGGTCAGGACCAGTTCGGGAAAGACGCACAGGGAAACGCCCTGCTCGGCGGCCTCATCGATCTGCTCGAGCACGCGGGCGGTGTTATAGGCACAGTCGGCGACGCGGATGCGGGGCGTAGCCGCGGCGACTTTTAAAAAACCATCTTTCATGTTCTTCCTCCATTTTGATCAACAGTTCTGCTCCCTTTTATTATAAAGGAAAGCGCCAGGGTTTACAAACCCTTTTGTGCGCAGCGGACGCCCATTTATAAAAGTTGGCGCCGCAAAAAAAACGCGCCCTCCGGTCATGCGTCCCCCAGCCACCCGGCGCGGTCTGCTGCCGGGCATCCAGGAGCGCATCATCCTCTGGCGCGTCTCCCCTATCTATATTTTCTTTGTCCTAACAAAAGCCCCAGTGTACACGCTGCAAACAGAATATGAAATAGGATGCAGACCGGGGCAGGCTGTATTGCGGACAGCCCCACATACAGGGTAATATGGTCGTACTGCCACCAATAGTAGATCGGGCAAACCTGCATCACGCCGGCGATCCACAAAACCCACCGTATTCTCTTTGGCCGTATCCATTCCGCGCGGCGGCGCCATATATTTTGAAACCAAATACATGCCAGGCATATAAACAGGATGCTGTAGCAGAGCGGGGCTTCCCATTTCCCTCCCACATCAAAACGATCAGGGAATGGGCTTTGCAGATAGAATACGCCCTGCAGGGCCATCAAACATCCATATAGTATACCGATTGATTGTCGCGGTAAGGTCCGCTGTTTCATATCCGTCATTCTCCTTTCCATATCCTGATTTTCCTGGGAAAAGGCCGCATTTCCCTATAAAATCTTATTACCATATTTATAACATATTTTTATGGCCTTTAGCGGCCTTTTACCGTTTTTTACTGATATCTTTCATTTATTTCCTGCTGCCCAAATAGGAAAACGCCCGCCCATACATGGGGCGGGCGTTCTGCCCGGGAAACATCCCGTTATCCCTGTCCAACCAGCCCATCCACCGCGCGCAGCAGCTTTTCGCGCAGCTCGGGGCTGGGGCTCTGCTGGAACGACTTGACCTGCCGGAACACGCGCTCGGTCTCAACCGCCTGCACCACTCCAGCCGCGCTCTCGTGCAGGGCGGCAAGCTCGGCTTCGGTCAGACGGCCGAGCATCTGCTCAAGCTGCCGGTTGAGCGCCGCATACTGCTCGGTCAGTGCGCGGATCTCCTGCCTGGCCCCTTCCCCGGTCTCAATGCGCGGGGGCAGGCCGGCCTGCGCGGGCTGTGCCGGCTGCTGGGCGGCGTCCGGCTGCCGGGCGCCGCTGTCCAGCGTGTCAGCATCCACGCCGAAGAAAGCCGCTACGCGCTTCCGGGTAGCCGGGGAGACCGAGATGACGCCGTTCTCCCACTGTGAGATCAGGCTGCGCGATACACCGGTCTGCCGGCTCAGCTCCTGTTGGGTCAGGCCGGCCTGCTCACGCAGCGCCTTGAGCCCGCTTCCGCTCGTTCTGTTCTGCAAGGAAGGTCCCTCCTGTCAAATCCATCGTTGTTCTCCTCTATCATACTGGATTTGACAAAATTTGTCAATGTTCTGTCATGCTGTTTGACATGCTTTGACATTGCTCTTCGTCATGTTTAAATAACGTCAATTAACAATTGTCAAATTGTTTAGTTGTTGTTTTAACATCACATAAACAAAAGATTTCCCTGCATTTTTGCCGTTTCCCGCGCTCATAAGTCATACAGGCCGGCGCGATCGTTGATCACAAGCGCGTGCAGCAGCGTCTCGGTCAAGGGCAGGGTGCCGTCCTCCTGCCGCCTGAGATAATTCTTCGCCAGCAGATAGCGCACGGTATCCCGTCCCCATTCGGGCACTTCATCAAGCGTCCGGTATTGTGCTTCCATGTCCGTCCCCTCCTTCGCTTACTGATTGCGTCGCCGCAGGGCGGCTGCGCGCAGCGAGCGCGCAGTCTCCCTGTCGATGCCCGCCGCGCGCAGCATCTGGTCGGTCGGCATGACGCCGGCGTTCAAAAAGGCCATGGCGCGGTCATAAGCGCGGTCGGCCGCGTCCTGCCGGCCCGACTGGGCCAGGCGGTCATAGTCGTACGTTCGGTCGTACCAGTTCTGCGCCGCGCTGTCCTCGCGGTCCAGCACGTCCTGATACTGCCGGTAGGCAAAGTCCCGCTCATCGGCATAGACGGCGTAGTCCTGCGCCAGGCGGTCGCTCTCCCGCTCGTAGGCGGCGGCAGACAGGCCGGCCAGGGTTTCGATCTCGCTGAGCAGGCTTCCCCCTTCGCTCTCGTACATCTGCCAGGCGAGCTGATAGAGCGCAGGGATGACGTCGCCCACCTTGCTGTTGTAATAATCGCGCGCCTGCGAGGCTGCGGCGACGGCGGCCGTGCTGGCCTGGCCGCCGGTCAGGGCGGCTGCTTCGCCCAGGGTATCCTTGGCCGCGCGGTCGCCCTCCCGGCGGTAAGCGGCCCGGTAGGACTGAAAGACCGGGTCGGATTCCGGATCATAGGAGAACGGCTCACGGGCCTCCAGGCGGCGCAGGGCGCTCTCCAAGCGCTCGGCATAGGGGTCGGCATGCGACGCCGCACCGCCGCTCACAGCGCCCGTCTGCGTGCCCGTATTGTGCAGACCTCCAAAGGTACTGTTGCGGTTGATGTAATCGCGCGCCGCAGTGTAGTAGGCGTCGTAGGCATACTGCTCGTGTCCGGGCTCGGTCGTCGCTTTGCGCACGCGCTGGTTCAGCACGCGCTCGACCTCGGCGGCGCTCGCGCCGGCCTGCATCATGCGGCGCAGGCGGTCGGCATAATCGACCGAAGGGTCATAATTTTTGTAATCCATGATCAAGATTTCCTCCTTTTGGTTGTGGGCGTCCGGCGGCCTACACGATCTTTTCCGGGCCGCGGTAGATGCCGTCGGTGCGGAAGTAGTAGTCCACCCCGCCCACGCGCAGCTGGATGTAATCGTCGGCCGCCAGGTAGATATGCCCGCCTGCGCCGGCCTCGACTGCGACCTGCGCGTCGGACAGGATGCGGATGTTATTGCCGCCACGGCTCTCGATAAACAGGTCGGGATAAGTCTGCGAGTAGACCTCCAGCGCGCCAACGACGTTATCCGGCTCGGCCGGGCCGTCGTAAAAATACAGGGCGCCCACGCCGTCCGAGGACACATGCAGGTCGCCGGTCGTGATGTTGTCGCCGTTGATGACGCTCTCTCCTGCCCGCTCGAGTGCGCGGAATGTGACCATGCCGGTGAAGTCAAAGCCGTCCACGGTCTGCTTGAGGCTGGAATACTTGCCGTTGAGGTCCTCGACCCGGGTCTCCAGCCCGTTCGCCGTGACGTTCACCGTGGTCAACCCCATCTCGGCGCTGTACACGCGCGCAGACAGGCTGTCCGCCGTCTGTGTGAGCGTGGACAGGCTGCCCTCGGCGCTCTCGATGCGCGCCGTCAGGCCCTCGGCCGTCTGCATGACGGCGGACAGGCCGCCCTCAGCGTTCTCCACGCGGGTCAGGATGCCGGCAGCGGTCTGCTGGATCTCGGACAGGTTGCCCTGTGCGTCCTGCATCTCGCGGCCCAGCGTTTCCAGGCCCTGCACATTGTCCTCGTCCAGGTTCATGAGCACAAAGCGCAGCATCTCGGTCAAGGACGCCGTGTAGTCATGCAGGCGCTTGACCGTCTGCGGCAGGTTGTCTGGGTCATACTTGGGCAGGGCTTCGGTCAGGAATACTGCCATCGTCTCCTCCTCTCTCGTTCAGTCCGCCGGCCCATCCGGGTATATCGTACGCCGGATGGCCTGCAGGGTGATGTCGCCGCGCCCGGTCAGGCGCAGCCAGAACTGCATGCCGCGCGCCGGCCGGACCGGGATGCGCGCCCGGCCCTCGGGCAGGCCCTCGCCCGCCCAGGCGGCCTGCCAGGCGCTGCCGGGCGTGCGCAGCTCACAGGTCAGCGCGCAGTCCCCTGCGCAGTCGGCCAGCAGGGTCAGCCCGGTGAGCACGGCGGGCGCGCTCTGGCGGAACGGCCCGAACACGGCCTGGAACTTGCTGTCCTTCCGGCTCTCCCCCGCCTTCCACAGGGCGTCCGCCTCGGCCAGGTACAGCGTGCCGCCCTGCCCGGCAAACTGCACGGCCTGCCGGGTATCCACAGGCAGAAAGGCTGCCTGTTCGGTGTCGTAGGCCAAGGTCTCTGGCTGACCCTCGCGCAGGCCGGACAGCCACAGGAGGTGGCCGTCTGCGCCCGCGCACACCGCCGTATAGGGCGCCTCGCCCAGCGGGGCGCTCAGGCGGTCCGGGATGCCTCCGCCATAGGCCATGAGGCCGTCGCGCGCCCACCAGTACACGGTCTCCCCGAGGTTTACGATGGAGCGCTCGCAGCCGGCCGCGACGCCTGGAATCTGGCTGACCTGCACCTGGAAGTTGGACGGCTTTGCGCCGTAAACCTTGTGCACGCAGTCCTCCTTGAAGCACAGCACGTGGCTGGACGCGGCCGCAATGCCGGTGAACGCGCCGTCGGTGCCGACCTCGGTCTCAAAGCCGTCGGTCGCCAGGCCCTCATACGCCATCCAGTTGAGCGGGTCGCCCAGGGCCGAGCAGCAGATGGCGTTGCCGTGCACGCCCCACAGGCGGTTGTCCTTTTCGCAGACAAAATCCAGGTCGGGCACCGTGCGGGTGACCTGCACGATATTCTCGCCGCCCGGCAAAAAGCAGCCCTCCGAAAAGACCAGCGCGCCATCCTCAACCGCGCGGACCACGGCGGTCTTGTTGTTCTCCGGGTTGCGCGTGCAGCCCGTGATGGTCACGCCGTCGCCTGCACGGAACCCCTCTGTGCCCGTGATCTCGATCGTGCGCTCGGTGAAGGTGGCCGCGCCCTGTGCGCGCGCTTCCATGTCGGCCAGGCTGCCGTCCTCGCCCAGCGTCAGGTATTTCTTCTCAGGGAAGAGCACGAGCCGGCGGCCCAGAACCGCCATCTGGTGGCGTGTCTCGCGCACGCCGCCGCGGTCGATGCCGTCCACATACAGCCGCCCGCCGCTCGTCCAGATGAGCGCGCCGTGCGCGGTGAATAGGTCGGTGCAGGCGTCCAGGCTGCGCACTTTGACGGCCGCCGGGCAGGGCCGCAGGGCGGGCAGCGCCCCGGCACAAAGCCCCATGCCCGCGCGCACGGCGCCGGGCGCGGCGCGCACACGGCGGTCCAGCCCGGAAAACTGGTCGGTCTGGGTGCGGGATGCGGCTGTCCCGCGCAGATACGGATACTCAGCCATAGGCCCGCACCTCCGCCCCGCGCGCGGGCAGGTTCTCCCGGCGGTACGCCCGGGCCCAAGCGTCATAGAGCGCACTGTACAGCGCAAGCTCGGCGTTATAGCGGTCGTATACGCCGTCTAGCTGGGCCAGCATGGCCGCAGCAAAGTGGACATAGGCCGCGTCATAGGGCGCGGGGATGGACAGTGCCCCGGCGGGCAGGGCCGTGAGCGGCGGCTGCCCCAGGACCTCAGCCCGGGCCAGGTTCTCGGCCTGCAGGACAAAGGCCCCAGCCTCGTCCGCGCCGTGCGCGGTCGGCCAGCGGCAGCGCGCAGCCTCCTGCGCCGCCTGCGCGGTCATCGTGCGCCCTCCCCGCGCGCCTGTGTGCGGCGCATCATGGACTCGGCCAGGCGGTCCTGCTCGGCCGAATTTTCCAGGGCCTGGGCGAACATGGGCCGTACCTTGACCGGCACGCCGCGGCGGATGAGGCAGCTCTCGCCGTTGACGCAGACAAACACATCGTCCTGATAGCGCTCACCGTCGGCGAACAGCGTGACCTCGACCAGTTCCTCGTTCTTTTTTGCATATTCCACAGCGTTTTCCTCCTCTGTTCCGCAATATATTTTTCTTTGCAGGATTTTTTATCATTTCTTGCAATTATTTATTCGTAAATCGGATAAATATACCGAATCAAGCCCCGGTGAACGTGGACGTGGTCTCAATGCGCACCATGTAGGCCTCCTGCAGGCGGACGGCCGCCTTGGTGGCCTTCCAGGCGACCGAGGCGCGCTGGTCGAGCGGGTCCTGCGCGCCGCCCGAGCCCAGCTGCTTGACGATGAGCGTCAGGCCGCCGCCCTCGATCTCGGTCGTCCCGTAGGCGTTATCGCCCAGGATGAGCGTGGCGTACACATCGCGGCCCGCGGCGCCCGCGCCCTCAAACACCTTGGCCTCGCTGGTCTCGACAAAGCGCACGTTCTCGATCTTGCCGATCTCGCCCTCATAGATGCCGTCCGGGTCGGAATAGGACTTGACGTTCACCCACTTGGGGTCGCTCATGAGGTCATAGGCCACGTCCGGGTGGATGATGCCGATGTAGCTGTCGCCGATGGGTTCGGCGTTCTGCTTTTTGAGCGTGCGCACCGCACGGCGCACGGCGTCCACGGTCAGGTAGTGGTTGCCGGTCTCGGCGCCGCCGACCAGCTTATCCCTGGACGTGACCTGGCCCTCGGCGTACTGCACGTTGGTGCCGCCGGCCAGCACCTCGCGAGTGATGGCGTCCAGGGTCTTGCCGGCCTGCGCGCCGAGCTGCTTGGCCGCGATGACCAGGTTGTTGTCGATGGCGGTCATGACGACCAGGTCGGACAACTCGACATAGCCGCCGTACTGCTGGACCGGGGCTTCAACCGTCGTGATGGTCAGCTTCTGGCCTTCCGGGGTTACGCCCTCGGTCAGCGGCGTGGTCGAGACCGGCAGCGGGCTGACCTTGCGGAACTCGATGGTCTTGCCGCGCCCGGCCGGGATGGGGCGCTTTTGGCCGAACTGGTCGTGCACGAGCTTGGGCAGCGAGCAGTCGATGAGATAATCGTCGTAATAGGTCTTGATTTCGTCCGGCATGGTGGCCGTGGTGTTCAGGTTGGTGCCGGTGTCTTCGGCAAACATCTGGTAATCAAACATGGGTACTCTCCTTTCGGTCTGGGTTATCGTGGATTACAGCGCGACCTTCTCGCCGCGCAGGGCACGGCGGGCAATCTCGGCGCGGGCCGCACGGCTGCGCGCGCCGCCATGGACGGGCAGGCCGGCCTGCGGGGCTGCACCGCTCTCGCGCGGGCGGCGTGCCAGGGCAGCCAGGTGGGCTGCGGTCTTCTGCGCCGCCTTGCGGGCGATGTCCTGCTGGATATCAGCCAGGTGCACGGCCTCATAGGCCCGGCGCACGGTCATGGGCTGGCGCGTGTCGGTCAGCAGGCGGACAAAATCCGGGTTTTGCAGCTCTTTCTCCATCGAAAAAGCCGGGTACAGGCGGCGCGTCTCGGCCTCCTGCGCCTGCCAGACCGCCTGCTGGGCGCGCAGGAGCGCGTCGTGCACCGACCGGCGCAGGGCAGCCTCCGCCTCGGGCTGTGCTGCCCGCTGCTTCTGGCGTTCTTGGCGCAGGGCGCGGCGCACAGCGATGGCAATGGCGCGCTTGAACTCCGGGCGGAACTCGCCCATCACCAGCGCCCGGAAGCGCTTTTCGCGCGCGGCGTCCGGCTTACGCGTTTCTTTCATGCAGATTCCTCCTCTTGTCCGGCACGGAAGTATCCCTCCGTTTGCATCTGAATGTGATCGGGATAGGCCGCGGCCATCTGGGCCAGGCCGATGACGGCGGCATAGAACAGCACCTCGGCTGCGCCGCTCCGGCCGCAGGTGACACGCGCCTCGCCCGGCAGGAGCTTGGCGTGAAAGCCCTGGAGCTCGAACGCGGCCAGCGCGGCCGCCAGGGTGTTGACCACGGCCGAGACCGCCGCGCACACGACATCCTGGCCGCGCGCGGCACAGCCGGCATGCCCGGCGACATGGAGGGCGCAGCGGTCGTCCCGCCGGCCCGCAAAAATCATAATCATGCTTCCTCCTTCTCCCCCGCGCGGGGGATCTGCTGTTCGGCGGCGGTCAGCGGCCCGCCCTGGCGGGCGCCGCGCCGCTGGCTGTCCGGCGCCTGGGCGGCGGACAGCATCCCGGCCTGGGCCGCGACGCGCTTTTTGACCGTCTCAATGCCGTCAAAATCCATCATTTCCAGCGCGATGAGCGCCTGGGATGCCAGATCGGGCCGGAAAAATCCCAGGCGGTACAGCTCCTTTGCCTGCTCGTTGCGGCTCATCTGGGAAAACGGGCTGGCCTTTTGCGCGCGGACCTCGATATCGAACGCCGCACGGCGGTCGCCCCGCGCCAGGCCGCCCAGCGTCACGAACATCGGCCTGCCGTCCTCGCCCGTGATGCGCACGGCGCGGCTGTCGTCATAAAACTGCCGGATAAGCTCGATGATGAGCGTGCACACCCGCGTAAAGGCGCGGTAGCTGCCCTTGATGAGGTCGCGCGAGAGCTTGCTGCCCGCCTCCTGCAAGGCCGCAATGGCTGAGGCCGCGGTGACACCCGAGTTGGTGCTGCCCTGGGCAAAGTCGCGGTTGCCGCTGGTCTCCTTGAGCTCCTCGACCTTGCTCTGCAAATGGTTTGCGATGAACGCGGGCAGCGGCTGGGTCTCGATCTGGCGCAGGTCATCCGGGTCCAGCCGCCCGGTGACGTGGACAAAGTCCCGGGTAAAGTCGGCAAATTCCTGCTCGTTGACGCCGCACGCGTCGCGGTAGAACCAGCGCGGCCGCCCGGCTAGGCGGGCGTTGTTCAAGATGATGCTGTCCAGCTGGTCGATGTAACCCTGCGTGCCCTTCATCAGGTCCACATAGCCGAACCCGGCCGGGCTGTCCTCCACAGGGAACAGCACATCGAGCACAAAGGGATACTGTCCGTGGTCATACAAGCCGCTTTCTTGAAACATTTGTTCGTTTTCTGTGGCGTAAAGCACGGTCGTGCCGACGAACTTGCAGAAGTGTACGGCCACGCGGCCGTCCGGGCGGCGCTTTTTGTAGTACCAGTCCACCACCTGTGACTTGCCCGTACGGTCCAGGGCGTCCTCATGCAGGCGCTGCAGCGGGCTGTCCGCCGGCGCGCGCAGCTTGCCGCGCAGGGCGGGATACGCGGCATCCAGCAGGTCATTGTCACACTGGGTGACCAGGAACAGGTTGCGGCTGTCCTGGATGTCGCGCACGCCCGGCTCCCAGAACAGGTTGAGCAGGTCGACCGCGGTCACGCGGATATCGCCCATGCCGTCCTCGGCCTCAGGGTCCCAGAACACGCCGTAACAGGCCGTGCCGTGGCGCAGTTTGGGATAGGCATTGCGCGAATAGATCTCCTCGAAGTCCGAGCGCTCCAGCAGCACGGGCAGGATGCGTGACAGGGTCTTGGCGTCCTGGGCGTCGCCCGGCTCGCGCGGGAGCACATCGGGCGCCGGATAATTGTCCATGATGTCGCCGTGCTTGCCGAGCAGGCTGTTGAGCAGCCAGGCGGACGCCGGCGCCGGTTCGCCCGGCCGGACCGCCGCCCCGTGGCGCAGGCGATACCAGCGCTCATCCTCCAGGATGCGACGGTCTAGGGCCTGCTTGCCGCGCCGGTAGGCCGCGAGCAGGTCGGCCGCGCGCTGCACTTCGGCCTTACCGATGGTATGTTTTTGGGGTTGCACGAGAGAAAAGACCTCCTTCTTGAAAAAAATCGACTTACTGCGAAAACTCCATCACGACATACCGCATTTCGTCGTAAATATGGTCCTCCATCGCGGTATTCACGTCCTCCACGTTGACCGGATCGTACACCAGCGCGGGCACCGTGCGGATAAAATGCCGGCAGGTGGAAAATACCGTCAGGCCGGGCGCCCCGTTTTGGTCAAACGCCAGCCTGTGGTGCACCTGCATCTTGCCCGCGATGCGGCTGTTGTCCCCCCGGTCAAAAAAGATGCCCTCCCGCTCCATCATCTGGGCCACGCTCTCGCCGCGGCTCTCGTCGAAGATCGACGGGTCGGCCACCCCGCGCACCGTGCGCCCCCGGATGTTGGGGTCGTCCTGCTCGATTTTTTTGATCTCGCGCGCGATGCGCGCGGGCTCCCACCGCACACCCTCATTGGGCGTGCCCGTGCAGCCATATAGTTCCCGGATGCGGCAGAGCGCACCGTCCGGGCTGATGGCCCACCACCCGACCGAGAACGGCCGGGAATAGCCGAAGTCGAACCCGCGCACCACGCGCCATCCTCTGGGAATGGGGAACGGGTCGACGACGTGAGTATAGCGCCGGTCGGCGTAGTGCGCTGGGTCGGCGCGCCACTCGGAAAAGACCTGGCCGGCAAAGGCATCCCAGTCGCCGTAGAGCAGGGCACGCCTGTCCGCGTCTGGCAGGGCGGCCAGGCGCGCGGCATAGGCCGGGTCATTTTGGAGCAGGATCTGGTTGTCAAAGACCGTGCTCGGCACAAAGATCCGGCTGCGCCGCGCGGTGTGCACGGCCCCATCCGGTGTGCGCACCTGCACATCCTCCCAGATGGTCTGCATGGGCGGGGCCGGGGTCAAAAACCGTGCCTTGACCCAGCCGTGCCCGATGCCGCCCGGGTTTGCCGAGGCCCGCAGATAGACCCGGGTGCCGGGGCCGGACGCGCGGTTGCGCGAGAGCAGATAGAGGTACTCGTCCTGGGTAAAATGGGTCAGCTCGTCGAACGCGATATAATCATAGGCGCGGCCTTGGTATTTAAAACGGTCGTTCGTGTGCTGCATCGCGCCAAAATAGATCTTCGCGCCCGAGGGGAACCGCCACATGTGCCGGGCCTCGCTCCACTGTGCGCCGGGGAATGCGCCCCGGTAATAGCGCTGCGATTTATCTATCAGCTCGGAAAGCTCCGGATAGGTCTTTCGCAGGATGAGCGCGCGGTAATGGGGGATGTGCGCCTGTCTGAGCGCCTCGGCCACGAGGGCCTCGCTCTTGCCGCCGCCCGCCGCCCCGCCGTAAAGCGCCTCATCCTCAAAACGGGCCAGGAAGTCCGCCTGCCGCCGCTGCGGCGTCCACAAAACCATGTGTCCCCGTTTTCCTCCTTTCCGGCTATTTCCCGTCCATGATCGACTGTATATTTATGCTAGATTTTTTCTCTGTATGAATTATTTTATTTAAAATCCTGCAAAACAGTCGATCTATGCCCGAATGGCCTATTTTGTCAACCGGACGCGCCGCCGCTTTCGGGGCCGTCCGCTGCCGCCGGCAGCTCGACAACGCCGGTCGCCAGCCCGTCCGGCGCCGGGTCCTCCCCGCCGCCCCACTGCCGCGGCAGACGGTTTTTCAGCCAAAACTGCTGGGCCGTGGTCGAAGGCGTATCATAGACTTCCTCGGTGCCCGTGACAATCTCCTCATATTCGCGCACCTTCTTGCCCGTCTGGTCGTCGTACTCCACCCGCTTGAGCTTGAAAAGCTTGCTCACCGGCCGTACGCCGCCGACCGCACTCTGGTAGAGCGCCTGCTCGACCGCCGCGTCCTGTCTGCGGTTTGCCATACGCGGCCTCACCTCCCCTCGCATCGAAATTCGAACTTCTGTTCGTTGTCTCTAGCATACCACGCCTGGGTGACACCGTCTACCCGGCGTATGTCTGCGATTTATGTCCGCTTCCGGCTCTGGTTTTTTTGCTGCCGCTGCGGCCAAGCCGGGCTCCCTGGGCCGTGCACACTGCGCGCCAGGGCCAAAAAGCAGGCGTGCTTCCCTGCCCCCGCCCGCATCCCAATCCGCATTTTTCCCGGTATTCTGGCCCCGTCCTGCTGGATTTTGTACCAGATCCCATCCCTGTCGTTTGCCGTCGCCCCGGGACGCGGTGTGTCGAAAATAATCGAACATTTGTTTGAAAATTATCTAGACATCGCACGACTTGTGCGTTATCATGTAGATATCCCAAAGAAACGGAGGCCCCGCGATGAAACCCGTCAAACCGACTGCGGCGCTGCCGTCCCAGACCTTGGCCGCCCTGCGGGCGACCATCGGCGTGCGCAACACGCGCAAGCTGTGCCGGGCGTTCGGTGGCTCCAACCTGTACATCCCCAAACTCGAGGGATTCGACCGTCCCCACCGCAACCGCCTGATCCGCCAGGACGCGGCCCGCGGCGTCCCCTTGTCCCAGCTCGCCCTGGCTTACGGCCTGTCCGAGCGCCAGGTCCGCCGCATCCTATCCACCCGCCCCGCGCGGGATTTCTGGAGCGAACCCTGGTGAACGGCCGATTTCCCGCCAAAACCTACCTCTTTCGTCCTATTCGGGCGGTTCCGCATGCGGGCCGCCGCGCATAGGATAACAGGAAATGCTGAAAAGGAGTGACTGACTTATGTGTGGTATTGCCGGAACGATTGACCTTGGCCGCGATGTGCGCGGCCTGGCCGGCCTGCCGGAGCGCATGGCCCGCGCCCTGTCCCGCCGCGGCCCGGACGCCGGCGGCGTCTATCAAGACGCGCACGCCCTGCTCGTCCACCGCCGTCTGATCGTCGTCGACCCCGCAGGCGGCGGACAGCCTATGTATGATCCAGAGGGAAATATTATTTTAATTTATAACGGAGAGTTATATAACACCGAGGATATCCGCCGCGAACTGGCTGCCCTCGGGCATACGTTCCGCGGCCATTCGGATACCGAGGTCGTGCTGCACGCCTATCTGGCCTGGGGCACGGAGGCCTTCCAGAAGTTCAACGGCATCTACGCCTTTGCGCTATGGGACAAGGCGGCGCGCCGCCTGACGCTGTGCCGCGACCGCCTGGGCGTCAAGCCGCTGTTTTATGCGCGCCGCGGGCAAATGCTGACCTTCGGCTCGGAGATCAAGGCCATCCTGTGCCATCCGGATATCCCCGCCCAGCTCGACGAGGACGGCCTGCGCAGCATCCTGCTCCTGGGCCCGGCCCGCCCGCCCGAGTCCGGCGTGTTCCATGATATCCACTCGGTGCTCCCCGGCCAGTACCTGGTCTTTGACGCGGACGGCCTGCACTATCACACGTACTGGAAGCTGACCGCGCGCCCCCATCCCGACAACCTCGCGCAGACCATCGAGCACACCCGCGCGCTCATCGAGGACGCGGCCAAGCGCCAGCTCGTGTCCGACGTGCCGCTCGCGACCTTCCTGTCCGGCGGCCTGGACTCCTCCATCCTATCCATGCTGGCCTCACGCACCCTGCGCGCCCGCGGCGAGACCTTACATACCTTCTCGGTGGATTACCGCGACAACGACAAATACTTTACAAAAAGTATTTTTCAGCCAAATTCTGACAGTACGTATATTCCAGGCATCGCCAGCTTCATCGGCTCCACCCACCATAACGTCATATTGGAGCACGAGGCGCTGGCCGCGGCGCTGGACGACGCCGTGCTCGCGCGCGACCTACCGGGCATGGCCGACGTGGACTCGTCCTTCTTGCTGTTCTGCCAGGCGGTCAAGGACGCTGGCTTCACGGTCTGCCAGTCGGGCGAATGTGCCGACGAGCTGTTCGGCGGCTACCCGTGGTATCACCGCGAAGAGATCCTGTTCGAGGACTGCTTCCCCTGGTCGCGCTCGACCGCGCTGCGGCAGTCGCTGCTGCACGACGGGGTCATCCGCGACGGCGAGGCGTTTGTCCGCGCGCACTACCAGCGCACCTGCCAGTCGGCGCCCAAGCTGGACACCGACAGCAAGAAGGACGCGCGCATGCGCGAGATGTTCGCGCTCAACCTGCAATGGTTCATGGCCACCCTGCTCGACCGCAAGGACCGCATGAGCATGTACTTTGGCCTGGAAGTCCGCGTGCCGTTCTGCGACCACCGCATTGTGGAGTACGCCTACAATATGCCCTGGGACATCAAGGCCCTGGACGGCCGGGAAAAGGGCATCGTCCGCAAGGCGTTTGAAAATGACCTGCCCGCGGACATCGTCTGGCGCAAGAAGAGCCCCTATCCCAAGACTTTCTCGCCAGTCTATACCCGGATCGTCTCTGATGCCCTGCGGGAGAAGATGCACGACCCAACCTCCATCCTGCCCGAGCTGTTCCGCCTGGACGCCATTGAGGATCTGATGACGCATCCGGACGACCTGCCCGAACCCTGGTACGGCCAACTCATGCGCACGCCGCAGATCTTTGCCTACCTGCTGCAGATCGACCGCTGGTTCCGCGCCTATCAGGTCGAGCTGATCTGATAGGCCCGGCTTCCTGCGGACAAAATCGAGAAGAGACAAAAAAAGCCGCACATGCGGCCAAAAAAGCGCGCTCTGCGCGCGCATATAACGCCCGAATGGGCGTTCTTTTTTTGCCCGCCCGATGGCCTTTCGCCGCCGGACGGATACGGGCACCGGTTTCCTGTCCGCTTTTTTTGTCAAAAGCGCACAATCCCCATGCCTTGACAACCATTTCCAAACCGCTTATACTAGAATGCAGCAGTTAGTTTGAATGCAAACTATATAGGTGGAAGGGAGTGTTCCCCTGTGTTTTTACATGAACTGCATTACCTGTTGCTGACGGGCTTCAGCCATTCCAACCGCACCATTGTGCGGCGGACCGGGGCGCTGGGCCTCTTGCCCGGGCAGCCCAAGATCCTGGAGGCGCTGACCGCCTACGACGGCTGCACACAGAAGGAGCTTGCGCAGGTGTGCGCGCTGGATAAATCCACGGTCACAAGCGTGCTCTCGCGCATGGTGGCCCAAGGGCTGGTGCGCAAGGAGGCGTGCGCGGACGACCGGCGCGCCGCCCGCATCTATCTGACCAAGTCCGGCCGCCAGCAAGCGCAGGCCGTGGCCGAAATCTTTCACGCGGTGGACGCGCGCGCCCTCGCAGGCATCTCTGAGGCCGACCGCGCGCAGTTTTTGCGGACCTTTTCGGCCATCATCCAAAATCTAAATACCTTGGAGGGAGAAGAAACATGAAACAACATCACTATGTCAGCCGCTACCTGTGGTTTGTCCTGGGCGTGCTGGTCAACTCGTTTGGCGTTGCGCTCATCACGCAGGCCGCCCTGGGTACCTCGCCCATCTCGAGCATCCCCTATGTGCTCAGCCTGCGCTTCCCGATCACGCTCGGCGAATTCACGTTCATCCTCAATCTTGTCTATATCCTGGGGCAGATCGTGCTGCTGCGCCGGGCTTTTCAGCCGATCCAGCTCCTGCAGATCGCGGTCAACGTCATCTTCAGCGCTTTCATCGACGTGAGCATGAACCTGCTGTCCTGGCTGCAGCCCGACCACATCGCGGTCAAGCTCATCGCGCTCATCCTGGGCTGCGCCATCCTGGGCGTCGGCATCAGTATCGAGGTCGCGCCCGACGTTCTGGTCGTGCCGGGCGAGGGCATCGTGCGCGCCATGACGCAGGTCAGCGGCAAGCGCTTTGGCTCGGTCAAGGTGCTCTTTGACTGCACCCTGGTCGCCATCGCGCTCATCCTGTCCTTCCTATTCTTCCACGGACTCAACGGCCTGGGCCTCGGCACGGTCATCTCGGCGCTCATCATCGGCCGCTTTGTCAATCTCTACAACCGCTATCTGCCGCTGATCCCCTACCTGCGAAGCCTTGCGGCCGCACCGGTTACAGAAGCTGATAGTTGAGCCCCTGGCTGGCCGAATACCAGTACAGCATGCCATGCCCCCGCCGCGGCAGGCGCACCTGCAGATCCCACTCGGGATACTGCTTGATGAGGTTCATCTGTCCGCCCGTGGCAAAGGCGACAAAGGAGATATAGTCCTCTTTTGTCATGGGATGGCTGCTCGTCACATACCAGTCGTTCTCGACTTCCTCCACGTGCAGCTTGTCCGCGCCCTCGGCCTTGTGCGGCGTGAGGGCCTCCAGTGTGCGGCCGCAGCAGGAGACTGCGGCGTTGCCCGTACACAATGTCACATTGCCGCACACCGGGCACACATAAAACTTGGCTTTTTTCATATTTCCTCCTACAAAATCATTGGATTTGAGACCGCCGGACAGCATCTGTGCCAGATCGACATCCAGGGCGGCCGACAGGTCGGGCAAAAGCGAGATGTCCGGGCATCCCAGCCCGCGCTCCCATTTAGATACCGCCTTGTCGCTCAGGCCCAGGCGCTCGGCCAAGGCCCGCTGTGTCAGGCTCTTTTCGCGGCGCAGCGCGCGGATGAGCGCGCCGACTTTTTTCTGATCCATCGTACCATCACCTTTCTCAGCTTATCAAAAAATCTCCGCCTGCGCAATCGACGGTTGGTAGAGTTTGCAAAAAAGCGCTTATCCTGTCCCGATACCGGCCGGTATCGGATGGGATAAGCGCTTTTTTCTCACTCGACCTTGCCTTGATAGGCCTCTCCCCAGTCCCACATGGCGTCCAAGATGGGCTTGAGGCTGCGGCCCAGCGCCGTCAGGGTGTACTCCACGCGCGGCGGGACCTCCGGGTAGACCGTGCGGCGCACCAGCCCGTCGGTCTCCATCTCACGCAGCTGGGCGGTCAGGACCTTCTGGCTGACCCCGCCGATGGATTTTTTCAGCTCGCCAAACCGCTTGGTGCCCGGCATCAGGTCGCGCAGGATGAGGATCTTCCACTTGCTGCTGATGAGGGTCAGGGTCGTCTCCACCGGGCAGGCCGGCAGCTTTTTTTCAGACATCGTTCGCCCTCCGTTCCTTGTCTATCTGTCTCGGTTCTTTCGGATATTTTTATTGTAAGATACCTGCCAAATTGTTGTCAAGTGCCGCCCTGCAAGCCGGCTATCCCTTCCTGTGGGTACTATAATGCGCCCAAAAGCGGCGGTATCTCCGGCATTTTGGGCCGCCTGCATTTCATTTT